>Ga0068856_100004656_pt1 | contig 13629 bp, 9 predicted proteins | sample KBSCornC62_FD_66595 | JGI IMG/M metagenome (GOLD analysis project Ga0068856, IMG submission 66595) | Corn rhizosphere microbial communities from Kellogg Biological Station, Michigan, USA - KBS Corn C6-2 | ecosystem: Host-associated > Plants > Roots > Rhizosphere > Soil ...
AGCAGGAAGGCTGGCGCGAGCTGCCCGCGGCCGAGCGGGCGGTGCTCCTCGCCCGTCAGGGTCAGGCGTACCCCTCGGCCGACCTCGTGCGGGTCGTGGACGAAGGCATGAACGACGTGCCGCGCGACGGCGAGACGATCGGCGAGGTCGTGATGCGCGGTAACAACGTGATGGCCGGCTACTTCGACGACCCGGCGGCAACCGAGGAGGCCTTCCGCGGCGGCTGGTTCCACTCCGGCGACCTGGCCGTCTCGCACCCGGACGGCAACGTCGAGCTCCGCGACCGTGGCAAGGACATCATCATCTCCGGCGGCGAGAACATCTCCTCGATCGAGGTCGAGCAGACGATCGTCGCCCACCCGGCCGTGCTCGAGTGCGCCGTCGTCGCGATCCCCCATCCGCACTGGGGCGAACGCCCCAAGGCGTTCGTGACGGTCAGGGACGGTGCGGGCGTGAGCGCGGAGGAGATCATCGCGTTCGCCCGCGACCGGCTCGCGCACTTCAAGTGCCCGGACGCGGTCGAGTTCGGGCCGCTCCCGAAGACGTCGACCGGCAAGGTCCAGAAGTACGTCCTGCGGGAGAAGGAGTGGGCCGGGCACAAGACGCGCATCGGCGCCACGTAGAGGGGTACCGTTCAGGGGAATGGAGACAGCGACCCGCGAGCACCTGCTGGTCCGCATCGAGCCGCCCGCGGCGCGGATCACGCTGAACCGGCCGGAGAAGCGGAACGCGCTCTCGCTCGCGCTGATGGAAGAGCTGATCGCTGCGCTCGAGGAGGGCGGCACGGACCCGGAGGTGCGCGCGATCGTGATCGAAGGCGCCGGCCCGGTGTTCTCGGCCGGGCACGACCTCGGCGAGATGGTCGGCCGCGACGCCGGCTTCTACGAGCAGCTCTTCGACGTCTGCACGGTGATGATGGAGACGATCCATCGCCTGCCGCAGCCCGTGATCGCCAAGGTGCACGGCATCGCGACCGCGGCGGGCTGCCAGCTCGTCGCCGCGTGCGATCTCGCGCTGGCGGCAACGGGAACGCGCTTCGCGACGCCCGGCGTCAGGATCGGCCTGTTCTGCTCCACACCGATGGTTCCGCTCTCCCGCGCGGTCGGGCGCAAGCGAGCGCTCGAGCTGCTGCTCACCGGAGAGCCGATCGACGCGACGACCGCATGCGAGTGGGGGCTGATCAACGGCGTCGTCCCGGCCGAGGAGCTCGAAGGCGCCGTTCTCGAGCTGGTGGCGAAGGTCGCCCGCTCGAGCCCGCTCACCCTGCGCATCGGCAAGCGGGCGTTCTACGAGCAGATCGAGCTCGACGAGCGCGGCGCCTACGAGCTGACCCGCGGCGTGATGGCCGCGAACGCGCAGGCCGACGACGCGCAGGAGGGCATGTCTGCGTTCCTGGAGAAGCGCGACCCGACCTGGTCGGGCCGGTAGGCCGAACGAGATGCGGGCGGGCCCGAAGGCCCGCCCGCGTCGAGTGGGAGAGGGCACCTTCCACTCGGACTCGCAATTCACGCCCCGCACGACCTCGCGACGCGGGTCATGGCACTGGAGCACGAGGCCGGCGTCGGGCTGACTCTTCCATCGTCCGGTAGCAGTTGCTGCTGCGGGGCGGCCTTGAAGTAGCGATCGAGCACCCAGCCGGCGACGTCGTTGCCGAGCTCGAGCCCTTGCTCGACGGAGTTGCGGTAGTGGAAGCCGATCCAGACGCGGGCGTCGACGATCTGGTTCTGAAGGTCGCGGACGCTGTTGAAGTGCTGCGTCGTGGTCAGCGTCGTGCCGCCGTTGGTCGCACCGGGGACGGTGACGTCCAGACGCTTGGTGTGCAGGGCAGCTGCGAGCGCGTCGCTGAAGGCGGCGGTCACGCAGCCGTGCGCTGCCGGGTACTCGGGATGGTTCGGCGTCCCCAGCAGCGGCGCCCAGGTCGGATCGGCCGTAGTCGCCGAGTTGCCGTCCTTGTCGGCGTTCTGGATCGCCGTGATCGGCCGCCAGAACAGGTAGAAGTACTTCGAGTCCATGCAGGCCATGCCGGCGTCGCTCACGACCAGGTCGCCCATCGCGAACAGGTGCGCCGCGTCGACGAGATCCAGGCCGCGCTGCCCGACCACGTTCTGCATCGTCTGGTTGTACTGGTTGATCGCGTTCGCGTTCCAGAAATAGGCGATCGCCGTCTGACCGGGAGTGCGGACGGCGCTGTTCAGGGCACCGTAGGCCTTGGTCTCGTTCAGGTCCTTCGCGTACTGACGGCTGCCGAGGGCAGGCGGCGGCTCGACCCGGAACTGCGAGGGCCGCTCGAGCAGAAACGGCTGCATCGTCGCCACCCACGGCGTTTGCGCGGTCTGGGTCGGGCTCTGCAGCTGCCACTGCCCCGGCAGGATCGGCCCGATCGTCCCGTAGGCCGGTGTCGCCGCGCCCCGGCCGTCGCCGGCCCGGAAGGCGATCAGGTCGTTCGCCGCCGCCTCGCCGACGGCCACGCCGTTCGCGACATCTCCGCTCAGCGTCGCCCAGACCGTGACCTTCATGCCGCGCGTCCCCGAACGGGCGATCAGCGCGCGTGCCTTGACGAGGTCCGGTGCCGTCCACTTCCCCGCGGCCGGATCGCCGGCCGTGTAGGGGCAGTAGGGCCGGTAGCCGGGGAAGTTCGGAGGGATGATCTGACACGTCGGCTCGGCAACTTTCGGTCCGCCGAGTATCTCCACGACTGCAGCGCGATCGACGGCGTAGTTCACGGCCCGCCGGGCGTCGAGCCGGTCGAAGGGCGGAACCCGCGTGTTCAGGAAGAGAAACGCCGTGTCCGTCATGGGGAACGTGTGCAGTTGACTCGCATCGTGGATCGCGAGCCGAGCAAGTCGAGCTCGCGAAAGGCGGTCACTGGACAGGACGCTGCTGAACAGGTCTGCCCGCCCCCCGACGACGTCGGCCACGGCATCGTCCGCGGTGCCGCCGACGTCGAACACGATCCTGTCGACATAGCCGTCTGGCTGCGCCGCCCTGGACCACTCGTGGAAGAAGGGGTTTCGTTTGAGCGTCAGGGAGTGCTTGGGGCGGTAGCTCTCGATCGTGTAGGGGCCGGTCGTCGGCAGCGGACGCGTCGTTCCCCGCCGAGCGGGCGTGCCCACCGGCATCGGGACCGCGAAGTTGACCGCGAGCTTGTCGAGAAACCCCGGGTCGGGCGCCACGAGATGGAAGGTCACGGTGCGTGAGCTGTCGTTCGTCACGATTCCCCGCGACAGGTCGCACCGTTTCGGGCTCGCCGCGCAGCGCGTTGCGCCGACGATGCCGCCGAAGTACGGGAACGGGCCGATCTTGAAGAATCGCTCGATGCCGTAGCGGAAGTCGGCCGCCCTCAGCGGTTTCCCGTTCGAGTACCGGATGCCCCGCCTGAGATGGAAGGTGTAGGTCTTGCCGCCGTCGGTCGGCGTCGGGATCGAGACGGCCAGGTCCGGAACCTGCGCTCCGAAAGGCCCGCCGCCGTGGACCAGACCGTCGGTCGTCAGACTCATGAGCCAATAGGAGGTCCCGCTGTACGCGACTGCGGGATCGATCGAGTCCGGGCCGAGATTCGCCCGCATCCTGAGGGTGCCTCCGCGATGGGCTGCGGCGGACTGGGTGTCGACGCCGACCAGAATGTTGCCGCCTGCGACAGCCAGCCCTTGCGGCTGGTTGCCGACGTCGATCCGGCGGGCGCCGTCCGTCCGTGGATCGATCAGCGCCAGCTTGCCGTCGAACTGGTTGCTCACCCAGACGCCGCGCCTGTCGACGGCCAAGGCCGTCGGACCGTTGCCCGTGGGTATGACCGATCCGGCCCCGTAGGCGAGCTCGGTCGCGGCAATCGGCAGCGGCTTCGCCGCCTCGTCGCTGGCAGGATCGATCCGCGTGATCGTGCTGTCGCCCGTGTTCGCGACCCAGATCGAGCCCGCCGCGTCGACAATCCCGCCCGGGCGACTCCCGACCGTGATCGTGTCGACGACCCTGTTCGTCGGCGGGTCGATCCGCGACACCGTTCCCTCCAGGCTGTTCGCGACCCAGACGGCGCCGCTCCCGATCGTGATTCCGCTCGGGCCCTCCCCGACGCTGATGGTCTGAACGACAGCGTTCGTCTTGGGGTCGACCCGGGAAACGCTGTTCCCGTCGCTGTTCGCGACCCAGTACGCACCCTCACCCGCGACTACACGCGTCGGCGTCGCGCCGACCCCGACGGCTGACCTGATCTTGCCCGAGGCGGAGTCGACCACGCCGAGCGAGTCACCGGCGACCGCATCCAGCGACGGTGCGCCGCCGCCCTGGCCAAAGGCGAAGATCGGAATCGCGACCGCAGCCGCGATCACGCCTGCCAGCGCCGACAGCAGGATCGCCCGGCGCCGGAGCGGGCGCGGCTCCGCGACCTTCTCCGCGGTCAGCGGCGGAAACTCGGTCTCCAGCCCGTCGATGTCCAGCTGGAAAGCCGCTCAGGACGGTCGATGTCCTTCAGCCGGTACGAGCCCAGATCGCGCACGACCACACCGCCGACCTCGTCGTCGGCCAGCTCCCGGGTGGCGCTCGAAAGGAGCACCTGGCCACCGTGCCCGACCGCGCCGATCCGGGCCGCGCGGTGGACGCCGAGGCCGACGTAGCGCTCGTCGCCCACGACCGGCTCGCCGGTGTGCAGCCCCATCCGCACGCGGACGGCGGAGCCCTCCGGCCACGGGTGCTCCGCAAGCGCCCGCTGGGCGTTGACCGCCGCGCCGACAGCCGCGTTCGCGCGCGAGAAGGCAAAAAAGAACGCGTCCCCCTGGTTGTCGACCTCACGGCCGCCGCAGGCCTGCGCCGCTCCGCGGAGGATGCGTTTCTGGTCGGCGAGGACTTCGCCGTAGCGCTCGCCGAGCTGCTTGAGCAGCGTCGTGGAGCCCTCTATGTCCGTGAAGAGCACGGTGACGGTCCCGTCTGGAAGCGGGCTGTCTCGCGCATGCGGGATCCCGAGCGCGTTGCGGGCGGCATCGACGAACGAGGCACAGCTCTCGTACCGGTCGGCCGGGCTCTTCGCCAGCGCCCGCGGGAGCACGCTCTCGAGGCCCGGCTGCGCCGGCGCCGTCTCTTCGAGATGCGCGAAGAGCACGGCAGCCTCGCTCGAGCGAGGGAACAGGTGCTCGCCGGTCAGGCACTCGTACAGCACGCAGCCGAGCGAGTACTGGTCGGCGCGGCCGTCGACCTCACCGCCCCTGATCTGCTCGGGCGCAACGTAGGCCGGCGTTCCGACCGAGAGCCCGTGCTCCAGCAGAATCGAGGGATCGGACAGGCGCCGGGTGAGACCGAAGTCCGCGAGATAGGCGTGGTCGCCCGGGTCCACGAGCACATTGGATGGCTTCACGTCGCGATGCACGAGACCGCGTTCGTGCGCGGCGTCGAGGGCGGCGGCGACCTGCGCGACGAGCGCGAGCGCACGTCGTGGCTGGAGCCGTCCCTCGCTCCGGAGAAGCGCCCCGAGGTCGGATCCCTCGACCAGCCGCATGACGATGAACAGCTGGCCGTCCGTCTCCCCCACGTCGTGGATCGGCACGACATTCGGATGCTCGAGCGCCGCCGCAAGCTCGGACTCGCGGAGAAACCGGTCGCGGAAGGCGCGGTCCTCGGCGAGCTCCGGAGCGAGCAGTTTCAGGGCGACGTCGCGCTTCAGGCGCGGATCGTGCGCGCGGTACACCACGCCCATCCCGCCGCGGCCGATCAGAGCCTCAAGGCGATAGCCGAGGAGCTCACTTCCGATGCGCGAATCGACGGCCAAACCGCATCCCTCTCTTCTTCCGTTCCGGCGACGATAGAGCGTTCTGTTGCGAATGACCAGCGCGCGCGCCCAGCCGGTCGACTACCGAATGCTGCGCCGGGCCGCTGACGAGTCGCTGACAGCCCGCAGACGCTCGGGAGAGGGTGCGGCGATTCCGTAGGGTTTTCCCGCTTTCGTCTCCGCAGGCCCGGGCCTAGCCTCGAGAGCGATGACGGAGAGAGGGTCGACCGGCGAGTACGTGGTCGAGTGCTTCTGGCCCGGTGTGGACGCCGAGGCGGTCCGCCGGCTCGACGCGCGCGCGGCGACGAGCGCCGACGAGCTGACGCGCGACGGGACGCCCGTTCGCTACCTGGGCTCGCTGCTCATGCGCGAGGACGAGGTCGTCCTCTGCCTGTTCGAGGGCGCCGAGCCGGCCGTGCGCGAAGCGGCCGAGCGGGCCGAGGTGCCGTTCGAGCGGATCCTCGAGGCCGCCCGCTCTCCCTGGCCGATCACGCAGACCCCCTGAGGAGGAACAACCGTGCGCCTTCACCGCAACATCGTTCTCGCCGCGAGCCTCGGAGCCGCCGCGCTCGCTGCCGGAGCCGTCGGCGCCGCTCCGCTCGCATCGCCCTGGTCGCGGATCAGCGGCCCGACGCAGCCGGGCGTGCAGCTCGGGCTCGCCCGCACGCCGGACGGCGTCCTGCACGTGGTCTGGAACCGCGGCAGCACGCCGACGTCGATCTTCGAGACACGGCTGTCCGCAAGCGGGAAGCCGTCAGGGACGTCGACGGTCGCGACCGGGTTCGACGGCAACGGCGGGCTCGCGCTCCTCACCATGCCGGACAAGACGCTGCGGCTGTTCGCCGCCGGCGGGGCGCATCCGAACTCCAGCGCAGCCGGGATCAACACGTTCACCGCCCCCGAAGCGGGCGTCAAGTGGGCCCTGCAGAACGGCGTCTACTGGGGCGGCGCCGTCGCGAGCTCGGCGGGCCTCATCGGCGCGACGCTGACGAAGAACGGTCAGCCCGTCACCGCCTGGCGCGGCTTCGCAGCCGAGGGGCTCCCGCCGAGCTCGATCCCGCAGAACGCCTATATCGCCGACCAGACCGGATCACGCCTCGCGACCGACAGCGCGAGCGGCGCCGTCGTGATCGCCGGGACGACGCTGGCCGGCAAGGGCGGCGTCGCGGTACAGCAAATCCTGCCGGGGCACGGCGCCCAGGTGCTCCTGCCGCTCCAGTCGAACCTGACGGACTACAACAACGGGATCAGCGGCCGGATCGGGGCCCCCGGCGTGTTCGTCGCCTACGCGGACGGCAAGGCCGCCAGACTCTACCGCTACGGCGGTTCAGCCAAGACGCTGGCCACCGGTCCGTACAACAGCGCGACCGTTTGCACCGGGCCTGAGGGCCGGCTCTGGGTCGCCTGGGGCGGCAGCGCCGGCGGGCTCTTCGTCACCCGCTCGAACCGCGCGGTGAGCGCCTTCGAGCCGGTGCAGAAGCTCTCGCTTCCGCAGGGCTCGGGGCTGACGTTCGTGCAGTGCGAAGGCTCCGCCGGACCGGTGGACGTGTTCGCCGACAGCGGCGGTTTCTTCCACACCCATCTGCTGGCCCGCCTCTCGTTGACCGCGCACGCGACGGCGTCGAAGGTAGCGATTTCCGCTCGCGACGCCGGCGATCCTGTCGCCGGCGTGGCGATCACGGTCGGCGGCCGGCATCTGAAGACCGACGCGCACGGCGTCGCCTCGCTGACGCTGCGTCCCGGCTCCTATGCGGCGAGCGCCGCGGTCGCCGGCTACGTGCCCGCCTCGACCCGGTTCCTGGTCCGATGAACGGCCGCGCGGCCCTTTTCGCGATCCTGGCGGCGCCGCTCGTCCTCGGGATCGGCGCGGCGGGCAGCCCCGCCAAGGGCCAGAGCGTGGCGTGCGGCGACACGGTCACCCAGAGCGTCAAGCTGACCGCCGACCTCCACTGCTCGACGTCGGACGGGCTGGACGTCGGCGCCAACCACATCACGATCGACCTCGGCGGGCACACGATCTTCGGCGCCAGCCCGTACAACGGCGTCGCTGCGAACGGCTACGCGTACACGACGATCAAGAATGGCGCGATCACCGGCTTTGCCGGCGCCGTCTTCCTCGTCACCGCTCCACACACCACGATCACGGGCATCGTCGCCCGCCAGAACCCGAGCGTCGCGATCGGAGCCACCAACTCGACCTTCACGTCGGTCTCGAAGGTGACCGTGGTCGCGTACGGGTACGAAGGCGTCTACCTGCAGTCGGACGGAAGCTCGCTGACCAAGAGCACCGTCTCCGCGGCGTCGAACCCGGTCGGCATCGGCGTCGTCACCTGGGGCTCCGGAGACACCGTGTCGGGGAACACCGTCTCGGCGAGCGCCGGCGCGGGGGTTCTCGTCCAGTACGGCGGCGGCAACCAGGTGACGAAGAACGACGTCCAGGGAGCCGGCAACGACGGCATCCGCCTCTACGACACGCAGGGCGCGGTGGTGAGCGCGAACACCGTGACCGGGAGCACCGGAGTCGGGATCCTCGTCGAGAGCACCTCGGACGGGACGGCACTGGCGAAGAACACCGTCTCCGCGAGCGCGGCAGACGGAATCGAGATCTCGAGCGACAGCCTCGGCAGCCTGATCACAGGCAACACGTCGAGCGGAAACCGCAGCAGCGGCATCGACGTCGAGAACACCGACCCGAGCAGCAAGCTCGGCAAGAACACCGCCGATCTGAACGCCCTGGACGGGGTGATCGGCGCCGTCGGCGTCACCGACCTCGGCGGCAACAAGGGCGACGACAACGGCCAGACCGACTGCAACATCGGCGGCTTCGCATGCAAGTGACCACGGGAAAGGAGAGGGAGATGAACCTCCGGGCCGGGCGCAAAGGCGCGAGGATCGCGACGGCGCTCCTCTCGGCGGCGGCGGTCGCGCTGCTCGCGACCGGCTCCGGCGCGGGCAGCTCCACGACCGCGATTACGTCCTGCGGCCAGATCGTGACGACCAACGCCGTCCTCACCCAGGACCTGACCTGCCCCGGCTCGTCGGGGGTGATTGCCGGCGCCGCCGGGATCAGGATCGACCTGAGGGGCTTCACGCTCACCGGCGACCGCAGCGCGAACCACTACGGGGTCCTCGACGGCTCCTACAACGGGGTCAAGGTCGAGAACGGCGTCGTCCGCAACTTCTACGACGGCATCGACGCGGGCAGCAGCGCGAACACGGTCACCGTCTCGAACGTGGTCGTCTCCGGAAGCGTCCTCGCCGGCATCTTCATCTGCTGCGCCTCGGCCTCGACCTCGATCACCTCGACGACCGCCTCCGGAAACGGCGGCGACGGCATCATCATCGGCGGCGCCTCGGCAAGGATCCAGTCGACGAGCGCCTCCGGAAACGCCGGCCAGGGCATCAACGTCAGCGGCAACTTCACCTCGATCAAGTCGGCGACCGCTTCGGGAAACGGCGCCAACGGCATCTACGTCACCGGGAACGGTGCCTCGATCAGCTCGTCGACCGCCACGGGCAACGCCAACTCGGGTGTCGTCGTCATCGGCGACTCGGCCCGGATCAAGTCAGCGGCCGGCTCGGGGAATGCAGGCATCGGAATCGTCGTGCAGGGCGACGGCTCCTCGATCGCTTCGTCGATCGCCTCCGGAAACGGCAACACCGGCATCGGCGTCGACGGCAACTTCGCTGCGATCAAGGGCAATGTCGCGGACGCGAACGGCTTCGCCGGCGGCGCCTCCGACGGCACCGGTCCAGGGATCGGTGTCGTCGGGTACACGACCGCCCCGGTCGGGACCAACGTCGCCCACGGCAACGACGACCCGGCCGAGTGCACCCCCGCCCTGCTGTGCTGATCACCCGTCCCACGCGTCCAGCGCCCGGGCCAGCTGCGCCCGCGAGCGAATCCCGAGCTTGCGGTAGGCGCGGGCGAGGTTCGCCTCCACCGCCTTCTGCGTGACGAACACCTCGGCGGCGATCGCCTTGTTCGTCAGCCCGGCGGCCGCGAGGGTCGCGATCCGCAGCTCCGTCGCGCTCAGCTCGTCCGGCGCCCGGCGAACGGCGACCCGGGCGAGCTCACCCTCGGCCCGCCGCTCCCATGCCTCCGCGCCGAGGCGCCGGAAGATCGCCAGCGCCTCTTCCAGCGCGCCCCGGGCCTCGCGCTTCCGTTTCAGGCGCCGCAGGACCTGCCCCTGGACGAGCAGCGTCCGCCCGCGCTCGAACGGCACCGGGCAGTGCTCGTGCTCGGCCAGCGCGCGGCCGAGCGCGTCCGCGGCATCCTCGAGCTCGCCGCGGGCGGCGAGCACCAGGCCGCGGCAGCGGGCCGAGACGGCGAGGCTCCACGGGATCCGCGAACGCGCGGCGCGCTCCTCGAAGCGGGACACGAGCGCCTCGGCCCGTGCCGGATCGCCGACGCCGACCGCCGCCTCGATCGCGTCGCCGTCGACCCGCCAGACCGCCGGCTCTCGAAAGCCCACCCGGTTGAGCTCTGCCAGCGCGGCCGAGAGGTCACGGTCGGCGGCCTCGTGGTCGCCGGCGGCGAGCTCGGCAAGGCCGAGGCAGCGGTCGAGGATGGCGGCAATGATCGGCTCGCGTGGCCGGCCGCGCGCCGCCACCGCCTGCACCGGCTCGAGCCGTCCGGCATGCGCGTCGGCGAAGACGAGCCACGGGCCGATGCCGCTCGGGTCCGTCCCCAGCTGCTCGAACGCATCGTTCATCCGACCGGTGAGCTCCGCTGCCTCGCTCCAGTTGCCCGCCCAGGTCTCGAGTGCGACGCGATTGAGCAGGATGTTGGCGAGCGACGACTCGTCGCCCTCCTCGACCGCTGCGCGCTCGGCCGCGGCGAGCCTCGCCCGGGCACCGTCGAAGTCGTCGACGTACCGCAGCCACTGCCCGAGCTTGAACTCCGCCCGTGTGTCGACCGCCCCGGCCGCCGTGTCGCCTTCGAGTGCGAGCGCCCGCTCGGCAGCCCCGACGTCGAAGCCCTCGCCGAGGAAGAGGTCGGCCCGCACCCGTGCGCCCAGAGCAGCCGAGACCAGGCCCGGCTCGGCGTCGGGCCGGGAGCCGAGCAGCTCCAGGGCCGACCGGGCTGCCGCCGCAGCTTTCGCGAGGTCGATCGTGCCCGCGTCCATCGCGATCGCGACGTGGCAGCGGGCCTGGACGAGTGGGTCGCGCGCGACGGCCAGGGCCTCCTCGCCCAGTGCGAGCGCCGCCGACTCTCCCCTCCGCCAGTAGTCGATCTCGGCCAGCGTCAACGTCGCCCGGGCGAGGAGGTCGCCGGGCTCGAGATCGGCTCTGAGCTCCTCCAGCAAGCGTCTCGCACGCTGGAAGTCGCCGGCGAGGGAGAGATAGCCGGCCACCCCGAGGCGGAGCTCGTCCCGGGCTTCGTCGTCCTCGGGGAGCAGGCGAAGCGCGAGCTGGGCCAGCTCCGCCGCCGTCTCGGGTGCGCCGCGCGCGCGGGCGCGTCGAGCCGCTTCCCGGAGCGCCTCGGCCACCTCCGCATCCGGCTCGTCGCAGGCGAGCGCGAGGTGGCGGACGATCTCGTCCGGGTCGGCGACCGCCGCCGCGAGCTCGCTGTGCACCTCGCGGCGGCGCGCGAGCGGCGTCGACGAGTAGACGGCCGACGCGAACAGTGGATGGGCGAACTCGACCCGGTCGCCTGTCGCGATACGGACGAGGCCTGCCTCCTCTGCCGGGGCGAGCGCGGCGGCATCGACGAGGCGCAGGTCGGGACGTGCGAGCGCGGCCGCGCGCAGCAGCGCCGCCCGTGTCCCGGCCGGGAGCGCACGCACGCGGGCGGCGACGAGCGTCTGGAGGCTCTCCGGCACCGGCAGCTCGGCGAGGTCGTGGCCATCCGCTCGCTGCAGGCGTCGGGCGATCTCGAGCGCATACAGCGCGTTCCCGTCCGAGAGCTGCCCGATCCGGACGAGCGTCGGTCGCGGGAACGTCCGCCCGAGCTCGCGCGAGAGGATGCGGTGCAGGGCGGCGACGGAGAGCGGCCCGAGCTCGACCCGGACGAGCCGCTCGTCGTGCTGGAGCTCCGCCACGAGCGAGCGCTCGGCCTCCCCGGAGCGCACCGCCAGCAGCGCCCGGACGGGCTCCGGGCCGAGGCGGCGCAGCGCGAACCCGATCGCGGCCGCCGAGGGCGCGTCGAGCCACTGGAGGTCGTCGACCGCCAGCGCGACGCCGCCCGGCGTCCTCGCCAGCTCGCGGAGCAGCGAGAGGAGAGCCGTTCCGACCAGTCGCCGCTCGGGTGGCCGGCGGGCCGGCATGCGCAGGAGCGCCACTTCGAGCGCACCGCGCTGCGGCGCCGGAAGCGCCGCGAGCCGAGCCTCCGGAACGCCCGCCAGCAGGTCCGCGAGCCCGGCGAACGCCAGCTTCGCCTCCGACTCCGACGGGCGCGCGACCAGGACGGTGGCCTCGCGCCCGCGGGCCCGGGCGACCGCCTCGCTCCACACCGTCGTCTTGCCGATCCCGGGCTCGCCCACGATCGCGAGCGTCCGGCCCGCCGGCTCGCCGGCGAGATATTCCTCCACCGCTGCGAGCTCGGCCTCGCGCCCGACGACGCTGGTCACCGGCAGAGCGTACGACGCTACGTCACCGGTTGCTCTCGAGCGAGACGACCAGGCGCGCGACCGTGGAGTCGCGCAGAGTCAGGAGCATCCGGCCCGCCCGGCGCTCGGGCGCGACAGCCCACGAGTAGTCGGCGGCGACGCCGTCGTCGCTCTCCTTGGCCGAGAGGACCCGAACCTCGTCGTCCGGCGGGCGCTCGCGGTAGGCGGCGAGGATCGCCTCACGTCCCTTGAACGGGCCGACCGGGACACCCTCGAATGCGAGCACCGCGTCGTCGGTGAAGCACTCGCCGAGCAGCTCCCAGTCGCCGGTGCGCACGCCCTGGTTGTGCCGCGCCACGTACTCGTGGAGGACGTCGACCGCGGGCGGCAGGCCGAGATCCTCGCGGACGAGCCCGAACAGCACGCCGTCGGCCCACTGTCCGTGCCGTCGGTAGGCCTTCCGCTTCACGCCCTCGCGGACGAACCCGACGCGCTCGGCATGGGCGACCGCCCGCTCGTTGAAGCCGTAGACCTCCAGCTGGAGCCGGTGGAAGCCGAGGTCGAGCAGCAGGTGGCGCACGAACATCCGCGCCGCCTCCTCGGCCAGTCCGCGGCCGCGGAAGTCGGGATGGACGGCGAGACCGCCGAGATCGGCGATCCGGCTCCGCTCGCTGAAGGTCCCGAACTCCATCACGCCGACGGATCGACCGTCGGCCTCGATCACGAACACGCCGGCGGAAGCCGGCTCGCGCTGCGACCGCTCGATCCGGGCGAGCACGTCCTCGCGCTCCCGGCCGCGGTGCATCGAGAGGAAGGGCTCGATCTCGTCGTGCGCCAGCAGGTCGACGATGAAGTCCGCGTCGGCCGGCTCGGCTCGGCGCAGTGTGGCGCCTTCGGCGTCACGACATCGCCTCGCACCGAGGCCGACAGCTTCGCTGTCGCCTTTCTGCTCGGCTTCGTCTCTCACGCGGCCGAGTCTGCGACCGGGCGGCGCTGCGGGCGCCAGACGCCCGAGCCGAGCGCCACCCCACCGAGGATCAGCCCGAGCCCGGCGAGCATCGAGGGCCGCAGCGGCTCGTCCAGGATCAGCGACCCGTACAGGAGCGCGAACGCAGGTATCAGATAGGTGACGAGCGACAGCCGGGCCGCGCCGTAGAGGCGCAGGATCCTGAACAGGAGCAGCTGCGCGACCGCAGTGCCGAGCACGGCCAACCCGGCGAGGGATGCCACAGGCTTCCAGCCGGGCGTGTGATCGGGCAGCTGGAACAGGGAGAACGGCAGCAGGAGGAGTCCGCCGTAGAGCATCGACGCGGTCGCGAGCACGGG
>Ga0068856_100004660_pt1 | contig 13620 bp, 10 predicted proteins | sample KBSCornC62_FD_66595 | JGI IMG/M metagenome (GOLD analysis project Ga0068856, IMG submission 66595) | Corn rhizosphere microbial communities from Kellogg Biological Station, Michigan, USA - KBS Corn C6-2 | ecosystem: Host-associated > Plants > Roots > Rhizosphere > Soil ...
GCGCCTCACTTCGAAAGCCGTGCCCATCGGCAAAGCTTCGGAGCATCCGGTGCAAAGCTATCTCGACATCGAGGCGCTCATCGCGGCAGGCAAGAGTGCGGGCTGCGACTGCGTGCATCCCGGTTATGGTTTTCTCTCGGAGAACGCAGCCTTCGCAAAGCGCTGCATCGAGGAAGGGTTTGCCTTTATTGGACCGAGGCCAGAAACGCTTGCGCTGTTTGGCGACAAGACCCGGGCGCGAACGCTAGCGCAGACGAACGACATTCCAATAATTCCCGGTTCGAAGATTCTGGCGACGGTGGACGAGGCGAAGGCCGCGGCGGACCGCATTGGCTATCCCGTCATGCTCAAGGCTGCGGCTGGTGGAGGTGGGCGCGGTTTGAGGGTCGTCGAAAATGCGCGCGACATGGCCGACGGTTTCGCGCGCTGTCAGAGCGAGGCGCAGAGTGCATTCGGCGACGGCTCCGTCTTTGTCGAGAAGCTGATCTTTCGGCCACGGCACGTGGAGGTGCAGATTTTGGGAGATGGCCAGGGCAACGTGGTCCATCTTTACGAGCGAGATTGCTCTGTTCAGAGTCGAAATCAAAAGTTCATTGAGGTTGCGCCGGCACCCGGGCTTGAACCCAAATTGCGGCAACGCGTCTTTCTCGACGCCCTGAAAATCGCAAAGCACGCCAATTACTCGAACGCCGGAACAGTCGAGTTCCTGATCGATCCCGAGCGAGACGAGCACTATTTCATCGAGTGCAATCCGCGCATCCAGGTCGAGCATACGGTCACGGAGGTCGTCACCGGCGTTGATCTTGTCGAAGCGCAGTTTCAGCTTGCGTCAGGTTTGACGTTGAAGGAACTCGGTCTCGGCGATCAGTCCAAGGTGCCGCTGCATGGGTTCGCCGTCCAGGCGCGCATCCTGGCGACCGGTCCCGGAACGATCACAGCCTATCGGGAACCCACCGGCCCCGGCGTGCGAGTCGATTCCTGCGGCTATCTCGGGCTTGCGCCACCACCGCAATTCGATCCGATGTTCGCAAAACTCATTTGCGAGTCGAATTCGACTGGTACGTTCGTTTCTGCCGTCGATCGTGCTCTTCGGGCGCTTGACGAATTTCACATCGAAGGGCTTCCGAACAACCTTGCCCAGCTCGGCGCCATTCTTTCGAACCCCACTTTTCGTGCCGGCGATGCGCGAACGACGCTGCTTGCCGAGAATCCAGATATCGCTAATGCCGCCGCCGCAAAGGCGCCCTCGGTTCCACTGGCGCTTCTGGGACAGCAGGCCCTGGCCCTGGGTCGAGGCAAAAGCGCCCCGCCGCGACCCGCTGCCTCATCATCGCTTCGCGTCAAGGAAGGCGATGAAGCGATCGAGTGTCCGGTTTCCGGTACGGTGGTCGAGGTCACGGTCGAGATCGGCGCAACGGTCGATGCCGGCGACACGCTTCTCGTTTTGAGCGCAATGAAGATGGAAACGGCGATCACTGCGCCGGTGGCCGGCGTGGTGACCGGTATCGGCGCAGGCAAAGCAGGCGAGGTAGTTATTGAGGGGCAAATCCTCGCGACAATCGAGCCGAGAGCTGATGGGACCACGGCTCAGGCTCCGCGAATCTATGGCGAGGACTCCTGGGCGCCGCTGCTTGCAGAGGTCCGGTCGCTGCAGAACATGGCGCATCGGCGCTTCGCCCCTGATTCCAAAGATCCGGGTGTGATCCGCCAGCGCAGCCGCGGCAAGCTTACTTGTCGCGAGCGCATCGATCTTCTGCTCGACAAGGGAAGTTTCCGCGAGGTTGGAAGTCTCGCGGGCTTCGTCAATTACGACGGCGGGGGAGGCGTATCCGATTTCACGCCGGCCAATCATGTGGGCGGATGGGGCACGATTGCGCGCAGAACCAGTATCGTGTGCGCCGACGACTTTACATCGCGTGGCGGTCATGCAGACGGAGCCATCGGTCAGAAGAGTCGGTACCTTGACCAACTCTCGCTCGAGTTCCGCTGCCCTTCAATTCGCCTGCTCGACGGCTCTTCCGGCGGCGGCAGTGTCGCCGCGATGGTGCCGCAGCAGCAAAGGGAGGGAGAGAGCACCGCGAAGGAGAGCTCCGGTGCGATCACGGCGGGACGGCCCCGCGTCGCAGGAAGCGGCGGATCGTTCCTGCCGGGCCATCTTGGCAGTTCGATGTATGCCGAACAGCTCAGCACTGTGCCGGTGGTGAATGTGCTGCTTGGCAGCGTTGTTGGAATTGGTGCCGCGAAAGCGGTGCTCGGCCACTTCTCCGTCATGGTCAAGGACGTTGCGCAACTTTTCGTCGCCGGTCCGCCGATCGTGAGCCATGCCATGGGCTATGAGATCACGAAGGAAGACCTTGGAGGCTGGCACATCCATTGTCGCAATGGTTCGGTCGACAATCTCGCCGAAAACGAGGAAGACGCTTTCGCCCAAACCAAGCGGTTCCTCTCCTATCTTCCGTCAAGCGTGTTCGAGGTTCCCCCGGTGCTTCCGCCAGATCCGTCGGACCCGCCCGATCGGCGCGACGAGGAACTCTTCACCATCGTTCCGCGCAAACGGACGACGACGTTCGATATGCGCCGCGCCATCCGCCTGATGGCGGACAAGGGCTCGTTTTTCGAGATCGGTCCGCTATGGGGCACCGACCAGATCACCGGCTTCGTCCGCTTCAACGGCTACCCTATGGGAGTCATCGCATCCGACAGCCGACACGTGAACGGCGGCGCGTTGACCGCGGACGGTTGCGACAAACTCCGGCGGCATCTGGATGTGTGCGACGTTTTCCACCTGCCATTGCTGAATTTGAACGACAATCCGGGATTCGCGGTCGGCCTCGAGCACGAGGTCGCGGGCACGATCCGCAAAGGCGGCGAATGGATGATTGCATTTGCGCAGACGACGATGCCGATCTTCACCGTCATCATGCGTCGCAGTTTCGGTGTCGCAGGCAACAATTTCGCCTCGCCGAGAGCAGGAAGCAGCGCGAGAGTCGTTTGGCCGGCAGCCGATGTCGGCGGCATACCGCCAGAAGGCGGCATCGAGGCTGCCTATAAACGTCAACTCGCCGAGGCCAAAGATCCTGCAGCGCTGCGCGCCGAGATCAATGCCCGCATCGAGAGCGCGCGCGGGCCGATGGGACCGCTGAACAAGTTTCAGATGGAGGAGATGATCGATCCGCGCGAGACGCGAAAACTTGTGTGTGAGTGGCTCGAGAATGCGTGGCGCGTTGTCTCGCAGCCCGCACGTCTTGTCCCGCGCGCATTGCAGTTTCGTCCCTGAACCTCAGGGTGCACGCCGCCAGCCCTGTTTCGCGCACGTGATCCATGGCTTAGGGCGAAACCTGCATCCGCAAACGTGCAGCGCGTGCATGACTCACTTGCTTAACGTGGCGGCCGCCGCCCTCGGTTTCACACGAATGTGACGATCCCCGACCAGCCAAGAGTGGTGAAATCACGCCGTTCGGGTGGCAAGCGGCGACCCCGCGCAGAAAAATGGGACGGATCGGTTGGCCGGACCGTTCCCAAAGCAGGGCGCTGCGCCGGTGAAGAGAGGTTGCGATGCGCGTACTGACGAGCGCAGGCCTAAAGAGTCCGGCGGCTGTCGCGGTCGGCGTTGCCGTAACACTTCTGTTTGGCCTGTTCGCGCTCTACAGCTTGCCGGTCCAACTCTTTCCCGACATCGACCGGCCACAGATCGGCATCCAGACAGACTGGCGTTCTGAGACGCCGCGCGAAGTTGAAGCTCAGTTGGTCGAGCCGGAAGAGGAAGTGCTCCAAGGTCTGCCCGGCTTGCAGGAAATGGACGGCTTCGCCAATTCCGGCGGCGGATATGTGCAACTCACATTCGCGCTCGGAACCGACATGAAGAACACGCTGGTGGATGTGATCGGGCGATTGAATCGCCTACCGCCTCTGCCGGCGGACGCACAAAAGCCCTTTGTTCAACTGGCAAGCACGCAAGATGCAAATGCGCTTCTTCTCTACGTCTTCATGCAAAAGCTACCGGGCAACAAGCGCGACGTGAATTCATATGTCAGTTTTCTGAAAGAGACCGTGATTCCGAGGCTGGAATCCATTCCCGGAGTCGGGTCCGTTCAAATCAATGCCAACGGCGGCGTGGACGAAATCGACATCCAGTTTGATCCACTGCGCGCTGCCGAACTCGGCGTCCAGATTCCCAAGATGGCCCAGCAGCTCAGCGGGGCTGAGGATGTTTCGGGCGGCACGATCGACGTCGGGCGTCGGCGCTACGGCCTTTCGCTGCGTGGACGTTATTCGGTCGACGCTCTGAAAAACCTCATACTGGAGTGGCGCTCAGGCAAACCCGTGCATCTTGGAGACATTGCCGACGTTCATATCGGCCGCAGCAAGGCGCAAGGCTTTGCCTATCAGAACGGAAATCCCGCGCTTGGATTGCAAGTCTTTCGTGCCTCCGGAGCCAATGTTCTGTCCACCGTCAACGCGGTGAAAGCGGAGCTTCAGTCCATCAACAACGGACCGGCGCGTGTGCAGCACGTCACGCTCCAATATTCCTTCGATCCGTCGCACTTCATCAATCAGGCCATGTCGATGGTCACGTCGGACTTGATCCTGGGCATATTGCTTGCTGTCGGTGTGCTGTGGTTCTTCATGCGCGAATGGCGCGGCACTCTTATAATTTCGTCGGCGATTCCCATCTGCTTGTTTGCCGTTCTTGTTCTGCTGAACCTGACCGGGCGAACCCTGAATGTCGTTTCGCTCGCGGGGCTCGCCTTTGCGACGGGCATCGTCCTTGACGCGGCGATCGTCGCATTTGAGAACATTCTGCGCCTGCGCGAACACGGCATGGATTCGGGAAAAGCCGCGCAGGTGGGCACGGATCAGGTATGGGGTGCATTGCTAGCCTCGACCGCCACGAACGTCGCGATTTTCCTTCCCGTCATTTTTCTGAAGGATGTCGAAGGCCAGTTGTTCGCCGATCTCTCACTCACCATCGCTTTTGCGGTCTTCGTCTCGCTCATCGTCGCAGTCACGGTGGTGCCGGTGGCCTCGAGCCTGTTCCTGAAAGTCGACCCCAAGAAAGCCGATCTTTCCAGTGTCTGGCGCGGGATCACGAACTACGTGATGGGTCTGACCGATACTCCGCGCAAGCGCGGCATCTGGATCGGGGGCCTGATTTTTGGCTCGGCGCTCGGCACATGGCTTCTTCTGCCGAGCCTGCAATATCTGCCGCAAGTGAAGCGTGCCGCGATCGACGGGTTTATTCAGATCCCGGCCAGCGCCACGGTCGATGTTGTCGAACGCGAAATTGCCCGACCGATCATTGACCGACTCACGCCTTATATGAACGGGACGAAGCAGCCGAAACTTCTCAACTACTATGTCAAAATGGACGGACCTGGCTTCATGGACATGGCCGCCCGGGTGCCGAACGACGAAGACTTCCCGAAACTTGAGCAGATTGTAAGGAACGACGTCTTGCGCGATCTGCCTGACGCTCAAGGGTTCGCTCAGATGGGAAGCCTGTTCGGCGGGTTCGACCAGGGCGGCGGCATTTCGATCAACATTCAGTCGAACGATGCGAACGCGATGAGAACCGCCGCCAAGACCGGATTTGATTTGCTGACCAAGAGATTTCCGGACGCGGTGGTCAATACCAACCCGACGCTGGATTACGATCAGCCGCAGCTGAGGCTGCTGCCTGACGATCGCTCGATTGCGGAGGTCGGTTGGACTCGCACCGACGTCGGAACGATACTGCAAGCATTGGGCGAAGGAGCGTATGTCGGGCAACGTTTTGACGGCGAACGTCAACTCTTCCTGATCTTGAAAGCTCAGCCACTTGCATCGCCCGGCGCGGTGAATGCAACGCCTCTGGCCACGCCGAACGGCAACGTCGTGTCGTTCGGTCACCTCGTAACGATGCAGCAGACGCTTGCTCCAAGTGGAATCTACCGCCTGGGCCGGCGCCGCACCTTTGCGTTGAACCTGCAGCCGCCGCGAGGGATGGCTCTGCAAGATGCGCTCACCATCGTGCGCAACGAGATCGAGCCGAAAATTCGCAAACTCCTTCCGTCAGACGGAAGCGTGACATACGGCGCGGCGGCCAATCACCTCGACAACGCCATGTGGAGCATGGGGAAGAACTTCGCGCTCGCCATATTGCTGCTGTTTCTGATCATGGCTGCGCTCTTCAAGTCTGTGCGCGATGCCGCAATCGCGACGATTGCGCTGCCTTTGGGAACGGTTGGCGGCATGGCGGCATTGCGTATCCTGGGGCTGTTCGTATTTCAGCCGCTCGATCTGTTGACGATGATCGGTTTCATCATTGTCCTGGGACTGGTCGTGAACAACACAATCCTGCTTGTGGCGCGCACGCGGCAGGCCGAGGCAGAGGGCATGACGCGGGTCGATGCGGTCCGCTCTAGCCTGGAGACGCGTCTTCGGCCGATCTTCTCCAGCACTTTGACGGCGATCTTCGGGATGCTGCCTCTGGTGATCGTCCCGGGACCAGGCGCTGAAATCTACCGCGGGTTGGGAGCGGTGATCGTCGGTGGTATTCTTGTCAGCCATGTCTTTACGCTTGTCCTCATGCCCGCCATGCTCCGCTTGGGCGAGCGATCCGAAGATCTAAGTTTGGCGCCCATCACACCGATACTCCGGAGGGCTGCGTGATTTCACGGAAGAGTATCACTCGAATCTGGCGTGCGAGTTTTTCGGCGGTCGCGATCAGCGCCAGCCTTGTGTCGGCGTCGTGGGCGCAGCGCGCAACCGATCCTCCTACGGTCGGAGTCGTCGTGGCGCGAATCGTCCGGATGGCACCGACCATGCCGGTCCCTGGCACGGTCGTGTCACGCAGCGATTCGCAATTGGCCTCCGAAGTTGAAGGCAGAGTCGCCTGGGTTGCCGATGTGGGAACGATCGCGGCGGCAAACGATGTGGTGGCGCGCATCGACAGCAGTCTTGCCGGGCTCCAATTGGCCTCCGACAGGGCCAACGTCGCCCGCCTGTCGGCGGAACTCAGATTTGATCGCGATCAAGCGACGCGCATGGACAACCTGTTCAAGCAAAATGCGATCGCCAAAAGCACGCGCGACCAGGCCCAATCGACCCGCGATATGGCGGTGGCGGCTCTCGCGCAGGCGCAGGCCGCTTTGAAGAAGAGCGAGTATCAGTTCTCGCATAGCGATATACGGGCGCCCTTTCCCGGCCGCGTCGTCGCCCGTCTCATCAACCCCGGCGAGTATGCGGTTGCCGGAAAGCCGATCGTACGCCTCGTTGACGTCGGCTCTCTCGAAGTCAGCGCGCAGGTGCCGATCGACTCGACGAGATATGTCCATGAAACATCGCCACTGACCGTGGAAATCGAGGGCAAACTCTTCGCGGCAGTCGTGCGCGCCATTGTACCGGTTGGCGACATTGTGAGCCGTACCATCGAGTTGCGGCTCGTATTGCCCACAGGCGCCGGCCTCGTGGGCGACGCGGCCAAGGTTCTGATCCCCTCGTCGCTTCCGCGCGATGTGATGGCAGTGTCGCGAGACGCGCTCATCCTGAGGGAGGACAACACCTACATCTTCAAGGTTGATTCCAAGGGCCTCGCGCGGCGCATCGCGGTGGAAGTCGGCGCCGAACAAGGAACACTGGTGGAGATCAAGGGACTCATCGGCCCAGGGGAGAGCGTCATCGTCCGCGGGGCAGAACGGCTCGAGCCGGGTCAGAAAGTACGCGCAGTTCGCGTAAGTTGAATGCTCGGCCACGGCTTAGCGCAGCGCGATCAGTGCTCGCACGCGGTCCTGGACAAAGCTGTTCCACTCCTGCTCGCCAATGCGGTGCGGCAGAAGCGTCTCCATGTGCATCAGGCCCATGATGAACACCATGACGGCGCTGGCCAGCATCTCGGCATTCAGGGAGCGATCGATATCGCCGTTGCTCTGGGCGGCCGTGATGGCGGAGGACATCTGCTCGATCGTGCGATCAAGCGACTGTCTCAGCATTCGGCGGACCTTTGGATGCCTGGCGGAGGCGGAGTGAATCTCGAGCGCAAGCTGGCGCAAAAGCTTGAGCCTGGGCGTTGTGTACATGGCGACGATCGAGGGCAGGGGCGCAGCCGCCGATGTCGAGTCGAGCGCTTCAGGCAAGGGAACCGATTGAACGGTCCGACTGACGACTTCGAAGAAGAGATCGTCCTTGCTGTCGAAGTGCTTGTAGATTGCGCCCGCCGTGATGCCGCTCGCCTTCGCAATCGCGGGCATCGACACGCCGCCGAAACCATGCCTCGCAAAAAGGTCCTGCGCGGACGTCAAGATCCGATTTCGTGTCGAGCGGGATCGCACAGTGGCGCCGTCGTGATCGGCGGTGCCGTCCATCGGCGCGCTGACGCGGGTTTTCAAGTTTGAGCGTTTGGCCGGCATCTGCAAGAGATATTCGATTCCGGTTGACAAGTAAATGATCATTTACTAAGTGTGCTACCAGGTAAATGATCATTTACTCTGGATCAGAACTTCGGGGTGAGACCGCCATGAGCCGAACCACCGTCGTCACTGGCGCCGCATCCGGGATAGGAGCCGCAACTGCCCTGTATTTGCGGGCGCGCGGCAGCAGAGTCATCACCTCGGACCTGCATCATGCCGATGTGATCGCCGACCTCGCCACAGAGGCGGGGCGCGCCGCATTGATCGAGGGCGTCAGGCGGCTTTCGGGTGGCCGGATAGACGCAGTCATTGCAAATGCCGGCGGCGGTCCACCGCAGACCAGCATCCAGTTGAATTTTTTCGGGTCCGTTGCAACCCTGGACGGATTGCGTCCGCTGTTGGCAGACAGTCCCGCACCGCGTGCGGTCGCCGTTTCTTCGGTGGCAGCACTGCGGCCGCCCAATCCGTCGATTGCGGAAGCATGCCTGCGCCTGGATGAACCGGCGGCGCTGGCGGCTGCGCGCAGCATGGTTTCGCGTGACGGCGGGCCACCGTCTGCTACAAGCGGAACGCCCGACGAGGCGCAAATTCCCCTCGAACTATACGGCAGCGCAAAATATTCGCTGCAACGCTGGTGTCGGCAGCAAGCGCCGAAAACGCAGTGGGCCGGTGCCGGAATTGCGCTCAATGTCGTCGCTCTCGGTTTCTATGACACACCGGCCGCCGCATATGTGCTTTCGGAGCCGAGTGCCCGCGCTGCCGCAGGTGGGATGGTACCGCTGCGTGGGGCTTTTCCAGGTCGCGCGGAAGAAGCGGCGGCAATTCTGGCATGGTGTGTCAGCGGCGAAAATTCACAAATGACGGGACAGGTCTTGTACGCCGATGGCGGACTGGAATGTCGCGCACGAGCCGAGTCATCGCTATGAAGCTTGAATCCCTGTTCAGGTTTGCAAGGGAGGTCGTCGTCAACATCGCGCTTCCCTTCGCGATCTATCGGTTGACCTACGACTTTCTTGGCGACGTGAACGCCTTGATCGCGTCTTCCGCACCGCCGACGCTTTGGAGCATTGCCGAGTTTATTCGCCATCGCCGGGCCGACGCGCTTTCGCTTCTCGTGCTCTTCGGGATCGCGCTTTCGCTTCTGGCTTATTTGGGCGGCGGGTCGGTGCGTCTGCTCCAATTGCGCGAAAGGCTCGTGACGATCATTGTCGCTTTCGTCTTTCTCGGTTCGGCCGCCATCGGCCGGCCCTTGATGTACGAGTTGGTGCGGGCTTTCCTGGCGCGTTCCAAGAGCCCCGAGTTGGAACGGGTGGAATCTCTGCGCGACAACAGCTTTTTCAAGCGCGGGATGACGATCATGACCCTCGTCTGGGGATTTGGACTCCTGGCGGACGCTGCGTTGTCGATCCTGCTCGTCTTCGTCCTGCCGATTTCGTATTACCTCGTCGTCAGCCCCATTGTCGGTTATGCGACGATCGGATCGCTGACGCTCTGGAATGTCTGGTTCGGAAGAAGAATGCGGCGGAGCGGTGAGGCCCGATTGGCGGCCCAGCGCGCTTCGTTGGGTGCTGCGGGCGCCGAAAATTCGTGAGACGCCTTCCGCGGCCTTATTCGGCCCAGCCGGATCTCTATCGACCGATGCTCCGCGTGAGAAGATCGTCGGTCACGGTCATGGTGAAAATCGGTTCGCCGCTGGTCGGCGTTTCCGCGATCGCATCGACAAAGGCGGCCCGTGTTTCGGGATCGTCATAGACCATCTTCTGAGCGAACGCCTTCTGCCAGGTCAGCTCGTCCGGCCATTCGGCATAGCCGACAAAGCGTCCGTCGCGATCGCGGTGCAGCCGGGAGCCATAGCTGCCGTATTTTTCCGTGATCAATTCCGTGCCGCGCCGCCAGGCCTTGCGGAATTGCTCTTCCTTTCCGGGATGCACCCGCCACCAATAAAGCGCAACGAACATCGATCTCTCCTTTCGGCCCCGCCATACCGCAGGCGTCCGCTGCGGCCGCCGCAACGCGATGTTGCCTCAAGCGCCTTCGAGGCGAGGCGCGCGCGTGAATCCGCCTACGGCACGTTCGATCTGTCCAGAGATTTTCAGCAATCGGGCTTCGTCGCCAAAGGGTGCAGCCAGCTGAACACCGACAGGCAATCCCTCGACCGACCAATGCAGCGGCAGAGAGATCGCCGGCTGTCCGGTCGCGTTGTACAAGCTCGTGAAGCCCCAAAAGGAACGGAAATGCTCGCCATACGTCTCGGCATCGTCGCTGTTCGTATTCAGGTATCCCAAGGGGACAGGCGGCTGCAGAAGAGTCGGGCTCAGGATCAAATCGTATCTCTCGAAGAACGACTCTATCTGCCGACCGACGGCGTGAACATGATGGACAGCTCTTGCGTACAATTCCGCGCTCAGAGACCGGCCAATCGTAGCCAGGCGATAGGTGAGTCGCTCAACGCACTCGGGGCCAAGTTCAACGCCCACGGCTTCGGCCCGGGCGTGGATCGTGTTGGCGACGTTGGCAAGAACCAGCGTATCGGTCGCTCGCGTGAATTGCGTTCTGTCGAATTTGGGACTCACCGTCTCTATTTTATGTCCCAACGACGTCAAAAGCTCGGCGCTGCGCCGCACGGCTTCGTGACATTCGGGGTGCACGGCGCCACCACTGACCGGCTCCAGATCGATCGCGATGCGCAAGGGCTGAGGGTCTGTCGAAACCGCTTCGACAAAATGCCCTGAAAACGTCGGCGGGTGATAGGGATCGCCTCTGGCGGGGCCATGGCTGACGTCGAGCAGCAGTGCGCTGTCGCGAACCGAGCGCGACACCACGTGCCCGACGGCCATCCCGCCCCAACCCTCACCCGTGTCCGGCCCGAGCGGGGTCCGTGCGCGCGTCGGCTTGAGCCCGACCAGACCGCAGCACGAAGCCGGAATCCTGATCGAGCCGCCGCCATCCGTCGCATGGGCAGCCGGAACGATTCCCGCGGCGACGGCCGCCGCGGCTCCGCCGCTCGAGCCGCCTGAGGTTCGCGACAAGTCCCAAGGATTGCGGCACGGACCAAGCAATACCGACTCCGTCGCCGCCGCCAGTCCGACTTCCGGCGTGTTGGACTTGCCAAGGATCAAGAGCCCGGCGTTGCGGTAGCGTGTGACGATCTCGGAGTCGTGGTCTGGGACGAAGTGTTCCCATAGTCGGCTGCCGAAACTGCACCGCACGCCTTTCACAAAGTTCAGGTCCTTGATGAGGAAGGGTACGCCAGCCAACCTGCCCGAGACACCGCCGCGCGCCGTTTCGAGCGCTTCGTCATACATCGAGGTCACGATGGCGTTGATTTTTGGATTGATCGATTGCGCGCGCGTGATCGCGGCAACCGTCACGTCCTCCGCACTGACGGCTCGCTTCTGAATCAGATCGGCCAGCGCCGTCGCGTCCTGCTGCAGATAGTCGCTCTGGTTCATCGGATTTCTCCCAAGCAAACGAGAGAAATTAGGTCATAGTCCGTTACCGGCGCAAAGCAGACGCTCCGCGATAGCGTTGTTGGGCGAGCTTTAATTGCCCCCGGGTTGGCCGCTTCCAACATTTTGCGCGTGTCCAATGAGATCGCGCGAATCGACGCCTTGTCGGATCCAATTGCGCCGGGTCTGACACACGGTCGACGGCAGCATCGACCCGGTCAATTTCTCCTTCAGACAGATGATCTGGTCCGGATCCTTTGTCGCCATCGGGTCTGCGACGTTATTGGCATTCGTGGCCACGGCCGGCGCCGGCACGTTGCTCGTGGCGGGCGGCGCCGCCACGGGTGGCACAGGGCTCGGGGGAACCGTTGGGGACACTTGCGCGATCGCGCCCGCGCTCGAAATGGCGACACTCGACGCAAGAACAATCACCAGCCAGCTTCTTTGCATGACACCCCCAGTAAGTGCGCCGATCATGCGTAGCATGCGTATTGCGAAGAGTCCAAGCGGCCGAGGGGCACGAATTGCCCGCGCGATTTCTCAACACAGGAAGCCGAACGGCTCCCTAGGATCGCTTATAGGTATCTTCGAAGGTCCGTGGCGGACGAGCGCTCACCCCGCTCCGATGCCAAGATAAAATGCGCCGATTGCACCGACGACGAGCAATACGATGATCGCCGCAACGACCTTGAAGATTCTTGCGCTCGAGTCCGTTTCGAATTCCGGCGCATAGGTCCTTCGTAAGTCAGTCATGGCGGTCTTCCCTGCTTACGTCCCAATAGAAGCCAACGAGCGGCTTGGAGAATGGTTTCGCCGTGCCGCGCAAGTAGTGAGACAAAATTGTGATCTGCACACAGGCAGTTGATCTGTCTCTAGGATTTGCGATGAAGGCCTCGCCAATGGCTGCAACTAAGAGCAGAGATCAGCGTTTTTTCTCAGGTGAAGGAAGGAAAATATCTCCGCGGGGCCGTGCTAAAAGTGCGAGGTATGCGATGCTGCTATATCAAGCTGCTATTGACCAGGTCGATCGCCGACAGTTGATCCAGATTGGCGACAAATTGGCCGACATCGAGACGCAGGCGAACGGCAAATATCCCATCCGCCAATTCAGCCTTTTTGAGCGTGCAAAGCCCGGTGAACCCGCGACTGGCGCAATTGATCTCTGGATCGCTTTCGAGGACAGCTTGACCGCGACGCAGTATTCGCAACTTGAGCAGGAGATCGCGGACGCACTCGAGCGAAGTCCGGCGATTGCCAACGCCCACTCTCGCCCGCGAATGGTGGAGAGGCTCACGCGTCTTTGAAGACGCGAGGCTAGATTCTTTGCATTTCATGCACCGCCCGCTCAAGCGGCGCGGACGAGACGGACATCGGGCCCGAGTAAGGCTCGTCCATGTCGATGATCAGAAAAACCGCCGCCGAAACCAGAAACGCGGCCAGGCAAAGGCTTGCGAGAACCAGGGAGTTTCGCGGAGCGAGATAGGCAAAGCTCGCGAACATCAGGGTCAACCAGGCGCCGAGTAGAACCAGAAGAGGGACCGGAATGGCGCCTTGCGCGTCTTCAAGCAAGGTCCAGCGAAGTCTGTTGATTTGTTCGAGTTGCTGGTGCGCATCGTTCGAGAGCGTGAGGTGCTGGTTATCTCCCGGCTTAAGCCGCGCAAGGCTATCCCCCACGGCATAGAGCAGTTGTTCCGACTTCAAATCGGAATTTCCGCCTTCACCGCCGGCCGCGTTACGGTCGAGCGTATCGTGCAAATAGACTTGGAACTGGTGCCGCGCGGTAT
>Ga0068856_100004664_pt1 | contig 13611 bp, 3 predicted proteins | sample KBSCornC62_FD_66595 | JGI IMG/M metagenome (GOLD analysis project Ga0068856, IMG submission 66595) | Corn rhizosphere microbial communities from Kellogg Biological Station, Michigan, USA - KBS Corn C6-2 | ecosystem: Host-associated > Plants > Roots > Rhizosphere > Soil ...
CCAAAATGTCGAGCAGCCGGCATTCCTGATCCCGGCTCATCCAGGCCAAAGCCGCTTCCCATGCATCATCTTCGCTACTGCCGACTGGCATGTGCGGAACTGCCTCAGACATGATCGCGCCGGCGATCGCCTTCCTTAGTGGCGATATCGTCGTGTTGGGCATCTCCGCACTGAAAGCGGTGTCGAGTGAACCGCCCTTCTGCGCGAGGTGTCGCCCACGCGGATTGCCGATCGGCCGGACGACCACCCATAGCTCCCCGTCGAGCATAACCTCAGCGCCTACATGGGCATCGGGCATCGCGTTCGCGATCAACTGCCGCTGATCGACAGTTCCGAAACTGTCCTCGCCCAAGCAGTAGCGTATCAGGCGGCAGAAACTGGTCTTGCCGCCGCCATGCCCCATGTTGTTGCCGGTCGCGTCCGCATCGGGCGACCACACGATATTTAAGCCCGGGCGCAATGGGACGTCACGAATGATGTTCCCGCGCTCGCTCCAGATAATTAGCCGGCGAACCCACAGACGCGGTTCCCCTCTTCCCGTTTCCGGGGTGATCGCGTCCAGCGATGATGTGAATAGCTCAGGCTGCGGCGGCGGTGGCAAGGAAGGCTCTCTCCTCGTGCGACAGTGCGCTGGCCGCACTTTGCTGACTTATCGAGCGAAGCGCATGCCAGACGAAATCTGCCCGTCCTTCTGCTGCCGGCGGCAGCGGAAGATTATAGATCGCGGCGCCGCGATCCACTGTTCCCGCTGTCCGATCGAAGCGCCACGCGCCTTCCGCGGCCAGCCGGTTCTTCGCCTCTCCAAACCGGCTCAACTGACCGGAGGCGAAGCTGACAACGTTCGCCGCGATGGCAGCAGCATCGCCGACGAGACGTCGCCATTCCACCTGCCGCGTGGAGTTGAGGTGGGGCGTCAGAAGGTGTGGCTGAGCGGCATAAAGGAAAGCCAGCATGACCTCACTCAACGGTCGCGGGTACCGCATCCGCTTGATGATTGCGGCTAGAAGAAGGCGCACATCCGCCTCGTCGCGGATGTCGTAGACCCAGTCTGCATCTGCAGTGGCCGCCGTTGCCGGCGGTGCTGTGACTAGCTCGTCATAGGCGGCGAGGACCAAGCGACGGGTGCGGTATTCGCCATATTTGGCGATCTCGTTCTTTTGCAGCACGCGGAAGGTTTCGGACGGGTAATCGGTCCCCATCACGTCCTTAGGATCAAGCACGTAGCGCAGTTCGTCGCGCGTCAAGCCATAGGCGAGCGCAAACCAGGCATCGAGTTCGGCGCGCAGCTGTGCGCGCCGATCCTCGCTCCAGGGGAAGGGCACACCATCATAGCCTAAATCGCGCGCGAAGGGAGCCATGGCATGGCTAGTGTAGGTTAGCTCCAGTACCCGCGGTACGATGAAGATGAGGTCAAGTTCCGTATAGGCGACGGGGTTGAAGATCGGCAGCTGCCGGATCAAGCTGAGCGTCAGGTGTGTACCACCGATAAGCTGCCGCGCGCAAAAATCCATAACAATAGAGTTCATGTTCGCCAAGAGGCATGGCATCTTTTCAAGTGATTTACGCGGCAAAACGAGAGTTGCCGTGTGGCTAACCGCAGTTTGGGGAACAAATGATGCTATTACTGTTCTCTCATTCGTAGCATTGGTGATTTCTCGAAGAGCGATCAACCAGAAGTATCGCCAGTCCAGAGAATCAAGACGCCGCTTCATCTCCTGAAAAGAAACCCAATAGCGAGGCTCCACCTCAAAGCATGGGTCCTTTTTCGATTCATCAAGCGAAAGTGAGCTAGCCTCGCCACCGCCAAAATAAGTTATCCATCGATGGTCGAACTGATTGAACGTCTTAGCTTCAAAAAGAGGCGCTTGATCTTCCTCAATGCACGCAAACTTAAGGATCGGCAGCCCCTCACTGGTTAACTCGCGACTGAAACCAGAGTGTTTCTGACCATTTGAAAAATAGCCAGATTTGATGTCAGACAGCAACGAAAAGCGAGCGGCGTCTTCTCCCATGTTCCAAAGCCGTGTATGGAAATCCATGCCCCACTGGTTGCCCGCTGTTCCTTTCGCCTCATCGATCAGAACTGGCACGCGATCGTAGATCGCGGCGGTTAGCTTGGCGTCCTCCCTCGCACGGAAGACGGGAGCGGTTTTTGTATTGGGGTTGATCCGCGCGATCTCGTCGGGCGACAGCGTAAAGCGGCGGCGAACGTCCTCGAGTTGTCCTGGATCGGTGAGAAAGAAGGCGAACTCTGCTTCGCCAATCCCGCTGCCGATAGTCAGTAGGCAGAACTTCATGCGACTGTCGATCGCGGGGAACAGCTTCTCTCGGTTTTCGAAATCGAACAGGCGCGCCAGCCGTGCTTCGCTTATTAGGTGGCCGAAGAACGGTGCGGTGGTTGCATCGGTGGCGATGCCGGTCGGCACGATGACGCCAGCACGACCTCCCTCGCACGTCAGGTTGAGGAAATGCTCAGCGAATAGGCCGTAGGTGTTGACCTTGCCGCGCGCGGTCAGATCGAAGCGGCCGCTCGCACGCGCGAAATCGTTGATCGCCTCGAATTGTCGTTTGTCGCGCGCAAACTCTGCAAAGAGTTCGGGGCGTTCAGCCTCTAGCGCAGCGATAGCGCGTTTCCGTGTGGCTCCCTTCAGCTCGGAGATCTCGGGTGCGCGGCTTTCGAAATATTCCTCCTCGCCAAGCTGAACGACCTCCCACGGCGGATTGCCCAGCACCACGTCGAACCCGCCACGCTCGACCATCACGTCGGGAAACGCCACCGGCCAATGCAGCACTCGCGCCGCCGCCGCGGCATCGACCGCCGCTGCCTCGAGCGGGCCATAGACCTGCCCGCCGCCCAGTTTGCTGCGCACGTCAGCGGTGGTCGGAACCATGTTACGCCCATGGTTGAGCGGCACCTCGGTCTTGGTCCGCAGGAATGCCGCGACATACAAGTCACAGGCGACGCGCGTGGCATGGCGCGCAGGGTCGCGCCGCCACGCCTCATAGGCTTCGCGCTTCTTCTCTACCTGCCCTACCGTATCCTCGGGCATGCGGCGGACGGTGGAGAGGTTGGCGGCCAGCTTGCGCGGGGGCATCGCGCCGGTGCCGCCAGCCCAGTCGAACTGTCCCTGCCCCTTCTTAGCGGCCTTGTTCTGCTGAAGGTAATACTTGGCCGCCGCCTTGTCGTCGCCCGTCAGCGGCTTGTAGGCCGCGTCAGGCACGCCTTCCTCCAGCACGTCGAGATCGAACACGCCGAGCAGCGCGTCGCCGCAGCGGATATTCGCGTCGAGGAAGCCGAGGGGCTGTCCCGGCGACACGCTCTCGATCCACAGCGCCACCTTGGCCAGCTCGACTGCCATCGGGTTGCGATCGACGCCGTGAATGCAGCGGCTGACGACATCGCGCAGCGCAGCCTGCTCGTCCGGCACATCGGGATTGCGCAGCGCCGCGACCCGCCCCGCCATCCGTCGCGCGGCTCCCAGCAGGAAGTGGCCCGATCCGCATGCCGGATCGATCACCTTCAGATCGAGTATCGCGTCAGCCCCGCCATTCGCCTCGGCTCGTTCCAGCACGGGATCGAGCGCGGAGTCGAGCAGCGTCTCGACCAGACTGTCCGGCGTGTAATAGCTGCCACTGGTCTTCCGCGCGTTGCCCTTGGCGCCGGCGTCCAGTTGGAAACTGCCATCGCGCGAGATGAATGGACGGATCTCGAGCAGGCCCTCATAGACGCTGCCCAACTCTTCAGTACGCATATCGCGCCAGTTGATGCGCGTGCGCTGGCTTTCGATCGTGATGAAGCCCAAGCTATAGATCGCGCGCAGGAAGCGCCGATTGGGAATGCGAGCACTGGTCAGCGTGGGGGTCGCGCCGGGCGTAAACAGCCCCCCTAATGCTGGTAAACCGAGCACGGGCTGACCCTTCTCAAAGCTGCCCAGCGTCACCTTCATCCCCTCCCACGCATCGTGGTGCGCGTCATAGGCGGCGCGGCGTACGGATCGGTCGCGCCAGAAGGCGAAAGAATAGCTTTCAGTGTAAAGATCGCGCGCCGCTCGACCGGTGTTGCGCGGGTGGAGAAGGTCGCGCTCTTCGGCGACAGCGAGGAAGATCAGCCGATAGACGGTGCGCAATAGTTCCTCGAACAACCGCATCGTCGCGGCCGGATCAGCAACCAGCGTATCGTAGATCGCTGGGTTGGCCTCAACCAGACCCTGTCCCAGTTCCGCGAGCGCCGTTTCGACTCCCTCGCGCAGGCGATCGCGCGCGGCCGTCCCTTGTTTCAACCCCGCCTCTCGCGCCTTCTCCAGCGGCGCGCTCGACGGCGGCGTGCCGGTGGGACCGAAGCGGCTGGCGTGAGTGAGCAGCCACCACGCGGTGAAATCTGCGAACATCTCATCGCGGAACATCGCGCCCAAGTCCGCTTCGATCCATGCTGCGCGGGTTAGACTGGCATTGTCGCGCATCAATCGCACACGATCGCCCGCGAAGACGAGGCCCCAAAGCGCGTCATCAGTGTGATTGAGCCAATCTTGGAGCAGAACGATCGGGGAACGGCGGGCACGTCCCTCGGGGCCGTCACCGAACTCGGGCAATGCGCGGGTGAAGCCAATTGGTCGCCCGCGCTCATCTGTCGCAGGCGCGGCGACAACGGCAGGTACACGCCCCTCTCTCGCTTCAAGCGCGATGCGGTACCGACGTGTGCCTTCGCAATGTTCGACCGGGCCGGTGAGGTCGTTGAAGCCGAATACACCTGCCAGCAGCTCGCGTACGAACGTGGCAGTCTGAGTGACAGTGGGTGTTTCAATCTGCGCATAGTCGCGCCAAATGCCTTGGCCGATGCGGAAGTAGCGAGAGATCTCGTCGGCGAGCGAGAGGCCTTTGGGCACGTCATACGATGCCGCCGCCTTCGCGTCCCGCGGCGCGGCGGCGATCGCCGCGACCTGTTCGGGAGCGATCAACCCGCCTTCTATCGTGATTGCCTCAAGCCCCAGATCGGCTGTCTTGCGAAGATGCCGAGCCATCAGTTCGCTTCCGGAACCAGGACGTAGATCCCGATGATGTCCGCTGGCAGAACTGGCGACACCTCGGTCGTCGTGCCCTCGCCACGCGTGGCAGCCTTTACCCGATCATGATCATGACTCAGCGCTGAGGCACGCTCACCGGCATAGGCACGAATCGTGGCGTCATAGCCGTCGATCCGCCCCAGCGCCTGTTCGACCTGGCGCGCAATCACCGGCCGCTCGAGATTGCCCGAGGCGTCTGCTTCTAGCAGCGCCAACGCTTCGCCGCCCCGGGCGACCTCAATACCGCTGGCGAACGCGAGCGCGGTAGCTTCCTCGGCGAGCAGGGTTCGGCGCCCGCTCGTGACCAGGGTGAACCGAAGCCGCATCACCAGCACAGTGGTTACCTTGGACACGCCCAGTGTGCGCCATGCTCCAGCGCGCCCGAGAGGCGCGTCGGCATCAACGCCGCCAGGATCGAGTGCGCCCTCCGACATTGTCTCGGCAAGCATCGCCACCAAAGGATGAACGCGTCCCACATGTGTGACATCGGGCGGCGGCAGGCTGTCGAAGCTAATGGCGCGAGTGCCATAAAGGCCGCGCGCTTCAAGCCGCTCGCGCAACCGCTGCGGCAGCCGGTCATAGTGGACACGCCAATGGTTGCCTTCAGAACCCATGGGCGCGTTAATTCGCGACAGGGCGCGGCGCGTGAAACGCGCAACCTCTTCAGGCCCGCCGTTCAGCGCACGCACGCGCCGCCATTCCGGCAATACTTCGTCGGGCTTGAGCGCGCCTTGCGCAAAAATTGCCCGACTCTTCTTCGCGCTCTCCTCGACGTCACGCCACACAGTTTCGATCGCGGCTGCACCACCGCCGAAGTCGAACGCACCCTGTGCCCGCGGCCGGTTCGACCGCAGCATCATCGCTTGCATCAATGCGGAAGTGACGCTCGCCGAATCCTCAGGCACCGGAACCGCAACGCCTGTTTCCTTAGCTATGCGTCTCGCCTTCTCGGTGATCACCTCGATCACCGCTCCATCGATCATTGAATTCTCGCCGAACATCATCACCGACCACACCGTCTCGGATTGCTGCCCGAAGCGATCGACACGGCCCTCACGCTGCTGGTGGCGCGTGGGATTCCAATTAAGGTCGTAATGGATCACCGCATCAAACAACATCTGCAGGTTGATGCCCTCCGAAAGGCAATCGGTAGCGACCAGAATTCGGTGCTCGCTGTCCCGCATCGCCTCCACCCGTGCGCGGCGCTCTTCGGGAGTCAGCCTTCCGGTCACAATTTGCACGTCGTGTTTCCGATATGCTGCCGCCAGTGCCGCCCCGACCGCCTCGGCAGTGGAAATGAAGCGGCAAAATACGACCGGCCGCGCGCCCCTCGCGATCAATGCCTTCATCTGACGCAACAGTTCGCGCAGCTTGGGATCGTCGCTTGGATTGGAGGTCAGAGCGTCGGCCTGAGCGATTAGCCTTTCCAGCGCCGCACGCTCTTCGCGGTCGAACGCCGTCGCTGGCTCGACATCGGTATCGTCGAAGATGCCATCATCCTCGTCGAGCAGAATCGGAGCTAGCGCCTCTTCCTGCGCCGTGCCACCCAGCCGGTTGCGCAGTGCGCTCGCCGCAGCCGCCGGCGACGATCCGACGCACCGCATCAACGCAAGCGTGCCCCAGAAGGCTAGCCTCCGCGCCCGTTCGCCATCGGCCCTCGTCGCGACGCCAACGCAATAGTCGAGCACGTCTTCCTGAAATGTCAGGTGAGCACCCACGAGTGAATAAGGTGCATCAGCGGAAAGCGCTCGTGCGAAGGCGCGCGTTTCGCCCCATTCTTCCTGAATATCAGGCCGCCGCCGTTGGACGAAGTGTCGTGCAAGCCGCCGCCGCCAAGCCTCGGTTGTATCCGGAACCGCCAGTTCGGAGTGGATCAAACCGAGCAGTCGCTGATACGCTTCTTGGTCGCCGCTGTGCGGCGTTGCGGTCAGCAGTAGCAGATGGCGGGTCGCATCTGCCGCCAACTGCTGGAGTAGCGCGTAGCGTTGCTGGTTACCTCGCTCGCCGCCGCCGACGCAGGTGTGCGCCTCGTCGACGATAACGAAGCCGGGACAGGCCCGAGCAAACTCGTCACGGCGCCCCTCCGCTTTGATGTAATCCAGACTAACGACGGTCGCCGGGTAAGCCGTGAAGATGCTTTCCGACAAGGCCAATCCGCGCTCGAGCGATCGGGCGCGAGCAGAGGTCACCGCCACCGCATCGATGTCGAATTTGGTGGCGAGCTCCTCAACCCATTGTTCGACTAAATGAGGCGGGCACAATACGGTAAAGCGCTCTACCTCCCCGCGATCCATCATCTCGCGCAGTATCATGCCGGCTTCCACCGTTTTGCCGATGCCGACATCGTCGGCGATCAGCAACCGCTTGACATCCTGTCGAAGCGCCATGAGCAGCGGCACGAGCTGATAGGCGCGCGGTTCCACGCCAAGATGAGCAGCACTGCGGAATGGGCCTGCCCCGCGGCGGAGTGAAAGGCGCAGCGCATCTGCGAGCAGTCGCGCCGCATCTTGCGTGTCGAGCTGTTCAGCGGTGGGGCGTGCGAAGGCAGCGCTCGTGATCGGCGTCCCCTCTAGCGCGGGCGCCAGCGTAATGGCGTCCTCTTCCGATCCCGACAGCGGGCGAATTCGCAATAGGTCGTCGCCGGTGCGCCCCAGAACGATCCACTCGCGCCCACGCGCGGTCACCAGATCGCCCGTCTGCAATTGTGACGAGATCATGCGGCCACTCCCAGTGCGTCGGCGAGCGGTTGTGGAATCGTAGTGGTGGGTGCAAACGGCAGCGCGATCAGCTCACGCCCTAGGTCATGGCAACGCGCGATGAGCGACGCTGGGGGGGTGCCAAGCACGGCCATAACCATCAGGCCCGGCCAGCATAGAGGATAGGCTACGCCGTCGATGGTCTCCGTTATAGGCGTGGGCGCTTTCCACGCAGCGAAGGCTGCCAACCATGGAGTATCGCCAGCGGCTTTCGTTGCCTGTGTCTCGCACTTGGTCAGCCGGTCGAGCACATTCCGGATGCCCGCGTCCCGACGATCGATCAATGCGTGATCCGGCTGGTTGTAATAGGAAAGCAGACAGCGATAGCATCCGGCGACACATGGCGTCGCATCGGCATCGTCGATCAATGCCCCATCCTCACGGCGCAGATGCATCAACTCCAGCGCCACTTCGGCAATGCGGCGCCAACGTTCTTCCCCCTCCATCAGTCGCTTTAGTGCGCCCGCGCCACCCTCGGATGCTTCGTAAAGTAGCAACGCGTTGCGTGTTTCGCGCGTGGGCAACGGCTCACCTAGCAATTCGCCAGCTTCGAGCACATGTTCGGCCTCGATTGCGCGGACCAGAGCATGTTGGATCGTCGCCATTTGCTCGATGGTTAGGCCGAAACCTTCGTCGAACGTCACTAGCAGAGCATTCTTGGTGTCTTCGACCATTGGCACGATGGTCTGACGCCGCGTGCCTTGCGTCGGATCGGCGCCCTCTTCCTCACCCTTGGCCTCGTTCTTGAGCCAACGGCCAGAGACGGTGTCGATGTCGAAACCGATCACTTCCTTCGCAGCGCGCCGCCTGAGCCCAAGATTGATCCGCGATAGACGGGTCTGCGGCCCGTAGCGCGCGGTCAGCAGGGGTACACCGTCGGCAGAGAGTGCTAAGCTCTGCTCACCGTCGCCCCTCCAGCGGAAAACCGTGCGGATCTCGAAGCCGCGCCGCTGACGGTCCTCATCATTGGCGGTGATCCGGGCGCCAGGCTGCGCGTCGACATTTTCGATACGGAATAGTTCGGCGATGCGTCCTTCGGAGGTCAACGCGTCCCCGCAGACAACGCAGCGTTCCTGCGTCATTTCCTCATGGGCTGCTCCGCACGTCTGGCAACACGTAAAGGTCTGCGTCGCAAGCCGCTGCTGCTCGTCGAGTGACCCGGCCGGCAGCTTCGCCCGATGACAGCGATAGGCCTTGCCCTCGTGGTAAACGAGGGCATTGGGCCCGAATTCGGCGATCGCAAGGAAACGCGGCCGCTGGAGAACCGCCGAAGCTTTTTCCTGATCGATGAATGCATAGAGGGGCAGGCGCGGAAAATTATAGCCTGGCAGAAACCCCTCGGTGGCGAGATAGCGATAGGTGTAGAAATCGGAGCCTGACGAGCTAGTGCCCGTCTCTAACAACTGCACCTGCCGATCCGCGGCAAGGTAGCGACTGCGAGCCTCAGCACGATCCTTCGCGGACAATCCTGTGCGCTGAGCGATTGCGTTGGCCGCCTGCCGCTCATCGACCGCCGACTGATACAATATTCGCCATCGATCGAACGCAGCATCGAAGGTTCTGGCGGCGTGCTGCCACTTCGCCCGTACAAACGCGATCGGATCAGATAGATCGCCGGGCGGGTCGTGCGGCAATGCCGATCGCACTATGGCAACGGCGCGGGCTTCGGCGGCTGAATCGGCCGTCGCTATGGCGAACGCTTTGGTCAGACGAGTGGCGACGGGATGACCTGCCATCTCCATCTGCAAATTGTCTGGAATGGCAGTTCCGACGGGTTCGGTGACCGTAGCCAGCCACTCCGCGTGTACATGGCTGGCCAACAAGTCCGGGTTGACGAGGTCGAGCGCCGGGGGGCGAACGATGCCCGCGACTAGGGCTTGGCGCCGTTGGAAGTAATATTGGTCGTGTGGGCTCTGAGCCGCGCAATAGGTGATGACCAATGCCGCCTGACCGCTGCGCCCGGCACGACCAGCCCGCTGCGCATAGTTAGCAGGCGTCGGCGGCGCGTTGCGTAGGAAGACCAAGTTGAGCTGCGATATATCGACACCCAATTCCATCGTTGGCGAACAGAACAACAGCGGCAAGAAATCTGTGCGTTCGCCACGTTCGAGCATCTCGTGGCGAGCTTCGTTGATCCGCGTCTTGTCGGCCGGCCCGTGACGGAACCGGTTCTCGCGCCACTCGCGTACCTTGCTGTCGACCTGAGCAGTATGCTCGCGTGCCTCAAAGGCGAACGGCAATCGCCCGCTTTCCCCCAGCCGCTCAGCGACGTCGGCGTAAAGCTGCGAGAAAAATGCGTTGTCCTGGCCTGCTTTGGCCTTGCCATCGCCCGCGTGAAGACGAATCGCACCCGGCGCCAGTCGCCAGCCACCGTTTCCAATTCGCCGGACGATCTGGTGCGCCTCGGCTGCCTCAAGCATGGCTTGGATCAACGACTCGCGCTCGTTCAGCGGAACGCCGCCCCGCAAACGGTCGAGGGCGCGCCCTACCGAGCTTCTCGCGGAGGCTTTGATTGTCGAAGCGTCAACGCGCCCATCGGGTTTGCCAACGACCAGCGTCCCTTGACGCGCGAGGTCGCGATCCTCTTCCTCACGCGCGATCGACCACGGCGCCTTGATATGCGCACGCGATCGCTCGGCCACTTGCTCAAGCGTGGTCCGATCGAGCGCATCGACCTGAATTGCCAGCCCTTGCCGCATTGTTTCGAATAGACAACGAAACATCGCCGCGCGTACTTCCGACGTGGCAGAATTCAGATGCCTGTCGCGCGCGCACTCGCCGTCGTCCGCCGCCAGCATCTCGACTCCGGGGTAACGCACCTCGATCAGCGCGAGCTGATCGAGATTTGGGTTCGTGTAGCGCCATCCCCTTCTAAGATCATTCCAAAGCCGATGTGAGAGAACCTGATTGATCGCGCGTTTCGCGTCATCAAGCGCGGCAAACCCCTTCGGCTCGGGGTTCAGCATCCACTCCTCGCGCCGTGTGACATTTTCCGGATCGAAGCCAAGGGCGCGGCGAAGTGTATCGCCGAACTGCTCATGGCTAAGCCCGTCGCCGCCCGCCCGCCGTACGGCGCGTAGCATGGCACCCCGCAAGAGTGTGACGAATACGAAATCATTGAAATGACCGGACTGCAGTGCCGCATCCTGGCGATTGTCCGTGAAGCCAAGAAGCTTGCGACGTTCTCGCTCGGCCGGCGTCTTGGCCTGCTCCATCCAGTCGAGCGAAGCAGTCGTGATGAGGGTCGTAGCGGAGCTTCGCCCCTCCGCAGAGAGACTGGCTAGCTTATTGATGTCCCGCGCCTGACTGGCGGGCTGATAACCGCAGTGCGGGCAAAAACGGAACTTACCGGGAAAAAACCAGGCGATCACACCTTCTGCCGCCTCAAACCCATCGGGTCCAAGTACCCACCGCTGCCCCTCATGCTTTCCGCGATGGCTAGATTTCAGACGACGTCCCTTGGGACCATCTTCAATCCAATCGTCCGGATAGCTGTCGATCTCGCCCGCGAATGCGAGCGCGTTGTCCGCATCGGGGACTAAGAAGCCGTGACGGGTGCCGTCGTAATCTGCCTCGTCCTTAGGCGTCAGATCAATTGACCGCGCAATCACCTGCCCCGACCGATCAATCGAGACGCTGTGCACCTCCTGTCCGCACTGGCGACAGAAGAACAACGGGTAGAGGCGCGCCTCCGGCTTTTGTCGGTCGAATTGCTCGGCCGCAAGCTGCACACGCCGGATGCCAGCAGGCTCCAATGTTGCGTGAGCGTGCCCTGCGCCTGCAAGGAAGCGATGTAGCTTGAACGCCATGAAAGCGCTGCCCCGCGGATCGGGGGTAACGCTCATCGCGACCAGCCGCTGCCGCAGCGCTTCTTCACAAATGTCCTTCGCTAAACCCGTGATATCGGCCAAATCGGAAGCGGCTTCGGTAAGCGTGCGGGGCATGCGGCGCTGCAAGGTCTCACCGGCATTCAGACCGATATTCACTTCGATCCACACGGCCAGTGCGTCTTGGCGCCAATCACCAACCGGGGCGCTCGGATCCAACGCGGCGCTCTTCAACGCAGCGAGGAATGCGGCGTCGCCCCCTAGCCATTCGGTCGCCCGGTCGAGACTTTCGGTGATAACGTCGTCCGGCGACACCGTGCTGCCAAACAGCGCAGAACCGACGCGAGCGACTGTCTCCCGGCCAGCGTCCGGCTCGCCGGATGACATAGTGGCTGATGTGCCGATGCACAGCATCTTTTCGCCGCCGATGCGTTCACGCACACGCCGCACCAGCATCGCAACATCGGCACCTTGACGACCACGATAGGTGTGGAGCTCGTCAAGCACCAAGAATTCCAACCCCGCCATGTTGGCGATGACCTGCCGGTCGAGCGGATCCTGCCGGGTCATCAGCAACTCGAGCATCATGAAGTTGGTCAGGATGATGTCAGGTGGGTTGTCAGCGACCCTGCGCCGCTCTGTGTCGCCTTCTTGACCCGTGTAACGCGCAAAACTCGGCGTGAGCGCTGCGTCCAGCCCACTTCCACCAACGAACTTTTCGAGTTCCTCAAGCTGGGAGTTGGCGAGCGCGTTCATCGGATAAATGATGATCGCCCTCGTCCGCCGAGGTTCGTCTGCGCGTCGGGCGCGTAGGACGCGATCGATGATTGGCACGAAAAAGCATAGTGATTTGCCTGACCCTGTGCCGGTGGTAACGATGTAATTGCTTCTCGCCTGCGCCTTGTGGAAGGCCTGCTCCTGATGGCGATAAAGCGCTATGGGAGATCGCGGATCTCCAAGCGCGAACACCTTCTCCAATGCGGGATCAGCGGCGCCTTCCTCAACCAAACTCGCGATCGACCCGCCAGCGCGATAGCGCGGATTCAGGCCGATCAGCGGCTCCGGCCAGAACACCCCGCTATCATATATGCTGTCGATCTGCTGCTTGAGGTCTGCGCTACGGACATCGGTGAATGACCGGGCAAAACTTTCGTAGCGCGCTATCAGATCGGCATCGAGATCAAATACGTTCACTGTGGCTCCCCCATGCCATCAAAAGCGCCATCAGTCGCCCTTGCCAAGCGGAATCTGGCCCGTTCTCGCGGACAACAACTGGGAGCGAAGGGCTGGCTAAATGGCAACTTCAACATTGACATCGCTAGCTCGATGCTTTGCAAAAAGTGGGGACGCCCCCCAATGGTCGTACGACCCAATCCGCTTGTTGTGGCGGTCGATCCGCGATGTTCGCCATCCTGCGACCGGTTGGTTTAGACCCTTGGCTGCGGGGCTACCTAATGTCGTGGCGCTGCAGAAATCCTTTTAGGCCGCCGGTATACTCTGGCTGCAAAAGAGCGCTCTAAATGGACGTCGCGTCTGCATCGGTCGCCCCCCAAAGCTATCAGTCCGATACCAGTCCAACAGCATCTATCCTCGAATCTCTTCAGACAGCGGATCGGTGCTTTCTTCGCAGGTTCCTAAGCGAGTCGCGGCTGAATATGCACGCGAGTTGCGAGGGCGCGCGCTCTCGTGCCGGCATGCGTAGATCGCGACAAACGGATGAGATGAACGCAGCCTCGAACAGCGCTCCCCGGCGGGTGGTCCAGAAGGTGGACCATCCCTCGCGGCTTGCATATTTCCCTGTATTTTCAGCCCGCTACCGGGGCTGATGGTGCGGTCGAGAAGACTCGAACTTCCACGGCCTTTCGGCCACAACGACCTCAACGTTGCGCGTCTACCAGTTCCGCCACGACCGCACATCGGGATGTTCCCCGGCGGGCCGGGGCTGGTGAGGCGGTGCCCCTAGCAGGG
>Ga0068856_100004666_pt1 | contig 13611 bp, 9 predicted proteins | sample KBSCornC62_FD_66595 | JGI IMG/M metagenome (GOLD analysis project Ga0068856, IMG submission 66595) | Corn rhizosphere microbial communities from Kellogg Biological Station, Michigan, USA - KBS Corn C6-2 | ecosystem: Host-associated > Plants > Roots > Rhizosphere > Soil ...
CACAAAAAAGGAGCTCAACGATCGCGTGCCGCTCATTGGCTTTGCCGGCGCACCGTGGACGCTTTTCGCCTATATGATCGAAGGCAGCGGCAGCAAGACCTTCAGCAAGGCCAAGCAGTTTTTATATACCGAGCCTGAGCTGTCGCACCTGCTGCTCGACAAGATCACGCAAAGCACCATCAATTACCTGAAAGGCCAGGTGGCCGCAGGCGCCGATATGCTGCAAATTTTCGACTCCTGGGCCGGCGTGCTTAGCGAGGCCATGTATTATGAATTTTCATTGAAGTACATCTCAAAAATATGTGATGCGCTGTCGCCACTGGTGCCGGTAACCGTGTTTGCAAAAGATGCGCACTACGCCATTGAAAAGATCGCGCAAACCTCGTGCAGCTCCATTGGCCTCGACTGGACCATTGATCCTGCGCGCGCGCGCAAAGAGGCGGGTAATAAGACCTTACAGGGCAATGCTGATCCTTGCTTGTTATACGCCAGCGAAAAAAAGATCGTCGCAGAAACGGAAACCATGCTAAGATCTTTCGGAAAACAGCACTACATCTGTAACCTCGGTCATGGCTTATATCCTGATCTTGATAAGGAGAAAGTGAAATTCTTCGTTAATGCCGTGAAGGAATTTAAGTGGTGATCTTAGAATTCAAAAGCGTTTCCTGTTCCTGATTTATACTGAAGTGAGCCGGTTGCTGAGTGTATCGAAGCATGCTTTACTTCAGTGTCCCTTCAACCTTACACATTCCCCATCAAACACATGGTCTCCATGCTGGGAACAGCGCTGCCACCCATTTTTTCAATGGTAACAGCAAAGGCCTGCGCGCCTTTTACGGCTTTCATTTTCTGAAAAACAGCGTGGGTTTGTGCCAGGTCGAGCATGCCTGCATCTACCGGCTTGCCGGCCACAATGGCCCAAAGCTGGTACTGCTTTCCCGCGGGACTCTGCGGCAACTGCGATACATCAAAATATACTTCATCGGTTTCCGCATTCCAGTGCACGGCGGCTGAGTGGCCGGCCATGCTGTTCATACCGTTTAAGGCAATGGTCTTTACTTTTGGATTGGATACAATTTGAAAACGATTGTTGAGATCGCTGAGCGAAGCTTGTTGGATCTGTAGCTGATCGGCCATTACGCTTTTCGAAGCATTGATCTGCGCCATCTCGCTGCTCAGGCTGTCAAGCTGTTTTTGCAGCAGGATGTTATACACAAAGCTGGTAATAAACAGCAGCAGGCTGGCCGCTATGGCAAAGCCATACAACTTCAGCTTACTGGCTGTTGCCTCATCATTGTGCAGGGAAATGGTTTTATCGGGAGGCGCGCCTTCACTCTGAAACGACAGGCCTGCCATGATCTTTTGCTTTACTGCGGGACTAACCGGTTTTGCCGATCGGGCCGAGGCGCGGATGAGGCTTTGCTCGATCGCTTCCACTTCGGTTAATAATGCGGGATGTGTTTTAAAAAGACCGTGTAGTAGCTCATTCTCCTGGCGGCTGGTGGTTCCCAGGATGTAGCTTTCAAGCATACCTGAAGCTATTAGCTCGTTTACGGTCACTGTAAAAATTCTTTCTTTGTTAGCTCTCTCAGAACCAGAATGGCCTGCCGCACTTTTGTCTTTACCGTACCCAGGGGCATGTTCAGCTTTTTAGCAATTTCCTCCTGTGTGTAGCCTTCAAAATATGCCAGATCAATAATTGTTTTATGATCTTCGTTCAGGTTCTCCAAAATGGTTTTAAGCCCTATGGCGTTGTGCGATGGTTCGCTTACCGACAGGGTATTCTCATATACGGGATTGGAGGTGCTCTGGATTTTGGATTTTATTTTTTCGTGTTTGGAGCGGGTGGTGTCAATGGCCAGGTTGCGGGCAATGTTCAGCATCCAGGTGTAGAGCCGTCCTTTGGCAGGATCGTACATGGAGAAGCTGTTCCATACTTTGAGAAACACTTTCTGAAGCACATCCTCTGACTCCTCGGTATCGTTCACAATGGCATTGATCACGCCAAACAAGGCCTGCGAGTAGTGATCATACAGGTAGGCAAAGGCCTTCTGGTCTCTTTCGCCAATAAGTACGATCAGCTCATCCTGTGTGTATGTCTGCTTCAAAGCCTGGAATTAATTTTTGAAAGATACGGTTTTGTCTTTAATCAGGGAAAACCCCCGATCATTTTACAATGAAGCGAGATGGTCCCTGAGCCGATAGCCATCGGCTTGCTGAAGGGCTGCTTCATGGTTTTTTATTTCGGCGACTGATCTTCTAAAAGTCTGTTTCGACTTCGCTCAGCATGACTTATCCGAACTCTGTCAGCGTGATCCGCTTTTTGGGTCCTGCGTCCCTTTGGTCTTATGTCCCTTAGTCTCGTGCCTTTTGAGTCTCTTTGGGCCTCAAAATCCCTTCTGTTTCTTCAGTTCCCCGGACATAACATTTATTTAACGCTTTTATGCCCTCATTTTTAAATACTTGCGGTAAATTCACCAAAAAAATCGCTATCTTTGCGCCCTTAAAAATTGAAACATGTCTGAAATCAGAAACATTGCCATTATTGCCCACGTTGACCACGGTAAAACCACTTTAGTAGATAAGATCCTGCACCAGTGTAACTTATTCCGCGAAAACCAGGCTACCGGCGAACTTATCCTTGATAATAACGACCTGGAGCGAGAGCGCGGCATTACCATTCTTGCCAAGAACGTATCTGTTAACTATAAAGGAACCAAGATCAATATTATTGATACCCCGGGCCACGCCGACTTTGGCGGAGAAGTGGAACGTGTGATGAACATGGCCGACGGTGTGATCCTGCTGGTAGATGCCTTTGAGGGGCCAATGCCACAAACCCGCTTTGTGTTGCAAAAAGCCATTGCGGCCGGTAAAAAAGCTATCCTTGTTATTAATAAGGTAGATAAGCCAAATTGCCGTCCTGAAGAAGTGCACGACAACGTTTTTGACCTGTTCTTTAACCTGGATGCCACAGAAGACCAGCTGGATTTTCCAACTGTGTACGGTTCGAGCAAACAAGGCTGGATGGGCCCCGATTACAAAAACCCTACCACTGACGTAACTTACCTGTTAGATACTATTATCGCCAACATTCCTACCGCGCCAAAACGCGAAGGCACGCTACAGATCCAGATCACCTCTCTCGACTATTCTTCTTTTATTGGCCGTATTGCCGTGGGGCGTATTTACCGCGGCATTATTAAAGAGAACATGCCGGTGAGCGTTGTAAAGCGCGATGGCAGGATCCAGAAATCGCGCATTAAAGAATTATTTATTTTTGACGGGCTTGGCAAAAAGAAAGTAGCTGAAGCCGAAACCGGCGACATTTGCGCCTTTACCGGCATCGAAGGCTTTGAGATCGGCGACACCGTTGCTGATTTTGAAAACCCTGAAGGCATGCCAACCATGCACATTGACGAGCCAACCATGAGCATGCTGTTTACCATTAACAACTCGCCTTTCTTTGGCAAGGATGGTAAATTCGTAACCTCGCGCCACTTGCGCGACCGCTTATACAAAGAGCTGGAGAAGAACCTGGCGATGCGCGTTGAAGAAACCTCATCACCTGACTCTTACCTGGTTTTCGGACGCGGGATCCTTCACCTGTCAGTACTCATCGAAACTATGCGCCGCGAAGGCTACGAGCTTCAGCTTGGCCAGCCACAGGTGATCGTAAAAGAAATTGACGGCGAAAAACATGAGCCGGTGGAAGTTTTAACGGTAGACGTTCCTCAGGAATCATCGAGCAGGGTAATTGACCTGGTAAGCCAGCGCAAAGGCAACCTGCTCATTATGGAGCCAAAAGGAGATCTGACCCACATTGAATTTGAAATTCCTTCGCGCGGGATCATCGGCCTGCGTAACAACGTGTTGACCGCTACTGCCGGCGAAGCCATTATGGCGCACCGCTTTAAAGCTTACGAGCCGTGGAAAGGCCCTATTCCGAGCAGGATCGCCGGTGTGCTGATCAGCAAAGACAAAGGCACGGCTGTGGCTTATTCTATTGACAAATTACAGGATCGCGGCAAATTCTTTATCGAAGCTGGTGAAGAGATCTATCCGGGCATGATCATCGGCGAGCACATTCGCCCTGACGACCTGGTTGTGAACGTTTGTACTGAAAAACAATTGACCAACATGCGCGCCAGCGGAACCGATGAGAAAATGCGCATCGTTCCTAAAATAAAATTCAGCCTCGAAGAAGCGATGGAATACATTCAGCGCGACGAATATGTTGAGATCACGCCAAACTTCATTCGCCTGCGCAAAATTTATCTCGACGAGAATGAGCGCAAGCGTATGTCCAAGCAACTGGAAGCGCAATAATTTCAATACTCTTTTTAATCATAAAAATTCCCCGGCATGCATGCGTCGGGGATTTTTATTTGCCCAGGCGTCATTTGCCGCTGAGCCAGTTGAAGTGTGCCCCCGGCCCTTCGATAAGCTCAGGGGCCAGGGGATGGAATATATTTAATTTATGTTATCATTAGCTGATCACACTCCGATCTTCGCATCAAGCTATATCTTTGCAGGCTTTATTACGCACTATGAAAAACGGGCAACGCCTTACTATCATTTTAATTCTTGGTCTGCTGTCGGCCATTGGTCCGTTCTCTATTGACATGTATCTGCCGGGCTTTCCGGCCATTGCAAAAAGCCTGAACACCACGGTGGACCGCGTGGCTTACACACTGGCCAGCTTTTTTATAGGCATTTGCTTCGGGCAGATGCTCAGCGGCCCGCTGCTCGATCGCTTTGGAAGAAAACGTCCGCTCATCATCGGCATGATCATTTACATTGTCGCTTCTATTGGCTGCGCCTTATCACCAACCATTGAACTGCTTATTGTATTTCGCTTTCTGCAGGCATTGGGCGGCTGTGTAACCATGGTAGCGCCACGGGCCATTATCCGCGATGTGTTTCCTGTGCACGAAAGCGCGAAGATCTTTTCGATGATGATCCTCATCCTTGGCGTATCGCCCATTATTGCGCCAACAACAGGAAGCTTTCTGATCGCTTCGTTTGGCTGGTACTCGGTGTTTTTAGTGTTAGGCGCTATTTCTCTGCTGGTATTATTAGCTGTGATCTTTTTGCTGCCCGAAAGTCAGCAGCCTGACCCAGAGTTCTCGCTAAAGCCCGGACCTATTTTGCAGAGCTTTGGCTTTGTGCTAAGGAACCGCCAGTTTTATGTGTACACGCTTTCAGGCTCTGTTGCCGCCGCGGGACTATTTGCTTACCTCGCCGGATCACCTTTTGTGCTGCTTAAATTTTATGGCGTTACCGAGCAACAGTACGGATTAATTTTTGCGCTGATCGCATCGGGACTTATCACCGCAAGCCAGGTAAATAACCTGCTGCTTAAAAAATACACCAGCATACAAATTGTGAAATTCACACTCATGGTTCAAACCGCAGCAGGCTTGTGTCTTTTTGCGGGGACCCTGCTGAGCGCGCTTAATCTGTACAGCCTTATCTTTTTGATCTTTATTTTCTTAAGCTGCCAGGGCTTTAATTTTCCTAACTCATCGGCACTGTCAATGGAGCCATTCAGCAAGGAAGCCGGCAGCGCATCGGCCCTGATGGGCGCTATGCAAATGGGCTGCGGTGCTTTGGCCGCTGCTCTTGTGGGTATGCTGAACGCAACAACACCTGCACCTATGGCAGGCGTTATGGCCGGCTGCGGCGTATGGGCCCTTGCCATTTTGCTGATAGGCTATAAAAAGAATGCCAGGCTGCTGTTACAGAATTAATACCTCTGATTTATTTTATTGCTCTGCATTTGCGTTTTGAAATAAACACAACGTTATTTTTTCGTGCGCTCAAAATCTGAGCGTTCCGAACGGCGTCAGGCCAGAGACTTGACGAACGGCCATGTGCGAGGACCCTCCTCTTATGCGGGGTAAACTCCGTTGTCTGATCAGGTGGTCCATCTGAAAAATAAACACAATAAACATTTCTCTGTTCAAATCAATTTTTTCGTTAACAAAAAAGGCTAAAGCCGATTTATAGATTTATAGTAAGTTATTTAATTTACTATATGGCTAAAAAACAAAGCAACACAAGTATCGCCGACAAAAAAATATTTGTTTTAGATACCTCTGTCATCATTTACGACCACACTGCGATGCGTAATTTTGCCGAGCACGATGTGGTGATACCGATCACCGTTCTCGAAGAATTAGATAACTTTAAGAAGGGCAATGACTCGAAGAATTTTTCGGCGCGCGAGTTTACACGCTTTATTGATAAGCTGAGCGGCAAGAACACCCTGCAGAACTGGACCTCGATAAATGGCCCGACGCGCGGTAAATTTAAAATAGAGATGAATGCCAGCTCGAGCATTAACGCTGAAAAGGTGTTTGACGAGCGCAAGGCCGATCACCGCATTTTAAATACGGCCTTATATACTTCTGAGACCAACCCGGGACGCAAGGTTATTCTGGTAACCAAAGACATTAACCTGCGCATTAAAGCCAAAAGCCTGAGCCTGCTGGCTGAGGACTATGAGACCGGCAAGATAAAGACCATTGAAGAGCTGTATACCGGCAACACCGAAGGCATAAAAGCCAGCAGTGAGCAGATCAACGCCATTTACAACAAGGGCACTACGCCCGCCAAGCCGGTGCTGAAAGGCAAAGGGTTGCCCAACCATTATTATGTGCTCAAGAACAGCACACAAAGCGTACTGGCGCGCTACAATGCCGGCGACGACACCATGCAGCGCGTGATAAAGACCGCCGCGTTTGGTGTGATCCCAAAAAACGCAGAGCAGGCTTTTGCGCTCGACGCCATTATGAACCCTGACATTAAGCTGGTGAGCATACAGGGCGTAGCCGGAACAGGTAAGACCCTGCTGTCGCTGGCGGGTGCGCTGGAGCAGCGCCGCAACTATCACCAGATCTACCTGGCGAGGCCCATTGTGCCACTAAGCAATAAAGACATCGGCTACCTGCCGGGCGATGTGAACAGCAAGCTGAACCCCTATATGGAACCGCTGTGGGACAACCTCAAATACATTCGCAGCCTGTTTAGCGAAAAAGATAAAGAGCACAAGCAGCTGAACGAAATGGTGGAGGCGCAGAAGCTGGTGGTGTGCCCGCTGGCCTACATTCGCGGCCGCAGCCTGAGCAACGTGTTCTTTATTGTGGATGAGGCGCAGAACCTAACACCGCACGAAGTAAAAACCATTATTACCCGCGCGGGTGAGAACACAAAAATTATTTTTACCGGCGACATTAACCAGATCGACACGCCTTACCTCGACGCGCAAAGTAATGGACTGAGCTACTTAATAGAAAAAGTAAAAGGGCAGAAACTGTATGCGCACATTACCCTTGAAAAGGGTGAGCGCAGTGAGCTGGCGAATTTAGCGAACGATCTTTTATAATGACTGACTTCGACAGGCTCAGCGTCTGGCATTTAGAGTACCGGCCCTGAGCTTGTCGAAGCGCATTTTTATATTTTACATTCTAGTTAGAGATCCCAAGAATGGCCTGCAGCATGCCAAGATCATCAAAGCTGCGCGGCATGGTGTATTTCCTGATCTTTAGTTTTTCCAGGGCTTTACCGGTACTTTCGCCCATAGCAATAACGCGCTGATGCGGCTGCACCTGGTTCTTTTCAAAATAAGCCTCCACGTTGCTCGGGCTGGTAAATACCAGGATATTAAACTCCGGAGAAATTTCAAGACTGTGTTTTAGCGTGGCGTACACTTCGAGATTGATCACGTTCTCACGCTTTACCATTTGCCACTGGATGCTTTGCATGCTGCCACGAGCAATAAAGAACAGTACTTTTGCATTGCCCACTTTGCTGCTGAACTGCTTGCCCACCAGCTTAATGTCAGTGCTTTGTCCGATAAAATCGGCCCGGCGTCCAAAGGCGCGCAGCTCGGCGCTGGTAGATGTGCCGATGCAGCCAAACTTCACATTGCCTTCAAGCTTTGGCTCCTGCTGAAAGAAATAGCGCACGGCATGCTTGCTGCTGAAAAAGATCCATTCTGTTTTTGGCAGCTCTTTAATGCGGATCTGCTTGAACTCGATGAGGCTCTTGTCTTCTATCTCAAAGTTGAGACGCTTCAGCGCTTCAGGCAGGTAGTCCTTCTCTTTAAATGTTTTGGTAATAAATACTTTCTGAGGCTTAATGGCGTGAATGTGATCCACGATCTGATCGGCAAAGCCATCGGTATCCAATGTTTCGAAATAAAGCTGCTTGGGCTGCTTGTCCCAGGCGTCAGCCATGCTCACCCATACCTTAAAGCGCAGACGGTCCTCGTCATCATACTCGGTGTCGCAATACACGCCCAGGGGCAGCTGGCAACCGCCGTCGAACAAGTTTAAGATCTGGCGCTCGATGTTGATGCGAAAAAGCACATCCAGCTCGTTGATCTCATCAATGATCTCAAGCATCTCATTGTCGTCTTCGCGTGTTTGCCATGCCAGAACGCCCTGCGCGGGCGCCGGAATAAATTCTTCAGGATTGAGCTGCTCTGAGTGCAGGTCTTCCACATCCAGCTCCAGGCGCTCAACGCCGGCCACTGCAATGAGAATAGCATCGTACTGCCCTTCGCGCAGCTTGTTCACGCGCGTGGGCACATTGCCGCGCAGGTCTTTTACTTCCACATCGGGACGGAAAGCCAGCAGCTGCGATTTGCGGCGCGCCGAAGAAGTGCCAACCAGTGCGTTTTTTTTGAGGCTGAACTTTTGCGAATCATCCACCGCTTCTTTGCGAATGAGCATCAGCTCAGAAGGATCCTGCCGCTTTGATACGCCCGCCACCAGAAGCCCTTCGGGACTGGTGGTTGGCAGGTCTTTATGCGAATGCACCGCCAGGTCGATGGTGCCTTTTAATAATTCCTCTTCCAGCTCTTTGGTGAAAAATCCTTTTCCCTCAAGCTTATCAAAGCTGGTATCCCATTGCTGCGAGCGGTCGCCGGCGGTTGCAATGATCTTTATCTCAACAGCATGCCCTTTGTCTTCGAGCAGCTCTTTTGTATAGTTGGCCTGCCACAGCGCCAGGTCGCTGCCGCGTGTGCCTATAATAATTTTTCGTTCCACGCGGCAAAGGTATCATTTTTCTAAATAATACCTGGCTGGGATTGGCTTCTGGCCGGTGTGCAAACACAAAAAAAATTTGTAACTTGAATTTGGGTAGTATCTGAAACGTCTTTTTCATGGTCAGCCATTAATTGCGCGAATTACACAAAGTGATTCAATTTTTCACAACCTGGTGCAAACCTAAACTTCCAATCAGGCAGCCGCAGATCATATATGCCAGTCGCATGATCATTGCATGAAAATAAAATTTTTCGTGTTTTTTCTGAATGCCCGTTGGTGATCCTGACGGGCTTTTTTATTTAGCATATGAGCCCGTTGATGACCTCTGACATGCTTTTTACATCCAGCACCTGGTCAACATCCACATGAAGAAGGGCTTGCTGTGGCATGTACGGCGAATCGGCTGTCTTGGGGTCCTGCACCAGCACCAGGCCACCAGCCTGCTTCACCGCCATAAGACCTTTTACACCATCGGCATTGGCACCCGACAGTAATAAGCAGGCCAGCGAGCTGCCGTACACTTCGGCCGCCGATTCAAACGACACATCAATGCTGGGACGGCTGTAATTTACTTTTTCAGAATAATCGAGCGACAGGGTGTTGTCTTTTTCAAACAGTAAATGATAATCGGGCGGCGCTATGTAGATACAGCCTTTTTCAAGCGGCTCCTTGTCCTCCACTTCCTTTACCCTCACTTTAGTGCGCAGGGCCAGCAGGTCTGACAGAGTATAGTCTCCGCCGCTTTTGCGGTGCAGAACCAATACAATGGCAAAGGGCAGATCGTGCCTCAGACCGGGCACCATCTTTAAGATCACATCAAGGCTGCCTGCCGAGCCGCCAACGACCAATAGTTTGCAATGCCCTGTTATTTTATCTTGCGCCATATTTTTTCCTTACCAACCTGTTTGAACTTATGATGAATGGATGAGAACTTGAGCGTTTCTTTTGAGCCAAGCGCCAGGTAGGCCAGCTTGCCCATGCTGGCGTCAAACAGCTCAAATACTTTTTCCTGGAGCTCCTTATCAAAATAAATGAGCACGTTGCGGCAGATCACCAGGTGAAACTCGTTGAACGAGCTGTCAGACACCAGATTATGCGTTGAGAAGATCATGCGCTTGCTGAACTCCTCCTTAAATTTTCCACCATCGTAATTGGCCGTGTAATACGATGAAAAATCCTGCAGGCCGCCGGCAGAAATATAATTGGCCGAATAGTGCTTCATGTGACTGAGCGGAAAAATGCCGCTGCGCGCCCGCTCAAGCACGCCGGGATTTATATCCGTAGCGTAAATAAGCGATTTTTGAAGCAGGTTGGCCTCATGCAGCAAGATAGCCACTGAATACACTTCCTCGCCGGTAGAGCAGCCCGCATGCCAGATGCGGATAAACGGATTAGTGCCAAGCACGGGAAGGATTTCCTGGCGCAGCTCTTTATAAAAGCTGGCATCGCGAAACATCTCGGTTACGTTTACCGTGATCTCTTCAATAAAGCGCTTGATGTAATTGGTATCCGATCTCAGCTTCTCTCTGAACTGCGCAAAGCTGTGAAACTTATCGAGCATGAACAGCCGCACAATGCGGCGCTTAAGAGAAGCTTTTGAGTAATCAGAGAAATCATATCCATACAGCTCGAGCAGGTCATTCAGCAATATATCGATCTCTTCATCAACGATCATGTTACATTGTACCTGGCTAAAATGTTCAACAATCTGTCTACATCAATGGGCTTTGAGATATACTCGTCGGCCCCGGCAGCCAGGCACTTTTCACGGTCGCCTGTCATGGCCTGAGCGGTTACTGCCAGCACGGGCATGGGCTTTCTTTTTCCAATGCTTTTGATCTCGGGCATGGCTTCGTAGCCGTCCATGCCGGGCATCATCATGTCGAGCAGTACGGCATCTACCTGCTCGCCGCCGTTGAGCAGCTTTATGGCATCCTGTGCCGAATGGCTCGCCAGGCAGTCAAAGCCTTTTGAGCGCAGCATGGCCGACAGTGCAAAGATGTTGCGGCTATCGTCGTCTATGATGAGAATTTTCTTTTTGTTCATCTTCCTGACGTTTAATTCCCGGTTTTTATTTATGGCTTTCGTAGAGCCACACGCGCAGCAGCGATAGCAGCTGGTCAATATCCACAGGCTTGGTAATGTAATCGGATGCGCCTACGCTGATGCATTTCTCGCGATCGCCCATCATGGCTTTGGCAGTAACAGCAATTACCGGCAGGTTGCGCCATTTCATATTGGCACGGATGCGCTTGGCCGTTTCGTAGCCATCCATTTCGGGCATCATCATGTCAAGCAGCACCACATCAATATTAGGATGTTCTTCCAGCTTTTGCAAAGCTTCCTTGCCGTTGACAGCAGTAACCACGTTCATTCTCATTTTCTCAAGCGACTTGGTCAGCGAGAAAATGTTGCGCACATCGTCGTCAACGATGAGCACGGTTTTCTGATTGAGGATCTCATTCAGAATGCCCAGCTTTTTGTAATCGTTTGCCTTCGGCACTGCGTGCTTCTTGTCATCCATCATGTGTAAGAAGAGCGACACCTCATCGAGCATGCGCTGGTACGAGTGCGCGGTTTTTACCACAATGGAATCGGCGTATTGCTTGATGCGCTGCTCTTCGGCCATTGACAGGCTCTTACCTGTGAAAATGATAATAGGCAGCTTTTCGAGGCCCGGATTTTTGCGCGCTTCTTCAAGCGTTTGATAAGCCTTGGCATCAGGAATGCCCATATCAAGGATCACGCAATCGATCTCGTCACGCTTCAGTGCTGTGACACTGTCTGTGATCTCGCTTTTTACCTCAGAGCTGATGTTAAAGGTTTCAAGATAATAAGCGAGTGCTTTGGCATGCTTCGGATTGTCTTCGATGATGAGCACTTTTTTCGTGTCGCGGTTCAGCACATATTCGAGCTTTTCAAAGATCTCTGACATTTGTTCAAAGGCCATAGGCTTATTAATAAAGTCAATAGCGCCCTTGAGAAGACTCTTGTTCTTTACCTTGTACGACGACATCATGTGCACAGGAACGTGGCGCGTTTGCGGATCGTTCTTGAGCTCGTCGATCACCTCCCATCCGCTCTTGATCGGCAGCTGGATGTCGAGCAGGACGCCAACAGGCTTGTATTGCCGCGCCAGCTGCAGGCCTTCGTCGCCACGCACCGACACCACCCCTTTGTATCCTTTTTTGTGAGCGATATCGAGCAGTGAACGGGCAAATAAAATATCATCCTCAATGATGAGGATCACTTTGTCATCGCGCTTAAGAGTGTTGCGGTCGTCGGGAATGCTTTCAGGAATATTGGTGCTGACGTAGCGCTCATCGGTCTTATTCTCAGGCTCAACGGGCGTTTCTTTCTTTTCCTCGGCGGGCTCGTCAAAGGCCACATTGTAGTCGGGCTTGATAACTGGCACACGCAGGATGAATTCGCTCCCCGCGTTTACTTCACTCTTCAGGTGGATATCGCCACCCAGAAGGCGGCCCAGCTCGCGGCTGATCGAAAGGCCCAGCCCGGTTCCGCCATATTTGCGGCGGGTAGAGCCATCGGCCTGCTTAAAGGCTTCAAAGATGAACTGCTGCTTGTCTTCAGGAATGCCAATGCCGGTATCTTTTACCGAGAAGCAAAGCAGGGCGCTGTTCACCGTGCATGGCCTTATTTCGAGTGTTACCGAGCCTTTAGCGGTAAACTTAAGCGCGTTTGATAAAAGGTTCTTTAAGATCTGCTCAAGCCTGCCCTTGTCGGTTTCAATAGAGTAAGGCGTTTCGGGCTTTACGATCACATCAAGGCCAAGTCCCTTTTCTTTGGCCACCTGCTTGAACAGGGCTTTCATATCTTCGGCCACTTCATTTACAGCCACATTGTGATATTCAAGCTCCATTTTTCCGGCTTCGATCTTCGACAGGTCAAGGATCTCGTCGATAAGGCTCAGCAGGCCGTTGCCCGAGCTCTGGATCACCGTGGCATATTCCACCTGGTCGGGCGAAAGGTTCTTCTCAGGGTTCTCAGAAAGCAAGCGGCTTAATAATAAGATAGAGTTGAGCGGCGTGCGCAGCTCGTGGCTCATGTTGGCAAGGAACTCTGATTTATACCGCGTAGTGACCTCCAGCTCCTGCGCTTTTTTAATGATCTCGAGATTCTTCTCTTCCAGCAGCACCGAGCGCTCTTCGAGCTCTTCGTTGGTTTGCTGAAGCTCTTCCTGCTGCACGCGCAGCTCTTCTTCAGAGGCCATGAGCTTTTGCGACTGCGCTTCAAGCTCTGAGTTAAGGTTCTCTAACTCGTTATGCTGCGATTGAAGCTCTTCTGACTGCGCCTGTGTTTCTTCCAGCAAATGCTGCAGGCGAATGTAGCTGAGCGCCCCGTTGATGCTAATGGCCATCGGCTCGGTATTACCTTCCAGGAACTCCATTTCAAGCGGCTGCGGCGCCCGCAACATGCCTATTTCCATCACAGCAATGGTCTCGCCTTCGTACACCAGCGGAATAACAATAATAGACAGGGGAAGCGTATTGCCCAGCGATGAGCGGATGAGAAACTCCGGCGGCAGGTCCTT
>Ga0068856_100004668_pt1 | contig 13605 bp, 13 predicted proteins | sample KBSCornC62_FD_66595 | JGI IMG/M metagenome (GOLD analysis project Ga0068856, IMG submission 66595) | Corn rhizosphere microbial communities from Kellogg Biological Station, Michigan, USA - KBS Corn C6-2 | ecosystem: Host-associated > Plants > Roots > Rhizosphere > Soil ...
TGCCGAATTGCCGCGCCATTTCCCGCACGGCAACAAGATCCGCCGCATCTACTGCACCGCGGACCAGCTGGCGGCGCTCAATCGCGGCGAACTGGCGGTGGTCCAGCTCGCCGGGCGCTACCTGCTGGTGACGCGCGCGGTTGCGCAGGCCGCGCAGGAGATCCAGTCCGACGCGCTGGTGCTGCTGTGCGATCCGAACGCACCGGCCGAAGACGACGTGCCGCCCGATTTGGTGTGGTGAATCACACTTCGGGCGCGCGCCGCTGGCGGCGCCGGCGTGGCCGCGTATGATCGGCACGCTGCCCCGGGTGGAGGGTCTCGGCATGTCGCGTCGAACACTGTCGCTGCTTACCATGCTGCTTGCCGCCGGCGCCGTACACGCTGCGCCGCTGCCGCGCTTCTCGCAGCCGAATGCGATCTGGAACGAGGACATCTCGCACGCGCCGATGCGCGGCAATTCGGCGCTGATGATGCAGCGCCTCGAAGCGATTGCCGCGACCCATCCGGAAAGCGGCAAGTGGGGCGACCACCGCGGCAACGTCGATTTCCAGCTCGACATCTACGATTTCTACGTGCTGCACGCGAGCAACGCGACGCCGACCAAGCCGGTCGTCGCGTGGCCCGATCGCGGCAGCTACTACACCGGCGAATGCGAGGATCCGGGCATGGCATTCCCGGTCCCGTCAGGCGGCGGCATCGAGGGAACCGGCCCACCGCCGGCGTACAGCTGCGACGCGGCCAACAACGATTGCCATTTGCTGGTCGTGAACGACACGAGCAACGTCATGTTCGAGGGCTACAACGTCAACTCGGTCGACTCGGGCGGCGTGCACGCGATCTGCGGCCTGTACTGGGACTTGAACCGCGTCTATCCGCGCTACGGCCGCGGCGAGCATTGCACCAGCGCCGACGGCGCCGGCTTCCCGATCGCGCCGCTATTGTTCAACGCCGACGAAGTCTGGGCCGCGGTGCAGGTGCAGGGCGATCTCGGCCACGCGATCCGGTTCGCGATCGGCAACGAGCGCATGATGCTCGGCACTCACGTGCACCCGTCGTCGCACGGTACCTCGGCCACCTCGGATACGGACGTGAACGCGGTTCCGTACGGTTCGCGCCTGCGCTTGAAACAGAGTTTCGACGTGAACGGCTTCAGCACCAACGCCGCCGTGCGCGTGGTACTGCGCACGCTGCAGAAGTACGGCATGCTGCTGTCGGACGGCGGTGCGATTCCTCTGATGGGCGAAACGGATTATTTCACCACGCACAAATGGGCCGACGCCGACATCGCGATCGACTCGCACACGTTTTTCGGCATCAATCCGACCGACTTCGACGTGGTCGACGCCGGGCCGCCGATTTCGAACTCCGGCCAATGCATGCGCACGCCGGCCGACTTCCTGTTCATCGACGGCTTCGATTGGTGAAGCGGCGGGCGCCAACCGAGGCGCCCGATTCCGGATTCCCGCCGGGCGTTCACGCCACGGCGTCTTGATCTTCCGCGTCCGCGTCGAGCTCGCGCAATTCGTCGTGCAGGCGATAGGCACGCTTGGCGGCGATCAATCGTTCCAGCCGCAGTTGCGCAAGGCGTCCTTCGTCGACGCCGCGCCCGGTCTGCAGCAGCGAAATCATCTCGTCCAGCCGCGACGCTTCGTCGCGCGCCAGTTTCAGCTCGGCCATAAGCTCGCTGCGTTTCACCACGTCCATGCTGTTGTTCCTCCCGCCGGGGTTCGGGAGTTATAGCAGATTGAGCGAAAAAATATAGAGTTACGGTGGGTTCTTGAGGTGGTTTCAAGGCCCGCTGAAGGGCCCGGGGTGTCGATGGTTCGCCTTGACGGCCTCGGCGCTGGTCCGAACCCGAGGCCGCGCGGCGCCTGTCAGAACCCCGGCAAACACGTTTCCGCTCGGGTGCCAGCCCGCCTTTCCCTTGGCCGGAGACGGAATTCACACCGCGGCACAAGAATGCAGCACGAATTGCATCGTGCGCACATCGAACTCGCGTGCGGGGTGCGCCGCCGCGGACGACCATGCCTCGCCCCAACTTGCGGCGAAACGCATGCCGGATCCACGTACTCCACGCGCCCCGGAAGCGGCACAGCCGGCCGCGCCACGGGACGTGCGGCTCTGCCTTCCGTACGGTTCGCAGACACGCGCCGCGAGGGGCGCGCGTGCTGCACGACGCCGGTTGCAGCGGGCACCTGCGTACCGGGTTCCCTACCGTTCCAACGGAAAACGACTGCGATGAAACTGACCTATCTGACGCCTTCCGACACGGATGCTTTTCACACCATCCAGCAGCGCATCGCGCGCAGTGACGACGAACTCGCGCTCGTATTCGGCAGCAGCGTTTCCGCGGCGACACCGGTGGAGATGTCGCTCGGCGGGTTCGTGCTGCCGCTGCGGGGCCGCCTGCGTTACGACAGCGCCAACCCGCTCGCCACGGTGGAGAGCGGCGAACTGCGCGTCGCCGCTGGCGCCAGCACGATCGCCGCGGCGGGCGAGGGCGCATGCCTGTGGCTCGCGATCCTCGCGTCGCCGGCAAGTTGGCGCCGCGCGTTGGCGAAAGTCTGGAATTTTCCCGCGCCGGAGCCGCTGCTGCTGTCCGGCACGTATGCCGCCGACGCGGCGCTGCGCAAGGACGCAGTGAAACTGCTGCGCCGCCTGCAGCGCGAGCACGGCCACGTGCCGGCCGACGCTGTGATCGCGCACGTCACGCGCCTGCAGCAACGGCTCGAGTCCGCGATCACGCGCTGCCCCGGCCGCACGTATGGTCAGCGCCGCCAGGTGTTCGCGCGCCTGCAGCGCGTGCGCAACTACATGGCGACGCATTGCAATCTCGATATCGACAATCGCACCTTAGCCGAACTGGCAAACTTTTCTCCGTCGTATTTCATCCGCGCGTTCCGCGACGTGTTCGACCAGACACCGCACGCGTACCTTGTCGCGCGCCGCCTCGATCGCGCGCGCAGCATGCTGTCGACCACACCGCTGGGCATCACGGAAATCGCGATCGCGAGCGGCTTCGAGAATCGCAGCGCTTTTGCGCGCATTTTCCGCAAACGCTTCGGCACCACGGCCGGTGCGATCCGGCGCTCGCTCGCGTCGGCGCCGCGCGCCGCCTCGCCGAGTGAAAGCGCGATTTTCGCCACGTGAAAGTGTCGTTCATTGAAGCGCGCGGGTTTCACAGTCTTGACCGACGTCCGCGTCGCAGCAGCTCGGATTCCGCTGGCGTGCGGTCGCGGCCGTCCGCTCGATCCGACCGGTCAATTGGGCAGGACACGCGTGGCGTGAGGTTTTAGGAACGGAGGAGTTGCACTGGCCTTGCGGACGGGTCGCTACCGACTCGTCCGCCTTTTTCGGGTGCAGGTGCAGGTTCAGCCGCGGCAGCGGGTCAGGCGGCGGCCGCCGCATTCTTGAAGCGTGTCCGCTCGTCATCGGCACGCAGGAAGATCCGTTCCAGTACCTCGTCGGGCGTGTGAGAGCGGCTCGCGGCGCACAACACGCCGATGCCGTGCTGCTGCGCGAATTCGTCCGCGCGCCGGCGCAAGGCTTCCAGCGGCCTGTCGTCTTCGCCGTGCAGCACCGCGACAAGTTCCGCGCAGCCGCTCACCCGGTTGACGCTGTCGCCCGAGCCGGGCGGCGTCGCGCTTTCGAGCGCCAGCGTGAAATCGTGCAACAGGCGCTCAAAAGCGCGTTCGCCACGCCGCGCGGCTTCGGCCGCCGCACCGCGCACTTCGAAAATCGCGACAGTGCAATGCAGCGGCCGCGCCGCCACATCCGGCGCATCCTCGATGCCGCGGGCGAGCTTGAGCTGCCGTTCCAGGTCGCGCTCGCGCTGGCGTCCCTCGATCAGGTTCATGGTCAGCCGCGCCAGCGCGCTGAGCGAGGCACGCTGCGCCGAATCGAGGGCGCGCGGCACGCGGTCGAGCACGCACACGGTACCGATCGCCGCGCCAGCCGGAGTCACGAGCGGCATGCCGGCGTAAAAGCGCACGCCATCGACGGCGGTGACCAGGGGATTCGCAGCGAAGCGCGTGTCGCCTCTGGCATCACGCACTTCGAACAGCTGCTGCGGCGCGCGGATCGCGTGATCGCAGAACGCCTCGTCGCGCGGCGTTTCGGGGCGATCGAAACCGGTGCGCGCCTTGAACCACTGGCGGCCGCGATCGATCATCGAGACGAGCGCGGTCGGCGTGCCGCAGACCGCGGCCGCCAGGCGCACGATGTCGTCGTACGCTTCGTCCGGCAAACTGTCGACGACGCGGTAGCGATCGAGTTCGCGTTGACGCTGGGTTTCGTCCATGACGTTGTGCTCCATTGTCGGGTCGATACAGAGCATACGAAATTTCGCCAGCCGCTTGCGAGCCGCGCAGGAGGGGAAATTCACCCAGCGCAAGCAGAGCCTCCGCGGTCTCTGCTGCGCGGGGCCGCTGCGCAGCGGCCGCCGTCGGACAGTGTCGCCTGACACGCGATCGAAACGGTGTCGCGGCACCGGCGCTGTGGCGCGGTTGCAGCCGTACGACTACGGACAGGTCAAGCCTGCGGGCGTCGTCAAGCGTGCGATCGGCAGCGAACCGGCGCTGTAACCCGTCAGGGTCGGCTGCCACGACACGCTGCCGTCGGCGCAATCGGCGAACGTGAACGTGATGGTTCCCCACGCCTGGTTCTTGACCAGCGTCGGATCGAAATTCGGCGGAAACCGCCCGCCGTTGCCGACCGGCAGGAACGCTTGCAGCACGGCTCGGTTGCCGACGATCGGCCCGGTCGCGACGAGCCAGGCCTGTCCGCCGTTCGGCCCGAACACGTACCACTGCGCCAGCATCTGGTTGCCGGCGAGAACTTCGAGGCTGAAGCCGTGGCCGGGCTGCGCGGGGTCGAACCAGTTGCCGGTGTAGCCCGGCGTGATCGTGCCATCGTTCGTCGCGGCGATCTGGATCACTTCGAACTCCGCCGCGGCACCGGCCGGGTAGTAGTAGCGTGAGCCGACGAACTGCGGCGGGATTTTCGCGTGCACGGTGTAGCGCGCCGGCAAGGTCCCTGCCGTGAACGGCGGCGATTCCGCGCGGCCGTTCCGATCCGCGACGACGGTCGCGCCGGCGCCGCCGGCGAACGCGCCATAGGCTTTGAGGTCCGGGCACGTGCGGCTGTCGGCGGCCACGCAGTAGTCGATGTCGAACCACACGGTCGCGCCGGCGAGTGGCGCGCCGTGCTGGTCGGCGACCATCACGACAAACGGCTCGCCCAGCACCTGGCCGACGACCGCTGTTTGCGTCGTGAACGACGCCGGCGTTTCAAAGGCGTCGTCTTCGGCGTGACACAGCACCGGAGCGGCGATCAGAAAACAAGGTAGCCATGCGGCGAAGCGGCGCGGAGAAAGGTGGCGCATGCGGCGAGTCCTAGTGTGAGGGTTGTCGATCGTTGGGCAACACGAATCCCACGGCATCGGGAGATAGTCCCGGCCGGATCCGATCCGTGCGTTCGAAATACGAAACGAAACGCCGCGACGCCGTCGTGCAGGTCGGCGTTGTCATGCAGCGGCGTCGAGATAGAGAGCGGCGCGCGGAAAAAGTTCGCCGTGCCGGCTGATGAGGCATTTCACGCAACATCGCGCGACGCCGGCCACGCATTCAAATGTCGCGCGCGGGACTACGCGCCACGCGGCACACGATAACTAGCGCTTGGCCGCTCGACGGCTCAGGAGCGCGCTACGTGTCGAGCTGGCCCGAGAGGTAGTGGGTCAACTCGGCGGTATTTCTGCAAAATTCCGCGCGCAAGTCGATGCCGCATTTGTTGGCCAGAACGAGGATCGACCACAGACAGTCGGCCAGCTCGTGGCCGAGTTTTGCCTTGCAGTCGTCGATCTTGCGAATGCCTTCGTGCGCCTGGATCAGTTTCGCCAGGTCGCCCACGTCGCCGACGAAACCGAGCGCGAGTTCTTCGGTCGTCCAGACGCGCCCGAACTGCTTGATTTCGAGCTCTTCGTAGAGCGCGTTGAGATCCAGCGCAGTTTTTTCCAAATCGCTGAAGTTCATGCGGCTCCGCTCAGAAATCCATGAAATACCCGCCGTTCACCGGGATGTTCGCGCCGGTGATGAATCCGGAATCGTCCGAACACAGGAAATCGACAACGCGCGCGATTTCGGACGGCTCGCCCAGGCGGCCGACGGGGATGCCGGCGATGATCTGGCTGCGCACGTTTTCCGGGATCGCGGCGACCATCGCGGTGCGGCAGTAGCCGGGTGCGACGCTGTTCACGGTGATGCCTTTGCGCGCGACTTCGCGCGCCAGCGCCATGGTGAAGCCGTGCATGCCGGCCTTGGCGGCGGAATAGTTCGCCTGGCCGAACTGGCCGGTCTGTCCATTGACCGAAGAAATATTCACGATGCGGCCGAAACCGCGTTCGCTCATGCCCTCGACCACGTGGCGGCAGGTGTTGAAGACGCCGCTCAGGTTGATGTCGAGCACGTCGTGCCATTGCTGCGCGGACATCTTGCGCAGCGTGGTGTCACGCGTGATGCCGGCGGCGTTCACCAGGATCTCGATCGGCCCGAAACGCTGCTCGACCGACTTGATCGCCGCGGCGCAGGCCTCGAATTCGCCGACGTTGATCGGCTCGAACGCGATCTGGTCGCCGAACTCGGCGACTTCGCGCTGGAACTCGGCCACGCGCTCGGCGCGGCTGCCGAGGTCGGCGGCGATCACGCGCCGTCCGGACCGCGCCAAGTGTTTGCAGATTTCAGTGCCGAGACCGCCGATGCCGCCGGTCACGAGCGCGACGCGCTGAGTCATGGTGTGAGCCCCTGTGACGGAATTTTCGTGCAGCGCCAACGATGCCGCAGCGCAGCAAGCGGGCGATCTTAGAAAGGCGTAACCCGGCTGTCAAACGCTGCGCTCGGCAGCGCCGATGGGATCAGGATTTCGGGTCTTTGCCGCCGCCGGTCTTGGCCGAATTGGCCGCGGCGTTGAGGAAACCTTCCTGCACCGACTTCCACAGGTCCAGGTTGCGCTCGGTCAGGCCGTTGAGCATCGACCAGGGCGTCTGGCCGAGAATGTTGTTGAGCTGGCTACGGAACTTCTGCTGCTGGTCGAGGAAGATCTGCAGGCTTTTTTCCAGGTAGCTGCCCATGAACCCCTGCATCGAATCGCCGTAGAAACGGATGATTTGCGACAGCAGCTGGGTGGTGAACATCGGCTGCCCGGTTTCCTCGTGCTCGGCGATGATCTGCAGCAGCACGGAGCGGGTCAGGTCTTCGCCGGTCTTGGCATCGCGTACCTCGAACTCCTCGCCGTCGATCACCAGCTGACGCACTTCCTCGAGCGTGATGTAGCTCGAGATCTCGGTGTCGTAGAGCCGCCGGTTCGGGTACTTTTTGATGATACGGAGTTGTGCCATGCCGCAAACTTAGCAGATTGTGTCGCGCCGCACCAGCGACCTTTGCTGCGCAGCACAGCGCCCCTGGGCGGCGCCGGCTGGGCGAAAAAAAGCCCGCATCGCTGCGGGCTTTTGGGGCGCCTGAAACGGGTCGGGCGTTCAGTGACCGTGCGCGTTCGACGTCTCGGCGGCGGCTTTGAGCTCCCGGTTGACCTGGTCCAGCAACTCCTTGGCCTTCTGCGCGTGGCCGCCGAGATCGAACTCGTTCGCCTTTTGCGCGGCGACGATCTTCTCGTAGGCCTGCGTCGACAGGCGCTGCGCCGCAGCGATGTTGGGATGGCGGTTGCGGCTGACGTTGTCGGCCGGAGCGGCGGCGGCCGCGGAACTGGCAACCAGGGCGAGGCAGCAAGCGATCACACGGATGTTCGACATGGCGGGACTCCTGGGGACGAAATGCGGGTTGGATGGCGGCCGCGCGCAAGGTCGCGGCCGGCAGGGAGTTTCGACCCGAGCGGGGGAGAACGCAAGGTGGGTCGCGGGGTGCGGCTCGGGTGGACGAGGAACTGGATTCCGGGTTCCGCCTGCGGCGGACCCGGAATGACCAAGGTGGTGAAGAGCCGCACGCGAGCGCGTCGACGCATCGCATCGCGTAAGCGCGCACTCAGCAAGCAGCCATCCCTGGAACGCTGCCCGTTCGGCATCCTGCCTCACCATACGGCAAGCAGCCGTCCCTGGGGCCTTGCCGTTCGGCATCCTGCCTCACCAGAAACGAGCCGCACGCGATGCGCTTCAACGCATCGCGTAAGCGCGCACTCGGCAAGCAGCCATCCCTGGAACGCTGCCCGTTCGGCATCCTGCCTCACCTGGTGATTGCCCCGCGCGATGCCATTCATGGCATCGCGCGAGCGGGGCAATCACCAACCCATGTACTGCCCGCCGTTGATCGCCAGGTTCGCGCCCGTAATCCAGCGCGCCTCTTCGTTGACGAAGAATGCCACCGCGTAGGCGATTTCATCCGGCTCGCCCAGGCGTCCGACCGGGATTTGGGCGGCAATCTTGGTGCGCACGTCTTCCGGTACCGCCATCACCATGTCGGTCGCGACGTAGCCTGGCGACACGGTGTTGACCGTGATGCCGAATTTCGCGTTTTCCTGCGCCAGCGAAATGGTGAAGCCGTGCATGCCGGCCTTCGACGCAGCGTAGTTCGCCTGGCCGTACTGACCCTTCTGGCCGTTGATGGAACTGATCTGGATGATGCGGCCCCACTTGCGGTTGCGCATGCCGTCGATCGCGGGGCGGGTCATGTTGTAGCAGGAGTTCAAGTTGGTGTTGATCACTTCCTGCCACTGCAGCGCGCTCATCTTGTGGAACGTGGTGTCGCGCGTGATGCCGGCGTTGTTGATCAGGATGTCGATCGGGCCGAGCTGCTCTTCGACGCCTTTGACGATCGCTTCGCCCTGTTCGGGCGAGGCCACGTCGCCTTTGACCAGGGCGACGTTCACGCCTTGCGCCTTCATCGTGTCGGCCCAGGCTTTCGCCTTGCCCTCGTCGCGGTAGTTGGTCGCGACCTTGTGGCCGAGCGACGCCAGACGTTTGACGATCGCGGTGCCGATGCCGCCGGTGCCGCCGGTGACCAACGCTACGCGTGCTGTCATAGTGCAATTCTCCTCGTGTGTGACCGGCCTTGCGCGGACCGGTTGCATGATCGGCCGATGCGCTCGGCGCCGTACGCTGTTCGCGGGCGCCGCTTGCGCGCTGCGAGAGGTCCATCCGCTCGCAGCGGGATTCTACCGTGCTATGACGCGAGCCCGCCCTGCGCACGGGCGGCGCGCACTCCGGCTGCCTTCACAACCCCGGGTTTGATACGCGCAAGATCGAAATCGTGCAAGGCGGCGTGCAGCAATTCCTGCGGCGTGCGCGCAGGCCAGTCGTCGCGCTGGCCGAGGAACCGGAGCGCCGCGCGCAACGCCGGCAGCGGATCGCCGCGCTCGACCGGAAACGCGCGATCCTGTTTCGACAATTTGCGTCCCGCCGCGTCCCGCACCAGCGGCAGGTGCGCGTAGGTCGGCGTCGGAACCTGCAGCAATTGCTGCAGGTAAATCTGGCGCCCGGTGGAGTCGAGCAGGTCCGCGCCGCGCACCACGTCGCTGATGGCCTGCGCGGCGTCGTCCACGACGACGGCGAGCTGGTAGGCGTACCAGCCCTCCACGCGCTTGATGACGAAATCGCCGACCTCGTCCAGATCCTGCACGCAGCGGCCATGAATGCGATCGTCGAATGCGATGTGCATCGGCGGTACGCGCAAGCGCCATGCCGGCGGCCGGATCGGATGCGGCGCGACCATGCAGGCGCCGCGGTGCACGCCGCCGGAGGACTCGAGGTCGCTGCGGCTGCACCAGCACGGAAACACGTGTCCGGCGTCGCGCAGGGCGGCGAATGCCACGTCGTATGCGGCGCGTCGCTGGCTCTGATGCCACGGCGGTTCGTCCGGCGGCAGGCCGAAGGCGGCGAGGGTGGCGAGAATGTCCTCGGCCGATCCGGGCACTTCACGCGGCGGGTCGATGTCCTCGATGCGCACCAGCCACCGGCCGCCGGCCGCGCGCGCGCACAGCCAGCTGCCGAGCGCGGCGACGAGCGAACCGAAATGCAGTTGTCCGGTGGGGGAGGGCGCGAATCGTCCGCGGTAGGACATCGGTCATGCACGCGATCGGCTTGAACTTCGAGCCAGTCTACTCAATCTCAGTGCCGACACCATCCACCCGGGTAACGAAGCATGTTGCGCATCCTCCTGTTTCTCGGCACCAACCTCGCGATCATGCTGATGCTGAGCGCGGTGGTCACCGTGTTCGGCCTGGATCGCTGGGCGTACACGCATACCGGCATGAACCTGCAAGGACTGCTCGTGCTGTGCGCCGTGTTCGGCATGGGCGGCGCGTTCATCTCGCTCGCGCTGTCGAAAACCCTGGCGCGCTACTCGGTCGGCGCGCAAGTCATCGCCGAGCCGCGGGGCGAGGCGGAAACCTGGCTGCTCGCGACCGTGCGCCAGCACGCGGAGGCGGCCGGTATCGGCATGCCCGAGGTCGCGCTGTACGACTCGCCGGACATGAACGCGTTCGCCACCGGCATGAGCAAGAACCACGCGCTGGTCGCAGTCAGTACCGGCTTGTTGCAGAGTATGAACCGGGACCAGATTTCCGCCGTGCTCGGACACGAAATCTCGCACGTCGCAAACGGCGACATGGTCACGCTGGCGTTGATCCAGGGCGTGCTCAATACGTTCGTGATGTTCCTCGCGCGCGTGATCGGCGGCCTGGTCGACAGCATGATCCAGGGCGATCGCGAAGAACGCGGCGGTGGCATCGGCTATTTCGTGATCGTGATGTTGCTGCAGTTCGTGTTCGGCCTGATCGCGACCGTGATCGTGATGGCGTTCTCGCGCTGGCGCGAATTCCGCGCCGACGCCGGCGGCGCGCGCCTGGGCGGACGCAATGCGATGATCTCGGCGCTTGAGGTGCTCGGCGGCAATCTCGGTCCAGCGGATCTGCCGAAAGCGTTCCAGGCGTTCGGCATCTCGAGCCAGGAAGGCATCGGCCGCTGGTTCATGAGTCATCCGCCGATCGCGGAACGGATTGCGGCACTGAAAAGCGCAGTTTGACGATTTCCCCCTCTCCCGCTCGCGGGAGAGGGCAGGGTGAGGGTGGCCTTGACGCTGCCGCGGCCACAACCGCCACCCTCAGCCGAAGCTGCTGCCGCGGCTTCGACCCTCGATCGCAAGCATTTCGGGGGGCAGGCTGTCTCCCGCCGGCGGGAGATTTGAAATCCGACGCCGACCTCTCCCGCCCACGGGAGAGGTGAGTGGTTTCTCAGGCCGTCTCGTACGACATTATCTTCTCGGGTTCCTGCAGGAAGTTGCCCTGCACGAAATTGACGCCACACGAGAACAGGATCGACATGCTGGCCGCGTCTTCGACGAACTCGGCCACGGTGAGCTTGCCGGCGTGGTGCGCCTGGTCGCAGAGCTCCTTGATCTTGTCCTGGTTGTCCTTGTTTTTCGGCAGCTCGGCCATGAAGTTGCGGTCGAGCTTGAGGTACTGCGCGTCGACGTGCTTGAGCAGCTGGAAGGAATTCAGGCCCGAGCCGAATTGTTCCAGCGCGAAGCCGCAATGCAGCTGCTTGAGTCCTGCGACGAACGCGCGCGCCGGTTTCAGGCTCGTGACGACCTTGCTCTCCGGCATCTCGAACACGAGCGCGTCGCCGCGCAGGCGCGCGTTCTTGAGCTGTTGCGCGATCCACGGCAGCAGTGTCTGGTCATCCAGCGACTGCGGCGTGAGTTTGACGAAAAACGTGGTCTTGTGGCCGGCCTTCTCGCGTTCTGCCAGCGCCTTGACCGCCGCCGAGATGACCCAGCGGTCGATGGCGGGCATCAGGCCGCTCTGTTCCGCCACCGGCATGAAGAAATTCGGCGTGATCTCGCCCTTCGGGCCCTGCATGCGCAGCAGGATTTCGTAGAACTCGCCCTCGGCGCCGTGCAGGCTGATGATCGGCTGGTAAAACAGCACGAAGCCGTTGTTCGCGATCGCGTCCTTGATCAGCGCGAGCCAGTGACGGTTCTTTTCCTCGTCCGCCTTGTCCTTCGCCGCCGGGTCGAACACGTTGACGCGGTTGCCGCCTTCGGTCTGCGCCGTGCGCAGCGCATTGCTCGATTGCGTGAGCACGGCTTGCGCGTTCGCGTTTTTTTCGCCGATCGTGGTGCCGCCGATGCTGACGTTTGCGTTGACCGACTGCTTGCCGACTTCGAAGATGCGTTCCTCGAACGCCTTGCGCAGCGTCTGCGCCAGCGCGCGCACTTCATCGAGCGTGCGCTGGCTCAGGATCACGCCGAACGTGTGCTCGCCGAAACGACCGGGAACGTCGTTTTCCTTCAGATGCCGGCGCATCAGGTTCGCCATGTCGCCGAGCAGCAGGTCGGCGTTGCCCAGGCCGACCGTGTCGAGCAGCGACTTGAAATTGTCCGGCTCGACCAGCAGCAGCGCGTGGTCGTTGCTGCCCTTGGCCGCGGCCGCGATCACGCGATCGAGCTCGGTCAGGCAGTACTGGCGGTTGTAGAGATCGGTGACGAGGTCTTTCGAACGCAGCACGTCGAGCTCTTTGGCGAGCTCCACGCTCATCGTCTGCTGGCGGAAGATGATCTGCTGACACGGTTCGCTTTCGTACGTCGCTTCGGCGAATTCCATCGTCGCGTCGAACGTGGTGCCGTCCGAGCGCTGCGCCTTGAGGTTCAGCTTCTGCGGCGGCTTTTCGCCTTTCGACAGCTTCTTCAGCAGCGTCTTGAAATCGTCGGCGTCTTCCGGCGCGATCATGTCGAGGATCGACATGCCTTCGATCTCCTCGAATTCCTCGTAGCCGAAGATCTCGAGGTACGCCTTGTTCGCGCGCACGTGCATGCCTTCGTGCACGTAGGCGATCGGGTCGCGCGACGAGTCGAGCAGCGCGTCGCAGCGGCGCTCGGTCTCGCGCAGCGCGGATTCGAGCCGGCGCACGCTGCGGCGCATGTTGAGCGACTCGTATTCGCGCTTGACGATCGCCTGCACGTGGTCGATGCGGTTGCGCAACGCGAGCGCACGCGCGCCCGCGTGGAACGCCGCGACGATCGTGTCCTCGCTGATGTTCGAGGCGACCGCGATCAGGGCGATGTCCTTGCCGGTCTTGTTCGCGGCGGCAGTCACGTCGGCCAGCTTGAGCGACTTCGCGCCGGTGTTGAACAGGATCAGATCGGGTGTCTGGGCGGCGAGCTGCGCTTCCAATTCGACCGCATTTGCGGCACGCGTCGGCCGCACGGCGATTCCCCCATTGCGCAGCATGCTGATCGATTGTTCGGCCTCCTCGACCGAATCCTCGACCAGCAGCAGTTTGATGACGCTGTCTTGTTTGCTAACCATGATCCAGGGGCTGGGGCTTTGTGCAACTTTTACTCGATTCCGCCGCGCATTTCCAGCTGAACGCTTGCCCCTTGCGTTCTCTCGCGCGTGCGGCGCGGCTCACAGGGGCGTCTTGCCCGGCTGGCCCGGGATCTCGCGCACCAGACGCGGCACCAGATAGCCCGACAGGCGCCGGCGCAGGTCCGCGACCAGGTCCAGCGCGCGTGCGTCCGGCACGGCGAAATGCGCGGCACCGGCCACGCGGTCGAGCTGATGCAGGTAGTACGGCAGCACGCCGGCGGCGAACAGACGTTCGGA
>Ga0068856_100004672_pt1 | contig 13600 bp, 10 predicted proteins | sample KBSCornC62_FD_66595 | JGI IMG/M metagenome (GOLD analysis project Ga0068856, IMG submission 66595) | Corn rhizosphere microbial communities from Kellogg Biological Station, Michigan, USA - KBS Corn C6-2 | ecosystem: Host-associated > Plants > Roots > Rhizosphere > Soil ...
CTGCCGGCCTTCGCCAAACCCGGCGAGCGGCTCGACATCACCGTCGCCGCGATGGGCAAGGCCAAGTCGCTACGCGGCGGCACCCTGCTCATGACTCCGCTCCAGGGTGCGGACGGGCAGATCTATGCGATGGCGCAGGGCAATCTCGCCGTCGGTGGCCTCGGCGTGTCCGCTTCGGACGGCTCGAACGTCACGGTCAACGTGCCCACGGCCGGCCGCATTCCCGGCGGGGCCACGGTCGAGCGTGCGGTCGACGCGGGTTTTGCCACGGCGCCCGAGCTGCGCTTCAACCTGGCCGAGGCGGATCTCACCACCGTCGGCCGCGTCGCCTCCGTGATCAACCGCAGCCTCGGCGCGGGTCGTGCGCGGGCGATCGACGCGGTGACAGTCGCGATCAGCGCCCCTGCGGGCGCAGAGGTGCGTACCGCGTTGATGGGCCAGATCGAGGATCTGCTGGTCGATCCGGCCGACGCACCCGCCAAGGTGATCGTCAATGCCCGCACCGGTACGGTGGTGATCAACGGCGCGGTGCGGATCGCGCCCGCCGCGGTCAGTCACGGCAAGCTCACGGTCAAGGTCAATGAAGACCTGAAGGTCTCGCAACCCGCGCCCTTCAGCCAGGGCCAGACCGCGGTCGTGCCCAAGAGCAAGATCGACGTCGACGAGGAGCGCAACCCGATGTTCCAGTTCGCACCCGGCGCGAGCCTGGCCGATATCGTCAAGGCGGTGAACGCGATCGGCGCGTCGCCGGCCGATCTGGTCGCCATCCTCGAGGCGCTCAAGGAAGCGGGCGCGATGAAGGCGGAGCTGGTGGTCCTATGACGACGAGCCCCATCACCAACGCGCAGCCGGCCGGTGCCGCGCCACCCACGGCTTCGCCCGACATGGCGAAGCTCAAGAAGGCCGCACAGGCTTTCGAGGCGGTATTCGTGCGCCAGCTGATCGGCACGATGCGATCCGCGACCGACGGCGACGGCCTGTTCGACTCCGAAGCCAGCAAGCAATTCCAGGACATGGCGGATTCGAAGACCGCCGACGCGATGGCACAGAAAGGCGCGCTCCACATCGCCGACATGCTGGTCAAGCAATATGGCGCGCGTCTGGCGATCACCATTGCTCCTGCCTCCGCACCGGCCGCGAGTTCGACCCCTGATCCTAAGGTGGCCAAATGAGCGACCTGCTCGGGATCGGCAAATCGGGTGTGCTGGCCTATCAGGCCGCGCTGTCGGGCATTTCCGAAAATGTCGTCAACGCCAACAATGACGGCTTCGCGCGCCGTCAGGTGACGATGAAGGAGCAGGCCGTCAACGGCGGCACGATGTTCCTCTACCGGACCTCCTCGGCGTTCAACGGCGTCCAGGCCGCCGAGGTGACGCGCGTCTGGGACCAATATCGCGCCGGGCGCGCGTGGAGCGCCAATTCGGACAATTCGCAGGCGAGCACGCGCTCGCAATTTTACGGCTCGGTCGAAGGTGCGCTGAACGATGGTGATTCGGGCGTGGGGGTGAAGCTCACCGCCATCTTCACCAGCGCGAGCGCTTTGGCGGGCAATCCGACCGACGCCACGCAGCGCCAGAGCTTCCTCTATGCGATCCAGGATGCCGCCGGCGCGATCAACAAGACCGCGGCTAGCCTGTCCAAGGTCAACGCAACCATCGCGACCCAGGCGGGCAATTCGGTAGCGCAGGTCAATGACGCCTTGTCTGCCCTCTCCCGCGTCAACTTTCAGCTCAAGATGGCGGCGCAGGGTACGTCCGGTCGCGCCGGACTTGAGGATCAGCGCGACAATTTGATCGGTACGATCAGCGACAAGCTCGGCATCGACGTGTCGCTGGATCAATATGGCGCGGCGACGATCCGGATGAACGACAATCACGGTCCGGTCCTGCTCGACGGCAGCAGCGTCACGCCGGCCGTGCTCAATCTCCAGGTCTCGACTACCGGCACGCTCAGCATGACGGTGGTCGATAACGGCACCGTCACCGCGGTCAGCCCCGCCTCGGGCGCACTGGCGGGTCACATCGCCGCGGCCAATCAGGTGGTCGGACGCCAGCAGCAGCTCGATGCGCTCGCAGTCGATCTCGCGCAGAAGATCAATGCCTGGAATGCGCAGGGCACGGATCTCAACGGCAATCCCGGTGCCGCCTTGATGTCGGGGACCGATGCCGCCAGCCTGGCGCTGTCGGTCACCGACCCCAATCTCATTGGCGCGGCGGACGCCACCACGCCCAACGGCAATCTGCTCGCCATCTCCAGTCTGCGCGGGACCACGGGCCCGGAGGCGCAGTGGCAGGCGATGGTCAATGATCAGGCGTTGCGCGTCCAATCGGCTCAGACCCAGGCGACCGGCGCGGCAAGCGCCAAGGACAGCGCCTATTCGGACCTGGATGACGTGTCGGGTGTCGATCTCGACAACGAAGCCGCCGACCTGATGCGCTTTCAGCAGGCTTATTCGGCGTCAGCCAAGATACTCCAGGCTGCCCGCCAGACGGTGCAAGACATCCTGAATCTGTTCTGAGGACCGGTAGAATGATCAGCTCCACCCGCTATCGCGCGCTTTCGGAAATCAACCGGCAAACCGATCTGTCGAGGCAGATCGCCGACCTCCAGCAAAGCGTCTCGACCGGCAAGCGTATCAACAAGGCCTCGGACGATCCCGACGCGGCCGCGCGTATCGGCGAGATTCGCCAGACGCAGGCCGATCAGGTTGTGTGGACCAGCAACACCAACATGGGCACCTCGATCGCCTCGGCGGTCGATACCAAGCTCGGCTCGATCGGCGACATGCTGAACCGCGCCAAGGAGCTGGTCCTGTCCGGCCGCAATGATACGACCTCGCTCACCGATCGCGCCTCGATCGCCAGCGAATTGCGCGCGATCGTGAACGATCTGAACAGCGCGTCCACCGCGAGCGATCCGACCGGTGCACCGCTCTTCCCTGCGGGCACGCCGCTCTCCATCCCGGTATCGGATACGCTCAGCCTGCCGGCAACCGCGCAGCGCTCGGCTGTATTCGGCAACGTCACCACGGCCAATGGCACGCAGACGCTCCAGCAGATCCTGACCGATGCCGCGACCGCGGTCGAGGGCAGCAGCGCGACGCGCGCGACCGACATCCAGACGAGCCTCGATGCAATCGATGCCGGTTCCGCGCATATCAACCAGGTCCGCGCCGACCAGGGCGTGCGCGCCGGCCGCTTCGATTCGGCGAAATCCGATCTCGAGTCCTCGGGTGAGGACCTTTCGGTCGAACGATCGGGGCTGGAAAGCACCGATCTCACCTATGCGCTCAGCGAATTCCAGTCGAAGCAGACCGCGCTCCAGGCGGCGCAGACCTTGTTCGCCCAGTCGAACAAGACCTCGCTCTTCGACCTGCTCGGCTGAGAGTCCGTCTGGAAGTCCGCCAGTCGGCGGATTGCGGCACCGCCTCGAAATGCGCCCTTCCGCGCATTTCCGGACGGTCTCCGGCACAGCCTGAATCACTTATTCAGGGTAAACCCGATCTTCACCATAAAGCGGCTAAATCCCGGCCGTTAATCATGTTGGAGAGACCGGATTCTCGTCCGGGCCCTCTGCATCAGTGTCTTTGCCATCCGGGGGTGTTTTCGAATGTTTGCAGCGATCGGCCTGGTCGTTCTCCTCGTGATGGTCTTCGGTGGTTTCGTCTTCACCGGCGGCGCACTCGGCCCGGTCATGGAAGCCATCCCGCACGAGATGATCATCATCGGCGGCGCAGCAATCGGCGCGCTCGTGGCGGGCAATTCGATGAAGGAGCTGAAGCAGCTCGGCAGCGGCTTCGGCAAGGTCTTCAAAGGCCCCAAATACGTCAAGAAGGACTATCTGGAGGTGATCTTCCTCGTCTCCAGCCTGATGAAGATGCTGCGCACCGATGGCCCGGTCGCGCTCGAGCCGCATATCGAGGATCCGAAATCGTCGAGCATCTTCGGCCAATATCCGAAGCTCTTGAAGGACACGACGCTCGTCCACCTGATAACCGACACGTTGCGGCTGGTGGTGATCTCATCAGGAACGCTCGATCCGCATGCGGTCGAGGATGTGATGGATAATGCGCTCAAGACGCATCACCATGACGATATCCGTCCCGCGGATACGCTGCAGGGCCTGTCCGACGCACTCCCCGCGCTCGGCATCGTCGCCGCCGTGCTCGGTGTGGTGAAGACGATGGGCTCGATCGACAAGCCGCCGGCGATCCTTGGCGCGATGATCGGTTCGGCGCTGGTCGGCACCTTCTTGGGCGTGCTGCTCGCTTATGGCATCGTCGGCCCCTTCTCGAACCGCTGCCGCCAGGTGATCGAGGCGGACGCCGCCATCTATGGCGTGGTCAAGCAGATCATCATCGCGTCGCTCCACGGCCATCCGCTGCCGCTGGTGATCGAGGCCGCGCGCTCGGGCATCGCGCACAGCAACCAGCCAGCATTTGCCGACGTCTTCGACGGCATGCGCGGGCGGTGATGATGGTAAGAAGCGCAGTCCGCGTGAGCGGAGCAAAATAATGGCCGGACCCGCAAAACGTGGCCGGAACGAGCCCGAGCCACGGCCGATCATCGTCAAAAAGATCGTGGTCGAAGGCCATGGCGGGCATCATGGCGGTGCCTGGAAGGTGGCCTATGCCGACTTCGTGACCGCGATGATGGCCTTTTTCCTGCTGCTCTGGATCCTCGGCGCCACGACTGAGAAGCAGCGCAAGGGCATCGCCGACTATTTCGCGCCGACATTGGTCGAGATGAAGCTCAAGAGCGCGGGTTCGAACGGCGTGTTCGGCGGGGACAGCGTCGTCGCCAAGGACGATTATCCGCATCGCGCGACGCAGACCGGCTCCAGGTCGCTCACCATTCCGAAGGATGCGACGGGCGGGCAGGCCGTGGCCGCCGCCGCCGAACGGATGCGCGACCGCGTGCGCTTCGGTTTCCTCAAGAAGGAGATCATGAAGCGCCTCACGTCGAACAAGAGCCTGGCGAAGCTTGCCGCCAACATCCGCTTCACCGACACGCGCGAAGGATTGCGCATCGACTTGGTCGACAAGGCCGATTTCTCGATGTTCTCGCTGGGCACCGACGTGCTGCTGCCGCAGGCGCGCGAGCTGATGACGCAGGTGGCGCAGGTGATCCAGAGCGTGCCCAATGGCGTGATCGTACGCGGCCACACCGACGCTTTGCCTTATGCGGCCGGCCGCTCGGTCAACAACTGGACCTTGTCGAGCGCGCGCGCCGAGGCGACGCGCAGGGCCTTGGCCGATGCCGGCATCGGTGCCGATCGTTTCGTGCGGATCGAGGGCGTCGCCGACCGCGAGCCCTTCATTCCCACCGATCGCTACGATCCGCGCAACCGCCGCATGTCGATCACGCTTGCTTATTCGGGTCAGGAGCCCTCTGCCGACCAGCCCGATCCTGCCGCGGGCGTGCCGCCGGTGCAGATCCCGGCGCACTAAGCGCAGCGGGCATTGCGTTCCCCGCGAGGGGCCGCAACTCAGGTCGCCGTCCGCTATCCGCGCTCAGTCATTGTCGATGGCGCTGTTCGCGCCTGCGGCGACTCCAAGATCAATTGATTTCTATAGGCAGTCGTTACGCAGCAATCTGCGGATGCGGCCCGAATCCGGCAATCGTTACGCATGCGGGATCGGCCATCTCCGCCAATATCGTTGCGTATCCGAAACGTAACCGAACATATCGTGAAAGAAATGATTCGCACTAAGGCGGCCGCGTGCAAGTTATTGCGGAAATATGACTTTAGTTCTCGGGATTCCAACCGGACCGGCGCTAGTTACCTCTTACATTACTATAAATTTTATATACACCACTGCGCGACTCGCCGCTCCGGGGGGAGGTCGAGTCGCTTGACAGGGGAGTCATGTAAGATGTCCAGAAAGTTGAGTTTTTCCCTCGGTGCCGCACTCGCGACGGCAGTTACTTTGGCAGCCGCGCCGGCGCAGGCCGCTTGGTCGGATACCCAGCAGGCGCCGACCGGCTTCTTCGTGCCGACGGATGCCCAGAAATATCAAGACCCGCCTTATTGGCGCCATGCCGATCAGGATTGGGGATGGACGCATGCCGCTTATGGCGGTTCGATCACCACGGCCACGCTCAACGTCAGCGCGTTCGACGTCGATCTGAGCAGCGGCGAAATCGATAACGTCTATGCGTATGACGATGGCGTCGCCACGCTTCTCGGCCATCTTGACGGAAGCAACGACACCTATTCGTTCACGACCTTCAATCTCGGCGCGAACTTCTACAACGATATCGCCGCCGGGCTGCAGGTCTGGGTCGATATCGACACCGCCAATGCCGGCTGGCAGCTGACGCTGGCCAAGTCGACCTTGGCGATCGACGGCGCGCAGCTGCCCCCGCCGGATCCGGGCGTGCCCGAACCGGCGACCTGGGCGATGATGCTGGGAGGCTTCGGCCTGATCGGCGGCACGATGCGCAGCCGCCGCGCCAAGGTGCGCTTCGCCGGCTGAACGTCGGGAAAAGGGGGCAATTGGGCGCCGGTCGCCTTTTCGGGCGGCCGGCGCTTTCCATTGCCGGGATCGGTCAGCTGTCGTGCGCGGGCTTTATGGTCATCCGGGCGAAGGCAGCGACAGCATCAGATAAGCGAGCTTCGCCTGTGCCGGCGTCGGCTTGAGCATGTTGAGCCGGTTCTGCTCGATCGTGGCGAGCATCTGGCTGATGTCCACGCCGGCGGGGTCCTCGGCTGAGGGCGCGGAGTCGCCACCGGACATGTCGGCATAAGCGAGCGGGGTGGGGGTCAGATCCGGTGCGCCCGGGAGCGACGGTACGAGGCTGCCCGGCGTCAGCGCCTGCGCACTCTGGACGGTCGCGCTGTCGCTGCCGTCGACCGCATGGTCCAGCTTGCGGCCCATCACCGCATAAACCTGATCCAGGCTGCGCGGACTGCCATCCTTGTCGTAGAAGATCGACCGGTTGGCGCGCGCCTCCTGCGGGAAAAGGCTAGCCGCACAGGCGCCGCCATTGGTGCATTGCGCGCGCAGGAACTTGGTCGCGCCCCCCAGCCCCAGGAAATGCGCCATGTAGAGGTCGGTCCCGTTGACCTGCCGGCCGAGCGCCTGGCCGAGGTTGGCGGCATTGTCGCTGGCATAGGCCGCGGCCATCATCGCCGCCGGGCCCGGCTGCTGGCGCAGCGCGAACACCTCATCCTTGAGCGACGGATCGACAGCATAGCCGCCACCCTTGCGCGCGGTGATCGCGTTCGCGGCCCAGCCCAGGCCATATTGCGCGCCATGCTGCTTGACCACGCCGAGCCAGCTCTGATCGAGGAACTGATAAAGGCCGGTCGCGCTGGAGCTTGCCGCCTTGGCATTGGGATTGAGCCCGCTCTCGCTCTTCGCCTGGGCGAGCAGATAGGAGAAATTGACGCCGGTCGTCTGCGCCGCCTGCCCGATCGCGGCACGCACCTGGTCGCTGGCCTGCGTGTAGGAGGAGGGATTGAAGCTAAGCGTCACTGGTCAACTCGTCCAACGATGACGGGGGAGTTGCCGCGATTATGAAGGCGGAAGGTTAATGGCTCGTTATTCTGGATAAACGGGCGATTCAGCTGTGGTGCGGCCCGGCCGAACCTCACACTCCCGCATTGCTTGCCAGGCGCATTTATCCCTGCGGCGTCGCCACCCGCCCCGAACGCTCGAGCTTGCCCCAGCCGACCCAAGGTCCCCGCACCGCCGCCGCAACCGCGCGTACCACCACCGAATACATGATCTGACGGTAGACGAAGCGCTGCGCGAGCAGCAGGAACAGCGGGAAGCGTTTCTCGCGCGGTTCGAGCTTGTAGGCGATCCAGCCGCACACCGCGTCGATGCTGGTGAAGCCGATCCAGTAGAACAGCATCCGGATCACGTCCGACTGGGTCTGCGCCCAGCCATGCTGCTGCACCCGCACGATCGTGGAAATGACGCTGATCGCGAGCGCCAGGTCGATCAGCGGCGAGATCAGCGCAAAGCCGATCTGGAACAGCCAGGCCTGGGGGATGCCGACCAGGGCCAAGCCGGCGGGGCGGCGTTCGCGCAGGATGCGCCGGTGCTTCCACAGGCATTGCAGCGTGCCGAATGCCCAGCGGAACCGTTGCTTGGCGAGCGCGCCGAAGCTTTCGGGCGCTTCGGTCCAGGCGACCGCATCGACATCATATTCGACCAGCCAGCCTTTACGCTGGATCGCGATCGTCAGATCCTGGTCCTCGGCCAGCGTATCGTGCGGATAGCCGCCGACCATGTCGAGCGCCTCGCGCCGCCAAGCGCCGACCGCGCCCGGGACGACGGTGATCGCGTCGAACCGGTCGAGCGCGCGCCGTTCCAGATTCTGCGCGGTCACATATTCCACCGCCTGCCAGCGCGTGACCAGGTTGATGCGGTTGCCGACCTTGGCATTGCCGGCGACGGCACCGATCTCCGGATCGGCGAACCAGCGCGCGAGCCGCGCGATCGTCATCGGCTCGAACTGCGTGTCCGCATCCAAGGCGACGATGATGTCGCCCTTGGCATGCTTGAGGCCCTGGTTGAGCGCGCGCGCCTTGCCGCCATTTTCGAGGGTCAGCAGCTGCACGCGCGGATCGCCGGCAAAGGCGGTGCTGACGATCGCCGACGTCTCGTCCTTCGATCCGTCGTCGATCACGATCACTTCCAGCTGGACGCATTCGCTGGCGAGCACGCGCCGGACCGATTGCTCGATCACGCGCGCTTCGTTGTAAGCCGGGATCAGCACCGAGACGAAGCGATCGGTGTCGATCTCCGGCGGGACCGGGCGGTTTTGCCGCAGATTGGAGCGGATCGCGAGCAAAGCGAGCAGCACCGAGCGGCCGGTGCCGACGAAGATCGCGGTGAAGAACAGATATTTCAGCGTCTGATTGAGTGCCCCGAGAATCAGGAAGATCGAAACATCGAAGCGCACCGCGATCAGGTCCGAGCCGCTGATTTCCGGGTTGACCTGTTCCGGCTTCAATCCGGCAAGCTCGGACACGGGCACGAATTTGTAACCCATCGAGCGCAGGCGATCGATGATCACCGGCAGTGCCGCCACCGTCTGCGCACGGTCGCCGCCCGAATCGTGGAGCAGGATGATATTGCCGGTCTTGCGCTGGCCGGGCGGATCGTCGGCGGTGTCGTTCAGCTGCGGATCGAAAGCCTGCACCTGCGCGATCGTATTGTCGATGATCGCCTGCACGCCGGGGCGCTGCCAATCCTCGGTATCGATGTGCAGCCCGACGATCGCATAGCCCGAATTCTGCGCGAGCAAGGCCGGTTCGAGTTCGTCATTGGTGGTCGGCTCGGCGTCGCCGAAATAAGGCGCGCGGAACAGCCGCATCGACCGGCCGGTCCAGGCTTCGACCAGTCGCTGCGTGGCGTTGATCTCGATATGCGCGCCTCGCTGGGAGACGAGCGCCAGGTTGGGATGCGTGTAGCTGTGATTCCCGATCTCGCCGCCCTGCGCCAGGATCCGCTTGAGCAGGAACGGATGCGTCAACGCATTCTCGCCGATCACGAAGAAGGTGGCAGGGACATTCTTCTGCTTGAGGATGTCGAGGATCTTCGGCGTCCATTGCGCATCGGGCCCGTCGTCGAAGGTCAGCGCAAGCAACTTGGGCTTGTAGCCGGTGCGCGTCACCGCGAAGGGGGTGGGATAGCTCGCATAATGTTCGTCGCGGATCAGCCCGTGCGCGTCGACCGTGACCGTGCGCATGCCCTGGGTCGGCACGTCGGTGATGCGCAAGATCTCGCCGTCGCCGAGAACGTCATTCTTGCCGATCGAGCTCACCAGTCCGAATGCGGGCGGCTTGATCCCCTGTTTGATGAAACGGAAATTGTCCCAGATCGCCGGATCCTCACTCCCCAGCCGCCACAAGGCGACACCAGAGGGCGCGGCGATCTTGATCGCGCGCAGCTGGTTCCAGGCGCTCGCCGCGTCGAGCATCCAGACGTGACGCAGCGTACCGTCATCGTCGCGATAGTCGAAGGTCGCATTGCCGCTGGCCGGATCGAACCGGGTCGCGACTTTATTGTCATGCGCGATCACCCACGCTTCCTGCATGGTGAGCACATCCGCCTGGTTGCCGCCATCGGGCCAGTCGAGCGCATAATTGCCGATCGCGACGATCGCCTTGTCGCGGCCGATCGCCGCCATGGCTGAACGCAGATGCTGCACGAACCAGGGTTGCGACGCGACCGGTCCTGCTTCGCCACCCGCAAAATGCTCATCATAGTTCATGATGAACAATTTGTCGGCGACCTTGGCATAGGCCTTCAGGTCCCAATCCTCATTGTCGACGGGTACCGCCGCGGTCACGACCATGTTGGTGAAGCGCTTGTTGGCCGTATCGATGAAGCGCTGATAGTCGCGCTGCGCGCCGAGCGGCAGATCCTCGAAATCGAAGACCACGCCATAAGCATGCTCGGCTTCGAGCAAGGTCTGCACCTGATCGAGCAATTTCGCGGTCGCCACCTTATCGTGCAGCAACCGCCCCATATTCTCCCCGTCCCACACGCCCTCGCGGATGTTCTGGATCACCGGCAGGACGGACGGGTGTCGCGCCGATGCCGCCATGATCGCATGGAAGACGCGATCATGTGTCCATTGGAAGTCGTGCGTCGGTCCGACCACGCTGGCGAGCACCGGCGCGACCCAGTCCATTTCTGCGATATTGCGGATCAGGCTGACGCGGCTGCCGTCGTCGGTTGGGACGTAGAAGCCGACCACGACCTGGTTGGTGGGTACCGCTTTCTTGCTCGCGCCGGGCAGCCAGGATGTCAGTGCGCGCACCTCGCGCTTTACGGTGCGGCGAAGATGCCCGACCTGGCTCGGTAGCGGGCGTGGCTGCTCACGCTCGATGCCGAGCTTGAGCGGATCGGGTGCGGGAACGTTGAGGATCGTCGCGCCAAAGCCGAATGCCGCGCCGATCAGGATGATGATCAAGCCAAGCAGGATGCGCTTCGACCAGCGTCGGCGGCGTCCGCTCGGATCGTAGAAGACCGGCGCTTCCATGCCTTAAGCTCGACACCCTCTCTTGCCCGGCACCGCTTCGAGGCGAGGCCGGCGCGAATTGCCGGAGATATGCGCCACGTGCAAGCGCGTGTCCGCCGCACCAAAAGAAAACACGGCGGGCGGTTCCCTCCGATCGGACAAGACGCCGCCGCGCGACCGATCCAGCATCGGTCCGTTGGTTCGGCGCTAATTCACCCAGCCGCCGTCGATCACATGCACCGCGCCGGTCGTGAAACTGGACTCGTCGCTCGCCAGATAGAGCGCGAGCTGCGCGATCTCCTCGGCGGCGCCGAGCCGCCCCATCGGCTGGCGCGCCATGAAGGTTGCACGCGCTTGCTCATAATCGCCCGTATCGCGCAGCCTTTGCTGGAGCGACGGGGTGTCGACCGTGCCCGGGCAGATCGCATTGCAGCGTATGCCTCGTCCGACGAAATCGGCCGCCACCGACTTGGTGAGCCCGATCACGCCGCCTTTGGTCGCGCCATAAGCGAAGCGGTTGGGGATGCCTTTTACCGAACTCGCGATCGACGCCATGTTGACGATCGAGCCGCCACCCCGATCGAGCATGCCGGGCAGGAAGGCACGGATCGTCCGGTACATGGCGCTCATGTTAAGCGTGACGGCCAAATCCCACGTCGCCTCGTCACATTCCAGGATCGTGCCGGCCGGGACGATGCCGACCACATTGAAGAGGATGTCGATCGAGCCGACTTCGCCGGCGAGCGCGGCGATCGCCTCCGCATCGCTGACGTCGAGGGCACGACAGTCACAATTGGAAAGACCTTCGAGGAGATCGGGTGCGCGGTCGGTGGCGATCACGCGCGCACCTTCGGCGGCGAACAGAACAGCCGAGGCGCGGCCGATCCCCTGCGCCGCCGCCGTGATCAGCGCGGTTTTTCCCGCCAGCCGCCCGCTCATGCTTCCTCCTCGCGCAACTTTTCCCACAAATCCTCAGGTACGTTGACCGCAGCGCGCTCGACCAGTTCCTCCACCTCGTGCGCATTGGCCACGCCCGCGATCACGGTCGAAACCTGCGGGTCGCGCAGCGGAAATTGCAGTGCCGCCGCAGGCAGGCGCACGCCGAAACGCGCGCAGAGGTCGGCCAGCGCACGCGCCCTTGCCACCATCTCGGCGGGCGCCTGCGCATAATCATAATGGAGCGTTTCGGCTGTGCTCAGATCGTCGCGTGCCAGGATGCCGCTATTATAAGGACCGCCAATGATCAGCTTGACCCCACGCCGCCCACATTCGGGGATCAGCCGTTCGGCGGCGCTGCGGTCGAGCAGGCTGTAACGCCCGGCGAGCAGGATCACATCGAGTTCGACCTGCTCGATAAGGTCGAGGCAGATCGCGATCTCGTTGACGCCGATGCCGATCGCGCCGATCGCGCCCGCGTCCTTGAGGTCGCGCATCGCGCGATAGCCGCCGTCGAGGAAGTCGCGCAGATGGCGCGGATGCGCGTCGCCGTGCGTCAGCTGGCCCAGATCGTGCGCGAGCAGGATATCGACCCGGTCGCGCTTCAGGCGGCCGAGGCTGGACTCGTGCGAGCGGCGGATCGCGTCCGCGCCATAATCGAACCGCGGCTCGAACGGGTCGGCATCGGCATAGCCATGGCGCAGGCCGCGCCCGTCGGCGATCGGATCAAGCAGGCGGCCGACCTTGGTCGAGATGAGCACTTGGGCATCGCCCAACGCCTGCCCCAGCCGCCGTTCGGCGAGTCCGAATCCGTAAAAGGGCGCGGTGTCGAAATAAGTGATGCCCAGGTCCAATGCGGTCCGCACCGCAGCCTCCGCCTGGGCATCCGACACCGGCTTATAAAGATTGCCGAGCGCGGCCGTGCCGATCCCGAGCCGCGGAAGCGCCACGTCGTTCATGAAGTCACCTTGTAAAATATGCGCGCATTGCCGCCGAACACCGCCCCTTGGTGCGCGGCCGGTATCATCGATCGCGCGAAGTCCAGCCAGGCGCGATACGCGCCGTTCAGGTTGAGCACGGGCCAGTCGCTGCCCCAGATCAGCCGCTCGGGCCCGAACAGGTCGAACGCGGCCTCGACATAAGGCGCGAGCACGTCCATCGGCGCGCCCGGTGCGGCTTCGGTGATCAGCCCCGACAGCTTGCACGTCATGTTGGGCAGGTCGGCAACAGGAGCCATCGCCTTGCGCCATGCGGCCAATCCATTGGCCGCGACGTGCGGCTTGGCGCAATGATCCACCACCATCCGCAGCGATGGGAAAAGACGGCCAAGCCGTGCACTGGCGGGCAGATGCTGCGGCCGCACGAGCAGGTCGAGCGCGATGTCGGCATCGGCCATGGCGGCACACTGGGCGTGCAGCACGGGATCGTCGAGCCATCCGGGCGGGCAATCCTGCGCCATCATGCGCAAGCCGACGAGCGGACCGCGTTCGCGGAACGCCGCGATCTTCTCGCCGACACCCCCTACCGCATGATCCAGCCAGCCGACCACCCCCGCCACGAGCGGCGAGGCTGCGGCCTCGGCCAGCAGCCACGGCGTGTCGTCGTCGTGCGGCTGACTCTGGACCAGGATCACCTGGCCGACCCCGGTCCCCGCCACCAGCTCGGCCACGTCGGTGAGG
>Ga0068856_100004673_pt1 | contig 13595 bp, 10 predicted proteins | sample KBSCornC62_FD_66595 | JGI IMG/M metagenome (GOLD analysis project Ga0068856, IMG submission 66595) | Corn rhizosphere microbial communities from Kellogg Biological Station, Michigan, USA - KBS Corn C6-2 | ecosystem: Host-associated > Plants > Roots > Rhizosphere > Soil ...
CGCGCCGGCGCGCGGCGGTTCGGGCGTACGAAAGCGCGCCGCGAGCGCGAAGATCGCACACGACAGCGCGGCCGCTATCCATATGATGCGAACGGGCGTGCGGCGCAGCCGGAGCAGCCACTCGGCGGCCGACGCGGCCACGAGGAGGCATGCGCTCACGAGCACGGTGTACAACATCCAGGCGATCATGGCTTCTCTCCCAGCCGCTTGGCGATGAGCTCGCGCATTGTCTGCAGCTCTTTGCGGCTCAGCTTTTTGTCGGCGACCATCTGGGCGAACATGCGCTCGACGGAGCCGTTGAAGATGGCGTCGCGCACGCGAGCGAGGGCGCTGCCGCCGGCGCGTTCGGCCTCGATGGTCGGGAAATAGCGGTACGCGCGCCCCTCAGCTTCGTGGCGCACGAAGCCTTTCTCCTCGAGGGTTTGCAGCGCCGAGAGGACCGACGTATACGCCAACTCCTCACCCTCCTCGAGCGCGTCGCGGACGTCGGAGACGGTGGCGGAGCCGAGTCGCCAGAGGATGCTCATGACGGCGAGCTCGCGCGGGGGAAAATAGATGTCGGACATGCGCGGAGGCTGGAGGTTGGAGATTGGAGATTGGAGATTGGCGGCTGGCGATGGCTACGGAAGATTCCGTAGAATAGATGCCGCGTGCGGACTTGTCAACTGCTTTTTCCGTAGATAGCCGTCCGAGACGGCGAGCGCCGTACCTGGCGCATTCCCGTCCTCGCGCAAACGGTCCGGGAACGTTAGTTTGGTGGCGCGGTTCCCTCCCCCGCCGCGGCACATGCGGCGCCCCAATCGACCAGTTGAAACAATCCGATGCCGGATTTGGACGCATACGCCGCGGCGCTGCTGCGTGTGGTCGACGACGTTGCCACCGGATGTGCCATCTTCACCTGCCAGGGGACGCTGCTCCATGAAAGTCCCGATCTCGGACAGGCTCGTTTAGGGAATTCTCATATCGGCCGCGCCGTCAGCGAGGCCGCGGTGATGGCGCGCGTCCTCGGTGCCGCGGGTCGCGATCCGATGAACGCCGCACCCGGCGACGGTTCGGCAAACCAGGCGATCGACACGCCGTCGGGCCGGTACCAGCTCGCCGCGTCGCTGCTGCCGGCGGGTCTGTTCGCCCACGAGCCGACGGTCGTCGTCACCATCCGATTCACGGCGGGGCCGAAGGCACCGGCGGATCTCGCGACCTCATTCAAGTTGACGCCGCGCGAGGTCGAGATCGCGCACCTGATCGCCGAAGGCGACTCGAATCAGCACATCGCCGACCGGCTGCAGCTCAGCGTGCGCACGGTGCATCACCATACCGAGCGCGTGTTGCGCAAGCTCGGCGTTCGCGCGCGTGCCGGCGTCGCATCACGAATCTTTAAAGGGTGATCGTCAAACCGTGATCGTGGGCATTTCTGCCCATTCGGCTCGAGGCGGAAAACGTTAGAATCGGCGCGGCGCAATATCCGCGCTCCCGCCCTTCTCTCCTCGACCGGAGTACACACATAATGCGAACCCCAAGTCCGCGCGATATCGCGCGGACGCCAACGACGGCTGCTCGCCTGCGCCGTCTGAGCCGGCTGGCCGCTTGGACGGCCGCCGCCGTCGCCCTCGTCGCGTGTAGCGACAGCACCGCGCCGCGCACGACGGCCGGCGCCGCCGAGAACGTTCAGATCCAAGGTGGTATCGTCTCGACGCCCTCCGGCGCGCAGTTCACCGTCGCCGAATGGAACGACATGGATCACACGCCGTATCTGGACTCGGCCGACGTGATCATCGCGCGCGCGAAGGGCAGTTGGCTCGACCAGGCCAAAGGCGCGCTGCGCGACTTCGTGCCGGGCACGAACAAGAAGGTACTGTGCTACTCCACGTCGTCGGTCTGCTCCGTACTGCCGACGATCGTTCCCGGCGTCACCGTCACGTTCTGGAACGACGCGCAGTGGGAAGCGGCGACCGTCGCCGATTTCCAGCAGTTCGCGATGATCTACATCCCGGACGCGGCCGGCGGCATCACCGGGATCATCCAGTCGAAGAACGTCTGGGGCAAGGCGACCACGGGCCGCATCGCGCTCACCGGCGTGCATTATGAGCATTGTAATACGTTCGCGCTCGGCACCGGCCCATGCACGGTGCTCACGGGCTCGACGAACTGGATCCTCGGCGGCTCGTCGACGGGCCTGCTGTCGTCGACGTCGGTGTCGCCGGCGAACTGGCTGCCGACGGTCGCCCCGTACGCGGGCGTGACCTACATCGCGAACGGCGGCGGCTACGATCTCGTGCACATCACCGATCCGGGCCACGCGACGATGCAGGGCTCGACGGACGCGAGCTTGAGCAATTTCCATCAGAGCGCGCACAGCCTCTTCGGCAACATCGGATCGTTCACGACCGTCGCGACGATCTGCGACATTCCGTTCTCCACCTACCCCGGCAGCTGCTCCGGCGGCACGATGCGTCCTGATTTCCTGGTCGTGTCGGTCGCGGTGGCGGACCAGGACGGCGACGGCGTGCCGGACGCATCGGACAACTGTCCCACGGTTTCGAACCCGGATCAGGCAGACGCGAACGGCAACGGTGTGGGCGACGCGTGCGAGTCCGCGCCGACGGTTGCGATCTCGCCGATCGCCGGTGTTGGCGCGGTGGGCAGCACGTTCACGTTCACGGCGACGGCGCAGGACGCCGACAACGCGCTCAACACGCTCACGTACGAGTGGCGCGTGAACGGCATCGTGCAGCCGAATGAGACCAGCGCGACGTTCACGACCACGTTGACCACCACGTCGACGATTCGCGTGACGGTGAAGGATCCGGGCAACCTCACCGGCTTCGCCGATGCGACGATCACGATTCAGACGAACCAGCCGCCGACGGCGTCGTTCAGCGGCGCGTTCAACACGACGGAAGGCACGCCGGTCGCGGTCACCGTGACGGCCGCCGATCCGGACAACGACGCGCTCACGTACAACTGGGACATCAACGGCGACGGCGTCGCCGATTCGACGACGACGGTTCCGACGGTGACCCTCACGTACCCCGACAACGGCACGCAGCACGTGAGCGTGACGGTGGACGACGGCAAGGGCGGCACGGTGAGCGCGAGCACGTCGGTGACGGTGGCGAACGTCGCGCCGACGAACACCGCGACGAGCGCCCCGGGCACGATCAACATGGGCGATGCGTACACGTTGACGGGTGCGTTCGCCGATCCGGGCGTGCACGATGCGCCGTGGTCCGTGAGCATCAACTGGGGCGACGGATCGGCGTTGCAGACCGTCTCGACGACGACGACGAGCTTCTCGGCCGCACACACGTTCGCGAAGTTCGGCAGCTACACGATCACGTACACCGTGACCGACAAGGACGGCGGCGCGAGCACCTCGGCGCACACGTCTGTGATGGCGAAGGATCCGACGCCGCCGGTCATCGTGCCCACGGTGAGCGGGACGCAGGGCGGGGACCAGTGGTACCACGGCACGCCAACGATCACGTGGTCGGTGACGGATCCGGAGTCCGACATCGCCGCGGGCTCGAAGGTTGGCTGCGACCTCACGACCATCACGACCGACTCGCCGCTGAACGGCACGACGTACACGTGCTCGGCGAAGAACAACAGCGGTGTCGCGGGCCAGGCCTCGGTGACGGTGAAGCGCGACGGCACCCCGCCGACGGTCAGCTACAGCGGCAACGCGGGCGCCTACACCGTCGACCAGACGGTCGCGATCACCTGCTCGGCGAGCGACGCGCTATCCGGCATCGACACGAAGAGCTGCGCGAACGTGGGCGGCAACGCGTACGACTTTGCGTTGGGCGTGAACACGTTCACGGCGAGCGCGACCGACGTCGCGGGCAACGGCGCGTCGGCGACGGCGACGTTCACCGTTTCGGTGACGCAAGCCAGCGTCTGCTCATTGGTCGAGCGCTTCATCTCGAACAAGGGGATTCAGAATTCGCTGTGCGTCAAGCTGCAGCACAGCGACTACGATCCGTTCCAGAACGAGCTGTCGGCGCAGAGCGGCAAGGCGATCAGCACGGCGAACGCGGCGATCCTGTCGCGGTTGGTTGACGCGCTGGCGAAGCAGTAAGCACGACCATTAGTTTGGGCAGAAGGCCCGCCGCGCGTGGAGCGCGGCGGGCCTTTTTACATGCCCGTGGAAACATCCAAACTGGCGGCGACGTACTCGTTTCACATGTCGAACCGCTATCGTGCCCTCGCGCGGCGAGTGATCGCGGCGTGCGTGCTCGTCCTCGTTCCGCGCTTCATGTCGGCGCAGCAGAGCGCCGCGCGCCCACACGCCATCGCGATGCGCGCCGCGTCGCCGATCATCGTCGACGGACGGCTGGACGACGCCGCGTGGTCCGGCGCGACGCCGATCACGCGCTTCACCCAGCAGCGGCCGAACGAAGGCGCGCCGGCGAGCGTCCGCACCGAGGTGCGCATTCTGTACGACGACGATGCGCTCTATGTCGGTGCACGGATGTACGATCCGCTCGGCGGGCGCGGCGTGACGAGCCGTCTCGCGCGGCGCGACGACGACCCGCAGAGCGACGAGCTGTGGGTCAGCATCGATGCGTATCACGACCGGCTGCACCAGGCGGAGTTCGACGTGAATCCGGCGGGTTGGCGCGGCGATTCGTACGATGGCGACGCGTCGTGGGATCCGGTGTGGGAAGCAGCGTCGAAGGTGGACTCGTTGGGATGGACCACGGAGCTGCGCATTCCGTTCAGCCAACTGCGATTCAATCCCGATTCGGCGCAGACCTGGGGACTCGAGCTCGTCCGCGTCGTGCAGCGCACGCAGGAGCACGATCTCTGGGCGTTCTTCCGGCAGAATCAGACGGGCGGCCCGTCGTTCTTCGGCGACCTCACGGGGCTGCGGATCGCGACCGCGCCCGACAAGCTCGAGCTGCTGCCCTACGTCGTCGGGGAAGCCAAGGACCTCGGCACCGGCGATCCGGCGAGCCCGTTCTATCACCCGCACCAGGGCACGTTCCGGGCGGGCGGCGATCTTCAGTATCTTTTAACTAGCAACTTCACATTGAGCGCGACGGTGAATCCGGATTTCGGCCAGGTGGAGGTCGACCCGGCCGTGGTGAACCTGAGCGCCTTCGAGACCTTCTTCCCGGAGAAACGGCCGTTCTTCGTCGAGGGGAGCAACGTCTTTTCATTCGGGCAGCCGGGCTGCAACATCAACTGCGGCTACGGGCTGGACATGTTCTACTCGCGCCGCATCGGCCGGACGCCTGAAGGCGCGTCGATCGCATCGGACTCCGGGAGCTTCACCGACGTTCCGGACAACACGACGATCCTCGGCGCGGGGAAGATCACGGGGCATACGTCGAACGGGTTCACCGTCGGCATGATCGACGCGGTAACCGGGCGAGCGACGGCGGACGTGGAGACGAGCGACGGCCGCCGGATCGACGTACCCGTCGAGCCGCTGACGAACGATTTCGTCGGGCGCGTCACACGGCAGACGTCGGATGGGAATCTCGTCGTGGGCGCGATGCTGACGTCGGCCGACCGCGACATCACGACGCCGGGTCTCGCCGATCTCCTTCCGCGCACCGCCAACGTCGGCGGCTTCGATGTGCAGCGCTACTGGGATCAGCACAACTGGCAAGCGTACGCGGCGATCGCGTCCTCGCGCGTCGCGGGCGACTCGGGCGCGATTCTGCGGTTGCAGGAATCGCCCGCTCGGTACTTCCAGCGGCCCGACCGCGCGGCACACTCCGGTCTCTTCTCCGAGGCGTTTCACCCCGGGGCGACGAGCCTCACCGGCTACGGCGCGATCGCGCGCGTGGCGAAGCAGGGCGGTAATTGGGTCGGCGACGTGAACGGCGCGTCGGTGAGTCCGGGCTTCGAGACGAACGATCTCGGATTTCAGCAGAAGGCGGACTGGCAGTGGATCAACGGCTCGTTCGGCCGGCAGTTCACGACGCCCACGCATTGGTATCGCACGTTCACGGCGATGCTCGGCTCGGAGCGCTACTGGAACTTCGAGGGCGACGAGACGCAGAAGGACGTAACCACCGTCATTCAGGGGCAGACGCTGAACTACTGGACCGTCCTGCTCGTCGGCGAGCACGTCTTCGCCGGCGTGGACGATCGGGAAACGCGCGGCGGCCCCGTGGCGGGCCGGCCAAGCGTCGACGCGTTCGTGGCGAACGTGTCGACCGATCCCCGGCTGCCGCTGCAATTCAGCACGAACATCAATCTCTCGCGTATGGGCGACGGCGCGTTCGAGAACTCGCTCTCTCTCACCGCGACGATCCACCCGGCGCCAAACGTGAACGTCAGCCTCGGCCCCGCGTTCGACCGCAACGTCGCGACCGATCAGTACGTGACGACCGTGCAGGATCCCACGGCGACGGCGTTCGGGGGAAATCGATATGTGTTCTCGCACATCGATCAGCGCGAGATCTCGATGACGGCGCGCGCGAACGTGACGTTCACGCCCAGCCTGTCGCTCGACGTCTTCGTGCAGCCGCTGATCGCGAGCGGCAATTACCGGGACTTCGAGGAGTTCGCCGCGCCGCGTGCGGTCCGGAAGCTCGTGTATGGCCGCGACGTGGGCACGGTCGCCGCCGCGGCCGACAGCTCCTCGTACACGATCGATCCGGACGGCTCCGGCCCCGCGCCGGCGTTCACGTTACAGAACCCCAATTTCAATTTTCGAAGCCTGCGCGGGACGGGCGTGCTCCGGTGGGAATGGCGGCCCGGGTCCACGGCGTACCTCGTCTGGACGCAGACGCGGAGCGACGCGGTCCCGCTCGGCGATCTCGAGCTCCAACGCGACGAGCGGGCGCTCTTTCGAGCGCCCGCCGACAACATCTTCCTGCTCAAGATCAGCTACTGGATCGGCCGATAGCGTCCGACGCTACGGCCGACGGTAGTTGGGCGGGAGGTTCTTGTATCGCTGCTCCAGCAGATCCTGACGGGTGGGCGTCGTGTCTTCCTTGCCGCGCACGTACACGTGCTCGGGCTCCGACGCGAACTCGAATGGATCGCCCGTCCAGATCACGACGTCGGCATCCTTGCCGACGCTGAGCGAGCCGACGCGGTCCGCGACGCCGAACAGCTCGGCGGGGGTGAGCGTGATCGAGCGCAGCGCGTCGTCCCAGCTCGCGCCGTACGCGACGGCATTCCCCGCCTCGTAGCGGATGTTCCGAACGTTGAACGCCTCTTCGTCGCCGCCGCCGGCGTTCCCGATGATCGCCACCGGAACCCCGGCCTTGCGCAGCAGCGCGACGTTGTCCTGCCGCGCGCCGAGCTGGGCGAAGCTGTGCGGAATGTTGTTCATCGCGCCGGTGAGCACGCCGGCGTGCGCCGCCGCGAGCTGACCGGCGACTTCCCAGCCTTCCGTGGCGCCGGCGATGATGAGCTTTATATTATTCTGATTCGCGAAATCGAGCATCGTGAGGATGTCGCTCGCCTTGTCGGCGGCGACGACGAGCGGCTCGCGGCCGTCCACCACCGGGAGCATCGCCTCGAGATCCGCCGCGCTCGCGGCGAGCGGGCGCGTGGCGCCGCGATCGTACTCGGCGCGGTGCGCGGCGTACCAGCGCGTATCCGCGATCAGCGCGCGAAGCTTGTTCAGGAGGTCGCCGCGCGAGCGCACGCCGACGCCTTCGCCGGGGCCGTAATAGGCGAACATCGCCGCCGGCCCGTGCAGCACCATGGCGCGCGCATCCTGCGCGCCGACGACGAGCTCGATCATCGCCGCCTGTCCGCTCACGAGTCCCCCGCGCGGCCCGACGAGCACCGTTGTCACGCCGCCCTGCCGCGCCGCCGGCACGAGCACCGACGCCGGATTGAACCCTTCCCAGACTTTGAACGCCGAGTAGACGGAGTCGCGCCCGCGCGCGTTGTAGTCGTCGGTCGTCTGGACGGCGCCGATCTCCTCGAGGCCGAGCTCCGTCGCCGCGTCGATCAGCCCCGGCGTGACGACCTTGCCGCGCGCGTCGACGCGCTCGGCGCCCGCGGGCACGGCGACGTTCGCGCCGACCGCGGCAATTTTCCCGTCGCGGATGAGGACCGTGCCGTTGTCGATTGCGGGGCCGCTCACCGGCAGCACGCGTCCGCCGACGATGGCGATGGTTTGGGCAGGGGCGGACGAAGACATGGCAACGAGGAGTGTCATCCCGAGCGTAGCGGCGCAGCGCAGGTGTCCGCTAGCGTGTTGCGCGAAGGGCCCGCACGACGAGCGCAGATTCGTCGACTCGCTGCGCTCGCTCGGAATGACATGCATTTTCATAATCATCATCACTTTCCTCCCGCCGGAACCGGCACGAACCCGAGCTCGAAATCGGTGCGCCAGCGCTGCGCCGGATCGTCGCGGTCGAACAGCATCGCGCCGTCGACCCACACCTTCTCGGCTTTTGAGTAAACGCTAAATGGGTCGCCGCTCCAGAGGACGACGTCGGCGTTCTTCCCAGGGACGAGCGATCCGATCCGGTCGTCGAGGCCGAGGGCCCAGGCGGGGTTGATCGTGTTCCACTTGATCGCTTCGTCCTCCGTGACCGGAAGGCCGATCCGATTGCCTTCGGCCATCCCCTTCGCGGATTCCTGCGTCAGCCGCTGCTCGCCGGAGGCATCGTCCGAATGCGTGATCACGCGCACGCCGTCGTGTTGCAGCAGCGCCATGTTGCCGCGCACGCCGTCGGCCGCTTCCATCTTGAAGCCACCCCAGTCCGCCCAGACCGACGTCCCGATGCCGTTCGCGGCGAGGAGGTCGCCGATCTTATAGCCCTCCACGACATGCTCGAAGGTGGTGATCCGGTAGCCGAACTCCTTCGAGACGTCGATCATCTGCGCCATCTCGTCGGCGCGATAGCAGTGCATGTGGACGAGGATGTTGCCGCGCAACACCTCGGCGAGGGTCTCGAGCCCCAGGTCGCGCGCCGGCGGATCGCCCTTGGGATTCGCCAGCCAGTTGTCCCAGCGGCGGCGATACGATTCCGCCTGGATCCACATCGCGCGATACCCGGCGATGTTCCCCATTCGCGTCGACGGGCCGCGCGCGGCGTACACGCGCATCGGATTCTCACCGCACGCCATCTTGAGACCGTACTTGGCGCCGGGGAATTTCATCCCCTGCACGGTGCGCGACGGAACGACTTTGAGGATCGCGCTGCGTCCGCCGAACAAGTTGCCGGAGCCGGGAAGCACCTGAATGGTGGTCACGCCGCCGGCGAGCGTGCGCGGAAGCTGCGGGTCCTGCGGCCAGACCGAGTGCTCGACCCACACGTTGGGTGTCGACGGATTGGTGAGCTCGTTCACCTCGTCGAGCTGCGTGCCCGGATCTTCCGGCACCGCTCCCGCGGCGATGTGCGAATGCGTGTCGATGACGCCGGGCGTGACGTACTTGCCGGTGCCGTCGATGACGACGGCGTCCGCCGGCGGCTGAATGTTCGCGCCGACCGCGAGGATCTTGCCGTTGCTGAGGACGATCCCGCCGTTGTGGATCGTCGGACCGGCGGCGGTCAGAATCGTCGCGTTCCGTATGAACGTGGTGCGCGACGGGTACGGCTGATACGTGCTCGGAAATGGATCAGCGTTCGGTCGCGACAGCGCGCCGGAGCCGGTCTGCTGCTTCGGCAACTCGACTGACGCTGCCGGAGCGGGTGCGGATGCAGTTGCGGGTGCGGTTGCTGGTACGGGCGCCGGGGCCGGCGCCGACGAATGCGTCGATGACGTGCACGCGCCAACGAGCGCGAGCGGAACGAGAAGCTTTCGCAAAGCTTGGCCTCCAACAGGCTCGAGTGCGCGGACAAAGTACCGCAGACCGTGCTTCGGCGCGACTCGACGTCAGTTGCTGAACTTCGTCCCCTGGAAGCTGCCGCCGGAGTATGTGAAGAGCGTCGATGAATCGGGGTACGCGACGAGCTCGAACGCCCCCGTACGGCCGCCGGTAGGACCCGACAGATAGATGCCGACCGCGTCGGCGTCGTACGTCGCAATCTCCTCGACCGGGATGGCTTTGGGTTTCGCTCCGTTCATGATCACGATGACTTGCAGTGCGGAGTCGCTCGGCGTGGTGCCTTCGACGACGGCGTCCTGCGTACCGTCGTGGTCGAAGTCGCCGGTCGCGGCGAAGAGCGCTGGGAATCCACCGCCCGCGCTCGCCGCGGCCTGCGCGACGTCGGAGCGGTAGCTCGTCGTCTGAATCGTGCGAAAGCCGGGCGCAACGACGTCGAGCGCGTGTTGCATGGCCGGCGGCAGATGGAGCATGAATCCAACGTCGGTGAGCTGGATCTGCGGCGCTTCCGGCTTCTTCGCGCAACCGCTGAGCGCGAAGGCGAGTGCCGGCGTGAAGATGAGTACGGTGGACTTCATGGCGTGTATCCGAGCGTCGAAGTCGTGGTGATTGTCGGCCGAGTCCGCATGGCCACAATCGAACGACGGGCGAGCGCCCGGCGGGTAACGGGGTTCGCTCGGCGCGTGACGATCATGGCGTCAAGCCTGCACTGCAATAGCGCGTGGCGCGGCTCGATCGCGCCGACTACACCACTCAAGGAGTCGACGATGAGATTACAGCTCGCTCGCGCGCTCGGCATCGCGGCGGCGGCGCTCGCGCTCGCCACGACGGCGCAGGCCCAAGGCCGGGGACATGGACGCGGGCATGACGAGGGACACGGCCACGCGAGCGGCGACGTGATGCCGCAGCACATCCCGCCCGGCCTCGCCAAGAAGCCGGGGCAGATGCCGCCGGGACAATACAAGAAGCTGTATCCGAACGACGGCGCGAACATGCTCGACGAAGTGCTGCGCCGCCACGGGTACGTGGTGAACCGGATCGTGCCGGTGGGCACGTCGCGCTACGTGTACTATCGCGCGCCGAATGGGACCACGTGGCGCCGCGCGATCGTGACGCCGGGGACGACGCGGCTCGGATTCAGCAACGTGCCGTCGTCGCTACTTCAGGAAGTTCTCAACCTACTTTACTAATGCATCGGCGCCGTGAGCCTCGTGGCGGGGCTCACGGCCGCGCCGCCCCGGGCGCGGCGGTTTGGTCCGGTGCGTATTGCTCTGGTGTTGCGCGGGCGCCATACTCGTGTAGTATCGCGGCCGGTTCTCTCACAGGAATGCGGGTGGGCGCGGCGTATCGAGGCGACCTTCGCGCTATGAACGCGCTCCCCACTGACGACCTTCCCCTCCCTCTCCATGACAACGCGTCGGACCTTTCTCGTCAACGCCCCGCTCGGCGCGGCGGCGCTCGTGGCCGCGTGCCGGAACGGCCAATCGTCTACGCCCGATCAAAGTGTCACGCTCGCGGGAACGCCGGCCGCAACTCCGGCAAGCGTGGCCGGCGCGCCGCGGCCGTTGATCGCGTCACTGCCCGCCAACGCTGTTACGCTCCAGTGGACGCCGACGCACGAGGAGCTGTGCTACACGTTCGGCGGCGCCGCGCCGCGGCAGCGGATCAAGCCGGGCACGCGCATCGTCTCGTGGACGGAAGACTGCTTCGATGGTTCGGTGAAGACCGCGGCGGATCTTCCGTCCAAGGTGATGACGCCGGGACACGACAACCCGCAGAGTGGGCCGTTCTACATCGAGGGCGCGGAGCCGGGCGACACGGTCGCGGTGCACATTCGCGCGCTCACGCCGGCGCGCACCTATGGTGTGTCGAACTTCAGCCCCGGCTTCGGCGCGCTCGTGAGTAACGATCAGACGGCGATGCTCGCGCCAGATATGCCGGAGACGACGTGGCGCTACGATCTCGACAGCGCACGCGGCGTGGCGAAGTCGACGAGCGCTGACGGCAAGCACACGTGGGCCGTTCCGGTGGCGCCGTTCCTCGGCTGCCTCGGCGTGGCGCCGGCCGGCGGCGAGGTACGGAGCACGATCGTGCCTGGCAACTTCGGTGGCAATATGGACTGCCCGGAAGCACGCGCCGGAAACACGGTCTTTCTCGGCGTGAACATGCCGGGTGCGCTGCTCTCGTTTGGTGACGGCCACTACGCCATGGGCGACGGCGAGATCATGGGCGCGGCGATCGAAGGCGCGATGAACGTCGACGTTTACGTCGAGCTGCTGAAGAAGGTCGCGACGCCCGTCCCGCGCATCGAGAACGCCGACGAGATCATGTTCGTGGGCAGTGGCCGCCCGCTCGAGGATGCGGCGCGTGTCGCGTTCAGATCGATGGTGGAATGGGTCGAGCACGCGACGGGGATGTCGACGCTCGACGCCTATCAGTTCGTATCACAGAACGCGAAAGCCCCGATCATCCAGCTCGTTGATCCGCAGTATACGGTACTGGTGAAGCTGGAGAAGTCGCGGCTGCCGACGAAGGCGAGCTGAGCGACGCTGCGGCGCGCGCGGCAAACGCGCTCGGGAGAAAGAGGATGCCGATCGTCGCCGCGGTCGCGATGACGAACATCGTGAGCACGAAGACGGCGGAGACGTGCGTCCCGACCCGGACCGCGCGCGGCCACGGCAGCACGGCGAGTATGACGGCGATGATGGGTACGGCGAGCACGCCCGCGGTCCCTTGATGCGACCGCACGAGCTCGGCACACATACACGCCGTCCAGATTGCCGTAAACGCTCGAGCCAGTAGTTTCATCGCGACGTCCTCGTCTCCCGAGACTTCCACAAATGCGCGACGCATGCCAGCGACTCTGATCGCGACAGAAATGTCGCGATGGCGCGTTGCTCACCCCCGCGCCGACGGTCCACGATGTGCAGCGCTCACACCATCCATGCGAACGCGAACCACCTCGATCCTCACGCTCATTTGCGCGGCGCTCGCCTGCGCGAGCCCTGACGCGCAGCCCAAGCCCACTCCGGCCACCTCAACCACATCAGCCGCGGACAGCGCGGCTGCCAAGGGTACAGACTCTGGAAGGAGCGCGCCGCGAACACCGGCGGCGAGCGCGCCGGCGGTATCGGCCGACAGCGTGCATCACGCGACGGCGACTGCCAGCGCGGCGCGAGATACGGTGCATCCCAATCTCATCCCGGGTCGGTCGAAGCACGACTCGATCGCGTTCGCGTCGGCGATCGCGTTCGGCACGCGCATGCTGGCGAAGTGGCCAGCGCCACCGACGCCGCTCCCCGGTTCGGTGTTCCCTGGACATCGGATCGTCGCGTTCTACGGCAATCCGCTCGCGAAGCGCATGGGCGTGCTCGGCGAATATCCGGTCGACGAGATGCTGGCGAAGCTCGACACCGCCGTTGCGGCCTGGCAGCGCGCCGATCCATCAACGCCGGTAATTCCCGCGCTGCAACTGATCGCGGTCGTGGCGCAGGGCGCGCCGGGGCGCGACGGCATGTATCGCCTGCGCATGGACACGACGCTGATCGAGAAGGTGTACGGCTGGGCGCAGCGAAAGCACGGGCTGCTCTTTCTCGACATCCAGGTGGGGCACAGCACGATGCAGCAGGAGCTTCCGCGGCTTCTTCCGTTTCTCGCGCGCCCGGACGTGCATCTCGCGATCGACCCCGAGTTCTCGATGCACTACGCGCAGGAAGGCGTCGTGCCGAGCAAGCGGATTGGCGTGATGGACGCGAAGGACGTGAACTGGGTGTCGCAGCAATTACAGCAGCTCGTGACGAGCAAACACATCCCGCCCAAGATCCTGATCGTGCATCGGTTC
>Ga0068856_100004675_pt1 | contig 13592 bp, 8 predicted proteins | sample KBSCornC62_FD_66595 | JGI IMG/M metagenome (GOLD analysis project Ga0068856, IMG submission 66595) | Corn rhizosphere microbial communities from Kellogg Biological Station, Michigan, USA - KBS Corn C6-2 | ecosystem: Host-associated > Plants > Roots > Rhizosphere > Soil ...
AGTCGCGGCCGCGCACGCTGTACTTAATCGCAACGTAGCGGCTGTTATTCTCACGGTAGATCTGAGATGCGCCATCGCGAAAGTCGATATTCGCGACCTGCGCGAGAGATACGCGTTCACCCGTAGTCGTCAGGAGCCGGATGTCACCAATGGATTCGCGGGAACGGCGGAATTGTTCCTGGTAACGAACCACCAGGTCATAGCGCTGCTCGCCTTCGAGAACCTGTGTAACGGCCTTGCCGCCGACCGCCGTTTCGATCGCATCCTGCACATCACTGACACTTAATCCGAAGCGGCTGGCGCGCGCCCGGTCTACCGTAATGTTCAAATTGGGCTGGCCGATTACACGGAAAAGACCGAGGTCCTGCACGCCTCGAATCGTTTGCATCACGCGCACGATTTCGTCACCTTTGCCTTCTAGTTCCTTCAAATCCGTCCCGAAGATTTTGATGGCGAGCTCGCCCTTAACACCACTGACCGCCTCTTCCATGTTGTCGGCAATAGGCTGAGAGAAATTCCAAAGAAGGCCCGGTATCTTCTCCACCTCGCGATCCATGGCCCGAATCAGCTCCTCTTTGTTCTCGCGAAATACCGGACGCCATTGCTCCTTGGGTTTGAGATCCACGAAATACTCGGTATTAGAAAACAAAGACGGATCGGTGCCGTCATCGGGCCGCCCCACCTGGCTTACCACTTGCGTCACCTCCGGGAAGCTCGCAAAAGTGAGCCGCGCCTGTTTCATCACGCGTTCTCCTTCTACAGGCCCGGTGCTTGGCGCCAGAGTGCCTCGCGCCCAAATGGCGCCTTCATCCAAGTGTGGTAGAAACTCCGAGCCGATAGCCCCCGAGATCATCAACGACACCGCCACGGCGAGCAAGCCGCAAGCTACGCCGACGGCAATCAAGCGATGGCCCAGAGAGCGCATGAACCACTCAAGGGACCGCCGATAACCTTTGATCAGTGCTTCGAGGAGGGGATTGCGCCACTCTTTCGTTTCCTGACCGAACAGCAGCAAGGCCAGCACCGGCAGAATCGAAAGCGAAAAGAGCAGCGCTCCCAATAAGGCGAACGCAACAGTCAAAGCCATGGGACGGAACAAGCGGCCTTCCACGTGCTGCAACGTGAAGATCGGTAAATAGGCGGTGATAATAATCGCCCGCGCAAAAAACACCGGCCGCTGGACTTCCTGCACGGCCTCACGAATGATTTCGGTGATGGTGCGCTCGCCATGGCGAACGCTGCTGATGTGCCGCAGCACATTTTCGACGACTACCACCGAGCCATCCACCACCATTCCAAAATCCAGCGCACCGAGCGACAAGAGATTGGCCGGAACGTTATTCAAGTCGAGGCAGATGGAAGCAAACAGCAGCGAGAAAGGAATGGTCAGCACCACGATAAATGCCGAACGCAGGTTTCCGAGAAATAGAAAGAGAATGATAGAGACCAGCAGAATCCCCTCGGTCAGGTTATGCATGACCGTATGGGTCGTGAAGTGTACCAGGTTGCTGCGATCGAGAAACGGAACGATCTTCACGCCTAGCGGAAGAAAGTGCGTGTTGAGGTATGCGACCTTCTCGTGAAGAGCGGCGAGCATCGCGTCGCCGTTAGCCCCTTTCCGAAGGAGTACGATTCCTTCGACGGCATCCGGATCGTCCACCACCGCGCCATCCTTGCGGTGTACGGCTTTCGCGATCTGCCCCAGGCGAATTCTGGGGCCCTGCGTGACGAACCCGATATCGCGCACGAAGATCGGGGTCCCGTTCTGATTCTTGAGAACCGTCTCACCGATATCGCGCACGTTCTTAAACAATCCAATTTCCCGGACATTCACCTGCTGGTCGCCGGTCTGAATAAAACTGCCTCCGGCGTTCACATTGTTATTGCCGAGCGCCTGTTCGAGCTGACCGATTCCAAGACCGTAGGAGACCAGTTTGTCGGGCGATATCTGCACTTGATATTCGCGCGTCACGCCGCCGAAACTCGAAACATCCACCACGTCCGGCACAGACTTGAGTTCTTTGCGAATTACCCAATCCTGCAGCGATTTCAGCGCCATCAGGTCGTATTGAGGATTCGCGCTTTCGAGCGTGTACCAGTAGAGTTGGCCCACGGGGCTGAAATCCGGCCCGATGGAAGGCTGCAAGCCGTTCGGCAGCGACACGAGCGAAAGCCGCTCCAGAGCTTTCTGACGATTCCAATCGTTCTGCGATTCGTCATCGAAGCTCATGGTTACGACGGACAGACCGAACTCGGATAGCGATCGAATGGTAGCCAGATGGGGGATGCCCGCCATCTGCACTTCGATTGGAATCGTCACCTGCTGTTCCACTTCCTCGCCGGCCCGGCCTGGCCATTGCGTGATGACCTGCACATAGTTATTCGCAACGTCCGGGTAGGCTTCGACCGGAAGATTCTTGAAAGAGATAGCGCCCCAACCAATCAATATGGCCGCCAGCACCAGGACCAGGAGCTTATTGCCGAGCGAATAATTGACAAATGCGCGAATCATCTTATTGCTGGCTCTCGGATTGCAATGCTAATGCGTCGCGCACCACCGGCTGTCCGGGCGAGACGCCCGACAAGATCACCTGCATACCGGCGTCAATCGCTCCGCCGGCCACCTCGGTTCTGCGGAACTGGTTGCCTGCCGGCACGAATATCCAGTCGCGGTCATGCAGATGCAGAACGGCGGAGGTTGGGAGAACCGCGTAATTCCGCCCCCGCAGTCCACGAAATACCGCAGTCGCGAACATCCCGACACGCATGATGCCCGGGTTGCGCAGTTCGATCCGCACCTTGGCAGTGCGCAGGTTCGGATCGAGAATTTTGCCGATGTTGGCTATGCGCCCATCAAAAACGCGATCCGGAAAAGCGTTCAACCGTACCTCCGCCCTGTCTCCTTCGCGAACGGCCGGCAAATCGTTTTCATAAACATCGCAAAGGACCCAGACGGTGGACAGATCGGCGATGGTAAAGAGATTCGGCTGGTTATCGGGAGTATGAACGTTCGCCGCGTTTGCTACATTTTGCTCCACGATGGTTCCCGAAGCGGGCGCACGTATTTCGATCACCGGATCCTGCCGGTCCGGGTCAGCGCCCAACGTGCGAATTTGCTGCGCGGCCGTTGCGAGGGTCACTTGCGCTTTCGTCTCGGTATCTTCTGCCACCTGGCGTTCGTTCAAAGATATGGCCCCTTTGTCGTAAAGCAGCTTTGCCCGATCCGCCTGCGTTTTGGCCAGCCGCTCGTCGGCCCGCGCTTGCGAATAGTTTTGAAATGCGGTAGTAATATCCGAGCTCAAAATTTTCAGAAGCAGTTGGTCTTTGTGTACGTCGTCGCCCAGCTTGGCGTATATGCCAACCACACGCCCGGCTGCCAGTGAGACCACTGGGACGGATCTCTCGATATCGGCGGCCACGCTACCGGTCGCGTGTATTTGTGGTAATTCCTCCCGCTCTCCGGCCGCAACGACTTGGAAGCGCTCCGGATGATTCACCTGGATCATGTTCAAATCAGGATGCTGCTCGATGACACGCGCCGGAGGTGGCGCGGCCGCGTGCTCATCGATTTGCTGCTTAGATCCGCAGCCCGCCAGAAACACCAGCGCCGCGAACACGTTCTTCTTCACGGGATCACCTCTTGTCCCACCGCAAAATTAAGTTGGTTCACAGCCGATAAATAAGCGCCAATCAAATTCACGTAGCTGAGCTGCGTGGCCCGATACTCTTTTTGTGCATCCAGAAAATCGAGCAGGGAAGCCGAGCCATGTTCGTAAGAAAACGAGATCGTGGATCGCACGTTTTCCGCTTGCGGCAGATATTGCGGTTTGTAAGGGCGCAACAGGGCGAGCGTACTTTCCAAGGCAGCGTACGCCGCATCCACATCATGCAGCGCGGTCACCTCAGAGGCGTCGTGCAATTTTTGCGTGCGCCCGATATCCAGTGACGTGCGTGCTTTCTCGCCCTGATTCTTGTCGAATATCCGAAGCGGGAAATTGATGTTGAATCCGACGTAGGTATTCAATGGCGTCGGCTGATGTGCGACATCGAAGCCGAAAATGGGATCGCTCGACCCGTTGGCAACCGCGAGCTGGTGATCGGTTCGTGCTTTGTCCACGGACTGCTCGGCGGCCTTCAAATCCGGACGATTTCGCAAAGCCGCTGCACGCAGATCTTCGAGAGGCACCGCCGGCTCGGAATAGTCGAATTTCTCCGTTACATCGAAAGCGTCCACCGGCGTGCGGTCGCGAAGCAGCGCCTGGAGATCGATCTTCGCTGTCCGCAGATTCACCTGCGCCGTCGCCAAATCGGATACGAATTGGACGCGCTGCAGTTCCATACGCTCGAAGTCGACACGCGCAATGGCCCCCGCGTTATAGCGGTCGCGGTGGATAGCCAACGCCTTATCGTAGGAACCGAGGTTCTCTTTGGCGACGCTCTCCACCGCTTTGGCGAGCAGCACCCGCACAAAAGCATCCCGCAGACTGAACAGCAAATTACGCGTTAGATCGAATTGTTCCGACTCTGCGATTCCGGTGCCCTGCCGTGCGCTCTCGAGCCGCAGCTCGCGTTTGTGCTCACGCTCATGCAGATAGTTGATCGACCAAAAGAGGTACGTCTGGCCGAGGGGCCGGTACGGGTCGCTATGCAGCGGTGTCAGTTGGTCCGCGCCGAGCGCAAGATTGGGATTCGGGCGTAAGAACGCCGTCGTCTCCTCTGCGCGTGCTTCTTCGACCGCGACTTGGCCGGCCAAAAGAGCGGGATTATTCGCTCTAAATCGATTCTGGGCCTCCTGCCAGTTAATGGCATGCGGCGCACCGGCGCTCTGCGCCAGACATTCCGCCGCGAGCAGGAAGCCGCAGTACACACGCCAGTTTGGGCGATGCACGTGTCCTCCTAAATTCTCTGAATAGGTATTTAGAAAATTATTGGAAAGCTGGCAGAAGCCGGGGCGGAGAACGGCCGCTCTCGAACGGAGCGCTTCGATCGATGCGGCGAGCAGACGAAGTCAGCACCAGGAGAACGAAGAACAGGCTGATAAGAACCTTTAGAACCGCCGCGACCAGGGGCGTATCCATGGTCTGGTAGAGACGGATCAGATCGTCGTTCGGAGTGCGGTGAGACGAGGAAGAGTGGCTAGTTTCCCCGCGCAGGTGCTCAATGCGCACTACATCGTCGGTAGCCGAGATATAGGGAAATAGTAGCGCCGCTACGACGAGGATGGTTCCGGCAATGCGAAACCCATCGTAGCGCCGCATAGCGCGAATGGCGCCTACGCAGGCCAAAACGCCCAACGCAAACCAGACCAGATTCAGCGCTGCATCGAAATGCACTTACTTTCTAATTTATCACGATCAGCATAACTACTCGGAGTGTGCGATAGATGAAGAAAGAAGTGTCCTGGTGCAATAATTGCTTAAACCTTTTGGTGGAGTTTTGTCGTCCCATCTGTGTGCGCGCTCTGGTGCGAATTCTGGGCATATTGGTGATTGGCTCGGGAGCCGTAGCTGCTGCGGGGTTGGACGCTCCATGGCCGCAAGCGGCCATGGTGCGTGAAAACAACCCACCGGCGGCTTATTACTGGAAGTCCGAAGCCGCCGGGGAAAGCGCGCAATTATTGACGCTTTTCTGTGGGTCCTGCGGTGCGGCATCCGAGTCCCAGGAAGATTTACCGTTATTAGCGGTCCTTCGTGACACTCTGGGCGATGAAAACGACGGCAATGATCGTGTTATTTATGTTTGGCTCTTGGGCTATTCGCGCCCCACAATAACGCAGCGGCTGCTTTCGGCAATCCCGTTTTTTTATTGGCACATTGGTCACGGATCTTCGGCTGCCGGCAAGCGAGACATTATGCCGTTTTTCAATTTGACGGCTCCGCGCCATCCGGTGCTTTCCCGGGTCGGCCGCGATATTTTGCAGTACACCACGCTGGATCCAATGATGATGCCGATTCGCGCCACCTCGCGCGCGTATCGGACCAACGAACTCAATCACGAGCGCCTACATTTGGAAGAGGCGATTAGCTACCTCCGCCAAGCGCCTGCCTCCAATAGCCCAACGGAGCTTTCGACGGCTGAAGTGAACACCGTAATTGCGCGGCTGGAACTTCGCAAGAAACTGCTCGGCGGACTGGTGAGCGAACGCCACGCCACAAAATTAGGCGAAGCCGCTAACTTGGAGCACGAACGCAACCGCGGCCGCAATTGGGAACTGCTGCGTAGTTCCGCCGAACGCACCGGTCTGGCGTTTGAGCCCGTTGCTCTTGGCGGTACAACGGACCAGTATGCCGTTCTTTCGCTGCCGGCGGAGCCTGCACCTGAGCCGGTAAGATCCACGGCCAACCTTGGTTCCACGTGGAAGTTGCTGGGTATCAAGAATCCGTGGCCTGACGCTGTTCGAACCGGGCACGGGCGCACTCCGCTCGCGTTTTACAGTCTGAATTATCCCAATCAGCCGCTGCTACTCGTGGATTTTCGAGATAAATCGCGCACGCGCCGTCATGAGCTGACGCAGCGCGCCATCAATGAAGTCACCAGCGGAGTCATTGGCATTTCCCATTTTGCGAATTGGTATTACTACGTTGCTGCCGATCTCTACGATTTCGTGGCATCCCGCCACGGACGTGCCATGAACCAAGCCGAACGGCTGGATTGCTATTCGCAATTCCGGGTTTCGCTGGCGCTCGATCGCGATCTGGATCCAAAAGTTCGGAAGGACCTGCAGCAGCGGGTAAATTCGCTGTCGCTCAATCCTCTCGAAACCACCACGGTACATGAGCTCGCCTCGTCCCGCCAACGGTATGCGCTGCTGGAGGCCGAGGCGCAGCGGCCAGATGGCTGGCTGGCGAAGGGGCTGGATAAAGAGCGGCGGGCCGAATTGGCTTCGATCGGTAGAACCGGCAAGGGTAAATTCTTCACAGGCGCGCTGCACGTCGCCAGTTTGGGATTCTATACGCGCCGCGCGCCGCGAGCCGATGGAAATCTGGCCAGTCTCGATTCCTATCGCCGCGTGGAACACGATCTAAACTTTCTCGAAGGATTGATCAACGCGGGTACACCGCCCGAAATTGTTTACCAGCCGGCGCGCATACAATCCGCAGTTGCGGAGTTGGCGAATTTGCTGCCGCAAATTTCCTTGGGCCGGATACGAACTCGCGCTGAGCAAACCTTATCTAACTTGCGGAATCTGTCGCAAGATGCGGACCTTCGCGCCCACTGCTCTTCCGCTCTCGCATCCATCAAACGGCCCTCCGCCGGTCCGAGTATCGCTACCGCTGCCGCCGATATGGCTGCGGAAGATCGTCCGTGAAAAATGCCTGCTGTGTGGGGCAGATTGGTACGCCGCAGCCGATTGGCAGTCGGCTTTTTTCTGATCTACCATGCCACTCTACCGGCCGCGCCGCGCCGCATCGTGCTGCTGGAAGTCGATGGTCTGAACGAGGACTTGCTCGAGAGCGCGATGAGGCATATCGATCCCGCAACCGGAAAATCGCAGCTTCCCTGGCTGTCCTACATTTTTTCCAAAAACGGCACGGTATTTGAAAATTTCTACACCCGCGGCATCAGTTTGTCCGCGCCCTCGTGGTCCTTGCTCGTCACCGGCAGGCACTCGATTATTCGCGGCAATGTGGAATATGACCGCTACACCGGCCAAGTTTATGATTATCTGAACTTCTTCCCCTTTTACCTGGGCTATGCACGCCAGAAGCGCGTGGATATGCCCGGCGTGGAAGTTCTCGATCGCGCCGGCATTCCGCTGCTGATGGACCGGTTTCCGCCCAAGGAGGCGTTGCAGAGTTTTCAGCTATTTCAGCGCGGTGTGCGATGGAGCACCTTGAAAGATGCGCTGGCACGGCGTTTCTCCGCCGAATCGATCGTTTCCATGGTCGAAAGCGGAGATGCTCCGTCGTACGATTTGGTTCTGTCAAACGCGCAGGAAGCGGAATTAGAACGTAGGCTGCAAAATCCAGAAATCTTTTACCTGGATTTTTTCACCGGCGATCTGGATCATCAAGCTCACGCCACTAGCGATCCCAAGGCGCTTGTCAGCGTCTTGCGGGGCATCGACGCGCTTACCGGCCGTCTCTGGCACGCCATTCAGGAGAGCCCTTTGTCTGAGGAAACTCTATTCGTGATGGTCTCTGATCATGGGATGAACAACACGCCTGGAGTGATCAGCCAAACGTACAGCTTGCCGGACCTGCTCAACAGTCCCGCCGGCGGCGCTCATCATGTCGTCACAAATCGTCATCAGATGAGCGATTTCAAACTGAGGGGACTCGATCCCATGGTGCGGCGTGTGATCTCGCCCAGCTCCGCCTCCTTTTATCTGCCTGGCCAAGCCTCCCGCTATCCCACGGCTTGGCTCGACATCGATGGAAACGAGCGTGCCGCCGTGCATCTGCGCAATAACGATCTCAACAAGCTGCATATTCTGTTGCTGGCGCTGCATCGTGACGATCTCGACGCGCGCACCCGGCGAGCGGCCGCGATGGCGGTACGAGAGATTATCGAGCGCCACCGCGCAGCCTGGACCAAAATTATCGCAGACCTCACCGCCGAGCTGGACGCGCCGCTGCCGCCGCCTGCCGCCGGAGACTTGCGCCAGCGGCAGGAGTTCAGTGACCGCGAGGCCGAACGTTCCGCCTATCACGGATATCTTTCCCATCTCGAAGCGCTGCTCCGCCTTCAGCCGGATGAGCAGCATCCCCTGAAAGAAAAGATTACGAGCCTCATTCCTGAGATGAGCCTGGGCGATAACAATTCCGCGGCTGAAATCGAGCACTATGTGGTCGGCCCGGCCGCCGGCGGCTTGGTTGTTGACACTGACGGCCGCTTGGATGACGAGCGGTCTTTTCGTTTCGTAAATTATCCGGCTCTGCTAGTGAGTCAGCGTGCGCGCAATGTGCCGCAGAAAGCTCTGGATCCACAACCCGTCGACTTCTTGGCAATGCGGCTCCCCGACCGGAAGGAGGAACATGTCTATGAGTTGTACGGCGATGCTGATAGCTGCCTTCTTATCCGGACCGATGCGGCGGCGCGCATCGCCGTGGAACCCGCTTCCGGCGCCTGGCGCGCCGGTCTGCCTCTTCATCTGTTCGAAGATCCCGAACTGCATATTCCGGCCGGCATAGACCGCGCCGCCTGGCTTTCGGCATGGCATAGCGAGCGCGAATGGCTTCTGGCCACGCATCGCTGCCGCTACTCGAATGGCGTGATCGGGATTGTCGAAGATCTGTCGCCGGTCGAAGCCAATGTGCCCGGGCATCCGGGAATAAGCGCTCTGGCGTTGCGCTACGAACAACGTCGCCGCGCTTTGGTTCAGGCCGATTTTCAGGTTTTCGCCGCCGATCACTGGAATTTTAACGTGCGTTTCCCCAATCCGGGCGGCAACCACGGTAGCTTTTTACGCATCTCCACTCACTCGGTTTGGATGATGGCGGGTGCCGGAGTGCCGGCCCGTCACATTGCGGAGCCCTACGATAGCTTGAATTTCATCCCGACGGTGCTTCACCTGCTCGGCCGCCCTGGGCTCCCGGGCGATGTGGTCGAGCTGCGGCAGGTGCCGTAACAAACGAAAGTAAACGACACTAATCGCAAGAATCAGCTTTTGTTTCCGCGCAGATCTACTGTAAAATAGCAACCATCGGAATGCCCACCTCCAAGTCGAACAGGCTGCTCGCGGAAGAAAGGCGCCGCGAGATTGTTAGCGTGCTCGGCCAACACGGACGCGTCACTGTCGAAGAAATCGCCAGGCGTTTTGGCGTCTCCGCCGTGACGGCCCGCAACGATCTGGATGCCCTGTCCGAATCGGGAGTCTTAATACGGTCACACGGTGGTGGCATTCGGCCGCTTACGGCAGGACCGGAACATCCGCTCAAGGTGCGGGAGGGCATGCACCATGACGAAAAGGTACGGATTGCCGCTGCCGCTATGCGATTGATCCGTCCGCTGCAGACGGTGATCCTCTGCACCGGTTCCACGTCTTCCCATCTGGCGGATCAACTGCGGCACAACTGCCCGGCGAACGTCACCGTAATCACCTACGCGCTGAATATCGCGGCAAAGCTTGCCGATTGCCCAAAGCTTTCCCTTGTCGTGGTAGGTGGGTTTCTCCGGCATCCCTCGACGGCCTTCGTCGGGCCCCATGCCGAGCAAATGATGCAGTCGCTGCATGCCGACCATTGCTTTATGAGCACCGTGGGTCTCGATACGGAAATAGGATTGACAACGCTCGATATCTTGGAAGCGCAACTCAACCGCCGCATGATGGAATCGGCCACAGAGGTTACGGTGCTCGCCGATTCGAGTAAGTTCGGCCACCGTAGTCTATCTCTGATTTCGGATTTCCGGCCCATCCAGCGTGTCATTACGGACACCAACGCTCCCGCCGCCGAAGTGGAGAAATTGCAGTCTCGCGGGTTGGAAGTGATTTTGGCGTAAAGACGCGTTATTGAACGCGCCTCTGCGCTTTCCCAGCCGCGTCAAGAAATCGGGCTGTTTCTTCGTCTCCGATCTCTCTCGCCAAATCCGCCGCAGTTCGCCCCATACGGTCCCGATGCGATATGTCCGCGCCCGCCGCAATCAGCGCATTCAAGTAATCATGTTCGTCGCAGCCGGAGAGCGGGGTTTCGCCAAGATGATTCTGAGCGTTCACATCTGCGCCGGCCTTCACGAGTACCGGGACCAATTGAGGGAACTCACAAATATGGAAAATCGGCGTTTCCTCGTCGTATTCGCCGCGAACGTTCACGTCGGCGCCAGCGACTACGAGCGAAGTGACGATCTCGGGTGCGTGATCTCGCCGCAGTCCTCGTTCAAGAAACAGAGAAAGCGCTGTCTGCCCATTCGGCCCTCGAGCATTGACGTCCGGGTGATACTTGAGAATTTCGTGGACGACCGCCGGTTCGCCCGAGCCCGCAGCCGCGAGAAGAACAGGAACCGGATGGCTCGCGTCACAAGGAGGCCCATTCACTCGAGCGCCGTAGCTGATAATCAGCCGCATCGTGCTCAGGTCGCCGCCGGATGCAGCGCCCAGTAAAGCGCACGCGAGCAGCGCCGGCGACAGGTCCCGCTGTGTACCGATGAGCTGTTTCACCAGGGCAGAGTCGCCTCTACCGGCTGCCACCGCTAGCGGGCTAAGGCCCTTTTCCGGCGGGTCCAGCGCGGGCGCACCTTCTCGAACGAAAAGCTGGATCAATTGTTTTGGCCCGCGGTCAAGGACAGTTGCGAACAGTTCGCGATTTTGAATGCTATGGGACCGGAAGTCCCAATGCTCCGCCAACAACGCGGGTCCTGTTTCAGGTGTTCCTTTCGTCCATTTGTCCGTCCCTACTGCCTGATCGATCTTGCGTTCCAGCCGTGCTACCGGGTCTGGTATACCTACGCTGTATCCCTCGTAATTTTTGACCGCTTTCTTGTGCCCGTCAAATTCAATCGATGTCGTGAACGTGGGAAGATCCGTCGACATTGAGACGTATTCGTCTTTTGCCGAGAAATAATCGGCGTCGCGAAATGCAGCGAACAAGCCGGTAAGCGCGTCTTTCGAAATATGGCCGCGGTGATGTCCCACGATCAGAACGTTGCCTTCGCCTTCAAACAGCACCTGCCCGTCACCGTGTAGTTCGACAGAGTAGGCCGGACAAACCCCGTAGCAGCCGGTCCGAGTCAGCTTAATGCGCAGCGTGTTCCAGTCCTGTATTGGCGGGAAGGGTACGCGTGGTGTTGCCCATTGTTCCGGAGGAACCACAAAAACATAATCCTCAAACGTTGCCTGGACGGCCGCGCCGTTCCTTTCGAATGGCTTAAAGCGCTGCCGCTTTTCAATCTCTACCGCTTTTTCCCGAAATTCTTCCGGGCCGTCTATTGCCAGGGCTGAATCCACGTTTCCGGACCGATCTACTGTTACTCGCAAAGTAATCCCTTGCAAACCAGGCCCTGCGGACAGATGACCGTGAATCATCTCGCGCCGGTCGAGGAGCCGGTGCTCGGAAACTTCTTCATATTCCACGGCAATTTGGGCCAGTTGCAGAGTTGGAAAAAGCACGAGGAGAAAAAGGGCGCAAATCGCCCGCTGGCGGAAGTTTGCGCTCATGACCGAATTCTATAGCGAATCCGGCTCACCTGCCATATGGCAAGTACCGATAAGAGGTAAGGGGCGGACTGCCCATTCATGTCTCTTACCACCCTGAAAGCCTACCTCGCCGGGACGGAAGAGGCAGGCATGTTCCGCAGAGTCATCTCCCTGCTGCTGCAGGGCATTTCGTTGCATGCGGTGGAGGGTGATAAGGCCGATTACGATCGATTTCGGGACGATCTAGATCGCATCCAGTCGGCTGTCACAAAGAATTCCTCCGGTCAGGAATTGCTGGTTGCGGCGGGCGCGGCCAACCAGGCGCTCGCGGATTATGGCCAGCGGACCACGCGTTTCATCCGGCAGCAGGGCTCAGTGCTCCACAACATGATTTCGATGCTGACACAGACCATGCTCTCGATCGGCGCTGGCAGCGAAAATTCGGCAGAGCATTTGCGCGCAATCGAGAAAGAACTGGCACACGCGGTGATGATCGAGGACGTCCAAACGCTGAAGCTGCGCCTGGCCGACTGCCTTAAAAATCTGCGCGAAGAAGTGGCTCGTCAAAAGACACAAGCCCAGGCACAGGCGCGCCAGATTGAGCGGCATCTGGAGCACGCGCGCGAGTGTGCTCTGGATCCTCCCGATGTCGATGGAGAGATCGATCCTGCAACCGGTCTGCGAACTCGTTCGGCGGCTAAATCGGCCTTTCATGCCGCGCTGCAGACGCCAGGGCGGAAGTACGTGGTCACGGCCGTGGTGAATGGTATCCACTCCGTGAACCGCCGCTTTGGTTATGCCGTTGGCGATAGGCTGCTGAAAACTGTCTCGGATCATTTCGGCGGCACATTGTTCAAGACCGATCGTTTATTTCGATGGCGTGGACCGGCGCTGGTTGCTCTTCTCGAGCGCGAAGAGCCGGTCGATGTCGTACAAACCGAAATCCGGCGAATCAGCGCCAAGCGGATTGAAGGAGCGTTAGAAGTGGGTGAAGGAGTGCTCCTGCCGGTAAGCGCATCCTGGTTGGTTCTGCCGCTGAATACATCTGCCGGAGACATGGCAAAATCCATCGAGAATTTTATTGCCAGCCGGTGCAGATGCACGGACACTGAGAACTAATCCATCTCTCGAAACAACTCGGGCAGCGAAATCTCGATAGGCGTTCCTGAAGCACGAAGCATGCCGTCCTCCGGCTCGCGAAGACCCTGCCGCGAGCAGACATAAGCGCGCCGGGCAACGGGATCTAGAACCCATACGTTGGGTACTCCGAATGCAAGATAGTCGTCGATCCGATCCTGCATGCTTCGCAACGCGTCGTCCTTTGAGAGCACTTCGATACAAACCCGGGGCGGTTTTGTAAAAACAGGTTCGATTTCCTGGTCCCGGGAAATGATGCAAACATCGGGAATCCGAAAGCAGGTCGAACTCACTCGAATACGTTGTTCCGGTAGGACGCGAATGTTCCATTCGCGCCGCCGGTTCGCGAACCACGTGATTAGAGCACCCTGGAGATGGCTAT
>Ga0068856_100004676_pt1 | contig 13591 bp, 12 predicted proteins | sample KBSCornC62_FD_66595 | JGI IMG/M metagenome (GOLD analysis project Ga0068856, IMG submission 66595) | Corn rhizosphere microbial communities from Kellogg Biological Station, Michigan, USA - KBS Corn C6-2 | ecosystem: Host-associated > Plants > Roots > Rhizosphere > Soil ...
CGCTGCGCATGGGGCCGTACGATTTCAAGCCCTACAGCCGCGACGGCAAGGGCTTCGACTGGCCGATCACCTATGACGATCTGGCACCCTACTACGACAAAGCCGAAGAGCTGATCGGCGTCTTCGGTTCTCAGGAAGGCATCGAGAACACGCCTGACGGAAAGTTTCAACCCGCGCCCGCGCCGCGCGGCTATGAGCGGCTGATCAAAGCCGCCAGCGACAAGCTGAAAATCCCTTGCATCCCTTCGCGGCTCGCCATCCTCACACGCCCGCTGAATGGGCGGGCGGCGTGCCACTATTGCGCGCAATGCGGCCGCTCGTGCGGCGTCAATGCCAATTTCAATTCGCCCGGCGTACACATCTTTCCGGCGATGAAAACCGGCAACCTCGAGCTCCGCACGAACGCTATGGTGCGCGAGGTGCTCGTCGGTAGCGACGGCATGGCGACTGGGGTTTCCTACGTAGACAAAAAGACGCGCCGCGAGGTTGAGGTGCGCGGCAAAATTGTGGTGCTCGCCGCAAGCTGCTGCGAAAGCGCCCGTCTGCTGCTGAATTCGAAATCGAGTCAGTTTCCGAATGGCTTGGCGAATTCGACCGGCTTAGTGGGCCGCTATGTGATGGACACAGTTGGCTCGGCGGTCAGCGGTTTCTTGCCGATCCTCCAAGACTTACCTCCGCAGAATGAGGACGGCGTTGGCGGCATGCACTTGTACATGCCCTGGTGGCTGTACAAGGAGCAGAAGGCGAACAAAATGCCGTTCGCGCGCGGCTATCACATCGAGATTGGCGGCGGGCGCAGCGTGCCTAATGCTGGGACGCTCGGCGGCTATGCGGAGCGCTGGCTCGGCGGTGGATACGGCGTTGAGATGAAGCAAAATCTGCGCAAGCTGTATGGCTGCGAGGTGCATTTCTCCGGCCGCGGAGAGATGATTCCCAATGAAGACAGCTATTGCGAAATCGATCCGCACGTGGTCGATCAATGGGGCATCCCGGTTCTGCGGTTCCACTTTAAATGGAGCCAGGATGAAATCCTGCAGGCGAAGCACATGCAGGATACATTCAAAGAAATTATCGAGACGATGGGTGGAATCGTGACCCACAGTTCCGGCGAGGACAAGGATTGGGGCATTGCGCGCGGCGGCCAGATTATTCATGAAGTCGGCGCCACAAAGATGGGCGACAATCCGAAAACCTCGGTTCTGAATCAGTACTGCCAGGCCTGGGATGTTAAGAACCTGTTCATCACGGACGCGGCGCCATTCGTCAGCAATGCCGATAAGAATCCGACATTGACCATCTCGGCGCTTGGCTGGCGCACTTCCGATTACATCGCCGACCAAGTCAAGAAATTCAACCTGAAAGTGTGAAGGATTCCAATATGCCAGATAAATCAGGTGTCAGCCGCCGCGGTCTATTTCAAATCATTGGCTCCGTTCCGGCAATCGCCGCAGTCACAGGCGGCGAGGCCGCCGCAGCCACGCCCAAAGCCGGGCCATATAAGCGCCAGACGTTCGATGACCATCAATGGCGCACTGTGCGCGTTCTCTGCGATCTGATTATTCCCGCCGACGACCGCAGCCCCGGTGCCACGGAGGCGGGCGTGCCCGAGTTCCTGGACGATTGGATCGCGTTTCGAACCGAGCAGGAAGGCAATCAGGACCTGCGTGCCGAAATTCTGGGCGGCCTCATGTGGCTCGATCATGAAAGCCAGAAGCTGTTTCAGAAAGACTTCGCCGAAGCCTCGGTGGCGCAGCAGAAACAGATTCTCGATCGCATTGCGTACCCAAAGCGGGCCGCTAAAGAAGACCAGCCCGGCGTATCGTTCTTCAGCGAGCTGCGCATTCTCGTTATCGGCGGATTTTTCTCGAGCAAGGCGGGCGTGGCCGATCTGCCGTATCTTGGCAACGTCGCGGTCGCCGAATGGAAGGGCTGCGATCCAAAGGTATGGGCCATCATTGAAGAGCGCATGAAGAACGGCTACAAGGGCATTCTCGAAGCGAAACCCTGGGGCGTCTGATTTGTCGCGCTTTCGCTTCGATTCCAACATCCTGATTGGTTGTCTGGCAGCAACGTTGCTGCCGGCGCAGCCGCCCCCTGCCCCGCCCGCTCCCGAGCTCTGGTATTACCATCACTCTTACCTCACGAACGAGGAACAGGTAGCCAAGGGCAAAATCCTCATCGACAAGGCCGCCGCCTCCGGCTATACGGGCGCGGTGTTCTGGGATTCGAGCTTCAATTTCATGGGGAATTCCGATTGGTCTTACGAGAACGAAGAGCGCTTGAAAGAGGTGATGAAATATGCCCACAAAAAGCACCTCAAATCCATCGTTACTACCGCGCCCTTCGGATATTCCAACGACGTGCTTTCAGTGGAGCCGAATTGGGCCGAGGCTCAGCGCGTCGTAGGATCGCGGTTTCAGGTGGATCGCTCCGGCAAGCGCCTGATATTCCAGAACAGCTTTCCCGGTCTTGCGAACCACGGCTTTGAAGAAGGAAAAACAGGTTGGTTCGACACCAGCGATCAGGGTATCGGTATTAGCGAAGCGGCGCACGCGGGCAAGGCAGCCGGAGTGATTGTGGACGCGCCCGGCAACGGCCGCTTCCGACAGAAGATCACCCTAAAGCCATGGCGCCAGTATCACCTGCGGCTGTTTTATAAATCGTCGAACTTCAGCGGCGGGCCGATGGTGGAGGTTCTCGACGCCGGAAATTTCGATAAGGTCCGTTTCATCGGCTACCCGGCCGCGAACGGGAACCACGACTGGACCGAGATGAGCGTCATGTTCAACAGTCAGGACACCACCAGCGCCTATCTGTATTTCGGCGTGTGGGGCGGCAGCAAAGGGACAATCTGGTTTGACAACATATTCCTGGAAGAAACCGCACTCGTCTACGTCGCTCACCGCGCAGGCACGCCTTTTAAGGTATATGACCCCGCCGATCCGCACAAAATATACCGCGAAGGCTCCGACTACACTTTGCCGGCCGATTCGGATATGCGGCCGCAATTACCCGCCTTCCATAATGTCTACCATCTGCCCCCCGATTTCCGGCTGCCTTCGGGCACGCAACTCAAACCCGGCCAAACGGTGGCAGTAGATTCGTACTCGGCGTTCCCGTTATTTATCGCAAATGAAATGGCCATGTGCCTCACCGAGCCAGGGGTTTACAAATGGATCGAAAAAAACGCGCGGTCGGTGAAGAAAGCGATGCCGCCCGAATCGGCTGTGCTTCTCGGATACGACGAGTTGCGCCAGGCGAATTCCTGTTTCTCCTGCCGGTCGAAACACATGAGCGCCGGAGAATTGCTCGCCTGGAGTGTGGGACAGACAATTCAGATCTATCGTTCCGTAATGCCGGGTACGCCGCTCTTTATCTGGAATGATATGTTCGACCCGCATCACAATGCGAAGGATAACTATTATTACGTGGAAGGCAGTCTGGCAGATTCGTGGAAAGGGTTACCGCCCGATATCAGGATCATGAACTGGAACGTAGATCAGTTAAAGCCGTCGCTCACGTGGTTTTCAGGACTCGATCCCAAACAACCGGTAGCACATCCACAGATGATCGCCGGGTTTTACGACAAAGGCAATGGCGGCGCCGAGGCCACTAGAGAATTGAAACAAGCAGCGGGTATCCCGGGTATCGTCGGCATGATGTATACGACCTATAACGACGATTATTCACAGCTTCAAAACTTCGCGGCAGCCGCAAAGGCGGGCTGGCCGGGATACCTCGCTAGCCTCAAGGGCAAATAAGCTCTTTACTCATAGCCGGCAACGCCCGCGCGGGGGCTTGGCGACTCCTAGATTGTGTTAACCAAGCACCGCTTGGCTGCCAGGCTAATTAAAGCTTGGCTTGCGCGGCACATGCCGGATGGCCGCAACCGCATTGGATATCAGGACTTTTACCAGCGCCTTCACAGAACGAGCTGCAGTAATCGCTGCCTTCCTTCGCGGTACAGCGGCACGACGGATGCGCGCATTTCTTATCGCTAGCCATGAACTACCTCCCAAGCGTTAGACTCGGGCGCTGCGATTCGATCACACAGTTTTGAGGTCTCCCACGTCCACCCAGCAGCGCTTCTGCCACGATTCGAGACCGGCTTCCGCCAATTGCACGCCCTTGGCGCCTTCGAGTAGATTCCAGCGGAACGGTTCGTCGTGAACAATGTGCTGTAGAAACAGCTCCCATTGGCGTTTGAAGGCATTGTCGAAAGTGGTCTGCTCAGGCACTTTCTGCCAGCCCTCGAAAAAGTTCAAACGATTGGGAATATCGGGATTCCAGTTAGGCCTCGGCGTCGCGCCGTACGGTTGAATCCAGCAATCCCGCAGGCCCGCAACGGCGGTTCCTTTGGTCCCGTCCACCTGGATAGTTAGCAGATCGTCGCGCCGGACGCGTACACACCAGGAGGAATTGAAATGCGCGACGATTCCGCCTTCGATTTCGAATGTCGCGTAGGCCGCGTCGTCGGCAGTGCAGGTGTATGGCTTGCCTTGCTCGTCACGGCGCTCCGGAATATGTGTGGCGCCGAGACAGGAGACGGCCTTCACCGGCCCGAACACATCATCGAGGACATAGCGCCAATGACACAGCATGTCGATGATGATGCCGCCCTCATCCTCTTTGCGGTAATTCCAGGAAGGCCGCTGCGAGGGAACGACATCGCCTTCGAAGACCCAGTAACCAAATTCGCCGCGGATGGAAAAGATGCGGCCGAAAAATCCCAGGTCGCGGAGCGTTTTTAGCTTCTCAATCCCGGGGAGCCAGAGCTTATCTTGTACGACGCCATGTTTGACGCCGGCCGCCTGCGCCAGTTTATAGAGCTCGAGCGCTGTAGCGGTGCTTACGGCAATCGGCTTCTCGCAATAGATGTGTTTGCCGGCGGCGATCGCTTTGCGGACCGCCTCGGCGCGCCGATCCGTGGTTTGCGCGTCGAAGTAGATGGAATACTGGTTGTCCGCGAGGGCGCGATCGAGGTCTGTGGTGTACGGCAAACCGCCGAACTCCGTCGAAATCGCTTCCAGCTTCGACGTGTTACGGCCCACCAGCAGCGGGCGCGGCATGATGGTTTCGTCGTCGCCGATTCGCACGCCGCCCTGCTCCATGATGGCGTGGATGGAGCGGCGCAGGTGTTGATTCAAGCCCATGCGCCCGGTGACGCCGTTCATGATAATGCCGATCGTTTGAACACTCATTGGCGCGGCTTCTCCGTGCATTGCGGGTGAGCGCCTTCCGGCAGCGCGGGAGCTTCGATGCCGGCGCGCGGCAGCGTCCCTTCCAGTTCCTGCCGCCAATGCGCCACGTCACCCGCCGGACCGTAGCAATAAATCATTCGCATGGGCGTGTCTCCGGTGTTCGTCAGTTGATGAAAAACGCGCGGTGGGATAAAGACAGCCTGGCCGGTTTTTACGGCACGCTTTTCTTCTCCCAGGCACATCTCTCCCGTGCCTTCGACGATGAAATAGATTTCTTCCTGCTCCTGGTTATGCCAAGGCACTTGGCCGCCGCGCGGCTCGAGCGTTACGTTACCCAGCGAAAAATTCTTCGCCTGGATCGGGCTCGCGCCACCCACCAGATTCTGCGTTCTCCGGCGCGCCGGGTAGGTGCGCCCCGCGATCTCGTTCAGATCGGCAATGATCAAATCGGTCTTCTCCTTGAATGCGTATAATACCCAATGTTTTGAGGATACTGCTGCTACTGGCGGCCACCCTGCTGAGCGCCGCGCCGCCCAAAATCGCTGCGCCCCCTAAGACATGGGTCGATCCCGATACAGGCCACCGCATCGTGCGCCTCACGGACGAACCCGGAAGCGCCAGCCTCTATTTCAACGACAACGCCTACACTTCGAACGGCAAGGAGATGCTCTACACCACTCCGAACGGCATCTCGGTCCTCGATTTCCAGACATTTAAAACGCGGCCTGTCATAGAAGGAAAAGTTCGAGTGATCGTGGCGGGCTTCAAAACGCAGAACGTGTACTACATCCGTGACGGCGCGCTTTACTCGACCGACGTGGACACCAAAGCGACGCGCCGCATCGCCGCCGTACCTCCGCGCGGCAGCATCACGACAGTGAACGCCGACGAGACATTGGCTGCCGGTACGTATCTCGAGGGCGACGGAGAAGACTACGGCGGCAAACGGCAAGAGCAGACGCATCCTTTAGATCAACCGAAGAACAAGGGCGAAATGATGGAGCGGCGGCTGGCGGCACGTCTGCCGCTGGTGCTCTTCACTATCGAGTTGCGCACAGGCGCGATGAAACCGCTGCTTCACAGCACCGATTGGATTAATCATCTACTTTTTTCGCCGACCGATCCAGGCCTGCTCATGTACTGCCATGAGGGCCCGTGGCACAAAGTAGACCGTATCTGGACGATCCGCACGGATGGCAGCAGGAACACGCTCATTCACAAACGCACCATGCAGATGGAGATCGCCGGCCATGAATTCTGGGGCGCGGACGGCCGCACGATCTGGTACGACCTGCAAACGCCGCGCGGAGTGGATTTTTGGCTGGCAGGCTATAACCTGGATTCCGGCCAGCGAACCTGGTATCACCTGGAGCGCAATGAATGGTCGATCCACTTCAATGTCACACGCGACGGCATGTTATTTTGCGGCGACGGCGGCGACCCCGGCCAGGTAGCACGTGCGCCGGACGGCGAATGGCTCTATCTTTTCCGGCCGCGGCTGATACAAAACGACGGCATCGATGACAAAGCGCTGATCCGGCCGGGAGTGCTCGAATCCGAGCGCGCCTGGTGAATATGTCAAAGCATCAATACCGGCTCGAACCGAACGTCCGTTTCACGCCCGATGAAAAGTGGGTGATATTTCGTTCGAATATGTTCGGTGAGACATATACGTTCGGGGTGGAGGTTGCTAGGGATCGCGAAAGCGCATCAGGCGGCTCCAGCAGTGCATCCTTATTCTTGACGCAGAGCGTCTACCGGCTCAATCAAAGTGGCCGAACGCGCAGGTAGGAAGCAAGCCAGCAAAGTAGCGCTAATCAGGATAATTGGAATCGATATTAACAGGTACGGATCGGCCGTTCCCATCCCTTCCATTCGTCCGCTCAACGAGCGGCTGGCCACGATACTGAGTACGATGCCGATAGCGAGCCCTACAGCGACGACTTTGCCCGTGGTCACCAGCACCAGCCGGAAAACATCGCGCGGCTCGGCGCCGAGCGCCATCCGGATTCCGAATTCGCGCGTCCTCTGCGCCACTGCATAGGAAACGACGCTGAAAACTCCCGCCGCGGCTAGCAGTGTCCCAATTCCGCCAAATACGCCGAACAGAAAAGTGGCAAAGCGCGGATAGGCTGTCGCAGTCGCGAGCCACTGCTCCAGCGTGCGCACCAACGTAATTGGTTGATTGGCGTCCACCGCTTTAACGGCCGCGCGCACTTGATTCGCCATAGCGAGTGGATCACCCTTAGTGCGCACAAATACGAATGTGCCCGGACCCAACACAACGGAATTCGGGAGGAACATCGCGGGCTCAGGCGGATCTTTTAATCCCTGGTTCCGCGCCACTCCCACAACCCCCACAATCTCGAAGGACGCATTCGACTGGGGAGCCTTCAAGTATGTGGGCGGAAGCGGTTGTTTCAGAAGCTCGAGCTGAATGTGACGCCCAAGCGGATCTTTCCCGGCGAAATAGCGGGACACGAAATCTTCCGTCACCACGGCAATCGGGCTGGCGCGAGACATGTCCGCTTCGGTCAATAGCCGTCCGCGCAGCAAGCGCGTATGGACTGTTTCGAAATAGCCATCACTCACCAGGTTCCAACGGATTTGGGGAGCTTCGCTCGCGGGCCGATCGTCAAACAGCACTTTGGAGGAACCGCCATTCCAGGGGGGGCGTGCCCGTTTGACTGGCCGCCGCCGCCTCTACCGCGGGCAGCCTGCGCAACCGGTCCAATACATCGTGAAAAAAAACTTGTCGTGTGCCCCACTGCGTGTAACTGCCTTCACCAATCGGCAGGAGAAACGTAAGGACCTTATTCGGGTCGTATCCCAACCCTCCGCCCTCCAACGTCAGCAGCCCTTTTACCGCCAATCCCGCGCCCGTCAAAAGCACTAACGATAAGGTGATTTCCACGATCATTAGAGCATCATGTAGTCGCCGCCGCCGTGCGCTGACACCCGCGCCCTTTCCGGAGCTGCGTGGCGCCTCCGATTGCACCGCGGAAGACGCCTGTAGCGCCGGAGCCATGCCGAACACAAGGCCCGTTAATATGGAAACTCCGAGCGCGAACCACAACACGGGAAGGTTTAGCGCAATCGCAGCTTCATGTGGAACGGAATATTCCGGCATCAGCGCCGCTACCGCATGCACGCCGCCGTATGCCAATGCGACGCCAAATAGACCCCCGGCAAGCGCAAGTAATACGCTTTCTGTCAATAGCTGGCGGATCAGCCGTTGCCGCGTCGCGCCGATGGACGTCCGGATCGCCATCTCGCCTTCCCGGGCAGCCGCTCGCGCCAGAAGCAAATTGGCGACGTTGCCGCAAGCAATCAGCAGGAGTAGCGCGACTGCCCCAAACAGGGCCAGCAGTGTATTCGCGAATTTTCCTAGAATTCCTTCGTTCACATTCTGGAAGCTGACTTTGAATGCGCCTTCCGGATAGATGTATGAAGGGCTCTGCTTGCGGAATTGCTCCAGAATCGGTTGAAACTCGGCAGCCACCTGTTGCTGGGTTACTCCGGCGCGGAGTCGGTAGAACACGCTGACGAAATCCAGCGTGCTCGGCCGCATGTCCATCGGCGTATACGCATCGACGTCCATCCAGGTGAAGCGAACCGGCAGCACGCCAATAATCGTGTAGATCGTTTTGTCGAGACGCGCTTTCCGCCCGATGACATCGCGCGATCCCTGGAACTCGCTCTGCCAAAACTTATAGCTGATAACGGCGACCGGCCCTTCCTTTGAAAACGCGCGGCCGAATAGCACGGGAACGCCAAAGAAATCAAAAAAGTTCGGAGAACTCACTCCCTGCACGACCACCTGTGGCAAGCCCGTTCCGGTCATCACAACCTGGCGCCGATCGATAGCAGACATATCCTCCATGGACCGGACACGCGATTTGAGTTCGATATATTGCGCCTTCGTGTAGTCGAACCCGCGCCGGCTGCCCTTTTTGTCGGTGAGGGTGAGAGAACCGATGCGATCGGCGGCGCGATAAGGATACGGATCGACTAAAACCGCATAGACGACGCTAAAGATCGAAGTAGTCGCGCCAATGCCAAGGGCCAGCGAAAGAACGGCCACCGCTGTAAAGCCCGGTCTGGCGAGCAGCATCCGGCACCCGTAGCGCACATCTTGCGCCAGGCGCTCGCCGAAATTGCTCCATGCGCTCATTTGAGAAAACCGCTCGCGCCGGACCCTGCCGCGCTCAACTCGTCATTGAGGGAATCGTCGAGCGCGAGCAAGCGCCTTAATTCAGGGCTCAGATGCGCCTGCGTCTCGGGCCGCAACAATTTTTTCTGATATTGCTGTTGCGGCTTATCGGAACGGCAATAGAAGGCGTGCAGGGCGCGACGCGGCCGGGCGGTACGATTTGCCGTGCCGCCGTGCCAGGCATGCGTATTCATGACAACCACGCTGCCGGCCGGAGCCAGCAGCAATTCCTCTCGCGGATGGGCCGCCAATGGATCGGAAAGGACTTCTTGCGGCAATTGTTTCCAATTTTGCGAGCCGGGCACCACGCGAGTCGCACCGTTGTCGGATGTGAAATCGTCGAGCAGCCAAATCGTATTGCAGACCCAGTAGCCGCGCTCGTCGGGCAGCGCACCGGCATCGCAGTGCAGCGGCTGCGGTTCGTTGGAGTGCGGATCGGCGGACCGAGCGTTAAAACTGCTCAGCTTGAAATCTTTTCCGAGCACGTAGCCGACCCGCTCCAGAACCTCCGGCATCGCAATCAAACGCTCGAAGATTTCACCTTTGTCTACCAGGTTCGCCAGACGCCGCGAGCCGGGTTCCTTGCGAAATTCCGCACCCGCATTCTCGCCTTCCTGCTCATACAACCCCTCCACCCGAGCGCGCACCTGCGCGAGCAGCCCTGACGGCAGAAAGCGCTCGAGAACCACGTAGCCTGACGTATCTAGAGCTGCTTGCTCCACCTTTGTCATTGGGACTTCCCGAAAGCCGCATCGAGCGCGGCTTGCCCGATCGCTTCATCGACCTCCGAGGCGGCGCCGCTCACGCCGATGCCGCCGATCGTCTGCCCGTCCACCTTGATAGGCAGCCCGCCCTGATTCGGGAAGGCGTTCGGCATCACCAAAATCGCAGTATTGCCGTTTTTCACCGCGTCGGCGGCTGCTTTGGACGGTGCTTTAAAGAATGCCGAATGCCGTGCTTTCTTTTGTGCGAAGAGAACCGTGTTAAAGCCCGCTCCATCCTCTTTTTCGAGGAACAGCAGGTTCCCGCTATCGTCCACGATGCAAATCGTGACTTGCACACCGCGCTTCTGCGTTTCGGCTTCGGCTGCCGCTACAATCGTCTTGATCGTCGCCAGGTTCAGTATCTTTCGAGTGGAGAGCTCGGCCGCCGGCAATATGGAAGACATCGTCAGCGCTGCCGCTATGAATTTGAGAAGCATTTTGCGCCTAGCATATAACATTTAGGGCTTTCGCCTATCTCTGATGCGGATTGATGTCGCAAATTCAGGCCGCATGATAAGTTAGACAAAGTTCGCTTGACTTCCTGTGACCCAGTCTCGACTCGTGTGGCATAGCATATGGCTATTGGGATCTGGGGCTATCGCTTACGCCGCGAGCCAGCCGATTGCGTTCCCGCATAAAACGCATATTCAGCTCGGCGTGAGCTGCATTGACTGCCACTCGGGCGCCGACATTCGCGATGCTGCTGGAATACCATCCGTAAAAAAATGCATGCTGTGTCATGACAAGCTGGCGCGGGAAAAACCGGAAGTTAAGAAGGTCATCGAGTACGCCAACAAAAACATCGAGATTCCGTGGGAGCGGGTGTATGGTTTTTCGAAGACGGCACACGTCAAATTTCGGCATGCTCCGCACGCTCGCGCCAACATTCCGTGCGCTACTTGCCATGGTGATTTGACCAAGGCGATCGTAGCCGAGCGCGTGGTGACACATAATATGGGCACTTGCCTGACGTGTCATCGGCAACGTAAAGCGTCCGAAGACTGCGCCGCCTGCCACTACTGAAATATGGATCGCCGGAACTTCTTCAAAATCGTATCCACAGTGTCGGGCGCGGTAGCCACGAACGCGTGCGGCGACAAAAAGCCGCTTATTCCGTTGCTCGTGCCCGAAAACGGCATCGTATTGGGCGAGGAACAATGGCATCCCGCAATCTGCACGGAGTGCGGCGCCGGATGCAGCACGATCGTGCGGGTGATGGCGGGCGAACGCGTCATCGAGCGCGGCGAAGAGAAGTTCCGCGAACGCATCGCATCCATCAAAAAAATCGAAGGCAATCCGCTCGATCTGGTCAGCGGCGGCCGATTGTGCGCCCGCGGACAGGCCGCTCTGCAGTCACTTTATAATCCCGACCGGCTGCGCGGGCCGATGCGGCGGGATGGCGCGCGTGGTGAAGCAAAATTCAAGGCAGTCTCCTGGGACGAGGCGCTGAAATCGGTGACGGACAAGCTCAAGGGGTATTCCGGCGATCAGATCCTCTTTTTGACGAACGCGCCCCAGGGCACACGAGCGCTCACGATTCAACGTTTTCTCGAAGCGTTGAAAGCGCCGCCAGCGCGTACTTGCGGCATAGGGGATTTCGCGCTCGAAAGAAAAGCGGCCGAAACGGTGTTTGGCTGGAAAGGCGTGCCGGTTTATGATTTGGCGCACGCGCGCTATGTACTCGGAGTAGGCGCAGACTTCCTCGGCGGCTGGCTTTCTCCGGTATACTATTCGCGGCAATTCGGCGAGTTCCGGCAAGGACGCGGCGGTGTGCGCGGGCATCTGGTGCAAGCCGAATCGAGAATGTCGCTTACCGCCGCGAGCGCGGATGAATGGCTGCCTGTGCGGCCCGGCTCCGAGCCGCATCTGATCGTGGCCCTCGCCCGCATGCTGCTCGATGAGAAACCGCCCGGGCAACTGCCGGATGCCGTTGCGCAATCGATCCGCGCGGCCGATCTGGCGGCCCTGATTCGGACATGCGGGATCGAAGAAGAGCGCTTACGAGGCATCGCTCATGAGCTGAGCAGGTCGGAGGCTCCGCTGGTGATCGCGGGCACATCCGTGGTACAAAGCAACTCCTTCGAAGCGTTGATGGCGGCTCACTACTTAAACGCGCTGCTCGGCTCACGAGGTGTTTCGCCACCACAGCCGGAACCGCAAAGCGCTCCCGCTACGGGCAATGTGCTGGTCGCGATAAAGCGGGCGAAGGTCCTGTTCCTCGATGGCGAGAATCCGGCCTATGTACTGCGCGCGGCGCAATCGCTCAGCGCGCTCGACCTTATCGTAAGTCTCGGGTCCTTCCTGGACGATTCCGCGGCTTACGCGGACGTGCTGCTGCCGGCTCATCACGCACTCGAGTCAGAAGCCGCCGTGGTACCGCTTGGACTGGGAGGAGTTGCGGTCACGCAACCGTTTGTGCGGCCGCTATACGACACGCGGCCGATCGGACAGATCCTTGGTCACCTGGGCGTCAGTTTCGAACCAGTGAACGTAAAGGATTACGTTGCGCCGATGCTGCCGCCCGAAGAAACATGGGAAAACATCGCGCGGCAGGGCGGCTACTGGAAACAGAACTCAGGTGAAGCAAAGATAACAGCCAAGGACCTCAAATGGAGCGAGCCGGTGTTCGCAGGCAAGCCGGAAGACTTCCCTCTGTATTTCCAACCTTATCTTTCACTGCAATTTCATGACGGGCGCGGCGCCAATCTGCCTTGGATGCAAGAGCTGCCCGACCCCGTGTCGAGTGCGATGTGGGGCCTTCCGGTCGAGATAGATCCGAAAACGGCGGAAATGCTGAAAATCGCCAATGGAGATTGGGTTCGCGTGGAATCCGAGAGCGGGCATTTGGACGCGCCGGCCTATGTGCATCCGGCGGCTCTCCCCGGCGTCGTGAGCATGCCGATTGGAGAAGGACACAGGCACTACGGGCGTTATGCTTCCGGCCGCGGAGCAAACCCGCTTTCGATTGTTTCGCCTGTGTGGGATGAGGCAGCTGGCGAATTCGCGTTCGGTGCAACGCGTGTACGATTGGCAAAGCTGGAGCGCAAGCCGGCGTTGATTCAGTTTTCACCGCAAGACCGAGAACAAGGACCGTGGGGGCAAAGGTGAGCGAGCATCGTTGGGGCATGGCAATCGACCTGGACCGCTGTACCGGCTGCCAGGCCTGCGTGGCGGCATGCCATGCCGAAAATAATCTGCCGGTATCGAATCCAGAACAAGCGGCACTAGGCCGCGCAGTGCATTGGATTCGTGTCGACCGCTACTATGAGGGCGAATTCCCGAACATTCGAGTAAAGCACCGGCCCGTGCTGTGCCAACAATGTGATGAAGCGCCGTGCGAGCCGGTATGTCCGGTATACGCAACATACAAAAACCCGGAAGGGCTCAATGTGCAGGTCTACAATCGCTGCGTC
>Ga0068856_100004678_pt1 | contig 13586 bp, 10 predicted proteins | sample KBSCornC62_FD_66595 | JGI IMG/M metagenome (GOLD analysis project Ga0068856, IMG submission 66595) | Corn rhizosphere microbial communities from Kellogg Biological Station, Michigan, USA - KBS Corn C6-2 | ecosystem: Host-associated > Plants > Roots > Rhizosphere > Soil ...
CCTGTTAGCGCGGCAACATCTGCCATGCCGGTGTACATATAAGCGGCCCGTACTGCATGGCCTTCGGCATCATGCTGATCAATTACTTTTTTATCAGCCTGGTTGTAAGCGTCGCCTTTGGGACCGCGTATATCCAAAAAGAATTTTGCCAGGTCGAGGTATTTTTTGTTCCCGGTAACACGGTATAATTTAACCAGCCCTATTTCAACAATTTGGTGGCCGGGGTATTTCTCTTCTTTGCCGTAGCCAAACGTCCGAACCAGCAGGTCGGCATTTTTTAGGGCGATATTAAGCAGCGTCCTTTTGCCTGTAGCCTGGAAATAGGCTGCCGCCGCCTCATATAAATGCCCGGCATCATACAGTTCATGGCTTAATATTTCCTCATTTTCCCATCTTTTGGCGCCAATCCACTCATGCGGCTTTTTTGCGTTTACGGTGCGGAAAGTGTACAGGTAACCATCCTTTTCCTGTGCCGCGCCGATGATGCCGATGAGGGTGTCGATATATTTTTCAAGTTTTGGATTGCTTTTAACCTGCATGGCGTACGATGCGCCTTCTATCACTTTATAAATATCGGTATCGTCAAACGGAAAATCACTTAATTGATCGCCGCTAAGCAATTTGGCAGCCCGCAAAAAATTATCCACCCTGCCATTGGCTTTACATTGTGCCAGTACGTAAGGAATAGTGATATTGGCGTTCACCTCCATTTTGGGCTCCCAAAAATTATCATTCACATGAACCTGTGTAAAGGGCACCGGCTGAATTGGGTAATCGTTTTGCTGAGCCTGAAGGCTGAAAGTCCAGGTCAGTAACAATGGGGCGAGAGCAACGGCTCTTTTTAAAATTTTCATGTTATTAATGATGGCGGGTTTTTACGAACTGCTGGGCAAAACGCAAAAATCCCGGACTCAAAAGTATCCATAAAAAAAGAAATCGAAGCTTTTTGAACTTCGATTTCCTGTGACCGCCTTTTAAGCAGATTAATAGGTTAATGGAGTGTTACTATACAAATGGTATTCACCAGGTGCAAGGGTAACGTTATAAGGCAGCGATGCTACATTTATGCTGGAGCCGCTAAAATTATCGTACCACGTACCGGTTGAAGGAAAGCTTAACGCAACGGTTGCGGGCACAACATCAAAATTACCAACCACCTCAACATTATTGCCTGGATCAAGCATTTGTATAAACTTAACATTGCCGCCCAGGTTATAGGTAAAATTAGTTGAAGTGAACACCGGGTTTTTTATCTTCATCCGTATCATACGCGAGTACACCTGATATAGATGATGACGGTTAGCATCAGCCATGTACTCCCAATGCGGCGGTTTATCACTCAAACGACCGCCCAAATCGTTTATACTGATATCATATCCGCGTTCGCCAAACTGCCATATCATTTTTGGGCCGGGTGATGCCAGCATAAAAACTGCGCCCATTTCATCGCGTTTTAAGCCGGTGGGGATATCCTTAGTGCTGTAGCTGCCTGATTGATTACCATAAGCTTCATTTTTAAATTGCAGGCGCTCTTCGTCATGGCTTTCAAAGTAGGTTACCAGGGCATAAGGGTTTTTAAAACCAAATCCGTTGTAAAATATGCCTGACAGGTCCCAGGAACCGCCCGAATCATTATAGCTCATTAAAGCCTGCTCGGCCGAAAAGCTTTCGTTATTCCAGGTCATCATACCCTGATCAGCCAATTCACTTTCTTCCTTGTTGCCGGCAAAGTATTCCAATATCACGTACATCGTCGGGTCTATGCTTTTCATATAGTTATTATAGTCGTTCCAAATAGCTATACGGCTTGCATCATAATTGCCCCAGGCATTCACATCGCTGCCGGAGTTGGTTTGTGTAAATCCCTTTGCCAGGTCGAACCGGAAACCGTCTATCTTATATTCCTGGTCCCAAAATTTGATCACGTTTTTAACAAAATACTTTGTCGCCAAACTTTCATGGTTAAACTGGAAGCCGACATTAAAAGGATGAGTGGGCTGAACGTTATACCAGGGATTATTTGAGGCCGGCGCGCTGCCGTTAAAATACATTTGCACCATTGGCGATGAACCGAACGAATGATTAAGCACCATATCCTGTATTACGGCCATCCCCCGCGCGTGACAGGCATCGATCAGCGCCTTCAGGTCATTTTTGGTGCCATAATATTTATCGGGAGCAAAATAATAATCCGGGTTATATCCCCATGAATCGTTTCCTTCAAACTCGTTTACCGGCATTAGTTCAATGGCGTTTACGCCAAGGTTTTGCAGGTAATTCAGCGTGTCGGTTATAGTTTTATAGCTATGGGTAGCTACAAAATCGCGTACCAGTAATTCATAAATTACCAGGTTTTTGGGATCGGGCCGCTTAAATGAAGTGGTTTTCCAGGTATACGCAGGTTGATTTGCCTGCATAACGCTCACGATACCGGTTGTTTTGCCCGTTGGGTAGGCTTTTAAATTTGGATATACCGAGGTTGGAATGTATTTGTCATTGTCAGGGTCTAAAATTTTCTCGCAATAAGGGTCGCCCACCTTCAATGATCCGTCGATCAAATATTGATAGGCATATTCGGTATTAGGGTCAATGTTATCTATCTGTATCCACCAGCGTGTACCGTCCAGTGAATTTGTCATGGCGTACTTTGCGTCGGCAGACCAGTTGTTAAAATCGCCAATAATGGTCACCGATTTTTTTAACGGCGCATATAAGTTAAATATCACCGATTTACCCCCGTTAATAAAGGTAACTCCATCCCCTGCCCCTGCAGGTACGTCCTTCCCGGTTGGAGTTACGGGAACGTTCCCGGGGTCGGGCTTAGAAGGAGATTTACTGCATGAAGTAATACCCACCAGTAACGTACCAATGAGCAATAAGTACAAATTCCTAATATTCATATTTTTTCTACTACAATATAATTGGCTATTAAACTTAAACTAAGTTTCTTTATTTTTTGTATGGGAGGCAAAAAATAAAAATTCCGTCAGCTTATTCATAACCCCGTTTAGGGCGATAATCAGCAGGCTATAAAGGTATTAATTTATCCCGGGATTTTTAGGCGGATAATAACCTGATCATTTAATATATTTTTTCACGATCGCGATCAAGTCGGCCATGTCAAAAGGTTTCATCAGGTATGAGTCCGCAAGCCCCTCTTCTGCGATCTCTTTTATATTACTCACTGCTGAAATAATTATTACGGGGATGTGTTTGGTTGAAGCGTTTGTTTTTAACTGTTTGCTTAGCTGCTGGCCGGTCGGATCACTCTTCCACTCGGTAAGCCAATTATCCATGAGTATCAAGTCAGGTTTATGATCATGTATATGCTTAAGGATTTTCGAGTCGCCTGAATCAACCACATCGTAATTTTCTTCCTTAAGAATATAAACAATCGTATCCCTAATGTCCTTATCATCCTCAATAACGAGTATCTTTTTGGTCATAGCTTTAAAGCAGCTTTAGCAACATAACAACTGAGGGTATGGGTTTTGTTTGAGGGGTGCAATGATATTTTTACAAATCCCCGCCTCAATCGGGGCGGTTATAACAAATTCTGCATCGTGGCTCATAGCTTTCTTTTTCGCCCAGCAATATTTTGCTTTCATCGCTAACCAGCCTGTACGAGTACATGGCGGGGTTACCACATCGTACACAAACCGCCTGCAGCTTGGTTACCGAATCGGCCATTGCCATAACCGCCGGCATCGGCCCAAACGGTACTCCTTTAAAGTCCATATCAAGGCCGGCAACAATAACGCGTACGCCTTTATTGGCCAAAACATTGCAAACATCCGGCAGTTCTTCGTCAAAAAACTGGGCCTCATCAATACCAACCACGTTAACATCGCTCGCTAGCAATAAGATAGATGATGCATTGTCGACAGGGGTTGAGGGGATAGAATTTGAATTGTGCGATACCAGCGCATTTTCAACAAAACGGGTATCGGCTTTCGGGCTAAATATTTCCACTTTCAGCCTGGCTATCCGTGCCCGGTTTAACCGGCGGATCAGTTCTTCCGTTTTACCCGAAAACATCGACCCGCATACCACTTCGATGCTTCCGCCAAATTCGCTTTTCCGCTTAAAAACGTCCTCGTTAAATACCATATCTAAGGGTGAAAGATGGAAGCTGCAAGCACAAAGCCGAAGGACGAACCGGGCATTGGCTTTTAGCTTTAAGCCTTTTGCTTTCGGCTTCCCACGCTCAAATATCAGAATTTAATCTTATTTTTGGATAGCATTTCTAACATTGAGACATGAAGCAAAAGGAAGTATTTAAAAAGATAGGTGGAATTATACAGGAGCTGACTGACCAATATGAATACCTGAAATCGGTACCGGACGATTTGAATGACCTGGAACTTGAGCTTTTTGTATCAAATGCCCATTTTCTGACCGACCACATTGAAATACTATGCAAACTTAATTTGCAAAACAAAGTAAGCAAACGTTCGCCCGAAAAACAGGAAACAACCTACGAACAAAAGTTTTTTGAACCCGTGGTTCAGCAAATGAAGCATGAGGCTGAAAAGACTGAGGGAAAACCAAAAAGGGAACCTGCTAAACCGGTAGAAAATGAGTCCGTTAACAATGCAAAAGAACCGGATAAACCCGTACCAACGATAGACCTAAGCACGGACGTACCCGCAGATTCTTATTCGTTTATACGCGAGGAGCCTGAAACCATCAGGCACGAGCTTATTTTGGATGAAGCGATGGATATGGATGAGGATGAGGACGAAAAAGCGGAAGCCGAAAACGAACCGGTAAAGGAAACCCGGAAAAGAAAATCAAACACCGAGGCGGCAGTCGCGGAAATTAATGAGGAGCCGGCAATCGAAAAACAGGACGATAAAAAGAAAAATCCCGAAGCTTTATCAACGCCGGCCGATGAGGAAGTGCAGACTATTAATCAAAAAATGTCATCGCAATTAGCGGATAAAGGAATTGCGAGAACAGAACAGTTAAGTATAAAACCTATCAGTGATATTAAGCTGGCGGTAACCCTTAACGATAAGTTGCTTTATGTGAAAGACCTGTTTAACGGTTACAACCTGGCTTACAGCGAAGCTATTGAAATATTAAACCGCTTTAACACATTTGAAGAAGCGCAAAGGTTTTTAAAAACCAATTACGTAACTAAAAATAACTGGGAAAATAAACCCGCCACCACCGAGAAATTTTACGCGCTTTTGAAGAGGCGGTACGCCTGATTGTGTTGGTGAGTGGCGACTGAATAATATTCACCGGATTGCTACCCAGTCCCCGCTCATAATTGCCAACTGACCACTGACCACTCACTACTCACCACTGACCACTAGACAATCCCCATCCGGTTTGAATCAAGTTTGATCAGCACGAACAGCAGGATGGTAAAACTTAACAGCGAGGACCCGCCATAGCTGATTAATGGCAGCGGGATGCCTATTACCGGCGCCAAACCTATAGTGGTGGCAATGTTGATCATTACGTGAAAGAAAATTATGGATGCCACGCCATAAGCGTATATCCGCGAAAACGGCGATCGCTGTCGTTCGGCTATAAATATTACCCGCAGTACTAAAAACAAAAAAAGGCCCAATACTACCACTGAACCGGCGAAACCCCACTCCTCGCCTATGGTGCAAAAAATAAAATCAGTGCTTTGGGCCGGCACAAACGAATATTTGGTTTGCGTGCCATGCAGGTATCCCTTCCCCCAGAGTTTGCCAGAACCTATTGCAATTTTTGATTGATAAACATTATAACCTTTCCCCCGTAAATCGTTTTTGATACCTAATACAATTTCGATACGATCTTTTTGATGGGGTTGTAAAACATGGTTATAAATAAATTTCACGCTAAAAATAAACGCGATGCTGATAGCCAGTCCGTAAATAATTGTTAAAACCAGTCGTTTATTTTTCCGGAACATTAAGACCACCAGCAATGCCAGTATTGAAATGGTGATGATTACATTCAGCGGCGGATAAACAATCGAAGTTAAAAAGAGGATGATAAATAATGCACTGATCACCAGGAAATAAGGCGAAAGACCTTCGCGGTATAACACAAAAATAAACGAATAAAAGACGAGTGTTGAGCCGACGTCAGGCTGTCTCAGGATCAGGATCATCGGCACACCAATGATGGCCAGCGCCAGCAAAAATGACCGCATTTCGGTTACCCGCACATTGGTTGAGCTCAGGTAGCGGGCCAACAGCAAACAAGTGGTAAATTTTGCAAACTCAGACGGCTGTAGCTTGAAACCGCCACCCAAAGATATCCAGGCCGCATTACCGCCGACACTGCGGCCCACCACCAGCACCAGCAACAGTAACAACACCGTGATGCCATAAAAAGTGGGTGCAAGCGCTGCTATAAACCTGCTCTCGAGCAATAATATTACCGTTCCGACAACGACGGCGATTATTATATACAGAAATTCCTTTCCATAATCTGTATAAGTGTCAAGAATGCTTGGATGTCGCGGGTCAAATACCGCCGAATGTATGTTAAACCAGCCGATAGTGCACAGGGCCAGGTAGATGAATACTGTCACCCAATCCACATTAAAAAAGAAACTTCGCTGACTATTCATTTTCCTTTGCTGGCGGGTTTTAAAAACACATTCGATTTGATATTTCCGTTAGCAGCCCGGACGCTTTTTAAACCCTTTACCTTATTTGCACTGTCTTTTTTTATTTTCCTGGCCGTATCCGCTTTTACCGGTTTAGTCGCGGCGCCGTGGTAGTAGGTCGACATATCAGGAAGCCGGTTTGCATTCATAAAATATTCTGGCGTAATACCCGATTCACGGCTGGATATACTTCCCTTTAAATATTTCTCAACTATAAAACTTGCTATCGGGGCAGCCCAATGCGCCCCCTCACCTGAATTTTCAACCACTACGGCAATAGCTATCTTCGGATTTTCACGCGGGGCAAATGCTACAAAAATGGAGTGGGCTTCGCCATGATTATTTTGAGCGGTACCGGTTTTTCCGCACATCACAATTCCCGGTATCTTTGACCTGTTGGCTGTTCCATGGTCAACTACCGCCTCCATCCCGTTTATAACGGGCTCAAAATAGGCTGAATCTATCCCAACGTAATGCCGCTCAGTATATTCCTTTTTAATAACATTTTGCGCGCCTATGGATTTGATCAAATGCGGTTCGTAAAAATAGCCATGATTGGCAATGGTGCATTCAAGATTAGCCATTTGTAAAGGCGTGGCCAGCAGTTCGCCCTGGCCTATGGCCAGCGAGATAATAGTACTTGAGCGCCACCCTCCTTTTTTGTAGATATTATCATAATGCAGAGGCGTTGGTAAATTACCCCTGGCTTCTCCCGGCATATCAAGATCAAGTTTTGATCCCAATCCAAATTTATTTACGCTGGCCCGCCAGGCTGCAAAAACAGATTCGGCTTTCCGCGGTCCATAACGGTCAAGTATTTTTTGAAAAACCATCATGAAATAACCGTTGCACGATTCGGCGACGGCACTGCTTAAGTTTACAAGGCCATGCGCCTCTCCATTATTACACTTTATGTGCCGGTTGCCCGCAACATAGTAACCGGGACAATAATAGGTTGTAGCAGGGGTAATAATCCCTTCCTGTAAGGCGATAAGCGCACTTAAGGGTTTAAAGGACGACCCTGGCGGATATTTAGCTTGTATGGGCCTGATGAAAAACGGGCTGTAAACATCGTTATACAATTTTGCTGCATTATTGCCCCGTTCGCGCCCTACCAGTAAATTGGGGTCGTACGTCGGGCTGCTCACGTAACAAAGTATTTCGCCGGTTGAGGGCTCAATTGCTACTATACTACCCACTTTATTCATCATCAGCTTTTCGCCAAGCTTTTGAATGTTGATATCTAACGATGAAGTCAACCGCTGACCGGCGACGGCTGCCGTATCAAATATGCCGTTAGCATATTTACCTTTATTAATATTACGGGAATCAACCATTTGGTTTTCAACTCCCCTTTGTCCCCTCAACGCACGTTCGTATGATTTTTCAACGCCGGTAACGCCGATATAATCACCGGGATGGTAATAGCCTGCAGACCGCTTTATATCCTTATCCTGAACTTCGCCAATAAAACCTAAAAACTGGGCGCCGACAGAATCGGGATAAGTGCGCAAATACCTGGTTGATGAATAAAATCCCGGGAACTCCGATAGCCGCTCCTGCAATGATGCATAAGTGGTAACAGAGAGTTGTTTTTCAAAAACAGATGGCAGGTAAGGCGAATATTTTATGGCTTTAGTCCAGCGGTTATTAAATTCGGTCCGGTCGATCGCTAACAATTTGCAAAACTCAACAGTATCAAATGGTTTAACCTGTTTGGGGATAACCATGATATCGTAAAAAGGAACGTTTTGAACCAATATTTTTCCTTTACGGTCAAGGATGGGACCGCGGGCGGCATTGTGGATAATCTCGCGGCGGACGTTATTGCTGGCATAAATGGCGTAGCGGTTATCGACGATCTGGATATAAAATAACCTTGCTAATAAAATAACCATTATGGTTATAAAAATCCCGGCTATCACATACCTCCGCTCAAAAAAACTATTCATTTCCGCTCTTTCCTTCTGAAAAATAGTAAACCCGAAATTAATATCAAAAATACAGTGAATGCCGAACTTAATAAAAATCGGCCAAGTGTGTACTGTAGTTCGGAAAGGCTAAAAGATTCAATAGCAAACAGGAAAAAGTGATGAATTAAGGTCAGCGTCAATACGTAAGTAAAAAACCACCTGAAACCCATTATACTTAAAGTTGGCTCAGGCTCATTGTCGAACCCGTCCTTTTGCACCGTAATATTAATAAACACAATACGGACAAGTGCCAATATTACACATGCGGCTGAATTAAGCCCCGGCGTATCGTAAAATGCGTCGATGGTTAGTCCCATTATAAACGCCAGCGCAAACAACAGTAAATTGGGGGTCCCGAACGGCAGCAATAAAATAAACAGTATATAGGGATAGGGCGTTGCCAGGTTATAAAGCGTTATATTCTTAAGTAAAAAAACCTGTATAAAAACCAATACCAGAAACCTTAACAGGTTAACAAAAATGCTTTTACTCATCCTTTTTTCGCTGAGCCTCCAGTGCCTCCTGTTCTTTGGCAAATTTATTATCTACCACATTAACGTATTCCAGTTTACTAAAATCCACCGAAAGCAGCACTTCCATATTCAATGAGTAGCCGCCACCCTTCGTGTGAAGGCTGCTTATCTTACCAATAGGCACCCCCTCGGGGAAAAGCGAATAGCCTGAAGTAACCACCCACTCGCCCAGTTTGGGCTGAGCATTGTTTGATACATCTTTCATTAAGCCTTTATGCGGATCCATATCGTCGCTCCATGCAACATAACCTATCTCTTTGTTTTTGGCCAGCATGGCGCTGAATTGTGAATCTTTATGAAGCAGCGACTGTATCAGCGCAAAGTGATCAGACACAAATACAACTTTTCCAACAATACCTTTATTGCAAATAACTCCCATACCTTTTGCAATCCCTTGTTTGGCGCCTTTATCAATTGTAAGGTAATTATTGCTGCGATTAACAGAGTTGTTGATCACTTTTGCCACAATATACTCATACTGCTGTTTGTAAACCGTATCGGCAACCTTGTGCTTTGAAGCAGTATCAATGTAATACGACGATTTGAGCAGGTTCCTTAAATGGGCGTTCTCGCGCGCAAGGCTGTCCTTAACCTCCTTTAACGATAAGTAACTGTAAAATTCATCAACTTTTGTGTACAAACTTCCGGTAACCTCATTTGCCGAGTTAATGAACTCGGCCCGTTGGAATGAATTATATTTTACATAGATGATAAGGGCAGAAACCTCAAAAATAAGGAACAAAAAAAATGCGCTATACTTACTGATGAATATCCAGAGATTTCGCATTGTCTTTTAGATGTGAGACGTGAGATTTGAGATATGAGATTTGAGATATGAGATTTGAGACATGAGATTTGAGACATAACCTTTTAGGCCTCTCATATCTCAAATCTCACGTCTCACATCTAATCTATTGCATTAAAAATTTAAAATTCCCAATATTTTTCAGTGCTGTTCCGGTGCCGCGAACTACAGCGCGAAGCGGATCTTCGGCCACATGCACCGGCAGCTTGGTTTTGGCGGCGATGCGCTTATCCAGCCCGCGAAGCAACGCCCCTCCCCCGGTTAAATAAATACCGGTTTGATAAATATCCGCCGATAACTCAGGCGGCGTGATCTCAAGGGCCTTCAGTATCGCTTCCTCAATTTTCGAGATCGATTTGTCCAGGCAATGCGCTATTTCTGAATAAGAAAGCATGATCTGTTTGGGGACGCCGGTCATTAAATCGCGGCCCTGTACAGCAAAATCGGCAGGTGGGTCGGCCAGTTCAGGCAGGGCAGCCCCAACTTCAATTTTAACTTTTTCAGCGGTACGGTCGCCGATCATGATGTTATGCTGACGGCGGATGTATTGAACGATATCAGAGTCGAAGTTATCACCCGCAACGCGAATGGACTGATCACAAACAATTCCCGATAAGGCAATTACAGCGATCTCGGTTGTACCGCCGCCAATATCAATGATCATATTGCCCATTGGTTCTTCCACATCAATGCCAATACCTACTGCGGCAGCCATCGGTTCGTGGATAAGGTAAACTTCCTTGGCGCCGGCAATTTCGGCCGAGTCGCGCACGGCGCGTTTTTCAACTTCAGTAATACCCGATGGGATGCAGATCACCATGCGCAACGATGGGAAAAACCAGCCTTTCCCCTGGTTTATCATTTTAATCATCCCGCGTATCATGTGCTCAGCAGCGTTAAAGTCGGCGATCACGCCGTCTTTCAGCGGCCTCACAGTGCGGATATTATCATGCGTTTTGCCTTCCATTTGCATGGCCTGGCGGCCAATGGCTATCACTTTATTGGTCGATCTGTCAAACGCCACTATTGATGGCTCGTCAACAACAACTTTATCATTATGTATTATGAGGGTATTTGCGGTACCTAAATCAATCGCGATCTCTTGTGTAAAAAAATTAAATAAACCCATTTGGTGTCCTCTCAAAAATAAGCTGCAAAATTAAGAATATATGTCCCGAATTTTCCTGAATTAATTCGGATATTACGAATGTAAGCTAATTAAAAACGAATAAATCTATTTTCTTAGCGATTGTTTTTTAATTCGTGCAATCCGGTAAAATTCGTGTAATTCGTCTCAAAAATTAATGTTTAAAATGGCGCACCCCGGTGGTTACCATCGTAATGTTTTTCTGGTCGCACATTTCGACTGATAGTTTATCGTTTATCGACCCCCCAGGTTGCAAAACCGCAGTAATTCCGGCTTCCGCCGCTAATTCAACGCAATCAGGAAACGGGAAAAACGCATCCGAAGCCATAACCGCCCCATTCAGGTCGAAACCAAAACTGTTGGCTTTAATTACAGCCTGCTTTAACGAATCAACCCTTGATGTTTGGCCAACACCGCTTGCCAGCAGTTGGTTGTTTTTAGCAAACACTATCGTATTTGATTTGGTATGTTTTACAACCTTATTTGCAAAAAATAAGTCTTTCAGCTCATGCTCCGTAGGTTGTCTTTTGGTAACTGTCGTCATATTTTCCGGTCCTTCTATCACGGCATCCTTATCCTGCTCAATAACTCCGTTTAGCAATGTTTTAAACTGCTTTGCGGATAATGCTACAGGCTGGCGCACCAGTATAATACGGTTCCTTCTTTCTTTTAGTATAACAACAGCTTCATCAGTGAATGCCGGGGCTATTAAAACCTCGTAAAATATTTTGCTTATCTCCGTTGCTGTTTCGGCATCTATCTCGTCGTTAGCGATGATCACCCCGCCGAATGCCGACACCGGATCGCATGCCAGCGCATCCATCCAGGCCTCTTTAATAAAATTGCGCGAAGCTATGCCACAAGCATTGGTATGTTTTAAAATGGCTATGGTTGGTTCGGTAAATTCATCTATTAGTGAAACTGCCGCATCAACATCCACCAGGTTATTATATGACAACTCCTTGCCATGCAGTTTCGTGAACATACGGTCCAGGTCGCCGTAAAAAACACCTTTTTGATGCGGGTTCTCACCATAGCGCAAAACCTGGCTGGTTTGTATACTTTCTTTAAAAACGGGTAGCGGCGCTTCCTGGTTAAAATATTGAAAAATGGCCGTATCGTAATGCGATGAAATATTGAAAGCTTTATGTGCAAACGCCCGGCGCTGGTCGATGGTAGTTTCGCCATTCTGCGTTTTCAGGATATTTTCGAGCTCCGAATAATCGTTTTTTGACGCCACGATCACAACATCGTTAAAGTTTTTCGCTGCAGCGCGTATGAGCGAAATTCCGCCGATGTCAATTTTTTCAATGATCTCGTCTTCCTCAGCATTCGATCTTACCGTTTCTTCAAAAGGATACAGGTCGACGATCACCAGGTCGATTTCCGGTATCTCATATTGCGCCAGTTGCTGCTCATCCCCTTCAAAATTCCTGCGCGCTAAAATGCCCCCAAACACTTTGGGATGCAAGGTTTTAACCCGGCCGCCAAGTATCGACGGATAGGAGGTTAAATCCTCAACGGCGATAACATCAACACCTAAATTGCGGATAAATGTTTCGGTGCCGCCGGTTGAATACAGGGTAACGCCAAGGCGGTTTAACTCATGGATAATCGGCTCTAAATTGTCTTTGTAATAAACTGAAATTAAAGCGTTTTTAATCTGGACAGGGTGACTCATTGAACATCAAAATTTTGAGCCGCAAAGGTAGGGAATAGTGATTAGAGTTTAGAGATTGGAGGTTAGTTTTTTTTATGGGGCGAACATTTGTAATTTTCAGGTATGTTGCAGAGCGTTTTCGAAATACAAATTGGTGACGTAGAGATGCAATACTTTGCGTTTCGAAGCGACAGGTGATGATGTATGGCTTTCTCCTATCAGCGGGAGACGCAAAGTATTGCGTCTCTACAGCCACCCGCACCCTAACTCTTCATTTTTTTCAGCAAACCCTCAATCACCCTTGGGAAATGCTGGTGCTCCAGTTGCTGGCCTTTGAATTTTACTACCTCCAGGTTATCATCGGGTTCAATTTTAAAGCGCGATTGGTGGATCACCTCGCCCTCGTCGTATTTGTCGCTCACAAAATGGATGGTAATGCCCGATTCTTCGTCCTTTGCGGCTAATACCGCATTATGTACGTGATCGCCATACATGCCTTTCCCGCCATATTTGGGTAATAAGGCAGGATGAAGGTTAATGATCTTATTGGGGAATGCGTTTAATAGCGATTGCGGCACCAGCCATAAAAAACCGGCCAATACAATAAGGTCAACCTGAAGGTTTTTTAACAGCCTTATCACATCATCTGTTTCGTAAAACTCATGACGTGTAAAAATGTGTGAAGGTATCTCGAAGTTGTCAGCCCGTTGCAGCACGTATGCCTGTGGATTATTGGTGAGTACCAGTACTACTTCCGCCTCGGCATTACGTTTAAAATGCTCCATGATTTTTTGAGCATTTGACCCGGATCCTGAAGCAAAAATCGCAATTCTTTTTTTCATTAAA
>Ga0068856_100004679_pt1 | contig 13584 bp, 9 predicted proteins | sample KBSCornC62_FD_66595 | JGI IMG/M metagenome (GOLD analysis project Ga0068856, IMG submission 66595) | Corn rhizosphere microbial communities from Kellogg Biological Station, Michigan, USA - KBS Corn C6-2 | ecosystem: Host-associated > Plants > Roots > Rhizosphere > Soil ...
GAAAAATCCTGCGGCGGGGACCAGCGCCAGCAGCACGCATGCTGCGGCCATCCGGTATACGAAGAACCGCCGCCGCGGCTTTCCCGCGATCTTGTCCATCAGACGTTCCCAGGCAGCCTCGCGGTCATCGAGTCCCTGGCCGGGAACCCCGCTGGGATCGTCCAGCCGGCTGCGCCAGGACAAGAACTCATCTATTCTTTCGTTGGACATACTGTACTCCCTTTAAAGACAACATTTTTCTCAATAGAATTTTCGCCTTCCGCAACTGCGATTTCGATGTGCCTTCCGCAATCCCCAGCAGCTGCGCGATCTCCCGGTGTTCCATGCCCTCTATCACGTGCAGATTGAAGACCGTCCGGTAACCCACCGGCAGCCGCACGATGAGCTCGAAGATCTCGGCCGCGGAAAGGCCGGCCAGCGGCTCTTCCTCCTGCGAAACCGCCTCCGCGGCTTCCTCGCCGACGACGACAAACGAATGATGCCGCCGCAGGAACATCAAACACTCGTTGACCATGATCCTTTTGATCCATGCAAACAAAGCCGCCTCGCCCTGGTACCGGAAGCGTGGCAAATGCGCAAAAAATTTACAGAACCCGTCCAGCAGGATCTCTTCCGCATCCGCGCGGTTTTTGACATACCGGCTGCAAACCGCCATCATGGGATCCGCCAGCGCGTTGAACAACGCCTTCTGCGCTGCGGCATTTCCTGTTCTGGCATCCTCGATCTGATCCGATATATTCATGAGACAAAAACCTAAATGCAGGACCGTCCATCCGGGTTGCCCGCTGCCCCGGAAAAGGTAAATATTTGTATCAGGCCCAAAAATATTAGTCAGAAAATGCTAAAAACATTAGGTGTGTATAAGTTAATTACCGTACCTTTATCGAATCAATAAATTTGGGAACACTAAACAATACGATTATGTCAAATGCAGAAAAACTCAAGGCTCTGAAGCTGACGATGGACAAAATAGACAAGGATTTCGGGAAAGGCAGTGTCATGATGATGAACGAGAAAAGCCAGGACCCTATGGAGGTTATCTCCACCGGCTCTATCGGTCTTGACATGGCGCTGGGAGTCGGAGGACTGCCCAAAGGCAGGATCGTCGAAATATATGGCCCCGAATCTTCCGGTAAAACGACCGTCGCCACACATATTATTGCCGAAGCCCAGAAAAAAGGCGGCATGTGCGCGATCATCGACGCCGAGCATGCTTTCGACAGCGGTTACGCGCAGAAACTAGGGGTCGACGTCGACAACCTCCTGATCTCTCAACCCGACTATGGCGAGCAGGCACTGGAGATCGCGGACCGGCTGATTCTCTCCGGCGCGCTCGATGTCGTCGTCATCGACTCTGTCGCGGCCCTCGTTCCCAAAGGAGAACTCGAAGGCGAGATGGGCGATAGCAAAATGGGTCTGCAAGCCCGCCTGATGTCCCAGGCGCTGCGGAAACTCACGGCAACCATCAGCAAGACCAACACCATCTGTATCTTCATCAACCAGCTTCGTGAGAAGATCGGCGTTATGTTCGGTAATCCCGAAACGACCACAGGTGGTAATGCGCTCAAATTCTATGCTTCCGTCCGCCTCGACATCCGCCGCATGGCGCAGATCAAAGACGGCGATGAAGCGGTAGGTAACCGTGTAAAAGTAAAAGTCGTGAAGAATAAGGTCGCTCCCCCCTTTCGGGCTGCCGAGTTCGACATCGTCTTCGGCGAAGGGATATCCAAAATGGGTGAGATCGTCGACATGGGCGTCGAGTTGGCTATCGTTCAAAAAAGCGGCAGCTGGTTCAGCTATGGTACCGATAAATTAGGCCAGGGTCGTGATACGGTAAAACAATTGCTACACGACAATCCTGAATTGGCTACAGACATCGAGAATAAGATCCGCGAGAAAGTTAAAGAGATGCAAACGAGTTAGCCACTCAAACGACGTTAGGTTGTTTTTAATTTAAATTGGGTTAGTAAGTACCGGCCTCGATGTCTATCGAGGCTTTTTTTATTAAAAACGCGGGACGCGTTTGTCCACGAGCGAGCAACGCGAAGCTCGCGAATAAGGGCCGCTCCAGTGGAGCGGGCCGAAATTCTACAGACATCAGCTTTTATGCAGTGAATGCGCTACTTTTTCCCGATGCGCATTCGCGGCATATCCTACACTAACGTACATATGCTGTGTGAGAGTACGTATAACTACGCATTCATGAGGCACCGGTGCGTGAGTATTGACGCGGCCTCCAGCTGATCAACCCCTAAAAATAAAAAAGGGGTCTGAATAGAAATTCAACCCCGTTTTAAAATCCAATATCCTATGAAAAACCAAGTTAAAGGTAGAGGAATAAAATCAAATCTGCAATACCATTTTCAGGTAATATTTATTTTAAGTGGTTTTTAATTCTTCACCAATTGCCTTGAAATCGCTCTATTGCTTTCTTTATCAGTTACTCGCAGAATATAGACCCCATGCTCCAAAGATGTCGCATTAATAATCTGTATCCCGGGTTGTAACCGTTTACTTATCCGCACCGCGCCGGAGGGATCCAGAACGTCCAGCTCGATACTGTGCTCTGTGCGCACGATGAACAACTTGTCTACCGGATTTGGGTAAAATTTGAAATCGACTTCACCCGACATGCTCAACCCTTCAGCTTTTGAATAGAGGTTAGCACCCTCCGCGCTGGTATAACGGATGCGGTAAAGATCGCTGCCATTCGGCGGCGCCTGGTCCACCAGCTCATAATGAAGTTTTCCGCTGTTGGATACCTCGGCGCCCACGGTTTCAAAAGGCCCGCCTTCCGAGCTCCGCTCGACAACAAAATAATCCCCCTCCGTGGAGCTGTCGACATCCCATTCCAATATGACTTTGTTTGTTTCTTTAGCCGTGGCGGAGAAATGAACGAATAACCGATCACCATCGTGAGATATACCCCGCCCTTCCGTGGAATCCGGCGACTCGGGACCAGGTTGCCCGACGCAGACGACGACGCTGGCTAGCACCAGCAGTAGACAGGCTAGCTGTTTCATTTTAATGGATCAGTAAGTAATGTGACCTTCAGCCTGGGGAGCCTTAAGTCGATAGTAGAATTTAATGTCGGGGACGGGGGGTTGCGTGAACAAATTCTATGCCTATTCTTAAAAACGCTGCACGGCAATTAAAATTATTTTCCTTTTGTTATAATAATCTTAAAGCCAGCTATCTTTCCAACATGCAAACTCCCATCAGGAAAATGAGCGGCACCAAACGAATAGCCCTCGTAGCACACGACAACAAGAAAAGCGAACTCATCGAATGGGCCATCTATAATAAGACGGCCCTTGCCAGGCACAAGCTCTTCGGGACCGGCACCACCGGCGCCCTCGTTCAGGAGGCGTTGGAACAAACCGTCACCAGGTTCCTGAGCGGCCCGCTCGGCGGCGACCAGCAGATCGGGGCCAGCATTGCAGAAGGAAAGATCGACGTCCTCATCTTCTTCTGGGACCCCATGGAAGCCCAGCCTCATGATCCCGATATCAAGGCCCTTCTTCGCCTGGCCGTAACCTGGAATATCCCCTTTGCCTGCGACCGCGCCACCGCCGATTTCCTGCTGACATCCCCGCTGATGCATGACGATTACGAGGTGGTCGTGCCGGATTATTCGCTTTACAATAACCGCCTGCGCAATCCCAATCAATCACCAAAATAAAGATGTACTACACATGAGAAAACTACTGATCGCCGGAAGCCTGCTGCTGGCGTGCACCGCCGCCTGGTCACAGCCCAAAACCCTTTCCGGTTTCAGCGAGACCGACGCCAAACAGGAACTCCAGCTGGAATCGAATTTCGACGGCTATCTGAAAGCCGCCAACATCGACAGCAATCTCCGTATCATGTCCTCGCACCCTCACCACGTGGGTTCACCCGGAGACAAGGCCGTGGCGGAGTACATCTTTAATAAGTTCAAGTCATGGGGGTATGACGTACAGATCGAGACCTTCTACGTACTCTTCCCTACCCCCAAAGAACGACTGCTGGAGATGACGGGTCCCGTGAATTTTAAAGCCTCCCTCGCCGAACCACCGCTCAAGGAAGACGCTACCAGCGACCAGACCAGGGAACAGCTGCCGACCTACAACTGCTTTTCCGCCGACGGTGACGTCACGGGCGAACTCGTATTCGTCAACTACGGTATCCCCGAAGACTACGAAAGACTCGAGCGAATGGGCATCTCGGTAAAAGGCAAGATCGTCATCGCCAAATACGGCCACTCCTGGCGCGGCATCAAGCCCAAGGTGGCGCAGGAACACGGCGCCATCGGCTGCATCATCTACTCCGACCCAAGGGATGACGGATATTTCGAAGGTGATGTCTATCCCAAAGGCGCGTTCAAAAATGAGTACGGCGTTCAACGCGGCTCGGTGCTGGACATGCCTATCTACCCCGGCGACCCGCTGACCCCGGGCGTCGGCGCTACCAAAGACGCCAAACGTCTCGACCGCAAAGATGCCGCCACCCTCCTCAAGATACCCGTACTGCCCATCAGCTACCACGACGCCGAACCCCTGCTCCGGGCGCTCGACGGCCCCGTCGCCCCGGAAGAATGGCGCGGCGCGCTTCCCATTACCTATCATGTGGGACCTGGCAAGACGAAAGTGCATCTCAAACTGGCCTTCAACTGGGACATCAAGCCCGTGAACGACGTCATCGCCAAACTCCCGGGCGCCGAATGGCCCGATGAATGGGTCATCCGCGGCAACCACCACGACGGCTGGGTCAACGGCGCCGGCGACCCGCTGAGCGGCCAGAGCGCCATGCTGGAAGAAGCCCGTGCCGTGGCCGAACTCCATAAGACCGGCTGGTCACCCAAACGTACGATCGTCTACTGCGCCTGGGACGGAGAAGAACCCGGCCTGCTCGGCAGCACCGAATGGGTCGAAACACACGCCCCCGAACTCCGGCAAAAAGCCGTAGTCTATATCAACTCGGACGGCAACGGCCGCGGCTATCTCGGCGCCGAAGGATCGCATGCTCTGGAACCTTTTATGAACGAGGTCGCCCGCGATGTCATCGACCCCGAAACCCATATCAGCGTCGCCGAGCGCAAACATGCCCGCGAGCTGATCAGCGCCGCCGAAGGCAACCGGCTCAAAAAAGACCTGTTCCAGAAGAAGACCTTTAGCCTGGGTGCCCTCGGCTCGGGCTCCGACTATTCCCCCTTCCTTCAGCACCTCGGCATCCCCAGCTTCAACCTGGGTTATGGCGGCGAAGACCCCGGCGGTGAATATCACAGCATCTACGACTCTTACGACGACTACCGCCGTTTCAAAGACCCCAGCTTCCAGTACGGCGTAGCCCTCGCCCAGACCGCCGGCCGGACCACGCTGCGTATGGCCGACGCCCCGCTCCTGCCTTTCGACTTTCGCGCGCTCGCCAAAACCATCGACGAATATGCCACCGACCTGATGACACAGCTGGACAACCTGCGCGAGACCACTGCACTCAAAGATCAGCTGATCAAAGCCGGCGACTATGGCTATGCAACCGACACCGCCCTGCATCTTCAGCCCCCGCCGGCACACGATCTGGTCCCCTACCTGAACTTCTCGCCGTTGCAAAACGCGCTTAACCTGCTGGACCACGCCGCCAACCATCTTGCCGACACCCTGGCCCGCATGCATCTTACCGGCAGCAAAGAACAATCGGTAAATGAGGCACTTTATAGGGCGGAACAACAATTGCTATCTGATAACGGGCTGCCCCGCCGACCCTGGTACCGGCACACCATCTACGCTCCCGGCTTCTATACCGGCTATGGCGTAAAGACCCTGCCGGGTATCCGTGAAGCGATAGAACAACGCAACTTTGCCGAGGCACAACAGCAGATAGAGCTCGACGCCGCCGTCATTACCCGGTTCGCCGACTATCTGGCCTCGATCGTCTTGTGAGGACCCCTGCCGCATTATGACCTTGAAGATCCTACGATATTTTCTCCGCATAGCAGGCACTATCTTGTGCCTGCTATTTCTTGCCTGGATTGCCCTGGCGGTCTACGTTCAGCTCCATAAGCGATCCATCCTGGATCGCGCCCAGGATGCCGTTAAAACCCATCTGCTGGGCGACGCCCACATCGGCTCGCTGGAGATCTCCTTTTTTCGCAATTTCCCCTCGATCACCGTCCGTCTCTCCGACGTCTGGCTGCGCGATAGCGCCTGGCAGCAACACCATCACGATCTCCTCAAGGCGACCGACGTATTCGTCTCGTGCAATCTCTGGAAAAGCCTGATCCATCGTGACGTCGCACTCGGCAGGGTCACCCTCCAACACGGTACGATCTATCTCTATACCGACAGCACCGGCTACACCAATACCTATCTGCTCCACGAACGGAAATCCGCCGAAGCGAGGAAACCCGGTGGATCGCGCGACGTGCCGGACATCGAGCTCATCGACATGCATTTCGTCATGGAGCGGCAGGACAAACACAAGCTCTTCGATCTCGACATCCGGCATCTTACCTGCGGCATCCAAAAGGACGACCGTCAGCTGCGGCTCGACGTCCGGCCCGGCATCCATGTCAACAGCTTTTCGTTCAACACCGAAAAAGGCAGCTTTATAAAGGACAAGCTTCTTTCGGGTCATTTTGCGGTCGAATACAATACCGCCAGCAAGATCGTCCAGTTCGCAAAAGCCACCGTCGACATCGACGGCCATCCCTTCACCTTTACCGGCCGCTTCTTCCCCTCCGTGGTTCCCGACCCTTTCTTCCTGGAGATCCAAACGGACAACATCCGCTTCCATGATGCCGCCGCGCTCCTCACACCCAATATCCAGCAGAAGGTCGATGTATACGATATCGACAAACCTGTGGACGTACACACCACCGTCGACGCCGGCGCCGCCGACGACCCCACTCCACAGATCCATGTCCAGCTGAACCTGGATCATGGAAGCGTGCTGACGCCTCCCGGGCGTTTTACCGGCGCATCCTTTAAAGCCACCTTTAGCAACGAATGGAAAAAGGGGGAGAAACGCGGCGATGAAAATTCTGCCATTCGCATCCTGGCCTTTACCGGCACATTTGAAAATATTCCGCTCCGCAGTGACACCATCCTTATCACGAATCTGAAACATCCGCAGATGAAGGGTGACCTGCACGCACAGTTCGATCTCGCGCGGCTCAATGATCTCACCGGCAGCCAAACGCTCCAGTTCACCAAGGGCTCCGGCAACATGGACCTCGTCTACGCCGGCCCGCTCTCGGAAAACGATACTGCCGGAACTACGGTTAACGGTCATTTGGATATCGACTCCGCCGGTCTGATCTATCTGCCCAACCAATTCCGGCTTAGCGGCGGCAAAGGGCGGCTGCTCTTCAAAGACCAGGATCTCGTGATCGAGTCGCTGGCTGTTCACTCCGGCGATAGCCGGATAACTGCGTCGGGTGTCGCCCGGAATCTCATCGCCCTGCTCGACCGCAACGCGGAGAACGTTTCTATGAACTGGCATCTCACTACACCCTCGCTCGACCTCGAAGATCTCCTACCGTTGATCAATCGTCCCACCGGCGCCCCCGCCCGCCGGAATACCAAAAGCGCCTTTGGCGAGACATTTGGCCGCATCGACAACCTCCTGAAGGAAGGCGCTATCCATGTCGACGTCGACGCAGCCGATCTGCGGTTCAGAAAATTCGTGGGCGCCCATGCCAAAGCAGATCTTTTGTTCGACAACCACGAGATCCGGCTGAACAAGCTGACTGTCGAACAGGGCGGAGGTTCGCTGCAGGTGAAAGCCACCCTCAGCCATAAGGGCGATGGCGAAGTGAGCCCCCTGAAGGTGGATACGCATCTGGATGGCGTGGACCTGCCGCATATCTTCTCAGCCTTCAACAATTTCGGTCAGGATGCAGTGACCGCCAAGAATCTAAAGGGTAACCTCACGGCCGATATCCATCTCACGGGCGATCTCAACGACAGGGCCAAGATCGTGACCCGGAGCCTCAAAGGGACCGTCACTTTTACCATCCGCAAGGGGCAGCTGGTGGATTTTGCCCCGATGGAGAAGGTGAGCGTGTCGGTGCTTAAAAAAAGGGACCTCTCCGAGATCAAGTTCGCGGAGCTGCAAAATCAGCTGGATGTGGACTCGACAACCATTTTTGTTCACCGGATGGAGATCAACTCAACGGCATTCACCCTTTTTGTCGAAGGGTTTTATAGTCTTAAGACCGGGGTCGATATGAGTCTCCAGGTCCCGCTCAGCAATCTGTCCAAGGATCGCAACCAGGACATTCCGCCGACCAGCAGGGGGAACGAAGGGAAGGCCGGCCCCAGCGTCCATCTCCGCGCCAAGACCGGCGACGACGGGAAGGTGAAGATCAGCTGGGACCCGTTTAGAAAAGCTTTGAAAAAAGTTCGGTAATTTTACCCGTTTACGAAACTTCCTAAAGCCGCACATTTACCTACCATGCCTTTCAATATCCATGCTCCATTTCCCCCCAGTGGTGACCAGCCGGAAGCGATCCGGCAGCTCACGGAAGGTATCCTGGCCGGGGAACAATATCATACTCTGCTGGGGGTCACCGGCTCGGGGAAGACCTTTACCGTCGCCAATGTCATCCAGAACGTACAGCGTCCCACCCTGGTACTGACCCATAATAAGACACTTGTCGCGCAGCTTTACGGTGAATTCAAACAGTTCTTTCCGGATAACGCCGTAGGCTATTTCGTGAGCTATTACGACTATTATCAACCGGAAGCCTATATGCCGGTGAGCAATACCTATATCGAAAAAGATCTCTCGATCAATGAAGAGCTGGAAAAACTCCGGCTGCAGGCCACAACTCAATTGTTAAGCGGCCGCCGGGATATCATCGTCGTCGCGTCGGTGAGTTGCATCTATGGTATCGGTAACCCTGCCGATTTCGAGAACGGCATCATCCGGCTGCAACAGGGTCAGATGATCTCGCGGCAGGGTTTTCTGCATGCGCTGGTCAACAGCCTGTACAAACGCAGCGAGGTGGAGTTTGCCCGGGGTAACTTCCGTGTCAAGGGCGATACCGTCGACATCAACCTTCCTTATGTCGACTACGGCTATCGCATCAGCTTCTTCGGTGACGAGATCGATTCGATAGAAAGCTTCGACGTGTCGACCGGGAAACGCATCGGTCCTATGGACAATATCGCGATCTTCCCCGCCAATCTATACCTGGCGCCCAAGGATATCCTCCAGCAGGTGATCTATGAGATCCAGGACGAGCTGACGGAACAGGTGGCGTATTTCAAGAACATCGGGAAATACATCGAGGCGCAACGATTGAGCGAGCGGGTGAACTATGACGTCGAGATGATCCGTGAACTGGGTTACTGTAACGGCGTCGAGAACTATTCGCGTTTCTTCGACCGCCGCCAGCCCGGCACGCGGCCCTTTTGTCTACTGGATTATTTCCCTAAAGATTTTTTGTTGGTGCTTGACGAAAGCCATCAAACCGTCCCGCAGATCAGCGGGATGTATGGCGGCGACCGCAGCCGGAAACTCGTGTTGGTCGACTATGGCTTCCGGCTTCCCAGCGCGCTGGACAACCGGCCGCTTAATTTCCGTGAGTTCGAACAGATAACGGGTCAAACGATCTTCGTCTCTGCTACGCCGGGAGACTATGAGCTCGAGCAAACCGGCGGTGTGGTAGTGGAACAAGTGGTGCGACCTACGGGGTTATTAGACCCGCCTATCGAGATCCGGCCCAGCACCAACCAGATCGACGACCTCCTCGACGAGATCGACAAACGCGTGACAAAAGGGGACCGCGTTCTTGTGACCACGCTGACAAAGCGTATGGCCGAAGAGATGGACAAATACCTGCATCGCATCGATATCAAATCCAAATACATCCACAGCGAGGTCGACACGCTCGAACGCGTCGAGATCCTGCGGCAGCTGCGGCTTGGCGAGATCGATGTCCTTGTAGGCGTAAACCTGCTTCGCGAGGGGCTGGATCTCCCCGAAGTATCACTCGTCGCTATTTTGGATGCCGACAAGGAGGGGTTTCTGCGGAACGAGAAATCATTGACGCAGACGGCCGGCCGCGCCGCGCGTAATGTCGACGGGCTGGTGATCTTCTATGCCGATACGATGACCGAGAGCATGCAACGGACGATCGACGAGACCAACCGCCGCCGCGAGAAGCAGATCGCCCACAACGAAAAACACGGCATCATTCCCCGCACGATAATCAAGTCCAAGGACCAGGTCTTTGCGCAGACGGCGGTGCTCGACGTCAAGGGTTACAACCCCGGCGACCCTTATGCCGTTGCGCCCGACGGCGAACTGGTGACCGCCGCTGTGGCGGAGGATCAGGAGGTCTATCAAACCATTCCCCAGGTGGAAAAGGCGATAGCCCGCACCAAAAAAGACATGGAAAAGGCCGCCCGCGATCTCGACTTCATGGAAGCCGCGCGGCTCCGTGATGAGATGTTTGGGTTGCAGGAAAAGCTCAAGAAAATGAAGGCGTGATGTGGTGAGCGGCGCGCCGCTTCACTCGAGTTGCCCCGCCTCCGGCGGTGGCTTCAACCCTTTTGCATTTTGCCTGGTGACGATCTGTTTCCCCGTCCTGGATTCGATATCCCTTCGGGTGTTTCCCGCCACGGAGCCGCCCTCCCTCGCAACATCCTTGTTCTCATCGAATGTCTCCGGCTTCTTTTCTTTCGAAATCTCGGTCGTCGTCGCCTCCGCCAGCATGTTCAACACCAGTTCCAGGTTGGTCATGTTGTCGCGAAGGTTTTCCTTTTTTAGTTCTTTGAACTCCTTGTACTCCCGGACGTTCTTGCCGCTCCAGGCCTGCGTGATGATATCGGTTAGAATGGCGAATTCCTGTCCTTTCTTGACTCCGCGGTTCTCCCATTCGTCCGTGAGGTCCTTCCGAATCTCGATACTCTTCAACCGCTGGTTGATCCATTCTTTGCTGTATCCCAGCTTCAGATAGTTTTCCATGGCCAGGTCGATGGATTTTTCGGGGTCCTGTGTTTCTTCGATGCGCTCATAGCCTACTTTGGCGAGCCATTGTTTGAAGGGCTCGGCCTTCGGGGAGGGGATGGACTGAATGATGCGCAAAAGCTGCTCAGTATCAGCGACATCGGTCATACGCATTTTGCCGTCGGAGGCCTGCATTTTCAAACCGTTACAATTTGTAACGGTTTCATTTCCCTCGGCCCCGAGGCGCTTTTTCAAAACGCGCCAATATACTTGCGGGTTGCTGGAATCCGTCAATACAGAGATCACGTCGACAATTGCAAAATACCATTTCCGCGTCTGCTCATCCCAATGGCTCCTGATTTTCTGAGACTCGAATATTTTCATGTTGCTCATAAGATAATTTTTAATCTCTACAAATTTACCCTTTCTCTAAATTTTAAAACTAAAAATATTAGCCCGGCCTTACCTTTCGCATAGCACTTAAATCGCTAAATTCGCGGCTATGGAAAATACCGACAAAAGACTATTTCTCCTCGACGCGATGGCCCTGATCTTCCGCGCCTATTACGCACTGATCAGCAATCCGCGCGTCACGACGAAAGGCCGCAATACCAATGCACAATTCGGTTTCACGAACGCGCTCGTCGACCTGATCAACAATCAGAAACCGACGCATATGGCCGTGTGTTTCGACACCGAGGCGCCCACGGAAAGGCATACCGATTTCTCCGACTATAAGGCCAACCGCCAGGAGGCGCCAGAAGACCTGCTGAGCGCGCTGCCGGATATCAAAGCCATCGTCAAAGGCTTCAATATCCCCTGTATCGAGCTCGACGGCTATGAGGCCGACGACGTCATCGGCACTTTGAGCAAGCAGGCTTCCGCGGCGGGCTATGAGGTGTATATGGTCACTCCCGACAAGGACTATGGCCAGCTGGTCGACGAGCGGGTCAGGATCTATAAACCCCCCTACCAGGGTGGCATCGCCGAGATCTATGGCCCCAAAGAGGTCTGTGAAAAATGGAATATCAAGGACGTTTCGCAGGTGATAGATATCCTCGGGCTCATGGGCGACGCCGTCGACAATATCCCCGGCATAAAGGGCGTGGGTGAGAAGACCGCCGCCAAACTGTTGAACGAATACCAGACGCTGGAGAACGTCCTCGCCAATGCCGACAGCATCAAAGGCGCATTGGGAGAAAAAGTTCGCGCCGGCAAGGACCTGGCCATCCTGAGCAAGAAGCTCGCGACGATCATTACCACTGTCCCTGTGGAGTTCCACGAGGAGAATTTCCGGCTCAAAGAGTGGAATAAAGATGTCCTCAACGAGGTCTTTAATGCGCTCGAATTCCGCACGCTAAGCAAACGCCTCCTTGGCGACAGCGCCACACCCACTTACTCCGCGCCCGAAGGCGTGCAGAAAGACCTTTTCGGCAATGCGGTGACGCCGCCGGCTGCGGCAAAAAAACGCGCAGGGGCAGCGGGGCAACCGGGAGGCACAGCGGGCGCGGGGGCACCGGGATCAGCCGTGGCCACGGCAGGAGGCGCAGGGCAAGCCGCAGGCCAGCTCGAAAAATTAGAAGAAGCCAGCACCCGGCTCGAGGCCGCGGTAGAAAGAGGCGAGGAGGAAGGTGTGACCGGTGACGAAACAGCCGAAGGCCCCGCCCCCCACGCAGCCAAAACCATTGCCAATACCCCCCACACCTACCTCTCCGTTGTCGGCGAAACCGCAATAAACGAGCTGGTCGCTAAATTAAAAGCCCACAGAGAGATCTGTTTCGACACCGAAACCACCGGCATCGATGCCAACGACGTGGAGATCGTGGGTATGAGCTTCTCCGTCACACCCGGCGAAGCCTGGTATGTGCCGACACCGCCCGACCAGAAAGCCGCGCAGGCCATCATCGATGCTTTCCGCCCGCTATTCGACTCGCCGGACATCACCTGGATCGGTCAGAATCTCAAATATGACCTGCTGGTCATGAAATGGTACGGTGTCAGCCTAAAAGGTCAGCTTTTCGACACGATGCTGGCACATTATGTCATCGAGCCGGAAGGCAAACGTGGTATGGACCAGCTGAGCGCTCAATACCTGGCCTACGAGCCCGTGCACATCGAAGAGCTCATAGGCAAAAAAGGGAAGACACAGGGCAATATGCGCGACGTTCAACTCGGCAAGATCACCGAATATGCTGCTGAAGACGCCGACATTACTCTGCAGCTGAAACACATCTTCCTTCCCCAGCTCAAGACCAAAGAGGTGGAGCGGGTGTTTTATCAGGTCGAGAATCCGCTGGTAAAAGTCCTCACCGATATGGAGTTCGAAGGCATCCGGGTCGACACCGGATTTTTGCTCGAATATTCAAAAGAGCTCGACCGGGAAGCCCGGCAGGCCGAAGAAAAGGTCTATGAACAGGCCGGCGAACGTTTCAATCTCGCGAGTCCGAAACAGCTCGGCGAGATCCTCTTCGAGCGGATGAAGCTCGACCCCAAGGCCAAGAAGACGAAGACCGGTCAGTATGCCACGGGTGAAGATGTGCTGCTGAAGCTTGCGGCCAAACACCAGATCGTCGACGACATCCTCGCATTCCGCGAGCTCACCAAGCTAAAGTCGACCTATGTGGACGCCCTGCCGACGATGATCAA
>Ga0068856_100004682_pt1 | contig 13580 bp, 13 predicted proteins | sample KBSCornC62_FD_66595 | JGI IMG/M metagenome (GOLD analysis project Ga0068856, IMG submission 66595) | Corn rhizosphere microbial communities from Kellogg Biological Station, Michigan, USA - KBS Corn C6-2 | ecosystem: Host-associated > Plants > Roots > Rhizosphere > Soil ...
TCCTTCGCGGTGTGGGCAGCGGTCGTGTTCGTGCTGAACGTCACCGCTTTGCTGCTGATGGGATTGCAGGCGCACACGATCATCGCCGGGCTCGCCCCCGGCCGGCTGGCGCCGTCCTTGCGTTTTGCGGGGCTGGTGATCCTGGGCGTGATCGCGTCCCGCTTCGCCGTGGTGATGAGCTGGAACTGGCTGTCGCGCCGTTTCCGCGCCGTGCGCGGCGGGCTCGCCGCACCCACGGTGGGCGGCGGCATCTTCGTCAGCTGGTGCGGGATGCGCGGGCTGGTGACCTTGATCACCGCCTTCGCGCTGCCGCCCGCTTTTCCGCAACGCGACCTGGTCGTGCTCGCCGCCTTTGCGGTCGTGCTCGCCACGTTGGTGGGGCAGGGGCTGACGCTGGTGCCGCTGATCAAGGCGCTTGGGCTCGATCGGCTGGAGGATCCCGACGAGGAGCTGAAGACCGCGCGCAAACGGCTGGTCGATGCGGCACTCGATCGCCTGCGCGATCATCCAGACGCGATGGACCTCATCCGATATTTCGAGGCGAAGCGCGACAAGCAGGCCGATCCGGACCGCGCTCGCTGGCTGGAGGATCGACGCCGCGCGGGCCTGGACGTCGTCCGCGCCCAGCGCGAGGAACTGCGCCGCATGCGTGCCGAAGACCGGATCAGCACCGACACATTCTACTTCCTGCAGGAAGAGATCGACTGGCGGAACCTGACGTTGCTGCCGGATGAGGATCGCCGCATCGACGAGGCGTGAAGAGATGCGCGCCGCCGTCGGCTCGCAAAAATCATACAAATTGGTTCCATCCTCCAGATCGGCTGCTATGACCCGCGATCAAAGGCGCCGAGGGCGATGACGCCTGGGCATGATCGGACAGGGAAGGGGACGGCATATGGCGAAGATGAGCAGGCGCACCGTGCTGGGCGCGCCGCTTTGGGCGACGGTGGCGGCAGAGGCGGCCGCGCAGGCGCCATCGCCCGCGACGCCGGCCTCCACCACGCGTGCGTCGATCGCCGCCGGTCCGTTCCAGTCGAGCGTGGAGTCGCTCAAGACCTATCAGACGCCCGACTGGTTCCGCGACGCCAAGTTCGGCATCTGGGCGCATTGGGGGCCGCAGGCCGTGCCGCGCAAGGGCGATTGGTATGCCCGGCTTATGTATGTTCCCGGGCAGCCGATCTACGACCATCACGTCAAGACCTACGGCCACCCGTCCGAATTCGGCTACAAGGACATCATCCCGCTGTGGAAGGCGGAGAAGTTCGATCCCGAAGCGCTGATGGATCTCTACGCCGCCGCCGGCGCCAAATATTTCGTGAGCATGGGCGTGCATCACGACAATTTCGACCTGTGGAATTCGCGCCACCATCGCTGGAACGCGGCTGCCATGGGCCCGAAGCGCGACATCGTCGGCGCCTGGCGCGACGCGGCGCGGCGGCGCGGCCTGCGCTTCGGCGTGTCCGAGCATCTCGGCGCCAGCCATAACTGGTATTATCCGAGCCACCTCTACGACCAGTTCTGGCCCAAGATCGGCGTCGACTATGACGGCGCCAACCCCAAATATCAGGACCTCTACCACCCGCCGCATAACGAGCCGTACAAGGGCGGTTCCGACACATGGTACACCAAGGATCCGGCCTATCATCAGATCTGGTACAACCGCATCCGCGACCTGGTCGACAGCTACCAGCCGGACCTGCTTTATTCGGACGGCGGCTTGCCGTTCGGCGAGGTCGGGCGGTCCTTGGTCGCGCACCTCTACAATCGCAGCGTCGACAAGCACGGCAAGGTCCAGGCGGTCTATAATTGCAAGGCGGTCGGCTCGGGCGAATATTATCCGGAAGCGTTGGTGCTGGATGTCGAGCGCGGCGTGGCCGACGGCATCAACCCACGGCCCTGGCAGACCGACACGTCCAACGGCGACTGGTTCTATTCGGACGGCTTCACCTACAAGACGGCGCCTGAAGTGATCGGCATGCTCGCCGACATCGTCAGCAAGAATGGCAATCTGCTGATGAACATCGTGCTCTACCCAGACGGCAGCCTGCCGCCCGAATCCCAGACCCTGCTCGCGGAACTGGCCAAATGGATGGCCGTCAATGGCGAGGCGATCCACGGCACGCGCCCCTGGCACCTTTATGGCGAAGGGCCGACCCAAACGAAGGGTGGCTCCTTCAACGAAAGCGGCCGCTACACCGCGCAGGACATCCGCTTCACCGCCAAGGGCAAGACGCTCTACGCCATCACTTTGGGCGAACCGCGCGGACGGGTGACGATCGGCTCGCTCGGCCACAATGCGGGCCGCACGGTGCGCAGCGTACGGCTGCTCGGAGTCAACCAGCCGCTGCATTTCCAGCAGACGGCCGCGACCCTCAGCATCGACGTACCCGATCGACTGCCGACCCGACACGCCAGCGCCTTCAGGATCGCCTTCGCATAAGGGCGGTCGTCATCGCTCTGGCGGCTGTTGCAACCAGGGCGAGATATAGGCCCAGAAGATGATGTCGGCACCCAGATAGTCGCGCGCGAACCCGGTGAAGTCCGCCTTGGTGAAGGGCTTGCCGGTCTTGGGATCGATGAATCCAGATCCGGTTCCTGCACCGACATGGCGACCAGCTTCAGCTTGCCGCGATAGTCGTTGAGGAAGCGATAGCTGTTCTTCATCAGGCCGGGATTGAAGGGATAGACATCCGGCCCGCCCACGCCGATATCGTGCGCGGCGACATAAGCGAACGTCCGGCTCATATAACCGCTTTTGTCGTTCCAGTTGCAGGGCCAGAAGTTCGCGAACATCGTGACAATCGTCTTGTGGAAGACCGCGCGTGCCGCGGCGATATTCTCCATCTCCGCGTCGAAATAGCCGTCGCAGGTGAAGCCTTTTTCGCCGTCCTTGAGATGGGCGTCCATTGCGGTTTCGCCCAGATCCACGCCATAGATCTTGCCATCGAAGCGCGCCGCGAGTGCGCGCAGCAACTTCTGGTAACGCGCGCGCACTGCCGGAATCCACTGCATCGCCACTTCGCCGTTCGGCGGCTTGTTGCTGCCCGATTCAGTGCCCGGATAGGAATATTGGAACGTGATGCCGCCCTGATATTCGGGGTCCTGGGCCAGATAATCCGGCATTCCCTTCCACTTCAGCGAGAAGGTGTGGTCGCTGATCGATACCCACAATTGCTTGTGTAGCCGCCGCGCCACGGCCAAATCCTGTTCCATCTTCGAAAAATCGTATCGATCCTTGGCCGGCTCGAGCTGACGCCAGGAATAGATGATCTGCCCGCCCGCAATATCGGGGCGCGCCAGCAGGTCGCGATGATCGGCCATGTCGTCCGCATCGAGGAACAGGAAATTGGCCGGCTCCGCCGCGCGGGTGGGAAGGGCCGCCAGCAGGGCCAGAATGAACCAGGGCGCCGTCAGCTGCTTCATCCCGCTCATCCTCCCTTGCTCGCCGTCCATCACGCCGGAAGCACAATCTCGGCCGGCCTTGGGTAATGCGCCCAATGCCTCAAGTCATCAGCACGGCCCTGCTGCAACCTGCTGTTAACGAGCGCACTTTACCCCTCGATGGCGGTAGAGGGTGGTGTAGCACGATGGACCGCAGCGGGGAGCATGGCGAACTCCGTCGAATGATGGACGATTTCGCCGAACTCATGGCCCGGTCGCGGGAGCAGGGCGCCGCCGCGCTCCCGCAGGCGCGGCTTCAATTCTCCCGTCTGTTCACCAGCCACATGGCCGAGGAAGCGGACTATCTTCGTGCGCTGGTGGCGTCGCCCGCCGGGGCGCGGTTGCGGCCTGTCCTTCAGGACTATGAAGACCGCGTGCGCACGTTGCGGGCCGATTATAGCGCGCATGTGCAGAAATGGACTCCCCAGGCGATCGACCGGAACTGGTCCGACTATGTGGCGGCCGTGCTGGTGCTTCAGGACAGGTTCCGCGCGCTCATGGACTGGGAAGAGAAATATCTGGGCGTTTAGAGTGATTTGGAGCCAGGTGGACTCGTCTGGCGGCTCGAAAATCGCGGGTAAACCAAGGCCACGGAGAGGAGGCTGGCTTCCTCATTCCTTGCCGGTGCGGACGATTTCGATCGCGGAGACGATCGCGTCGCCTTTGAGCGCCATGCGGTCCGAAGACCGCATCAGTGTCGATACATTTTACGTCCTGCAGGAAGAGCTCGATTGGCGGAGTTTGACGCTTCTATCCGATGAGGAGCGCCGCATCGACGAGGCACCACCACCACGCTAAACTTGCCTGCCGACCCGGATCCGAAGCGAGGGACAGACGGCGCTATGCCTGCAGCAGCGGCCAGTCCCGCTGCACGATCGCGGTGGCCCTCTCGATCGCGAGGCTATCCTGATAGGTACCGATATAGCCGCTCAGCCGCCAGGCTGTCTCGCCCTGCGTGCCCGGCCAGACGGGTTCCACATTGCCCAGCAGGTCCAGATAATGATCGACTGGTTCGCCGCTCCAGGCGGCAGCCGTCTGCGCAATCTGTCGCCGTATGACGTCCGTGGTGGGGAGATGGATCGGCATACGGGGCGGGCCGTCGGTCGAGAGCGGCATGAGAAGCGCCTTCGCTACAGTGCCTCTCCCTGCACGCAACGGCCGTGCCGCCCCGCATCAATTGAGGAACGGAGCGAGCTTTTTCCCTGGCCCGTGCGGATGCGAGAGATACGGCCGGTTCGATCTGCGGACTGTCCCGTTCCAGTCCACACGGATTACCGGCAAAAAAGCCGCGCCCTCGCAAGCAATTCCACACGATCCCAGAAGTTTGGTTGGGTGCTCGTTCCGTGCCCGGTACGATTATGTAAGATAAACCATCCATTATCGATTATCTCCAGCGTTCTATGTAAAAATGCATGTCATTATCAAATGATGTAGCATCGGCTGGAAATATGGGTATCCTAATAACGGGGATATTTTTTGGTTTACGTATCCGCCATGACGCAGGATGGATATCATAACAAGAAACAACAGATCCAATAAAAGGTCAATTAAGAAGGCATGTGGCGCAGTGCCTGTCTGCGGCGTGTAAGTGATTTGCCATTTGGGGAGGGGCATTGGGGGCCATGGTACCGGAAGCGCCGATCATGCTCGCTCAAATCCAGCTGCTTGCCCGGCGCCTCGCCGCGCTCACGCCGCTCGCGCGCGAGGAGCGTGCCTTGCTCCTGAAATGGCAGCGGCCTTCTCGATGCTATATGGCGGGCGCGCAGATGTTCGGTGCCCAGAATCCGCAGCATCATCCCAAGCTCATCGTCTCCGGCTGGGCCTGCCGCGAGCGGATTTCGGCCAATGGCAAGCGCCAGCTGCTTTCCATTCTGTTGCCGGGCGACCTCATCCATGGCTGCGCCAACCGGCGCGCGCTGGACGAGGTCGAAGTCGTCGCGATCAGCAACGTCCACGTGATGAATATTTCCGGAATATTGCGCGAAGTCGAAGAGCACCCCGAACATTATGCCGGGATCGCCCGGGGACTGTCACTGATGAGTCTGGCCGACGAGGAGCGGTTCCTGGATCATATGGTTCGGCTGGGGTCGCAGCCGGCGCCGCAAAGGATCGCCGGCTTCGTGATTGAATTATACCAGCGCTGCCGCCTGATCGACTATGTCAGCGCCTGTTCCTTCGTCATGCCGCTCACGCAGGAGCTGCTGGGCAATGCGCTGGGGCTCAGCGTCGTGCACGTCAATCGGGTGATGCGGCAGCTCAAGGCCGAGCAGCTGATCGATCTGCATGGCGGCATCCTCAAGATCATGGATGTTGCGGGGCTCGCCCGGCTGGCGGACATCGATATGCCGGAACCGGTTGCCCTCAGGACGGCGAACGGACCCGTCTGCGATCGGGCGGCCGGCTGATCGCTTCGAAAAACCGCGGGCGCAGGACTCTCGGGAACCTGCTGCTCAGCAAAGAAACGGTTAAACATTACTTCCCCCAACAAATGATCACACCGCCCCAGAGACAACATGTCAGGTGATCCTTGGTGGGTGGGGGCGCCCCGGCGATTGGGCCAGGACTGCTCACCCCGAGGTGGCTTGGCGCATTCCTTCGCCGGTTTCAGATCAGGGGACTTTACGTATGAGGAAGAAACTTTTGGCGGCGGCTGCTTTTGCCTGCCTCGCTTCGTCGCCGTCATTGGCCGTCATAACGCCGTTCGGCGGCCCCGCCGCCGGAACCGATCCCCTGGGCGACATCTGGTCGGCGTCCGGAACGCATTGGGGCGAACCCGGCTTCCTTGCCGGTACGATCACCTTCAATCCGCTTATGGTGTCGAACGATGCTGGCAATTATGCCACGTCCTTTTCCTTCACCTTCCTGAAAGGCGTGAACGGCACGATCGACCAGACGCCCTCATTCGCCGTCGGCGGATCGGGTCCGGAAACGCGCTTCAGCAACCTGACCGACAACAAGGCCTGGACGGTCTCCTATAGCGGCAAGACGGTGACCTTCACCGCGCCGACCATGGCGTCCAAACTTGATCCGGGCGACAGTTTCTTCGTCAACGTCTGGTTCACCGGCGCGGTCGACACCAAGCGCTTCAGCTTCGCGGGCCTGTGGGACGATGCCAAGGTTCCGCCCGCGCCCGAGCCGGCGAGCTGGGCGATGATGCTCGGCGGCTTCGGCTTGATGGGCGGCGTGATGCGCAGCCAGCGGCGCACGAAGGCTATTGCCATCGGCTGAGTCGGTTCGACCTATCCCCGGACCGAACGGTCCGGGGGTGTTTTCGCGCCTCCAGCGGCGGCGGCGGCGGGGGCGGCGCGCTGCGATCGTACCCCCTATTTTCCCATGTTTGCGTGGCTTCATCGCCTGATCCATTCTGCCGACGCGAACAATTTTCCCGTCTTGGCACGGCAAAAAACTAATCCAGGAATCGGATCAATCTTCAGCAAATGTTGGGGAGTCGTGCGATCGGGTGCGATGCATTTTCGCTTTAACCATTTTCGTCTGGCTCGTCGGAAAGGTGTCGAAGGGCCTCATTTGATCGACCCCGGACCGTGCTGTGCGCTTATTGAAAGGTGATCGCCCTTTGGCGGTACTTGAACAGGGGATTACCTCATGAAAATCGTCAAAATGGCTGCGCTGTGCGGCGCGATCAGCCTGGTCTCCGCGTCCGCATGGGCGGGGCCGATCGTCCTGACCTTCGAAGGGGTAGGCGACGAAGCCGCGGTCAACGATTTCTACAATGGCGGTACCGACAGTGCCGGCAACAGCGGGACCAACTATGGGGTCAGCTTCACGAACACCTCGCTCGGGGTCATCGATTCCGATGCGGGTGGCACCGGCAACATCGCGAATGAACCGTCGCCCAGCACGGTGCTGTTCTTCCTCAACAGCAATTCGGCGACGCTTAACTACGCTGCCGGCTTCGATACGGGTTTCTCCTTCTTCTACACCTCGTCGACCGATGCCACGGTCAACGTCTGGTCGGGGCTGAATGCGACCGGCGTGCTGCTGGGCCAGATCACGGTTTCGGCACAGTTCAACCAGGGCTGCACGGGCGATCCGAACGGGTCCTTCTGCAACTGGACCGCGGCGGGCGTGAATTTCGCGGGAACCGCGATGTCGATCGACTTCGGCGGCACGGCCAATCAGACCGCTTATGACAATATCACGTTCGGATCCTCGACGCCGGGCGGCGTTCCGGAGCCAGCCAGCTGGGCACTGATGCTAGGCGGCTTCGGAATGGTCGGCGGAACCCTCCGCTACCGCAGGCAGTCCGGCGTGCTGGCCTGCTGAGCCGCCATCTTCGAACGTCTTCGGGCCCGTCGGATTTCCCTGTCCGGCGGGCCCGTCCTTGCCTGCTCGGCGTCGCCGGGCGCACGCTTGGCCCCGCATGTCCATTCGCCGTCGAGGCGGGGCGCGTCTCGGCGAGGGGAGCGCCGCACCGCCGGATTCCTTCCTTCAAACGCCTTCCGGCCCGCCTTGGTCAAGGTGCAGGTAGATCGCGCTGAAATCGCCGATATCGCGAATCTGGTCCCAATCGGTGAAGGCCAGAAAGCGCTTCGTCCGGCGAATGACGCCCTCGGCCGCGAGCGCCTTTAGCGTGCGGTTGACGTGAACGCTGGTCAGTCCGACCGCGTCGGCCAATTGTTCCAGCGTCATCGGAAATTCACGGTTCGTCTCCTGATCTAGCCCGGCGTGGCGCATGCGCAGCACGAATTCGCAGAGCAGGTGGGCGATGCGTTGCCGGGCGTCGCGCCGGCCGACGTTCAATACCCATTCGCGATGGATCGACGCCTCGATCAGGGAGTCGATCCACAGCGCCTTGCCGACGTTGGGGCGGGCCTGGGCCAGCTGCTGCAGGGCGGCGCGGTCGACGTCGATCGCTTCCAGTCGGGTCAGCGCCTGAACATTGTGATCCGAGCGATCGAGGAAAAGATGCTGCAAGTCGACGAAGTCGCCGGGCAGGCACAGGCCCACGATCTGGCGGTTTCCGTCGATGGTGAGCTTCTGCCTGATGGCGAAGCCCGTGCGAATGAAACTGCATTGCTGCAGGGCGGTCGTTCCTTCCCGGACCAGATAGCCGGGCGCTTCATAAAGGTGCGGCGCGAAGGGAAGTTCGAGGACGGCCTGGACGTCGGTCCGGTCGAGCGAGACGCGCGTCTGGAGCTTGCGCACCAGGAGCATCATCGGCTGATCGGGGGACATGCGGATCTCCTCGTGGGCGGGAGCATCGCATCTCTCAGTCGCCAACCAGCCAGTTACCTTCTCGGCGATAATCCCTCTCTACCACATGTTGCGGCAGCCGGCCCGAACCTATGTTCGCCCCTATGATGAAACCTGAGTTTCATATGCCGCAACAACATGGTATCAGGCGATTATCGCCGACCGAATTCGGGCTGCCGGCGGCTGAGAGTCATCGTGCTCCCGCCTGTCGGAGCCGATCATGCCTCGCTATTATTTTCATGTCATGGACGGTCAGGAATTCGTCGACCTGCAGGGCACACAGCTGCGCGACCTTGCCGCCGCGCGGAAAGAGGCGCTCCGCTTCGCAAGTGGCCTGCTCGCGGACGCGAAGCCCAATTTCTGGAGCGGCGAAGAATGGACGATGCGCGTGACGGACAGCGATGACCTGACCCTGTTCACACTGATGTTCGTGGCGACCAACGCCGCGGCGGTGAAGGGGAAATAGCCGACGACAAGCCGCGCCGGCGTAATATTCCTCGACCCATGCATGTGGCCCATCGGCGCAACCAGGCCAGGCCCGACGATGTGCTTCAAAACATGAAGACGGTCGCCCACATCAGCGCGATCAATCCGAAGAAGAGCGCGAGGACGAAAACCAGGACGCGGGGCGGGCGGCGCCTGCGGCCGCGGAAAAGCTCGTGCCGGCGTGCGGCCTGTTCGGGGGTCATGTCGGGTTTCCTGGGATAATGATGCTCAAATCCGCGGACGCGATGGCGTCAGGCGTGCCGGTCATGCCACGCGCCGCCACGGGATAAGGTGCGGTACCGGCACCGACGGCGGCGCATCATTGTCGTTGTCGCTCGGCTTGTGGGGGGCGCTCCGCCGCGGCGTGAACGCCTTGGCCCTGGGGTCGAGCCGCTCGCAGGCAAGGCGCGCTGCCCGCAGCGCATCGGCGCGCCCCAACGGGCGATGCTCGCGCTTCTCGGCAAAATTCGCCTCCATGCTCCAGGTGGCGGCCGCCTTCAGGGCGATCGCCCTGACGTTCGGGAGCGGAGCGCCCTCGACGCGGTGAAGCTCGGCCGCCCCCTGACGGCGGCACAGGTTGGCGGATGGAGTCATGACATCCCCTTTGTTTTGGGCCCATTTTCGGGCGCGGCGCGACCGAGCACCGGGGTCAGTTCTTCAGAAGATCGGGTAGCATGTTCTTGACCGATGGCTGCGAGGCATTGGTCTTGGGCGGCTGCGCCTTTTTCGGTTTGCGCGCTTCCTTGCTGCCCTTGCGTTGGCTCTTGGCCATGATCATCTCCTTGTCGATTATCGGGTGGTGGGGGCGGCGCCGATCCTGCGCGCTCGCGCAAGCGACTCGCGAGGATTGGAGTAGCGCCATTTGGGCGAGACGATGTTCGTCGGCGGTAGCGCGGACGATGCCAGGATGCGCGATCAGGACGGCCTCGTCGGCCTCGCCCGGTCCGGGATTGCTGGTCACGCGTCCACCGCCGGCATCCTTTCGCGCACGCGGTCGCGCCGCGCGGTGAGCTGACGCAGCATGCGGGCGCGATGCTCGTAGCTATTGTGGCGCTGGCCGATGCGGCCGTTGGCGAAGTCGGAGCTCAGCGTGCCGGACAGGCGACGCACCTGATCGTCGAGCTCAGCCAGATCGGCGGGGTGGGGATAGGGATATGTCTGGGGCATGGTCGGCTCCGTCAAATAGCGGGAGCACGAACCGTCTCTCAGCCGCACCAGCGCCAAGGCATGGGATGCGATGGGGGTGATATGGGGAGCCGCCCGGCCGATTTCAATGGCGGGGCGCACTGTCCGGCGGCCGATTTGTTCCGCCAGGGGGCGGGGGCGATCCGTCCCAGAGTGGTCCGCAGGCGGCGCCTTGCCCCATCATCGGCACGGTTGCGCGGGATGTCTGCTTTCCTCATTCCCGGTCGGCGCGGACGATCTCGACGGCAGAGACGATCGCATCCCCTTTGACGGGCACGAAGCTCAAGTCGAGCGCGTCGCCGGTGACATTCACCTCCGCATCCCGGCGCAGCGCGATTCCCCCCCCGCCTGCCGCATCCGCCACGTCGAACGACCGGATGATCGGTTGCCCGTTCGCGAGCACGTCGAACCGCCGTGCGCCTGCGGGCAATGAGGGTTCGACGAACGTCAGCGTCACCCGGTAACGACCTGCGGCGACCGGCACATGATAAGCGAAACGGCCGTGGCGGAAGGTCGCGGCCACGGCCCGGTCTTCCGTCCCGGCGATCGCGGCGGGGGCGAAGGGCTTGCCATAATCGGCCGGCTTGTCGAGCGTGCCCGGGCTGCCGCCGACGAAGAAGGCATCGGAGCCGAAGCGCCGCGATGCCGGTGCCGCGACGATCGCCCCGGCATCGATCCTCACGGCATGGGCGGCGTCTGCCGACAGGCTCCAGCTCACCCGGTCCTCGACCATGCCTGACGCGAAGCGGCCGGCTGCTATCAACACATTGGCGCCGGGCGACAGCGCGACCCTTTTCCAGACACACACACGGTCCGGGCAGTCGGTGCGGCGCCCCGCTGGGCGCCCGTTGACGGTCAGATCGGTCGTGCGCGCATTGCTGTACACGCGCACGTCCGTCACGGCGTAGGCGCGGTCGACATAGCGCCGGCCGTTGATGTGCACGGTCGGCGTCGCGGTCCAGTTCGCCTTGTAGAAATAATAAGGATCCTTGGCGGTACGCCGATCATAGGTGACCAGGCCCTTGGTGTTGATGTCCTGCGCATCGCCCTCGGTGCGGATCGTGGTCGCGAAGTCGAAGCTGTTCCAGAGCCAGGTCGCCCAGAGATAGGGGCGGGCCTTCAGCGCCTTCCAAGCTTGTTCGTGGATGAAGCTCGCATATTCTTCCGGCTGGTTAGCGCCGCGGGAATCGACCGGTCCGCCATGGACGTCGTCGGTATGGATCGTCGTCGCCGCGCCGGCACCATATTCGGTCACCGCCAGCGGCTGGCGCGGGCGCTTGGCGTGCAGCGCATCGAGCTGTGGCCCCAGATCGTCGGGTGCGCCAAAATACCAGCCGAAATAGCGGTTGGCGCCGCCCAAGTCGGCGGCTGCCGCCGTGGTCGGGATCTCGACGCCCGCATCGAACAGCCGCCCCTCGCAGCAGGTGGCGAGCGCGGTCGGGCGGGTGGAATCCTCCTCATGCGCCAGCTTCTGAAGCTGGTGCAGCAGCGGCATCGGATCGGGCGTCTTCCCGTCGGGATATCCGGTCAGGAAAGCGGGGAAGGAATTCCCGAAATCGACCTCGTTGGCGATGCCCCAGCTGATCACCGACGGGTGGTTGCCGTTCTGCCGGATCAGCTCGCGCACCTGCTGCCGCGCATTGTCGACCAGAGCCGGGCGCGGCTCCAGTTCGCCGCGCCGCGTCCAGGCCGAGACCAAGGGGATTTCGTCCCACAGCAGCAGGCCGTAGCGATCGGCCAGGTCGTGGACCGTCTGGCCGTGCTGATAATGGGTCAGCCGGATCGTGTTGACGCCCATGTCGCGCATGATCGCCAGATCCTCGGCCACGTCGGCGGCGGAGATCGCCCAGCCCTTGCCTTCGCGATCCTGGTGATAGCCCACGCCATGCAGCGCCAGGTGGCGCCCATTGAGGAACAGTCCCTTGTCGGGGTCGATCCGGATGGTGCGGATCCCGAACGGCTGCGTCACCCGATCGAGCAGCCGACCGCGCGCATCGGTCAGAGCCACCACCAGCCGGTAGAGATAGGGGTCTTCGACGCCTTGCCACAGATGTGGCGACGCGACGGTCAGATCGGTGCCGGCCTCTTCCGTGCGGCCGGGGCGCATAGACAGCCTATGCGTCGCGCTCGCGGCAGCCCGGCCGGCGGCGTCGACCAAGGTCGCGGTCACGCGCACCGCCGTGGGCCGCCCGGCGTCGTTGGCGATGCGGGCCCTCACCGCCACGCGCGCACCACGGGGGGTGGCCATCACCGTCGCGGCATAGACGCCAGGGCCGCCCAAGTCCGCCAGGTCGAAATGGACGGGGTCGACCGCGATTAGCCGGACCGGCCGATAGAGGCCGCCATGCACGAAGAAATCGCCGGTCAGCGGCAGCACGTCCGCGGTGGCGCCGCCGTCCGCCGGCGCGCTATTGTCGACGCGGATCACCAGCAGATTGCCCCCGCCGCGCCGCACCCTGTCGCTCACGTCGAAGCGGAAGCGCGAGAAGGGGCCGGCATGATCGCCGATCCGGCGGCCGTTCAGCCAGACGCTGGCGACGCGGCTGGCGGCGTCGAATTCCAGCCACAGGCGCTGGGAGAGCGGGGCATCGGCGCGGAAGTGCAGCCGGTACCAGCCGCGCCCCTGCGTCTTGTCGACCGTGTCGGCACGGTTGATGTGGCGCGCCGGATCGGGGCGATAATAGCCGACCCGGTTCCAGCTGTGCGGCACCTGCACCCGTGCCCAGCCGCTGTCGTCATAGCCGTCGTCGGTCGCGTCGTCGGGCAGATCACCAAGATGGAAGCGCCATCCCGTCGCCAGCAGCGTCACGTGCCGGGCTTCGCGCGGCGCCTGGGCGGCCAGGGGCTGCGCGGAGAGAAGCGCCAGCGCCGCGGTTGCAATCAAGGCTGCCTTGCCGTGGATCATGCGCTCCTCTCATTTTGATCTGACCAATTGGCTGACATTAGGACCAAACTGGCATGACCAATAGGCCATAATCGCGTCCCGACGAAATTTCCGAGCGCGTGTCGGCGGGTGCCGCTCGCGCAAACCGGGATCAGGGTGAGAATTTCAAAAGACCGCAAGCCGTGGCATTCTGCGCGGGGGCGACAATGCGCTCGGCAGGTCCGGCCGCACGCCCACGTCCGGGCTACGACAGGAAAGGCACGTTGATGACCAGTGAAGCCGCGCTCATGCGATCGGAAACGCCGCTCTCCCCGCTGCCCCTCTTCGAAATGCCGCGCTGGCTGGCGGAGCCGCTGGTTCGGATGTTCCG
>Ga0068856_100004683_pt1 | contig 13578 bp, 8 predicted proteins | sample KBSCornC62_FD_66595 | JGI IMG/M metagenome (GOLD analysis project Ga0068856, IMG submission 66595) | Corn rhizosphere microbial communities from Kellogg Biological Station, Michigan, USA - KBS Corn C6-2 | ecosystem: Host-associated > Plants > Roots > Rhizosphere > Soil ...
CGCCCATCGCACCGGGAGAGACGCTGACGACACCAGCTGGCTTCTTATCGAAAACGCTTTTTCCGTAAGGCCGGGACCCGACGTCAATTGCGTTTTTCAAAACGCCGGGAACTGACCGGTTGTATTCAGGCGTACAAAACAAAACCGCGCTACAACCCTGAAGACGCGAACGGAATTCAGTCCATTCCTTTGGCGGCGTTTCTTTGTCGAGATCTTCGTTGTAGAGCGGAAGCTGGCCGAATTCGATCATCTCGTAATCAAAGTTCTTCGGCGCGATCTTCATTAAAGCGAGCGCCATTTTGCGATTCCAAGATTCCTTGCGAAGACTTCCGACAAGAACAGCGATTTTTTTGGATGCCATGACCGAGTCCTTTTGCTTTGATAAGTTCGGTTTTCATTGAATCAGAAGAGGAGCTACAAATCATGAGCGTTTATCTTAAAATTTTCGTTGCGTCGCTCGCCTGTCTCGGTTTGTTTGATTTTATTTGGCTCGGTTTTATTGTCCGCGGCTTCAATAATGAGCAATTAAGCGGCATCGCCCTCATGAGCAACGGTCAAATCTCACCGCGACCTGTGGCCGTGATGCTCGCTTATCCACTGATGGCCTTCGCATTTACCGTTTTCGTGGGCCCCGCTATTTTAGACGGAACGTGGCTGAGGTGCCTCCTCTTAGGGGCAGCTCTCGGACTTTCCATCTACGGCCTCTATGATCTGACCAACCTTGCGATTTTAAAAACCTACCCGCTTCCGTTTGCAATCGTTGATATCTCATGGGGCGCGACCGTCTATGCCATCACAAGCCTCGTCGTCTGGAGTCTGCGCGGCTATCTAACTTGATTTGACACACAAGACGGCGACGTCATTCAATGACGCCATGACAAAATTTATCCTCGCCGCAGTAGCTACCGCTTCACTCCTAATCGCGTGCGCCTCAAAGCCAGTCGCGACAAAAACCGCCGCGACAAGCGAAGAGTCAGAGGCGAATCTGACTCGTGACGAAGCCACTCAACGAGCCTCTCTAATCAGCGACGTCAGTTATGATTTCGATGCCCACATCGACGGCCAAAGCGATTCGTTTAAGGCAACAACCTCGATCGAATTTAAGTTGGCGAGGATCGAATCGGTCTTTCTGGATTTTCAAAACGGAGCCCAACTCGACGGCGTCACCATTAATGGCAAGCCAACAACGGTGACGTATCAAAATCACCGTTTGATTTTGCCGGTTTCGGCGCTACGGGCAGGCGAGAACAAAGTCGGCGTCTCATATGTGCAAAAATACTCGCACGACGGACGCGGTCTTCACCGCTTCCTCGATCCTGAAGATAAAAATGTTTACCTGTATACTCAGTTCGAGTCTTACGACGCTCATCAAATGTTTCCTTGCTTCGATCAACCTGACCTAAAGGCGACCATGACCATGAAGGTCACCGCACCGAACGGCTGGCAAGTGATCACGACAACACGCGAATCGTCGGTGAAAAAATCCGGCGATGAATCGATCTGGACGTTCCCGGCGACACCGAAGATCAGCACGTACCTCTTTTCTCTTCACGCGGGACCGTATGCGAAATGGGAAGAAAAAGCCGGTCGGATTCCGATGCGTTTATTTGTTCGACAGGCGCTAAAAAAATACGTTCGCCCGAAAGAGTGGTTCGTGCCCACCCGCCACGGCTTGAAATTCTACGGCGATTATTTCGCCTATCCTTATCCGTTTAAAAAATTTGACGAAATTATCGCACCCGACTTCAACGCTGGCGCGATGGAAAACGTCGCTGCCATCACGTTTAGCGAACATTTCGTTCACCGGGGTCCGTCGACAAGAGAAGAACGGGAAGGAACCGCTTCAGTGATCCTTCACGAGATGGCTCACATGTGGTTCGGCGATCTCGTTACGATGAAGTGGTGGAACGGGCTTTGGCTCAACGAAAGCTTCGCGACCTTTATGTCTGCGCTCTCCCAAGATCACGCGACTGAATTCAAAGAGTCGTGGACGACTTTCTACCGCCACGAAAAGCTTTGGGCGTATTGGCAAGATCAGCTGGTTACAACCCATCCGATTGAAGCGCGCATTGATGACGTCGCAACGGCCTTTACGAACTTCGATGGAATTACTTACGGAAAAGGCGCCTCGGTCCTAAAGCAACTCAACTATTATCTAGGAGAGAAGGCGTTTAGAGACGGCGTTCGTTATTATTTCAAGCAACACGCCTACACGAACACGACGTTACAGGATTTTATCGGCGCGCTCGAACACGCATCGGGAAAGTCGCTTCAAGAGTGGTCACATGCCTGGCTCGAAGATGCAGGCCTTGACACGGCCGAAGCTGTTTATACTTGCAATGCCAACCGCATCGCCTCTTTTGCGATCAAAGCCGCTGGCCCAGACGGTAAACTCACTCCGCGTGTTCATAAAACGTTAGTGCAAGTTTACAACGAGCAAATGAAACCTGTGGCTTCATCGACAGTTGAATACAAGCAAGGAGCTACCGAAGTAAAAGCGTTACTTGGAAAGCCTTGCCCCTCGTTTGTTGATTTGAATCAAGACGATCACGACTTTGTTAAAACGAAGTTCGATTCTAAATCTCTTAAATCGATTCAACAGAACGTCATGGCTTTGAAAGATTCCTTCACCCGCCTGCGCATCTGGCCCTCTCTTGATACGATGGTTCGCGATCACGAGCTGACACCGGATGCTTACTTGAGCGTCGCCGCGAAAGTGTTGCCAGCGGAGACTGACTTGGCTTCACTTGAACAACTCACCCAACCTCTCGCCGAAATGTTTCGGTACTTGCCTGATCAAGGTGCCGCGCGAACGGCGCGGGTTGAAGAATTTGAAAAGCTTTTGTGGGCACGAACGCTTCGCGCTTCGCCCGGCTCTGATTTGCAAAAAATCATGCTGATGAAATTCGTTGAAATAGGCGAATCGCAAGACGCTCGAGATAAAATGGTGAGTCTCTTGAATGGCTCGCTCCAATTAAAAGGGCTAAGCCTAGATGCGGACCGCCGTTGGACGTTCGTCGTTCGTCTTTCATCGCTGGGAGACGCGCGCGCGGCGGGCTTGATCGCATCTGAGAGCAAAAAGGATACATCAGAATCAGGCATTCAAATGGCGCTCGCGGCCGAAGCTGCGGCGCCAAATGCGAAAGCCAAACGCGTTTGGTTTGATAAGCTCATCACTGACAACGAAGTTAAATACGCTCGCGCGCGGACGGCAACGCGGTGGATGTTCTCACCGCTTCAAGACAAGATCCGCGAAGAATTCGCGAATGAGTTCTATACGAAACTGCCCGACTTCGCTTCTCGGCGCCAAATCGACATCGTCGAACTTTTTGCCTCGCACTTTGTTCCAACGACGTGTTCAATGGACAGCGCGGCTCGCCTTCAAAAGTTCATCGATGCCCATCCGGAGTTGGCGCCGACCATTGTGAAACAGCTGAAAACCGACCATCAAGAAGATGTCCGCTGTGCGCTAGCCCGCGCTTCGAAGTAAGTTGAGAATCGTTTAAGGGACGAGGATCGTCCCTTTTTGTCCAGTCTGCTTTTCATAGGCCGCAGTGACCGCGGCCGCGATGCGCGCGCCTTCGCCCTTTTTCGTGATGGCGACGATTGAACCGCCAAAGCCTCCGCCCGTTAATCTCGCCCCGTAGCACGCCGAATCCGCTAAGCAGAGTTCAACGAGTTTGTCGATTTCGGGAATCGAAACTTCGTAGTCGTCTCGCATTGAACAATGCGACTCATAAAAAAGCTGGCCCATCTTTTTAAAATCGTGCGCTTTCATCGCCTCAACCGCCGCATGCACGCGTGCGTTTTCGGTGATGACGTGACGGGCGCGCTTAATTTCAACCGGGGTCAATACACCGGTCTCGAGACGGTCTAAAGTTGCCGATCTGAGTGACGGAACTTTTAGTTTCGCGGCAGCCGATTCGCACTCGGCCCGGCGTTGGTTGTAGCCTCCGCCTGAAATACGGTGCGCGACGCCCGAGTTAATGACGATTAAATCGATCTCGTCGAGAGGGATCGGAACCCTTTCAAAACGCAAGGTCATCGTATCCAGGAAAAGCGCCTCACCGAAGGCCGCCATCGCACACGCCATCTGATCCATGATCCCGACGCGGGCTCCGACAAATTCGTTTTCAATTCGCTGCCCAATGCGAGCCAAGACCTCGTCTGTAATGTCGAGTGCGAAAGCTTCGCGAATGGCTTTTAAAACCGCAATTTCGAATGCGGCGCTCGATGAAAGGCCGCTGCCCATCGGAACGTTCGAGTCGATTTCAATTTCGAAACCGCGAATCGCGTATCCATCTTTGAGAAGAAGGCTGGTTGCGCCTTGAAGATAATCGCACCACGCGCCCGTTTTGTGTTCCGTTCCCAGCTCGTATTCGCATTTCGCTAGTTCACGAGCCGTCGTGCGACCGATCACTAAGCGATCTTGACGTGTGGTGAGCCGAGCTGTCGTTCGCTGGGGAATCGCCGTGGGGAAAACCCAGCCGTCGTTATAATCGGTATGCTCGCCGATTAAGTTCACGCGCCCATTCGCCACGGCCGTAATCATACAGGGACCTCTCGCAGCTCGCGCGCCTTCTCTTCAGGCAACGCATCGTTAATAAAGAATCCACCCGCGAGCTCCGTGCCTGCGAGGTATTTCAATTTATCGCTCGTTCTAAGCGGCGGAAATGTTTGGAAGTGAAGATGAAGCCCTTCCGTCGGCGTGCCGTCCGTCGGTGCCTGGAAGAGCGCCAACAAATACGGAAACGGCTTTTTCCAAAGACCGTCGTACTTCATCAACGTGGTTTTCAAAACAGACGCGAGATCGCGAAGTTCACTCTCCGACAAATCGTAGAGATAAGGAGCCGCGCGCTTTGGCGCGATCCACGTCTCGTAAGGATAGCGCGCGCAAACAGGAATGAACGAAAGCGCCGACCCTTTTTGAACGATCAATCTCCGCCCGTCTTCTTCTTCGCCTTTGATGAAGTCTTCAAGGAGTCCGCGGCCTTCCCGCAAAAAGTGCGCTCTTTGAGTTTCGATCATACGGGCCGGAAGCGGCGGAACTAAGGGATATGAATAAATTTGCCCATGCGGATGATGGAGCGTAACGCCCACTTCAACGCCGCGATTTTCAAAAGGAAGAACGTATTTGATTTCGTTCTTTGATCCCAGCTCACGCGTGCGGTCTGCTAACACTTTTAAGACCAAGGTCACTTCATCAAGAGACATCGTCGAAAGCGACGTCTCGGGATCTTGCGAGAACACGACAACTTCGCAAACGCCCAATCCCGGTTCGACTTCTGTCGGAACTTGAGGAAGAGGCGCCTCGGCCGCATTCAAACTGAGTGACGGAAAAAGATTTTCGAAAACGGCGATATCATATTTTCCCGCAGGCAGTTCGGTCGGAAAATCAGCCGACTTTGTGACGGCGAGTGGAGAATATTCTTTTGGCGGAAGAAACGTTCTGTTTTGACGGTGCGACGCATAGGCCACCCATTCGCCGCGGAGCGGATGCCAGCGCAAATGTGAGCGACCCGTGACAGGATCGTGCGGCGGGTTTGTAGCTTGAATCGAATCAGCGATGGGCTCGCGGGAGTAAAGAAAGAGTTTTCGGCCATCGGGTTTGACGAGATCTTTTCTATGCATGAGTTGTTTATAGAGACTGAGAGCCTAATCAGCGTCAAGCCTCTAAATGAGGCTAAATTGTGACGGTTTCGCAGCTTGATGGTGTCAGTTGGCCATGCTACGCAAAGCTCGTCTAGAGGGGGAACTCCATGATTCGATCGATGCTCGCACTGACCGCGGCCGCTTTGCTTTTTTCCTGCACAAAAACAAATTCGCCATCCGATGCGACGGCGACTTCATCGGCAAATCGAGACGCGAAATCGAACCACACCAAAGTGATCGGTTTCTCCCAGATCGGCGCCGAGAGCGCATGGCGTTCAGCCGAAACGAAATCGATTCAAGAAGAAGCGAAAAAACGCGGTTATGACCTCCGCTTTTCAGACGCACAGCAAAAGCAAGAGAATCAAATTAAGGCGCTTCGGACATTCATCGCGCAGAAAGTGGACGCAATCGTCCTTGCGCCTGTCGTCGAAACCGGATGGGAACCTGTTTTGCGCGAAGCGAAGGCAGCTAACATTCCCGTGATCCTTGTTGATCGTGGAATCACCACGAGCGATCCAAGCCTTTATACGACTCTGATTGCATCGGATTTCGTGAACGAGGGACGCATGGCCGGAGATTGGCTTGCGAAGAAAACCGGCGGCAAAGCAAAAGTCGTCGAGCTTCAAGGAACACCAGGTGCGGCCCCGGCCAACGACCGCAAAGCCGGATTTGCAGAAGTCGCCCAGAAAAATCCTGGCCTTCAAATTATTAAGTCGCAAACCGGTGAATTCACGCGTGCCAAAGGTAAAGAAGTGATGGAAGCCTTCTTGAAATCGGACGGCCCTAACATTCAAGCCGTGTACGCGCACAATGACGATATGGCTCTTGGAGCGGTTCAGGCGATCGAAGAATCCGGCCGTAAACCGGGAAAAGATATTTTGATCGTGTCCGTCGACGGAACAAAAGACGCCTTTCAAGCGATGGCCGACGGAAAAATGAACGCGGTCGTCGAGTGCAACCCCCTTCTCGGCCCTGCGGTTTTCGATGCGGTCGACAAAATTTCGGGCGGATCGCAAGTCGAGAAGAAAGTCGTCGTTCAAGATAAGACCTACGATCAAACCGAAGCGGCGCAAGCGCTTCCGACACGCCAGTATTAATTTATGTCAGTCATCTTGGAAGCTCGCGGGATCTCAAAGTCTTTTGGTCCCGCAAAGGCGCTCGTCGATGTCGGCCTTACTCTTCGCGCGGGCGAAATTCATTCGCTCATGGGCGAAAACGGTGCCGGCAAATCGACGTTGATCAAGATTCTCTCCGGGATTCATCGGGCCGATAGCGGCGTGATTGAACTTGTCGGAGAAAAGACCAGAGAGACAATCGCGCCTCGCTCGAACCAAGAGGCGCAGTCACTTGGACTCAGCACGGTCTTTCAGGAAGTGAACCTTGTTCCGACACTGACCGTGGCGGAGAACATTTATCTCGGCCGTGAATTAAAGCGTTTCGGGATTCTCGATAAGAGAAAGATGTGCGAAGGCGCTAAACGCGCACTCGCGCGTTTAGGTCTCGATATTGACGTGAATGCGAACCTTGAAGACTTCCCGATCGCGATTCAGCAGATGGTCGCGATTGCGCGGGCACTTGATTTAAAAGCACGCGTTTTGATTTTAGATGAAGTGACATCGTCGCTTGATCGAATGGAAGTCGAAAGTCTGTTTGCGGTTTTGCGCCAGTTGAAATCGGAAGGCCTCGCAATCGTCTTCATCTCTCACTTTCTCGATCAAATTTACGAGATCTGTGACCGTGTCACGGTTTTGCGAAACGGTCGATTCGTCGGTGATTGGACTCTTTCGGAACTTCCGCGCACACAGCTAATTTCGAAAATGATGGGACGCGAACTCGAAGCGACCGAGCGCGCTCTTTCAAATACCGATTCTAGCGAAGCGCAACCGGCCTGGCTTGAATGTGAAGGCCTGGCCCGCGCAGGTTCGATCGAACCTTTTGCGTTAAACATTCGCGCCGGGGAAACTCTAGGGCTCGCAGGACTTTTAGGTTCGGGCCGAAGCGAGTTGATCCGTCTTCTCTTCGGTATCGACCACAAAACCCAAGGACGCTTGAAAATCGACGGAACCGAAATCGCGATCGACGATGCGACGGATGCCATTCGAAACGGTTTCGCGCTCGTTCCCGAAGATCGAAAAACACAGTCGATTTTCCCTGGCTTAAGCGTACGCGAAAACATCGTTCTCGCGCTCCAAACGCAGCGAAGCTGGGCTAGAGCCCTTTCGCGTCGGGAACAAAACGAAATCGCGTCGCGATTTATTTCGGCTATGGGAATTAAAACGACCGATGCGGAACAACCGATCGAAACTCTCAGCGGTGGTAACCAGCAAAAAGCGATTCTCGCCCGCTGGCTTGCACTTGAACCGCGCTTGCTCTTACTTGATGAACCAACTCGCGGTATCGACGTCGGTGCAAAAGCGGAGATCTTGAAACTTGTTCGGGACCTCTCGGCAAAAGGAAAATCGGTTGTTCTCGTAGCGACTGAACTCGAAGAAGTCGTGCGCGTTTCAGATCGAGTGGCCGTGTTAAAAGACCACCGAAAAATCGGCGAGCTCACGCGACCGAATCTCAATGAAAACGCGGTGCTTTCATTAATTGGAGAGGCTCCATGAAAACGCAGTGGTGGTCCCTCGCGGCTCTTTTGGTTTTGCTCCTCTTAAATGCGGTCATGAACCCTGCCTTTTTCGCAGTTAGCATTCACGATGGGCAGCTCTACGGGAGCTTAATCGATATCGCATTCCGTTCGGTGCCTTTGATCCTCACGGCTCTCGGAATGACCTTGGTCATTGCAACGGGCGGAGTCGATCTCTCGGTGGGATCGACCGCAGCCTTCGCTGGTGCATGCGCGACTCTCGCACTTGGCGGCGGCTGGCTTTCGGCGCTTGCAGCCGCACTGCTTGGTGGATTGGCTGTCGGGCTCTTTAACGGTCTGCTAATTACGGCCCTTGGTTTACAACCGATTATCGCGACTCTCATTTCAATGGTCAGCACTCGCGGTTTGGCCCAACTTGTTTTGGGCGGGCAAATTCTCCCGATCGCAAATCCAAGTTATGTTGCAATTGGAACTTCGGCTTTCTTGGGAGTGCCGGTCGCAATTTGGATCGTTGTCTTTAGCTGCTTAGTTCTTTCGCTTCTCCTTCGAAGAACGACTGCTGGCCTTTTCATCGAAGCCGTCGGCGCGAATTCGCTGGCGTCTCGCTTCATTGGGTTATCGGAAAAGAAAGTGCGACTTGTGGTGTACACGCTCGCCGGCCTATTTGCAGCCCTCTCAGGCGTTGTTCTCAGCACGAATATTCGCGCGGTCGACGGCAACAACCTTGGTCTTTATCTCGAACTTGATGCCATCTTGGCAGTCGTCATCGGCGGAACAAGACTGAGCGGAGGACGCTTCTCCCTTCTGGGGACCGTCTTCGGTGCGCTCATCATTCAGACCGTGACAACAACGATCAATACGCAAGGGATTCGCGTCGAACTCATGCTGATGGTGAAAGCTTTGGTCGTGATCGCGATATGCCTCGCGCAATCGACCCGAGTGAGCCAACTCTGGACCCGTCTTCGCCAGGGGGCGATGTCATGATGAAGCACCAGTGGACACGTAGTCAGGCTTCTCTCGGAGCAACGGTTCTGATCGCGATTTTGCTCATCGTCGCCGCGTCTTTGAGATTTACAGGATTTTTCTCACTTCCCGTTTTCGTGAATCTTTTCGACGACAATGCCTTTCTCGGAATTGCGGCCGTCGGCATGACGTTCGTGATTTTATCGGGCGGGATCGATCTTTCAGTCGGCTCGATGATTGGATTTGCAAGCATAGCATCGGCCCTTCTCGTTGAACATGCGCATTGGCATCCGTTGACGGCGGCGGCCGCCGTTCTCGTTTGCGGCTCTCTCTTCGGGGCTCTTCAAGGATGGATGATCGCTGAATTCGAAATCGCCCCGTTTCTCGTCACGCTCGCGGGGATGTTCTTCGTGCGTGGAGCGGCTTATACGCTGTCGCTTGAATCGGTTGCGCTTCGCCATCCGTTCTATGCGGCCGTTCAAGCGGCACGGATTCCGCTCTTTTCAGGAGCTTCAATTCCGCCGACGGCGCTTTTGTTTTTCATCGTCGTTTTAGTCGGCTTGTTTTTGACAACGCAGACCAGATTCGGTCGCAGCGTTTACGCGATCGGCGGAAACGCGCAGTCAGCGCTCCTGATGGGCTTACCCGTGAAGCGAAGTCTCGTTTCGATTTACGCTCTGAGCGGCCTCCTGTCGGCGTTAGCCGGCCTGACGTTTGCGCTTTATACGAGCTCAGGAAATGCGACGGCGGCCTTAGGTCTTGAGCTCGACGTAATTGCCGCGGTCGTGATCGGCGGAACTCTTCTCACCGGCGGGCAAGGTTCCATTATCGGGACCGTCCTGGGCGTCTTGATTCTCGGCTGCATCCAAACGATCATTACTTTTGACGGCACACTGAATTCTTGGTGGACCCGCATTGTCATCGGGGCTCTTTTGTTCTTCTTTGTGACTCTTCAAAAGATTCTCTCTCAAGTTTGGCTCAAACGCTTAAAGCCCGTGAAACGCGCGGGGCGTAAGAAGTCTTTGGCCAATCAAGCCATGCTCGCCGCACTTCCGATCGCGATTTGTATTTTCTCGATTCACGCGAGTGCGCAAGCATGCCCGCAAGGTTTCGAGCACGCCCGCAAGCTCGACTCGGGACTTTACCAGATCACAGGGACGGGTTTGAAAATTGGCGAGCATTCGTCAGACGACCTTCCCGACCCGGCTCCGCCCTTCACCGCGGAAGATGGCTCTATCGAAATCTACGGCTCCTCCCTCTCCTTCATTCGATTCCAGAACCGCGCTGAGTTTGAAAACGGAGGCTGCTTTGAACGCGTGAGCCTCGACTTGCGCCAAGATAATAACGAAGGCTATCCGCTCGCCTATTCGCATCCCTGGGACGTTCGCAAATTCCGCGTCGAACCCAAAGGCAAACCTGCTTACAATATTCTCGTTGCAGGAGCGATGTCGCGCTCCGGTTCAAACACGTTTCCCGTTTGGCCCGACGACAATATCTCGCGCCGGATCTTCATGTTCCATGAAACACCCAAGCATCAATGGATTCGTGACGTAAATCCAATCGTAGGAACCGTGGCACCCGTTTGGCTTGGACACTCGTACGGCGGAAATTTTATTCAAGTGGGCATGGCGGATCAAAATGTGATCCATCCTGACGATACGACCGACATCGCGTTTTTCTACGATAAGGTGTCGGATGACACGAACAACGCCCCTTTCAAAACCGAGATCTTTGCGACGGCAACGCGCGATTTCGTGGTGAAGGGCCCCGAGATTCCGATCTTCCAAATCAATACTCCCGCCTATCCATCGTTGAAGAGAACGGTCGGTGGATTTCTCGCTGAAGGTCCGCGCCCGATCGAAATGTCGATCGGCGGGCAAACGTTTTTTATCGTCACGTTCTCCGCGGGAGATTTCCCGACGGATTTCTACACGATGAACTACGCCTGGAGCCGTTCGCTCATGGGACCTTACACTCCGGCACTGACGGAAGACGGAAAAGATCTTCTCGATTTAGGAAAAGAGATCAAAGCCGCGTACGGTCTTTCGTGGATGGGGCGCCCGTCGATTTTCAAATCGCCGCAAGGCCATTACGAGATGATGTTTCACGCCGTGATGAAAAGCATCAGGCCTGACAATGACTACACGAAATGGCCCTCTGACCTTCTCGGGTTCTATCGCTCGCTCTTTAAGGTGTCTCTAGATACGAGCGTGAGCGCGAAAGGCGAACCGGTGATTCGCCTGAATCCTCACGTTTTTGTTCAGTAAGCGCGGCAATCAATACGTAAAGAGATCGCGGCACGTTCGAACGACGCGTGCTTGCGAATGCAGGACAACGGCCTTCGACGTCTGTACGCGAACCGCTGGTAAGTGCGGTTGCATTGCATTCGCGGCATTCACGCGCTCCTGCGCTTGTTGAAGGCCCGCATCGAATTCGCGGCTATAAGCGAGATACCAGGGTGTATCGTCCGCCCACGCACTTAACCGATATTCGAATTGTTTAGGAGCCGTGCGAACGAGCTTGAACACTCCGTCTTCACCGCGCTTCCCGTTCGTCGCAATCGTTCCGGTCAAAGGGCCGCCCATCCAACCGGGAACTCCGATCGCCGGTCCCACGTGAAGGGACGTGATGTAAGAACCCGTCTCCCGAGCAACGGTCGAAAGCGCAACCGTACTTTGCATTAACATCATCTTCGCCCAAGGGTAGTAAGGGCCGCCGAGCTCCGCGAAACCGATGTTATAGACTTTCAACTGCTTCACGTAAGGAACCATGACCTTGTCGACGCCGTCGCGAAGTCCTGCGCGAATCTGGCGCGCATAGTGCGGAGGCAAGAAACCCAAAAACCGCTCGCGCTTAAATCCGAACAAGCGGTGGAAAACGTCGCGCTCATCGACGTTCAAAAGATCGCGAAGCGAAAGTCCCGGTTGCGCAACCAAACTTTGATTTGCGAGCTGCGCCGACAAATCAGTGATCGCAGGAACACCGAGCGCTTGCTTGAGGCGAAGGCCGTTATTTTCCAAGAGTGAATTCAAGAAGTGATCAAGACGGTGTTCGTCATTCTCATTTAACATTTTCGGGTCAAAGCCTGCGCGGTCGCGTCGCTCTTTGAACTCCGGCGAATTATCGAGAGTATAATCGTTGCGAAGACCGATCAACTTATCGAGCACAACCCCGTCTTCAGCCGAAAGAAGCTTTTCGAAATCGATTTGATCTGGAGAGTTCACGTCGGGCCAGAGTTTCGCGCCAGTTGCGGCCTCGGCTTGTTGAACGCGGGTACGAAGCACGTTCATGAAGCCCTCATCGGTCGCGGCACCGATCGCTGTACGCAATCGGGCTCCGTGATTCGCCGAAAGATCTTTGATGATCTCGGGAACCGGTTTCGGAAGAAGGAATTCGCCCTGTTGATAATAATCGAGCATCAACATGGTATCGGTCTTTGCCGTTTTTCCCATGACCCTTTGATAAGTGAGATGTTCATCACGAAGCTTTCGCATCATCGAGATGATCGCCTGGCGCGCTTGTTCGACTTGTCCACGCTGGACGTGACCGGGCGCCTGCGCGTATTTCAAAATCATCGCCTCGACAGGATTGATGTCGCCCTTTGCCTTGTTAGCCTGGAAGCGTTCTTGAATCGATGACAAGGGTTCACTCGCAAGACGGTCGAAGTCAGCGTTGAGAAGTTGATCGTCACCTAAAATAAATTGGCTGATCACGAAACGGAGATCCCCTTGATGCGTTGGGTACCGCTCCGGCGTCATCGCTTCGTTATGAAAATAAAGAACGCGTTCATCCATCGGGTCATGTGGACCCATAAAGGCCACGGCTTTTTTCTTGGCACGTTCTACGGCGTAAGCGATTCGGATGGTCGCGCGGCTTGAGGCGACAACCATTTCCGGATACCAGCGCATGTAATCCGGATGAGACCAAAGACCTTTGGTTTTATTCCAGAACTGAAAGAGAAAACCGACGGCCGTGTCAGGCTCGTTGAACTTATTAACCGCGGTTCGCGCCACTGGCTTTTGCTGGCTTTTCGGCAAGATCGAATTTGCTTTGTTAAAGAGCGCTTCTTCTTTGAAAATACGGCTCATCGCAAATTCAGTTCGACGCTCGACCGTCGAAATAAAGTCTTTGTGGTTGTAATAGCTGTGATCGAAATCAATCGATCCGTCCGGATTCAAAACTTCAAATTCCCGCAAATTCGAGAAAAAGAGTACGGAATCCGTCAGCGCGATTCCCCGCTTCCAGGCTTCTTTGTGAAAATCCACGAGCGAGTCAATCGACTGAGGTCGGTTCGGATTGATGGTTTCCATTCCGATCCCGAATCGAATATTGAAAATTCCGGCCTTTACGCACTCATCGAGAAACTTGTCGCG
>Ga0068856_100004684_pt1 | contig 13577 bp, 7 predicted proteins | sample KBSCornC62_FD_66595 | JGI IMG/M metagenome (GOLD analysis project Ga0068856, IMG submission 66595) | Corn rhizosphere microbial communities from Kellogg Biological Station, Michigan, USA - KBS Corn C6-2 | ecosystem: Host-associated > Plants > Roots > Rhizosphere > Soil ...
ACGGCGGCAGGCACATCAACCCTTGGCAGCCCATGCGTGTAAACCGCTGTGCCGCGGCGACAGCATGACACGTTGCCTGGGCCGTGATGTTCAGGATTACCGGAATACGGCTACCAGCAGCCGCGATCACAATCTCAGCAGCTCGGTCAATCTCGTCTTCAGTAAGCTTCCACCATTCGCTAGCAAAGCCAGGAAATGCTACACCATTGGCGCCCGCATCGCAAGCAAACCCCACCTCCCTTGCAAGGGACACAAGATCGAGCGTCTCACTCTCGTCGAACGGCGACTGGAGAATAGGAATTATGCCGCTGAATCGCAGGGACTCCTCCAGGCACCAGTCAGTACCACACGTTCGATTGATTCGCCCCGCGCGAAGCGATCCAGATTCGCCGCCATCTGCCGCGCACGGCGGGCGATCATAGGCGCGGTCCAACCAGAACTATGCGGCGTAGCAAATACGTTCGGCAGTTCGTGGAACGGATAACGTGAGCCGTGCAGACCCTCCCCCGCATGCGAGGGATAGCGGTACCAGACGTCCAGAGCAGCCGCCGCGAACCAGCAATCTCGCAGCGCTTCAAATAATGCCGCCTCATCGATGATCTCAGCTCGCGCCACATTCACCAGCACTGCGTGCGGCTTCAGCAGACGCAATTGCTCGCCAGAGAGCATATGCTGGGTTTCTGGCGTCAGCGGACAGGCTACTACGACGAAATCGCTGGTCGCGAGAAGCTCGGGAAGGGCTTCGGGACCCCCAAGGATGCTTACTCCTTCGCTCTCGCACGCACGCGTTCCGGAGCGGCTCCGAATTGCCTGCGTTGGGAGTCCGAAGGCGGCGGCGCGGCGGGCAACCTCACGTCCAATATGACCGAAACCGATGAGTCCCAGCTTCCCACCGAATAGTTCACGGCGCGGCTCTCCGCCGACGCGTCCGTTGCCCAACCAGTTTCCCTGTCGAAATGCGGCGCGGCTCTCCGCCTGGCCGCTGACCAAGGTGAGCAGCGCGAGAAACACATACTCTGCGATCGGGATTTCATGCTCGTAAACGTTGGCGTGGCGGCAACCTTCTGGCAACTCCATCGGGTCCCGGTGCATGAATCCGGCACCTGGAAAGAGCAGCAGCTTCAGCTTCGTGGCGAGGTTCAGAAGTTCAGGCGGCAATTTGAGCCCGATAGCGGCATCCGCATCGGCAATATGCTCGCCTAACCAAGCCGTGGAATTAGGTCCCACTTCCAGGCTCCAGGATGTCTGAAGCGCATCGCTCAGAAGATCCGCATAGAGCGGCGCGTTGTCGTCGAAAATTACCAGCTTGCGAGCGCCGATCATATGTAAAACCCGGAGCGAGGAGACCGGACGCCCGGGTGGCGCAACAACTCGTCCTCGTTGAAATCGAACCCGAGGCCCGGGGTCTCGTCCAGTTGAAAATACCCGCCGCTAACCGGCAAGCGCCGGGTGAGAATCGTATCGCGCCAAGGCACGTCCTGCAGCATGAATTCCTGGCGGAAGAAGTTCGGAATGGCGGCCATTACGTGCGCAGAAGCAATCGTCGAAATCGGGCCGTTGGGATTGTGAGGGGCGATCGGTATGTTGTAGCACTCCGCCAGAGAAGCGATCTTGCGCATCTCGCTAATTCCTCCACAGCGAGTAATATCCGGCATCAAGATATCGGCGGCGTGTCTCTCGAGAATCGGGAGACACATGAATCGCGAATGCAGCCGCTCGCCTACGCAGACGGGAAGCGGGATGCGCCGCTTAATCTCTGCAATCGCATCGGGAAATTCGGGACCCGCGGGTTCCTCGTACCACATCACCTGAATGGGTAGCTTTTCGATGCGATGTGCCATCTCTACGGCGGTGGGCCCGTTGAGCATGGCATGCGTTTCTACGGCTATTGGAAATTTGGGACCCAGCGCTTCGCCAACTGCCTTCAGGCGATCGATGGCCAAATCTTTCTGCTTCTCGTCCAAGCTCAAATTGTCATTCAGATCGCTTCCGTACCAGTAAGAAGTGTGCGCGAAAGGGTCAAACTTACAAGCGGTGAAACCCGCTCCCGCCATGGCTTGCGCCGCGGAACGGTACCCGGCCGGCGATCCATCGCAATCGACGAACCAGTAATTCGCATAAAGCTGAATGCGTTTCCGGTATGCGCCTCCGAGCAATTGATAGATCGGCATGCCAGCCCTCTTGCCGGCAATATCCCAAAGCGCGATATCCACTGCACTAATCGCAGAAAGCAGCGGGCCCGCCTGCCCGAGCCAATTCATATCCCGATAGCACTTCGTCCAAAGAAAATCGATTCGCCGGGAGTCTTCCCCTACGATATGGCGCCCTACGGCTTCGCAGGCCGCCTCGACCATGGTGCTGCCGGGCCAATTCGTCGCCTCCCCAACGCCCGTCAGCCCATCTTCGGTCTCAAGCTTTATCAGGGTCCAGTTGTATTTGATGCCTTCGATAAGCCATGTCCGAAGCTTTGTGATCCGCATTATTGCTCCGGTATCTCGGAATTCCGGATTGCTTCCGCGGTTCTGAGCGCACGTCCATAAATCTTCGCGCTAGCAACGCCGCTGCCGATACGGAGCGTTTCATCGCCGTTCGCCGAGTGCAGATTCGGACTAAACCGTCCCCAGCCGAACTGACGCGTCTCGCCTCCGTCACAAAGCTTGCCGTCGATCACAAAACTGATAATTTTAGGACCGCCATCGACTATCACCGAGACATGATGCGCCGTCCCGTTCTCGAGCATGCCTGGATCCGAACTCCAACTATTGCGCGTCCGGCCATCGTTCAAAGTGATCTCCAATGTGCCGTTTGGATTCGTGCTTAGTACAAACCCTTTCCCGTCCGCACTGCGGTTGTCGAGCAGAGTCTGCTCCGCAGCCGATGCGGACAACTTGAGCCACAAGTCGAGCGAAAAGCCGGTCCGTATGTCATCCGTGCCATAGTCGGCTCGCTTCGAGCGCTGTACGAATAACGGTAATAGTGGCGCGCTGACGGAAGACTGCCCGCTCTTCGCATTCCATTCCAATAACAAACCGCCTTTAATCGGAGTCTTGTGAGAAGGATTCAGCTCATCCCACATACCATCGAGCAGAACGGCGTCTATCTCATGGACACGCGCAACGTTTTTCTGGGTCTCGGTGATGAAATACCTGCCCTGGTCTTCGATCATATCCGGATAGCTCATGCGAATGAACGGATCGTCATCGTACAGTCCTATTTCCGGCTGAGACCATCGGATGATTTTTCCTTTTGGGCTGTCGGCTTCGATACCACCGACTAGCCAAGCCGGATTACGATCTTCGTAGGCGATGGTGCGCCTCTTGGGATTCGTGCTAATAAACTTTCCCCCGTGATTGTGGAACCAGTAGATGTATTTTCCGTTTTCGCAACGCCAGGCGAAATTGGCCGCCCGCGGATGCTTCATTAAGCGGCCATCGGCGTAGCGCATATACTGCGACGGGTCCCAGGTGTGGCCGCCGTCGCGGCTATAGGTATAGGCCGAATAGCCGTCGATAGTCCGGAAAACACAGAAAAACGAACCATCGCTCAAAACGCTGAAACTCTGCTCTTCGGCAATGGGACCTCCGCCGGCAGGTGCGCGAATGCCGACATCGCCATCCGGCAGTGTTTGCCAGCGAATCCTGTCCGGGTCGTGTTCGGTCAATATGTTGCCGCTCTTTAGCAGCGCTCCTTCAGACGAGGTAAAAAATCCCTCGCCGAAGCCCCCCACTTTGTGAACTGGAACGAAGCCCGCTCCTCCATAGGCAAACGCGCGGCCCACATTCCAGAAGAACTTCAGCTTGCCCTGATATGGGTTCCGCCGATCGATTTCAAAGGCGCGCATCGGAACGTCATAACGCTTGGCGGACCACGTCCTTCCGTTATCGTCGCTGTATTTGAAAACGAAATGGCCTAGACTATCGACGCGGCGGCAGAATCCGTCGGGGTATGCAGGTTTGTCGGCAATGACCTGCCGCACGTTGTCGGTATTGTGGTCGTAGAAAACGTATACGCGGCCGTAAGGAGCTTTTAGTAGTACGGCGTACGATGCCTCCGGACCGCGGGCGGGTTCGACGTCCACCGGCGGCAACCAGGTTTTTCCAAGATCGGTGCTTCGCTGTGAGATTACGTGCTGGCCGCCCGCCCCCTCCACTCCCGCGCCCGTGGTCGTCACAGCGAGCCATGCGCCATCGTCCGTCTTCACGATGTACGGCTGATCCGAATAACCGTCGTTCAGCATGACGCTGCCGTTCGCTATGTTGCGTCTATCCGGAATGTCTGCCGCAGGCACCAAATTTGTTACGGCCACCAAAACGACTGCATGGAGCGTGCCATAGAAAAGCCGTCTTACCGAGGTCCGGTTCATAAAACGTTATGTTATGTGCACAAAACTGAGATGTCAATTGCCGGGCAATTTATTCGTTATCGGCAATGCGCCCACGCGTCCGACGCTGGGGACCCCGAAATCCACCACCCACTACTTCACCGGACGCCAGAAATTTCTCGTAGGTATCGATGACCTCTTCCATGCGATACGTGACGTGCTTACGCATAGCGCGGTCAGCGGCCTGTTCACTGCCCGAACAGAGAACGCTCACCAGCTCTTCGTGCCAACCTTCGGGCAAGGGCGCAGGCTTCGCCAACGTATAACGCCAGTTCAAATGAAGCACCTGACTGTTATGTATATAGCGAACCAAAACCTCACAGCCGGTGGCGGCCGCCAGTTCGTGGTGGAAGCGCATATGGAGGCGATGCACGTCAACCGGCCGCGCGGCGTCGGCCGGACCGCTGAAATAGCGGACAAATTCTTTATCCAGCTTGGCCGCTTCCCAGGTAGCATAGCGACGCTGGATCTTGGTCGCAGTGCGCGCGAACATACGCGCCACCTGTGCCTCGAGCGCCTCCCGCAACATGTAGTGACCGCGCACATCTTCCGGTTTGGGCACTTTAACCCGGGTGCCGACCCGGGGCAGGCTTTCCACCAGCCCTTCCGTTTCGAGACGCTGTAAAGCCTGCGCCACAGGCACTAACGACATGTGGAACATCTCGCCCAAGCGACGTCGTGTAAGGGGCGCGCCGAGGGGAAAAGTACCATCGAGAATACTGTCGCGGATCTGTTCATAAACCGCCTCATTGAGGCTCATGTTCGTTCGAGAGACAGATGACCGCAATCCATTTCCTCCCCGCTTCAGAACCGATAGTTTCGCACGGACGAGTGTTGAGCGAAACACCATTGACATGAAATTCGACGAATGATAGAGTCGATGTGTCTTTGTTAACTGATGTACCAGTTTATCAGGGGGCATCTTAGAAACGGCCACTTCAGGAAGGAACGCCATGCGACGTCTCACAGCTTTTCTAATACTCATTTTTCTCGTGTGTGAGCTGCGGTTACCTGCGCAAAATATTACCGGCGCTTTTGTCGGCTCTGTGAAGGATCCGTCCGGGGCTACCGTCGCGGGCGCCGAAGTGGTCGTTCGAAATGCCGCAACGAATGAAGAGAGTCGAACTTCTACGAACGATCTGGGCTACTACGAGATTCCGTACCTGCGGCCCGGCACGTACGAAGTGCAGGCTTCGTCTCAAGGCTTTAAAGCGAGTATCAGGAAGGCTGTCGAGCTCACGGTCGACAGCCGCGTGCGGCTTGATTTCGATTTAGAGGTCGGCGATTCGAAGACATCCATTTCTGTGAGCGGAGAAGCGCCGCTGGTCGAATCCGAATCCTCATCTCTTGCGCAGCTCGTGAGCACCAAGAGTATTCAAGCCCTCCCGGTGAAGGGCCGCAACGTCTTTGATCTCTCGCTACTGAGTCCGGGTGTCAACGTCAATCCGCGCGCGTTGGGAGGTGTGGCATCCACGGGGGACAACTCCGCACCGCTCTTCGTCCAGTCCGATATCTCGATCAACGGCGGCCGCTACCGCAGCAACGACTTCATGCTGGATGGAGTCAGTATCATGCTGCCGGAGAACAATAACTTCGCGCTCTCACCTACGCCCGACGGCACCCAGGAATTCAAGATCATGACGAACAGCTATGGCCCTCAGTTTGGAAGAAGCGGCGGCGGGGTCCTGAACGTAATCACGCGATCCGGCTCGAATGACTGGCACGGATCCCTGTATGAGTTCTTTCGCAACAATCACCTGGCAGCCAATAATTTCTTCGCGAACGCGAAGGGTCAAAAGCTCGGACCGTCCCATTTCAACCTGTTCGGAGCCTCAATCGGAGGGCCGATCCGGAAGGATAAGACGTTCGTATTTGCGGAATACCAGGGCCATCGCCAGGGGAGCGCACTAGGCGGGCAGCTTGCTACGCTGCCTACCGCCCTGCAGCGCCAAGGCAATTTCTCGCAAACCTTCAATCAATCGGGTCAACTCGTCGCCCTTTACGACCCGTTTACAACAACGACGGCCGGCGGCTCTGGCTACGTTCGCAGTCGCTATGCAGGCAACATGATTCCCCAATCGCAGATCAATTCCGTCGCCCTGAAGATGATGCAGTACATCCCGCTGCCAAACCAGGCCGGCACAGGCGCGGCAGGCGTAAACAATTATGTATGGACCCAGCAGGCATTTCTCGATAGCGATCAGTGGTCGGTCCGCATCGACCAACGCTTTTCCGATCGCCATAGTCTATTCGGACGTTTTACGAGGAATACCGGCGATTCAGGAAACTCCGGCCCGTTCGGCAATGTAGCCGATAACGTTCTTGGAGTGGATCTCAATGGGGTTATTAACGCCGTCATCAACGATACATATGCGGTGAATCCGACGACGCTGGTGAACATTCGATTCGGCGTCACACGGCGATACGAAGGCCGCTCGCCTCTGCATGGCGCCATCAGTCTGAGCGATCTTGGTTTCCCTGCGAATGTCGCCGCGGCGGCGACGCAGCAGGTTTTTCCCGCCATCACCTTCTCGAATTACACATCCTGGGGAGATCCTTCGGGAGATGCGATCCGCCGTGGGAATACGGTTTGGACGCTAGTGGGTGACTCCACTATGATTCGTGGACGCCACACTTTTGTGTTCGGAACCGATCTTCGTCTTTATGACCAGACGCCTTACCAGAGCGGATCCGACGCCGGCAGCTACAACTTTTCGCAAGGCTTCACGCAGGGACCAAATCCTCAAGTTTCCAGTCTCACGTCCGGTGACGCCTTTGCGTCGTTCCTGGTGGGTTACGGCTCCGGCACCTTTACGCAGACGCCTGCGCTTGCCATACGAAATACGTATGCCGCACTCTATTTCAATGACGAAATCAAGTTTGGGAAGCTGACCGTGAATGCTGGACTTCGTTGGGATTACGAGCAGCCGCGTACAGAACGCTACGACCGGTTCTCCACATTCGACTTTAATGCACCTTTTCCAGTACCGGCAACGGGATTGGGCCAAGTCAATGGTACGCTCACCCACCCCGGGCAGAACGGACAACCTCGCGGGCAATTTAACCCGTACTACAAGGCCTTTGGCCCCCGGTTCGGCCTCAGTTACTCGTTGACCCCCAAGACCGTGATCCGGTCCGGATTTGGAATCTTCTATTCGCCGCGTTTCGGCACTACCTCGGCGTCGAACTTCGGAGCGGCCGGCGCCACGCTCAATTCAACCTGGGTCTCCAGCCTTGATGGCGTAACGCCCCTCAATCCTCTCACGAATCCATACCCGAATGGCGTTTTCCAGACATCCAATTCCACCGCCGATCAGTTACTGCTCGGCCAGAGTATTCTGTTCATGGACCGCGGCAATGTAAGCAATATCTATAGCGAACAGTGGAATTTTAATATCCAACGCGAATTACCATGGGCCCTGCTGCTCGAGGCCGGCTATGCGGGAAATCGGGGCGTGCACCTTCCGATCGGAATAGATTTCAATCAGCTCAATCCGATCTATCAAAGCCTGGGAGCCGGCCTCAGCACGCAAGTGCCGAATCCCTTCTTTGGAAAAGTAAGTACTGGCGTTCTATCAACGCCCACGGTAGCCAGAAGCCAGTTGCTCCGTCCGTATCCGCAGTATTCAAGCGTCTCTACTAATAGCCCAGCTGTGGCTGAGAATGAGGCGAACTCAATTTATCATGCATTTACTGCCAGGCTGAACAAACGTTTCTCGAACGGCATAGGATTTTTGATTGCCTATACCGGTTCGAAAACAATCGATACGGCGTCGGGGCGTATCTTCGGTATCAACGCATTTGTACCGCCCGTACAAAATATTTACGAGCTGCGAGCCGAGAGAGCGGTCTCGGAGGCCGATATCTCGCAGCAGCTGGTCATTTCACACACGATCGAGCTTCCATTCGGCAAGGGCAAGCATTTCTTGAGTGGCGCCAATGGCGTGGTTAACCTCGTGGTCGGCGGCTGGAGCGTGAACGGCACCGTCACCCTCGTGACGGGCTATCCCCTCGCGCTTACGTCCACGGGAAATAGCGGCACGTTTTCCGGGGTTCTCCGACCGAATAGTACTGGCAAATCGGCCGAGTTCTCCGGGTCTGTCGAGTCGCGCCTGAACCGCTACTTCGATATCGCCCAGTTCACGATTCCGGCGCCGTTCACATTCGGTAATGTATCGCGCACGCTTCCAGATGTAAGGAGTCCGGGACGTCGCAACTACGATCTGGCCCTACAGAAGCAAGTCGTGGTTCGCGAGCCATTTTCCGTTCTCTTCCGCGCCGAAGCGTTTAATTTGACCAACACTCCTTACTTCTACGGTCCGGGAACCGGCCTGGGAACGGGGACGTTCGGCATCATCTCCGCCTCTTCGGGCGAGCGTCAGGTTCAATTGGCGCTGAAAGTACTTTTCTGATCGAGCGCCACCATACTCCGGTAGAAGCCGATCAAGTCCAAATTGACTGGCTTGATACCAAGCTGCCGTAGCATGTTTGTAATCTGGCCGCGATGATGGCTTCCATGATTTACAACGTGCAGGACGATCTGCCAAAGAGGCGTTGCATAGGGCGTGCCCGCCATGGTCCTGTATGACACATCGCGGAGCCAATCTTTCTCCGCCAGCCGTTCAGCCCATGTCACCAACTCGGCCAGCATCTCTGTCCAGACTTTTTGGAGATCGTAGTTGCAGCCGGGAGCCTCGTAGTCAGCCAATTGCCTGGGAGGCCGACCATTCAAACGGTCCCACCAGACGCAATCCGCCTGGTACATGTGCACGAGGGCTCCGTAAACGCTCCCGAACGATCCGTTGAGAGTTTTGACGAGTTGTTCCGCCGGGAGCGGCACCGTCTCTTCTAAAACGCGTCCGGTCGCCCATTGGTGGTAGCGGAGATGAGTAACTCCGGTGCTGCTCAGCATAGGCGCTTACAGACGCTCGAGGCGCGTCTGGGCGTCGCCAAATTGGTCGAGCTTTATTCCCATACGATCCATGATCGAGAGATATAAGCTGCACAGTTTGCGATTGTCGTCGCCGGCTTGCAAATAGTCGAGCGTCCGTCCTGTCTCGAGCGTCCCGCCCAGTCCCCCGGCGAGGACCAGTGGCAGCCGGGTGTTGTCGTGCTTGCGGCCAATCCACATATTGGACAGGAACATCAGGCACGAATTATCGAGTACTGTGCCGTTGCCCTCGGGCATGCTGTCCAACTTCATCGCCAGATAGGCGAGTTGGCTCAGGTGGAAACGTGAGATCCGCTCGTAACCATCGGAGAGATTGTCGTGGGAAGCCGAATGATGCCCGTCTTTGACACCGAGGAACGGATAATACATTGCCGACAAGTCACGCGCGAGAAGCAGACTCGCCACGCGCGTCTTATCAGTCTGGAAGCCTATTGCAATGATGTCGCACATCAAACGCGCGTGATCGCGCAGGTCTTCCGGAAGCCCGTTGGCCGGACGGCCCATCGAGAACACTGGACGGTTCTGTTGTTTGGCAAGATCCTGCGCGCGATCCTGGCTCTTGCGCATGCTGTCCACGCGCTTTTCGATTTCGCGTACGCTGGTGAGATATTCGTCCAGCTTGACCTTGTCGTCTGAGCTAATTTCCTGGCTCAGGACCGACGCTTCCTGACGGACGCGGTCGAGGATGCTCACATTGCGAAGACTGCCCCGATTTTCGAACAAGCTATCCCAGGCAAGCGCTGGGTAGACCTCGTTCGGAACGGGAGAATCCGGACTCTGCCAGGAAACGTGTGAACTGTAGGCGAGTGAGTAGTTGGTCTCGTGATAACCCGTCATCGGCTGCTCGCACGCCAGCACGATGCTCGCTTGCGGCGTATCCTCGCCGACGCGGTTGGCGATCATCTGGTCGACCGTGACACCCGCGTGAATGATGGCTCCTTTATGAATGACCGCGCCCGAAAGCAGGCCTCCGGTTTGCGCCGGATGAATGCCGAGACCGACGGACCGCTTCTGATAGAGCCCGTGAATGACGTTGATTTTATGTTTGATCGGTTCAAGCGGAGCGAGTGTCTTGCTCAGCTTCATGCCCGCTCCGCATCCTTGCGCATCCCAGTGCGCCTCGTTGATGCCGTTACCCATAAACAGAACAGCGAAGCGCTTCGGGAATGTCACCGAGAGGGCATCCGCAAAACACGGAAGCGACTGTAGCAACGGAAGAGCCATGGTCACACCAGCGCCGCGAAGAACGGTGCGCCGGGTCATGGCGCTTTCGAACTTACTAGTTCTTTTGGACATGCAATTCGGCTTTCTGTATCCGGGTTTCGGGAAGTCTTCTATTCAAGAACTGTGGGCTAGTCACAATTGTCTCAATTAAAGTGTTAAAGCGGTAACCGTTGGCTGCGAGCGCCGACCGCATCCTCTCGATCGTCGGCTCATCGGACAGCATGAGCGATCGGCCTAGCGCGTAAGCCAGCAACTTGCGACTGAGATTGTCGATGAAATCTGCTTCGCGATGGTCATGGATGAAATTCTCTACGCCTTCGACTCCCACGCCATGTGTTCCGCCGGGGAAGTCCACTTGCGTATCGACGGGGCGTCCGGCAAGATCTGTTTCTCTCTTTTCACCCACGGGACCGTACCCTTCAAACGCCAAGCCGAACGAGTCGAACCGCGCATGACAGGAAGCGCAGAAAGGAACCGACCTGTGCTTCTCCAGCATCTGCCGCACAGGCAATTCCGACTTGGCCTCATCCTCCGGCAGTTGCGGCACGTTGGGTGGCGGAGCCGGGATCTCTTCGCCGATGACACGCTGCACCAACCAATGGCCGCGCTTCACCGGGCTGGTCCGCAATCCCGGCGCGTTCAAGGTCAGGAAAACAGCCATAGGCAGCATGCCACCGCGCCCATAGTGGTTGGCGTCGTCCACACGGACCCAAGTTTCGTTGTCTCCCGAAACGGGAGGCATGCCGTAGTGTTTAGCGAGCACCGGATTCACAAAAGTGTATTTGCCGTATATCAAATCAAAGATCGGCCGGTCATTGCGAATGACATTTTCGAGGAAGCGAATAGGTTCTTCATACATTGATTCCCGCAGATCGTTGTTGAAGGCCGGGAAGCGCTCACGATCGACGGCATTGTGTTGTTCGAACTGCCGGAAGCCAAGCCAGTTGCCACCGAACTCAACGCTCAAATCACGCGCCCGTTGATCCTTCAGCATCCGGGATGTTTCGGCGGATAGCACCTTGGGATTTTGCAAGTCGCCCTTGGCGGCATGCACCAGAAGCTCTTCATCCGGAATACTAGACCATAGGAAGTAGCTCAAACGGCTGGCTAGGTCGTAGTTCGAAAGGGGTTCGACCGGGGTGGATGAAGATACGGTGCGGAGCGTAGCCGCATGATGCGGCGCTTCGCTGATGAGATCGAGCCGGTAGCTGAACTTGGGCGACATCAGAATGCTGACGAGCGAATCCCGCATGGCCTCTTCGTGCGTCAGGCTGCTTTTTTCCCGTAGCGAATGGTAATAGGCAATTAGATCTTGATTTTCCGCGGCAGATAACGGCCTGCGATAGGCGCGCGCCGCGAATTTTAGAAGAGCGTCGAGGTGGTGAGGCTCCGCTTCGATACGCATTCGTTCTACAGAGCGAATGGTTTCGTTCACGCGCCGGAAATGATCGCGGATAGCCTCGATCGAAACGGCGCTACTTTGGGATGCCTGGACTTTGGCAAGATAGGCATCGCGGAGACTGAGAATGACTGGCGTCGACGATACTTGTTCGTCCGACGGCCGGGTACTGCCCGATTCGCGGCCGTGTCCGGCAACCTCCCCACTTTGATTGAAGAAATATTGGACCCAGGTTCGCGTCGTGAAATCGCCCATGAACTCGAACTCATTCCAGAGGCGATCGAGTTCTTGTTTGTCCTTGTCGTCGAGAATCAGCTGGATCAGCGGCGTGTCGTCGCGAAAGTAGCCCATGACGTTGTGATAACCGGCACTGAGCAGACGGCCCTTGTCCTCCGAATCGTCGGGATAGTAGCGTCCGCGCTCGCTGATATAAAAGGCATCCGGGAAGACATTTGCAAACTGGGCGAAGGCTGCCTCATAAAGAGCCCTCTGTCCGCGGGGTACGATCAGGTCCGTATCCCCGGCACGCGCTTTAAGCATAAGCGCTGCGGCGCGCGGCGCCGCCTCCTGTCCGAGTTTCGGATAACGGGGAATTTCCGGGACAACAGGAGGTGGATCGCCCTCCATACGCAGCGCCTTGCGATCAAAATCCCGCCGGTGCGCGGCGAACTCACGCAGCTTCCAGTTCATCAGAGGCTGAGAGGTGGGAGGGAGCCCCTGAACTACTGGAGCGGCGAACTCCATAGCGGTATCCTTGCGGATTTTGACAACGAAATCGCGCATAGCCACGCATTGGGTACGCAACTCTTCCTGGCTTCCGCCGGGGGCCGGCAAACCACGCCACATGGCACGTAGCTTGGCAATCGGCCCGACGTCCTTTATCGTCCGGTCCGGGGTCTCGCCGAGCATTCGCCAAACCATCGGCAAATATTTCGGGCTAATTCCAGCGTCAGTCGCGATGCTCTGCAAGGTCGCCCTAGGCATGTCGACAGCAGCGCGATGTTTGAAGCGCCAGGCCGCCTGGAAATAATCGGCGTAGTCGGTCGGCTGGCTTTTGTAGAAATTGACGATCCGCTGGATGGCGAATGTTTCGCGATCGGTCTCAACCAGCATGGGATGCGGTGCGAACACGATTCCGTTGGGAGTGAATGCCATGTCATCGGCGACTTGGCGCGCCGCTTGCAAGTACTTGTTCAGCAACGCCGGGGACATGGTGAGCGACTCGCCCGAATTATCGAACCCGGCGGTATTCGCCGGATCGACCGGGAACTCGCGCGTGGGGCGAATATCTACGCCGGTCAAGTCGCGGATAGAGTAATCGTACTCGGCATTGCTTAGGCGTCGCGCTAGGACTATACCTGGGTCGCCGGCGCTCTTCATTGCTTCGGCCTGGCGAACAGACCGGATCCAGGCGATCACTTGCTGGCGAAGTTCGTCGGGCGGCTGCCTCATAGTCTTCGGCGGCATCTGCCCGGCGGTCAAGCGGCCCGACACCGCATTCCAGCGGGCCAAGTCCTTCACAACGTCCGCCAGCGTGGAGTAGGACTTCAGATCCAGATTTGCGGGGGCAGCAGAACCGCTATGGCATCCGGCGCAGTACTCGGTGACGAAGGGCCGGACGG
>Ga0068856_100004685_pt1 | contig 13573 bp, 5 predicted proteins | sample KBSCornC62_FD_66595 | JGI IMG/M metagenome (GOLD analysis project Ga0068856, IMG submission 66595) | Corn rhizosphere microbial communities from Kellogg Biological Station, Michigan, USA - KBS Corn C6-2 | ecosystem: Host-associated > Plants > Roots > Rhizosphere > Soil ...
TACACCTGGGTCAGTTGGGGAGCCATGGGTTACACGTGCTACTGGACCCGCGGAGTGTTCGGCATCGCTTACAATCCCGATGGCATTCAATTTGCCCCCTGCGTGCCAAATTCCTTCGGTAATAATTTCTACGCCGTGTTGAACAATTTCAGGTATCGTAGCTGCAACCTGCGAATCATTTTGAAAGGCTGCGGCACGGTCGCTCAAAACATTCTCGTTGACGGCGTGCCCGCAAACCACGTTTCGGCCACGCTGGCTGGCAATCACGTGGTTCAAATCAACATGGAGAACGCCGGTTCACCAAACATCCCGGCACCGCGGGAATAGCACTTTGTTGTGAAAACTTTGATTTTTCTTCTTACAGACTATCTGAAAGGCGCCGCTGCGCTGACGGGGCGCCTTCGGCTCGCCGTTTCCGCTCCGAGGCTGACGGCAATTTTGATAGCCTTGCACCTTTGGGGCTGTGCGTCGGCCTTTGCCCAGCCGTATCAACTGCGCGGATACATGAACGCGCATGATCCTTCCACGGTCACCAAGTGCAAGGACCGCTACTACGTATTTGCAACCGGGCAGGGGATCGTAAGCCGGTCGTCCGCAGACAAAGTATTTTGGAGTGCGGGACCAAAGGTGTTTGCGAATCCACCGGCCTGGACCACCAATGCCGTGCCCGGTTTCACTGGAACCTTCTGGGCGCCGGATGTTCTCTACGTCAGCAATCGCTATTGTCTTTACTATTCCGTCTCCACGTTTGGCAGTCAGGTATCGGCTATCGGGCTGGCCACCAACCCCACGCTTGACCCGACGGACCCGAACTATCTTTGGACCGATCAGGGGCCGGTGATCACTTCGACCAACGGACTGGCCTACAACACCATTGATCCCAGCCTCGCCTGGGATGCTTCCGGCAAGCTCTGGCTTTGTTTCGGCTCCTACTGGAACGGCATTTATCTGACGCAACTGGACCCGGCGACCGGCTTACGCATCACGCCAAATTCAACGACCTATCGCCTCGCCGCCAACAGTTCGATCGAAGCGTCGTATCTGTTCCGGCAGGGCAGCTACTACTACCTCTTCTGCAACTGGGGCTCCTGTTGCGATGGGGTGGATAGCACCTACAACATTCGCGTCGGTCGCAGCACTGCCATCACCGGCCCTTACCTGGATAAGAACGGCGTGAATATGGTCAGCGGCGGCGGCACCTTGTTCATGCGTGCCTCGGGCAAATATGCCGGCCCCGGGCATGTCGGGATTTTGTCTGACGGGGGAATGCTCTTTCTCACGCACCATTACTACGACGCCAATGCCTGGGACTCCGGGTATAATGCTTACGGAACGCCACGCTTTGCGATGTTGCCACTATCGTGGACCGCTGACGGCTGGCCGGTGTGCGACAACAGCTGGTCGGCCGTTTACGATTTCCAATCCGACGCGCGTGACGAGAACGGCCAATACTCCGGCCTGTTGCTGAATGGCGCGTCGGTAAAGATTGACCCCACCTACGGTCACGTCCTCGATCTCAACGGCACCAACCAATACGCCTGGCTTCCTCCCGGTGTGGCTTATGCGCAAACCTTCGCGGCAGTGGTGAAGTGGCGTGGCGGCAGCCAATGGCAACGCATCTTTGATTTCGGCACCGATACGTCGAAGACCGTGATGCTTACCCCGTCAGCCAGCGGCAACGTCGTGCGCCTCGATATCAATCCGGGTGGCAATTTGCAGACGTTGCAATGGAACCAACCGCTGCCCACGAATGTCTGGACGCACGTTGCGGTCACGCTCGATGGCGCGAAGGGGATACTCTACGTCAACGGCGCCGCCGTTGCCACCAACAGGAGCATGACTGTTCTCCCCTTGAACGTCGCGCCACAGACCAATCATCTCGGGCGCAGCAAATTCGCGGTGGATCCTTACTTCAACGGCCAATACGCGAGTTTCCGTGCCTACAGCCGCGCGCTGACAGCGGCGGAAATTGTGGCGCCGATGCCCACCATCTCGCTGCCAACGGATGGTTCTGGGTGTTGGCCGGGCGGCGTAATCCGTTTTCGCGGCAGCGCCACCGACTTCATGAGTGTGCCGTTGGCTGCCAGCAACCTGACCTGGCAGATTGACTTCATAAACGGTGGCGCGACCAATGTGGTGATGAGCCCGGTCGCCGGTATAAGTGAAGGCGTTTATACCGTGCCGGCCAATGTGACGAATGGTTTGTATCGTGTCGTCTTGACGGCTGCCGATAATCTCGGCCGCAAGGCGACCAATTTCGTGAGCGTGTATGTCTCGGCGACAGCTGGTTCGAATGCGTGGTCCTCGTTCTATCCGCTCACCAGCAATGCTCTGGACGCAAGCAACAATTTCAACGGCACGCTCGTAAACGGAGCCTCATTTGCAAACGACCCGACGCGCGGAAACGTTCTGAACCTGTCATCGGCATCCAAGCAATACGTGAAACTTGCAACCGGAGCTGGCTCGGCGCAGACGGTCTCTGGCTGGGTCAAATGGAACGGCGGCAGCAACTGGCAACGCATTTTTGATTTGAGCAAGAACAACAATTGTTTCTTCGATCTTACGCCGTGCAACACCTCAACCCAGCTGCAGTGTGCGATCACGCCGGATTATGCCAGCTACAAGCGGACGATTGATGCGCCGGGACCACTCCCTATCGGCCAGTGGGTGCACGTCGCCGTCACGCTGAACGGACGTGAAGGCATTCTTTACCTGAACGGAGATGCGGTGGCCGTCAATAACAGCGTCAATCTGTTGCCGTCCGACATTGCCGGAACCAACTGCGTATTGGGGCGGAGCCAGTTTTCGGCGGACCCATATTTTGACGGGCGGCTGAGCGCGCTGCGTTTGAACTCAAGGGTGCTGTCCCGCGCGGAACTCGTGGCGCCGCAACCAATCATTCTTCAACCCACCAATACAACCAAGTTCGCGGGCGGAACTTCGCTTGGGTTCGTCGGGTCTGCCAGGGACTATTCAGGTGCCATGCTGGCACCAAGCGCATTTTTGTGGAGCGGCGAATTGCATTCAAACGGACTAACCTATGCCGCCTTCGGCCCGTGGACCGGCGCTACCAATGGTGCCTATCTCGTTCCGACCAATGCGGCAACGATCACAAATGTTTTTTACCGCATCAATCTCACCGTGACCGACACCAATGATAATCAGCAAACGATTTCAGCGGATGTGCAGCCGCGGACCAGCCTTCTAAGTTTTGCCACCGTGCCCCCAGGGTTGAACATCACGTTGGATGGCCAGAGCTTGACTGCCTCGACGTCGGTTGTGGCTGTCGCCGGGATGAGCCGGATGGTTGGGACGCCGTCGCCGCAGTTCCAAGGGGGCACCAATTTTCCGTTCGTGCTCTGGTCCGATAGTGGTGCGCAATCACACTACCTCACCGTTCCAACCACCAACGCCAGTTACACGGCGAGCTTCGTGCAGCCGACGATGGATATCGGATCAAGCGATGGCGAGTTGGAGATACTCTGGCCCGGCTGGGCTGCGCCGATGACGCTTGAGTTCACGACCAACCTGACCCCGCCAGTCGTCTGGTCCGAGTTGGGCGTGCCAATCATTTCCACTAACGGCATGCTCGGCGTCCACTTCCCAATGACCAACACGAGCCAGTTTTACCGGTTGAAGCTCCCATGAAATTCCCCATGAATAATGTTCTCAAATTACTGATGCCCCGTCCGACCATCAGAGGTTCGATCCAATTCGTCTGGTCGTCGGCAATTCTAAACGCACTCTGCTGGATCTTGTTCAGCTTGGGTGGATCAAATTGCGCCGCCGAAAATCTTCCGGCCATGTTCGCCAATCCTATTTATGAGCAGGCCGACCCATGGATCACTCAGGACCAGGGTCGCTATCTCGCGTGTTTTGCGGAAGGGAATCGTGCCATCAGCATCCAAATTTCGGAGCAGCTTACCGAGCTTGGGCCAAAGCATATTGTCTGGACCGCCCCGGCGACCGGGCCGGCGTCGCGCGAGGTTTGGGCGCCGGAATTACATCACATCGCCGCCCACTGGTATGTCTATTTCGCCGCCTCGGATGGGCAGAACAAAAACCACAAAGCTTGGGTGCTGAAATCGGAGGGCGAAGATCCGCTTGGCCCCTATTCACTGCATGGGCCGCTCTACACGGGCGACAATTCCGATCTGCACAGCGAGAACCGGTGGGCGATTGACTTGACGGTCTTTGAATTGAATGGCCAACACTACGCCATCTGGTCGGGCTGGCCGGACGAGCGCGATATCCAATATCTTTACATCGCACCGATGAAGGACCCGTTGACAATGGGCACGGCTCGCATCCGGCTTTGCGCCAATGATGATTTTGTCTGGGAGCGGGTTGGTGAACGAATCGGGGAACGCGGACTGAACGAGGCCCCAGAAGTTCTGCAGAAAGATGGGCGGACTTTTGTCGCTTACTCTTGCAGCGGCTCGTGGCAAACCAGTTACAAATTGGGAATGCTCGAACTGCGGCCGGGTGGTGACCCGCTGAAGCCGGGTGATTGGACCAAATTTCCCGAGCCCGTCTTTAAATCGTCGGCCCGGACTTATGGCGTCGGTCATGGTTCGTTTGTGAAATCCCCCGACGGCACGCAGGACTGGCTGGTTTATCATGCCAAGCAAGATTCCCGAGACGGATGGCGCCGCTACGTTCTGGCCCAACCGTTTCAATGGGATACCAAAGGCCGGCCGGTATTTGGCGAGCCGGTGGCGCCAAACCAGTTATTGCCCGTGCCGTCCGGCGAGCAGCGTCCGGAGATCAGTGGCCCGAAAAATTATCCGTTTGGCACTTCGGCGGACCTGGTTCATTGGTCGTATTACGGTCACCACCAAATGATGTCGGTGCATGATGGGGCTTTGCATCTGGGCGAACTGCCAAAGGATCCCGCGAATGGATATCGCTCCGGCGAGAAGGTGGTCTTGAATGGAGGAAAGTGGACGAATTTCTCCGCCACTGCGCACATGCAGGCACTCGAAACCAAAGGAGCGATGGGGGTGTTATTCCGGGTGCAGTATCCCGCCGTGGGTGAAAATGCACAGCGCGGCTATTTCGCCGGCATACAGCCCGGCGAATCTCGGGCGATTCTGGGCTACACGGACGGTTCCGAATGGCACGAGCTGGCATCCGCGCCCGTGTCGGTGCCGGTCAATTCGACGGTGGAACTCACGGTGAGCGCAATTGGCAGTCACCTTGAAGCCAGTCTCAATGGCAAATTGCTCGTGCAAGCGACGGACTCTACTTTTGTTTCAGGTTCCGTCGGTTTGCGCGTTGACGACTCGCACGCAGACTTCTCCCGACTGACGATCACGCCAACTATCGGCGGTGACGCAGGAGCGAGTTCCGGCCGTTACACCAATCCGGTTTATGCGGGCTTGATGCCCGATCCATCGGTCATTCGCTATGGAGACTACTATTACGCGGCGGGGACCACCGGCGATCAACGGACTCCCGACGGCCGAATTTTCACCCTGCTGAAATCGCGTGATCTGGTGCATTGGGAGAAGCTCGGCGGCGCATTGAACCCGCCCTTTCCTGAGTCCGCGCGCCAGTATTGGGCGCCCGAACTGGCCGCGAACGACGGCAAATACTATCTCTATTATTGCGAGGGCGGCATCGAGCCGGAAAAATTTGCGCTGCGGGTTGCGGTTAGCGACCGACCGGAGGGGCCTTACAATGATGTTGGCAAGCCGCTGGTGGATGGTGAATCCAACCGATTTACGATTGATCCCTTTCCTTTCCACGATGACGACGGTCAGTGGTATCTCTATTACGCCCGAAATTTTACCAACTTTACCGCCGAGGTGCATCCGGGCACGGCCATCGTGGTTGACCGCCTGATCAATATGACCGCGCTCGCAGGTGATTGCCGTGTCGTCGTGCGTGCGACTCACGACTGGACGTTGTATGAAGCGCATCGGCGGATGGACGTTTACGGGCAGACGTTTGACTGGCATACCATCGAAGGCCCCTGCGTGGTCAAACACGCCGGTCGCTATTATTGCTTCTATAGCGGGGCCAACTGGCAGACCCCACGTTACGGCGTGGATTACGTTGTGGCTGACAATCCACTCGGGCCTTACAGCGAAGGTGGAGACCGCGCCCGCGTGTTAAGCGGCATCCCCGGTCACGTTCGTGGTCCGGGCCATCACTCGATTGTCACCGGGCCTGATGGGCACACGCAATACGTGCTTTATCATGCCTGGGACGTTGGCATGACTCAACGGGAGCTTTGCCTGGACAAACTTGAATGGACGGAGGCAGGTCCGCATTGCACGCCTACGGATACACCGCAACCCCTGCCAAAATTCTAGCCCAGCATCGTGTGAGTTTGGCCGTTGGTCAGTGCAGGGAACTGCTGCGCCATAAAATGCGAAACGTTTTATAACCCTCCACAAGCACATGGGCTCTGTTGTGGGCCTGCTGCCGCTGGCAGCTATGACCGCCGAATCGGAATCACGGTCCGATGATTAGCGCAAAAGGCGTCCGCATTTCCACGACTTCAACTTTCTGAACCAGCGTTGTGTTAGCGAACCACCCGCTTCTGCGGCGTGAGTGTGATCAGCACGACATCGTTCTCGCGGAGGTCGAATTGATGCGCGAATTTTCCGTCGCGACCAATCTCCACGGTGCGGACTGGGAGAGGCGCGCCGTTGTTCTTTGCTTTGATTTCGGCGACCTGCGCCTTGGTGAGTTGGTTGGGTGCGCCCAGATCCCGATAGGTCGCGTAGGCGTCGTTGACACGGTAGCCGACCTTGTAAGTTTCCAGCGTGTATTTGCCTTTCGGCAGATGCGACAGGTTGAGCGTGACTTTGCCTTTGGGCTGCGACGGTAAATCTCGTTTGTAAAAGACCTGGTTGATCATGTTCGACTGCGGGAAGGTGTTGGTGAAATCCCAGACCAGCGCCTGCACGCCGCCGTCTTTGTCGGCGCAAATCCACGAGGAGCGGTCACTGTTCTTAAGTTCCGTCGCGCCGAGTTGATTCAAGAGTTGATACGCGTAATACGCGGACTTCTTGATGTCCTGCTGGTTCATCAGGCCGAAGCCGCCGTGGAACGCCTCCCAGCGCGGGCCGGGTTCTTCAAAGATGTCCGTGAATGTCCAGTAGGACATGGATTGCGCGGCTCCATCGCAGTTCTTGAGCTTGTCAATGATGTAGGCGGCGCTGTGGTAGCTGTCGTGAAACGGATCCGCCGGCGTGTAGGAACTGCTCCATTCAGTAAAGTGGAGTTCCAGCTTGGGAAAAGCGGATTCGGCGATCTGCCGCCGCACCCGTTTGACGTCGCCAACGATGGAGTTCGGGTCGCGGGAAAGCGCCGTGCCGTGGGTGGCGGTTTCATCCAGGTAACCGCTTTCCACGCCGTAGGTGTGCGTGGAGACAAAATCCACCGGCGCTTGGTTGGTCTCGCAGTATTGAAGGAATTCTTGGATCCAGCCGCAGCCCGCCGTGCCCGGGCCACCGACTTTGTAATCGGGCGAAACACTCTTGATGGCGCGGGCGGTGGCGCCGTAGAGATCGAAATACTGCTGCTGCGTGCCGGCCCAAAAGCCGTCGAGGTTCGGCTCGTTCCAGACCTCGAAATACCACGTCTTTACCTCGTCGTGGCCGTAGCGTTCCTGAACATGGAGCGCGAAAGCGCGGATGAAGTCCGCCCACTTTTGCATGTCGCGCGGCGGCGTCACGTTGCCTTTCCACCAGAAAATCGTTTTGGAACCGCTGGCCAGACCGTTGGGCATGAAGCCGAGTTCCACAAACGGCTTCATGCCGATGCTGTGGAGGAAGTCGAACAGCTCGTCAATGTATTGCCAGTTGTATTCCGGTTTGCCGTAATCGCGATAAACGCCCATGTCGTCGGTGAACAACCCGTGAAAGCGGATGTATTCAAAGCCGCACTCACGATGTGCGATGGCAAGCTGTCGCTGCCAGTCGGCGCGCAAGCCTTCGTTTGCGCGGCCTGCGCCGACACAGCGTTTGAACATGGTGTTGAGCGGGCCGTTGGTTTGTTGGAGGTCGGCGGAAATGTGCCGAACCGTTCCGCTGGTGGCGGCGACGGACAAACTCACGGTGGCGAAGCAAACTGCGAGGCCGAGGGCGAGACAAACTAGTTTCTGTTTCATATCCATTCATTTGGCGGACGCGCTGGTGGTTTCACGGCTGCCTTCCAGCGTGAACACCGCGTAGCTGTGGGGCGGCAACTGTGTGCTGAACGCGACGCGTTCCTCGCTGGTTGCATTCCGCCAATTCCAGTCGCGCGGTGGCGGCAATTTGCCGTCGATGATTTCCCCCGTGACAAGATTTTTAAGCCGGGTTGCTTTTCCCAGCGTGGAAATTTTCACGGCCGCCGCCGTCGCCGAATAGTTTTCGGTGATGAACGTGTGGTTGTCGTAAGTGAACAGCGCCACCTGCGCCGGACCATCCAGCCGCACCGGGAATCCGCGCATGAGATAATTCTTGATGGTTGTGGTGACTTCCGTTGGCAGTGCGTAGAGGTCGGTGAAATTGTCCGGCATCGTCCAGACGTAGAGCACACCTTTTGAGTAGCGGTTCATCAGCAGCAGCGGAAAGCCGTTGCCGTTGGCCTCGGCCCGCACCAGCGACCACGAATCGTTCGTCAGGAAATCAATTTCCGGGAATAACACGTCGGCGTTGGTCTCGCTGTCGAGCGTGGAAAAATTGCCCGCGCCGAAACCACCAGCGTATTGGTGCGTGAGAAATTTTTTATCCGTGCACCGGATTTCCGCGATGTCCTCGATGCCTTTGCCTTGCAACGCGCGCAGCAGGCCGGAAGTGATGACGACGGATTTGCCCGCGCGCAACTGGCCTTTGATTTTTTGCACGATGTCGGGATCGGCCTTGGCGCATTCGGTCAGCAAAGCAAGATTTGCGTTCGTCGGGAATTCCGGGCGCAGGTCAATCGGAATGCCGATCATGCCGAGATAATTGTGCAAATAATCCTCGCCACCGGAGTGGAATGGTTTGTAGCTGGCGATGCCGACGGGCTGGCCGAGCTGGCCGAGAAATTGATCCACCTGTTCCAGCGAATAGCCGGCCACGCGCGCCCAGGTCGGCGAGGCAACGCCGTTGGTCATTTCAGAAAGATTGAAACTGGTCGGCAGATTTGACCACGCGGCGCGGTCGCCAACTTCAAACGGCAGCGTCATGGCCGACCACTCAAACACCGTGAACTCACGCGCCTTGGCGAACATCGTGTCCCAGATCTGCTCGGCGTAGCGATCGAGATAGCGGAGGCTGTAGGTGTCCACCCAGCCGCCGCCATTGCGGCCCGGCGCGATGTTTTCGAAATAGCGGATAATCTGGTAGCTTTCATATTGCTGCAAATGTTGGTCGGTGATGACCGGGTCGCGCGTCTCGGTGCCGGTGTAGATGCCGTCGAAAATCTTCGGCTCGCGTTCGAGGTCAAAGCCGGAACCTGAAAAATGCTCATACCAGTTCGGGAACTTGATGACCATTTTCACCTTGGGATTCACGGCTTTGGCCGGCTTGACGATCAGGTTTTCCGCCGCGTCCGCCATCAGATCAAGGCGGAATTGCGCCCAGCTTTTGCCGCCTTTGGCGGCGATGTCTGAATCGAATTTCGTGGTGACGAAAAAGAAATCGTCCTGGATCACCTCGTCAAAATGCCGGGCGGCGAACTCCGCCGCGCTTTTGATGAACGCGCGATCGTTCTCGTCCGTGTAGCAAAACGATTGGAACTGCCCGCCGAGGTTTCTTTCCGACAACGCCATGCCGCCGGCGACCTGCACGCCGTGGTCGAGGAAGAATTTCTTCGCCTGCTCGGCTTGTTTGTCGGTCAACAGCCGCCGGTCGCGCTGCACCTCGATATATACCTTGTCCACCTTCAGCTGTCGCCGGATGCAGTCCCAGTCAGCCTGGAGCTTTTGCGGATTATCGAAGCTCTCGACGATGTTAATGGGAATATAGACCGCGATGGAAAAATTCGTGTATTGACCGGCGGCACAGGTGCTGGCGAAGAGGCGGGAAAACAACCAAAATCCAACCACCAACATCCAACATCCAAAATACGGCCCACGTCGCCGCACTGGTTGTTCGATGTTGGATGTCGGTTGTTGGTTGTTTCCCGTTTTCATTCAATTATGGTTGCGAAGTTTTTTGGATGGTCCATTTCACTTTTCCGGACAGCGGGTCGCGGTCGAGTTTGAAGCCATTGCCAGACTTGGTCAGGGTGAGTTCGCGCGCCTCGCTGTCGCCGGGTAGGAAAATCAAGCCCTTGGCGGTGGTCGTGTCCTTGGCGTAAACAACCAGTTCAATCTTCGACCAGTCCATTTGCGCTGTGCTTTGCGCCAGTGCGATGTGCGGCAGCACCGTGCCGTCGCGCACCAGGATTATGGCGGGAATGTTTCCAGCTTCGATCTTCTGCCAGCCGCCGGTGTAAGCTTTGCCGGTCTGATAATCAATCCACGTGCCCGGCGGCAGATAAACGTCGCGGCTGGTTTCACCCTTGTGCATCAGCGGCGCGACGAGGATTTGCGAACCGTAGAGATATTCGTCGTCCACATTCCACGAGCCGGGATCGCTGGGGAATTCCACGAACAGCGCGCGCACCATCGGCAGGCCGTGATCGGATGAATCCTTGGCCTGCGCATAGACGTAAGGCATCAGCTTGTATTTCAGTTCGTCAATCGTGCGGAACTTGTCCATGAACTCCTGGCCGTAGAGCCACGGTTCCTTCGGCGCGATGCCGTGGCAGCGGCTGTGCGATGTCAACATGCCAAACGCCAGCCAGCGCGCGTAAAGATCCTTGTCCATGTTGTCCACCGCCGTGGCCGTGAAGCCGCCGACGTCGTGGCTCCAGAACGAAAAACCGCTCAAACCGAACGACAGTCCGCCGCGCAATTCCGCCGCCATGCCTTGATCAGTGCTTTCGGCGTCGCCGCCCCAGTGCAGCGGATAGCGCTGGCTGCCGGCCCACGCCGCGCGCGCCCAGATGATGTTGTCGCCGGTGACTTTCTTGGTGATTTCGGCAACGGCCTTGTCATAACGCAGCGGATAGTAGTTGTGTTCGTAGAAGCCCGTGCGGCCGTTGGCGTAAATGCCGTCCGCCGGCGCGGCTTCGCCGAAATCCACCTTGATGGCGGAGACGCCCTGGCTCAACAGTCCAGCAAGCTTGCCTTGATACCATTCCACGGCTTTGGGATTGGAGAAATCCAGCACAGCGTCTTCGTAAGGTAGATTTCCCTTGGCATCGCGGACGACGAGATTGTTTTCCACGAGTTCGGGGAACAGTTTGTTCTTCGGCACGAAATACGGCAATTGCCAGCAGGAGATGCGGAAGCCGTCGGTCTTCAGATCGGCGAGCATTTTCTTGGGATCGGTGAATCGCGTCTTGGAAAATTCGTAGTCGCATTGCCAGTCCGTCTCGAACCAGCCGGTGTCGAGGTGCAGCACGTCGCAGGGAATTTTTTCCGTGCGCAGTTTGGCGGCGATGTCGCGCACCTGCTGCTCGGCGTTGTAAGTGCAACGGCTCATCCACAGGCCGAAGCTCCACAGCGGCGGCATCGGTGACTTGCCAGTGAGTTTGGTGTATTCGTCCAGAATTTCTTTGGGCGTGCCGAGGAAGACGAATAGGTCCAGTTCGTCGTCGCCGATCGTCAGCGAGTTGAGGCCGTTGAAGGTGTTGCCGAAGTCGCAGGTGATGGGCGTCGTCGTGTGCATGAACATGCCGTAGCCGCGGCTGCTCATGAAAAACGGAATCGGCTTGTAGATTTCCTGGCTCTGGATGCCGTTGGCGTCGTCCGTCCACAGCACGATTTTTTGACCGCGTTTGTCGAGCGAGGTGAACGATTCGCCGCAGCCGAAAATCTTTTCACCCGGCGCGAGCGTGAACACGGCGTTGTAGCTGCGCGAGTAATCCGCCGTGCGCCGCACGAAGCTGAACGGCATGGTCGGCGTGAAGGATGACTTGTTGTCCAACTCATGGTCGGTCTTGGTCAGCAATTTGCCGCTGGCATCGCGGAGTTCGATATGAAACGGCTTTTCCAAAATTGTGACCGAACCGGCCACGCTGGAGTAGCGGTGGCCACCGGAAATTTTTTCGTATTTCCACGAAGCATCCTGCGGCACCGGGCCGGCGAGCATGAGCTCGGGCTGCGGCGGATGCACCTGCAGGCCGCTGGTCATCCGGATGCGCAGGGCGCGCGGCGAGATGAACTCCACCGAGAAGGGCAGCGACGGATTGGCGGCATATTCGTTTTCGGGAAATTCATTCGGCTTGGCAGGCGTGACGGCCAACAGGTCGTTGTCGAAGGCGTGTTTGGGCACAAGCTGCGAGCGCTGGTAAACGATTTTTCCCGTGTGCGTCGCCGGGTTGAAGTCCGCGACCTGGTCGGCGACATAGTAAAAATTTTCCATGGCATGGAAATCACCGCTGATATCCACGGGAGAATTTAGCATCGTGGGCGTGCTGGTGGCATTGGTGGTCGCGGCGGCAAGCCAGCAAAGGCCAGCGACGGCAAATTTATTCAAAGCTATCATGTCAGCAAAAAATAGAGGTTTGGCGGCAATCGTGTCGTTGAGTTTCGCCTACGCGGACGATTTCGTCTTGTCGTTAAAAAGGATGAGTCTGCGGAGCTTGAATTGGCTTGCGGCTTTTGCCATGCCGCGAACAAAATGAGGTGATGACTCCCCGCGTCGCTGAAAAAATCAATGTTTGCCGGTTCGCCTTGATTCTTGCGATGGTCGTCACTGGCTTTGTTTCGGCGCCGGCGGCCGCGCCAAATTATTTTACGCGCACCTGGCAGGTGGAGCAGGGGCTGCCGCAAAACAAGGTCACCGCTGTGGTGCAGACGCGCGACGGCTATTTGTGGCTGGGCACTTACAACGGGCTGGCACGGTTCGACGGCATCGGCTTTACGATTTTTGACGACAACAACACGCCGGAACTGCGCAGCAGCCGCATCACGAGCTTGTTTGAAGCCGCGGATGGCGCATTGTGGATCGGCACGGAAAGCGGCAATGTTTCACATTACCAAGACGGCCATTTTGCCGCCGTGCCGGTGCGCGCCAACTGGAGTGATGGAAAGATTTACGCCATCACCGCCGATGACACCGGCGACGTGTGGCTGTTCAATGAAAAGGGCGAACTGGCGCGCGTGCGCGACGGGAAAGTTCTTTCGCCGGCTTCCGGCAATATCTCCAAGGTCCTCTCGTTGGCGCGCGGTCTGGATGGAACGGTCTGGATTGATCGCGAAGGCGTGGTGTCTTCCCTCAAGGCCGGACAGCTGACGGTAGAAGTGTCCACCAATGATTATGTGCAAGGCATCTGTGCCGCGCGCGGCGGCGGTTTTTGGGTGGCCTGCAACAGATCCCTCCGCAAATGTAAGGACGGACAATGGACAACCAACCTGAACACTGCGCCGTGGGAGTGGGGCATTGTTCCCAATCTTGTGGAGACTTCCACCGGAGCCCTGGCGGGCGGCAACTCTGGCGCCGGGCTGTGGCTTTTTTCCCCTGACCACACCAACCTGCCCGCGCTGCACTTTGACCACACGAGCGGCTTGCCGTCGGACTGGGTGATTTCCATGTGG
>Ga0068856_100004686_pt1 | contig 13570 bp, 12 predicted proteins | sample KBSCornC62_FD_66595 | JGI IMG/M metagenome (GOLD analysis project Ga0068856, IMG submission 66595) | Corn rhizosphere microbial communities from Kellogg Biological Station, Michigan, USA - KBS Corn C6-2 | ecosystem: Host-associated > Plants > Roots > Rhizosphere > Soil ...
TGTATTCGGGCTGGTTTAAGGAGTAGTAGGCTCTTTGGGTATGTCGATATTTTCTTCCGCATCCCAGTTAGATCGAAGTGTGATCTCCTTGGTATAGAGCCATGTGTTTTCGGGGTATTCGCGTCGTTTTACATTACCGCTGTCCCATTTCCCATTCTTATTATCGTCATAAACGACCCGGATGTTGTATTTGCCGACCGGATAGTTTTTATACGTGATAGTTGTATTGCTGGTAAAAGCATCCGTACGGATAACCTTTTTCTGCGAGTTCAGCATCTCTATAACATACCCTTTGGACGTATCGGGTACCTTAACTTTTAGCGTAAGCATACCGTAATTGTCGGGTCTGTCCCCGTTAAATACTTTGACCAGTTTTTTGATGTTTTTGCCGCCGTAGATATCTGTTAGAGCTCCTTCATTAAAAATAATCTGGTAACGGGCATCTTGTTTAAATGGATATTTAAGCGTCATTTTTTTCAAGGTAGCAGTGTCCTTCGTCAGTTTAAAATTGGAAACATTGGTGGAATCCTCATTGAATGTGATCAGCGATTGATCAATTGTTTCTATCGGCAAATTGGATGTGATTTTGAGGTCAGTTGCGGGTTTCAGTTTATTGTCGCTATTGACATTATAAGTTAATGCGAAATTACGCGTATAGGTCTCTTTCCGGCCCTTGCGCAGGATAGTGGTGTCTACCGGCTTATTGTTCTGCGAAAACTGAACTTTAACCGAGTCGAAATCCATGTTTCGCATAAAAATTCCGACTGTGTCATTGGTTTTGTTAAAATCAACGAGCTTCTGATTATCAAGGTCGGCAGGGGCTAAGATTTTGACAGACGGATTTTGGAGTGGCTTATTGAAGGTGAAATAAAGTTTACCATCCACATCAAATCGTTTTTCTGTAAAACGGAGCTTTTCAGGTTCCTGTTTAAAGAGTTTGAGGTGAATATTGGCGGTGTCTTTAGTTAAATGTATGGACTGTTTCAGGAAACCAACCAGCTCATTTTCGTTATCGTAAATTCTATTTGGACTAGTTTCCTTCAAAGCATAGATACGATACTCACCGGTATGCAGGTTATTCAATGAGAAATTGCCGGCCGAATCTGTGGTAGCAAATATCGTCGGTTTCTTTTTGGCCCATAAGGTATCCTGTTTAGGGGTTAGTAACATCACGGTCACATCCTTTTCGTGTTCGCCGGTTAGGGTGTTAGTTACATCGCCGGCAATACTGAGTGAGTCGATATGCGGACCGGTCGAAAAGACGTACGTGAAATTGGTAAGGATATTACCTTCATTTACATCGGCGATGGCCTTCCCAAAATTGATCACGTAAGTGGTGTTCTTTTGGAGCGTGTCTTTAAAATCGACGATGATGGATTTACCACTCTTTTTAAAAGTAGGTGCTTTTTCCTGTGTCGGACTAACCGTGATTTCCTGGAAAGGATTTTTCAGGTCGAAGTATTCATCGAAGTCGAGACGAATTTGTTTGGCCGAAAAATTCCGGGTCATGTTTTCGGGAGTCGCCTTCAAAAGTTTTGGCGGGGTGCGGTCTTTCGGACCTCCCTGGGGCTTCTGCATCGCCGCGCAGCCAAAAAGGAATAAAACTGTGACAAAAACTGAAAGATTTTTTAAAGAAAAAGCGCCTTTTTTATTTAAGCCCATTTTTAGCCCCTATAAATGATTTTTATCTTTTTATGAAGATTATCATTCGGAATTAAAAATAATCGATTTTAAGCGACGTTTTTAAGCGTTTGATAATCAGTATTTTATGTTTATTTTGAAATATGGACCATCAAAACCGAAATATCAGAGGGTGATACGCCCGAAATGCGTGATGCCTGTCCTAAAGTTCTCGGTTTTATCTTCATCAACTTTTCGCGGGCCTCTTTCGAAAGCGACACGAGCGTGTGATAGTTGAACTCTGGATTGATCTCCTTGTCTTCCATCTTCCGCATCTTCTCTACGATGTCCAATTCCTTCTCAAAATAACTCTCGTATTTGATTTTTATTTCAGCCTGCTCAATAGTTTCTTTATCGTATTGGGCTAGCAGTTCGTCTAATGATGAGCTTGCCTTTCTCAGGTCTTCCAGCTCAACCTGAGGTCTGCTAACCAGGTTGAATATTTTTACGTTTTGCGGCAAACTGGCAGTACCCAACTCTTCTAATAATGGATTGACTTCAGCAGCTTCGATAGAAACGTTTTTGGTAAACGCAACGATCTTGTCCGAATCGGCAACTTTCCGATTTACTTTATCCATCCGCTCATCGCTTATTAATCCCAGTTCGTAACCGATAGGAGTAAGGCGTATGTCAGCGTTATCCTGGCGAAGCAGCAAGCGATGCTCAGCCCTTGACGTGAACATCCGGTAAGGCTCTTCGGTGCCTTTAGTTACGAGGTCGTCGATCAACACGCCGATATAGGACTCGGAACGCTTCATGATCAACTCGTGTTTGTCCTTCACTTTTTGGTGCGCATTGATGCCGGCGATGAAGCCTTGTGACGCCGCTTCCTCATATCCGGTGGTACCATTTATCTGTCCGGCGAAGAAAAGATTGCTTACCAATTTGGTTTCCAAAGTCAGCCCAAGCTGGGTAGGCGGGAAGTAATCGTATTCGATCGCATAGCCAGGTCTGAACATTTTTGCATTTTCAAAACCCGGTATTTGGGTTAAAGCACGGTATTGTACATCCTCTGGAAGTGAGGTGGAAAAGCCGTTGACGTAGATTTCGCAGGTATTCCATCCCTCTGGTTCCACAAATATTTGGTGTCTTTCGCGTTCAGCAAAACGGTTGATTTTATCCTCAATAGAAGGGCAATATCGTGGGCCAAGACCCTTGATTCGACCGGTGAACATCGGCGATTTTTCGAAGCCTTCCTTTAGTGTCTCATGTACACTTGTGTTGGTGTAAGTGATCCAGCAGCAACGTTGATCGGTCGGCAGTTCTACATCAGTGAAAGAGAAACGGCCACGATTCTCATCGCCCCATTGCTCTTCCATCAGACTGTAATTTAGGGTACGACCATCAACGCGGGGAGGGGTGCCGGTCTTCATCCGACCTGCTTCAAAGCCTAGTTCAACCAATTGTTCTGTTAAGCCGGTAGCAGCTTTTTCACCAGTACGGCCTCCACCAAAGCGCTTTTCTCCAATATGGATAACGCCATTCAGGAAGGTGCCGTTCGTCAGAACAATAGCGTCGCCTTCTATTTCGACTCCTAGAGAGGTGCGCACACCTTTTGCTGTGTTGCCTTTAACGATCAGCCCTGAAACCATATCCTGCCAGAAGTCGACATTCGGCGTTCTTTCCAATGCCAGGCGCCATTCTTCTGCGAAACGCATACGATCATTTTGTGACCTTGGGCTCCACATAGCCGGGCCTTTCGACAGGTTGAGCATCCTGAATTGGATAGTTGTTTTATCAGCGATGATGCCCGAATAGCCGCCCATCGCATCAACCTCCCGCACAATCTGGCCTTTGGCCACACCGCCCATAGCAGGGTTACAGCTCATCTGTGCTATGGTTCCCATATTCATGGTGATCAATAATACAGACGACCCAAGGTTTGCGGCAGCGGCAGCTGCCTCGCATCCCGCGTGCCCCGCACCAACAACTATAACGTCATATTTCTTAAACATTCTTCCTCCATGTTCCACGTGGAACCCATAAGATTTATTTCATTTCACCGATGTTCCACGTGAAACGTACAAAGTTACTTCAATCTCGTAATGTTCCACGTGAAACTTTAAATAATGATACCAGCGCAACAAATGCCCAAACACCTTCCAATATAATAAAAGGGTAGAAGCGAACCATCCACGAGGCATAGCAACATAGACCTGCTCCTATAAAATTCATGAAAGTATAAGCCTTGCTACTCGCCGAAAGGCGCTTATTCAGGTTGAGTAGAAATGCGATCAATAGAATAATAACGCCAATTGAAGCTATAATGTCCGATACTTTCATGCTTTATGATTCATTAAGTTCGCTTAATGCCATCCAGCGCAGGCTTTTTTCGTCGAGCTCGTCGGTAAGCCCTTGTATTTTCTTAGCCAGTTCGCTTAGCTTATTATGGTCGGCAATGCCAGAATTTAGCTCCTTTGTAAGTGTTTTTATTTGCTCTTCTACTTTGGGAATCTCTTTCTCCAGGGTTTCCAGTTCTTTTTGTTCCTTGAACCCAAGTTTGCTCTTTTTGGGTTGAGCAGGCTTTACTTCAGTTTTTGGAGCGTTGGCTGCGTTTTTGGCCTGTTGCTTTTCAAGCTCCAGTTCATACCGGTAGGATGAATAATTGCCATTGTATATACGCACAGCGCCATTGCCTTCCATAATAAAAAGCTGATCGGTGAGCTTATCCAGTAAATAACGATCATGGGATACAAGCATCAAAACGCCAGTGTAATTGGTGAGAAATTCTTCTAATACATTCAGCGTATCGATATCCAGATCATTCGTGGGCTCATCCAGGATCAGGAAGTTGGGGTTCTTCATCAATATCTGGAGTAGCTGCAATCGCTTTTTCTCGCCACCGCTCAGGTTGGCAATAAATCCATATTGCTTTTTGGGTGGGAACAAGAATAAAGTGAGCAGGGCAGATGCAGTAATAGTCTTGCCATCCGCCATCGTGATATAATCCGCAACATTCTTAACCACGTCCAATACCCGGTCACCATCATTAAAAACCATGCCTGATTGATGGAAGTAGCCCATTACGGTTGTTTCGCCAGCAATAACTTCACCCTTATCGGGTGCCAGAGAGCCGGTGATCAGATTAAGCAGTGTTGATTTGCCACTGCCATTCTTCCCCGCGAGACCTACCCGGTCACCTTTTTTAAAAATATAGTTGAAGTCGTTAATAAACGTATGGTTATTGAAACCCTTGGATAAGTGGTGCAGCTCTAATATTTTGTTTCCCTGGCGCGATGTTTTTACGCTCAGCTCAACTTTAGCATTGGGGCCGCCATATTTAGTTTTCTCTTCCAGTTCATAAAAGGCATTTATCCGCCCCTTAGATTTGGTGCCGCGAGCCTGCGGTTGCCTGCGCATCCACTCCAATTCTTTTTTTAGCAAATTGGAGTTTTTTTGGAACTGCGCCTCCAGCGTGCTTTCGCGCTCGGCTTTCTTTTCTAGATAATAGCCGTAATTGCCCCGGTAGTCAAATATTTTGCCGTTATCTATCTCTATGATCTCGTTACACACATTATCCAGGAAATAACGGTCGTGAGTCACCATCAATAAAGTTTTGGCGCCTTCTGTCAAAAGCTTCTCCAGCCATTCGATGGTATCGATATCCAAATGGTTGGTGGGCTCGTCCAATAAATAAACATCCGGCTCCTCAATCAGCAGCTTGGCCAGGGCCAGGCGCTTTTTCTGTCCTCCGGACAAAGTATTGATGCTTTGTCCAAGGTGATGAATATCCAATCGCCCCAATATTGTTTTGATCTTATATTCATATTCCCAGGCATTGGTATTGCTGAGCTCCTCGGTTATCTTGTCGATAGCTTTGGTGTTATCCGGATCATTCTCCAGCAATTCTTCGTACTGTCGTATTAACTGCTGCTGTATATTATCCGAATGAAAGATATAATCGCTAATAGTATAAGCCTTATCAAAGGATGGATCCTGTTCCAGGTAGTCCACTCGCAGATCTCGTGCCTGCACGATTTTTCCTTCAGTAGGGGCAAATTTGCCGCCCATCAGTTTCAACAGGGTTGATTTGCCCGCGCCATTAATGCCAACCAAGGCCACACGCTGACCACGGTTAATACCGATCGTCAGGTTTTTAAACAGCCAGTGATCATGGAATGAATGGCCCAGGTTTTCGGCAGATAGATAAGTACTCACGCTAATAATTTTATTCTATCCGAAGAATGCACAAATAGGCCTTCCTCGGTTTTTAATGATTGTTTATACATAGCCCGTGCAACCGTCTCAGCCGGGATGCTCCGGTATTTCTTAAGATTACCGATCAGCAAAGGATCAATCAGTTTCATCAAGCCAAGTGCAAAACGCTCCTTTGGCCTCGATTCTTTTCTTTCGCCTGATAAGAAAGACGGCTCATAAATATGAAGGCATTTAATGCCAACTTGTTTTATGGCTTCTTCCGTTTCTCCCTTCAATTTGGGGTAAAAATTCGACGCATTAGGATCTGCTCCGATTGAAGAGACCAGGTGATAGTGTCTTATCTCATTGGCTTTGGCTATCTTCGCCAAGTGTAATGGATAGTCATGGTCGATCTTCCGGTATACCACCCGGTCCGGTGTTTTCTTTTGCGTTGAACCTAAGCAACAGAAAATGGCGTGTCCAGTGATAGCTGCTTTATATTCGTCAAGCTTGTCAAAATCAACCACCAGCTGCACCAGTTTTTTACTGCTTAACGGCAATTCCTTTCTTACCAATGCCAAAACTTCATCATAGTAATCAGACTGCAGCAGGATATCCAGCAGGTGACTGCCAATTAGTCCGCTTGCGCCCGCTATTACTGCTTTATTTGGCATGTTTATCGTAATTTTATGCAAAAATAAGCATTCTCTTATTGTGGAATGAAAATTGTGTGTTTAAACATATAATTTCACTTAAAACGAGGGAACTCAGGAAATGAAGAAGATTTTTTATCCTGCCAATGAGCGGGGACACAGCGACTTAGGATGGTTACAGTCTGATTTTTCATTCAGCTTTGGGCCATGGTACAATCCCGAAAAAGTTCATTTTGGCGCCTTAAGGGTATTAAACGATGATACCGTTGCGCCTACTATGGGTTTCGGGATGCACCCGCATGATAATATGGAGATCATTACCGTAATGCTTTCAGGTACACTGGAACATAAAGACAGTATGGGCAACGTTGGCCAGATCAAAGCCGGCGAAGTGCAGGTAATGTCGGCCGGTACGGGTATTATGCACTCAGAATATAATCCGTCTGATACTGAGGCAGCCAAACTATTCCAAACCTGGATATTTCCAAGACAACGGAACATTACGCCACGCTACGATCAGAAGAGCTTTACTGATGCCATCAAGCATAATGAGCTGACTACTGTAGTATCCGGCGATAAAGACGCAGACACCTTGTATATCAATCAGGATGCCGCTATATCGTTCGGCGATTTTGATGGTGGTAAACAGGTTACCTACACAATAAAAACTCCCGGAAACGGCGCTTATGTGCTGCAGGTTGAAGGCGAAGCCGACGTTGATGGCGACGTTTTAAACAAAAGGGATGCAATTGGTGTTTATGATACAAGTTCATTCACCATTGAAACCAAGTCGCAGTCGCGCCTCCTAATTATAGAAATTCCGATGAAATAAAACTGGCCGCACTGCGGGTTAGATGGTCTTTGAGCTGACGAAACAATTTGACTTTGAATTGTTTATATCAGACTTAACATCATAACCTATGGCAGACCAGGCAATACCGGGATGGAGAAAGTGGCTTGAAGAAAGCGGCGACCAGGTAGTATTTCTGAAAGGATTTTTCAGGAACCTGTTCCGCGGCGGTTTCGAATGGTCGGAATTTGTTCGTCAGTGTTACGAAATCGGCTATAAATCTTTTGGGCTTGTTGGCATAACAGCCTTTATCATGGGGTTGGTTTTAGCGTTACAGCTAAGGCCAACCCTTGTTGATTTTGGAGCCGAGAGTATGCTGCCGCGGACACTGGCAGTCTCTATCATTCGGGAAATAGGACCCGTTATTACGGCAATCATCTGCGCCGGTAAAATAGCCTCTGGCATTGGCGCTGAGTTGGGCAGTATGAAAGTGACCGAGCAGATAGATGCCATGGATATATCGGGCGCTAACCCAATGCAATACCTGGTGGTGACCCGTGTGCTTGCCACTACGTTTATGGTGCCGCTTTTAGCGCTTCTAGGCGACGTAATCGGCCTGATAGGCGGTTACATTGCTATCAATATCCAAAATAGCGTTAGCGGGATGCTCTACTTCCACAAATGCGTTGGTGCCATCGGTTTTTCCGACTTTTTACCAGCGTTTATTAAAACTATATTCTTCGGCTTCGCTATAGGCTTTATAGGGTGCTATAAAGGCTACAACTCAAATCGCGGAACGGAAAGCGTGGGCTTATCGGCAAACTCTGCGGTGGTCGCAGCGTCTCTCTGGATATTTGTAATTGATGCTATCGTGGTGCAAATCAGCAATATACTCCTCTATTGATATGGGAAAAACCAAACAAGAAAAAACAGCAACTCAAAAGCCATCCGAAAACAAAAAGGGCGAAGTGGTAATCCATATCAAGGGAGTGAAAAAATCATTTGGCGAGCGGGAGATTTTGAAGAATATCACCCTGGATGTCAAACGCGGCGAAAATGTAGTGGTTCTGGGGAGGTCAGGATCAGGTAAATCCGTTACTATCCAGTGTGTTGTGGGTAAGCTTGTTCCGGATGAAGGCGAGCTAACGGTATTTGGAGAAGATGTTGCCTCTATGAACGAACGGGAATTAAAGGAACTGCGTACGCGGATAGGCTTCCTCTTCCAGGGCGCCGCTCTGTACGATTCGATGACCGTACGGGAGAATATGGAATTTCCGCTTACACGGGTTCTAAAGATCAGGGACAGGCACGAAATTGACAAACGTGTTGAGGATGTATTAGAAAGCGTTGGTTTGGGCGATGCCATTGATAAGATGCCCTCAGACCTCTCCGGTGGTATGCGTAAGCGCGCCGGCCTGGCAAGGACGCTCATCGTGAACCCTGAGATCATGCTTTACGATGAGCCTACTACTGGCCTGGACCCCATGACCTCGCGCGAGATCAGTAAACTTATACTTGATATGCAGAAGAAATACAAAACCACCTCTATTATTATTACGCACGATATGGATTGCGCGCGTATTACCGCCGATCGCGTGGTGATTATGCACGAAGGTGAATATATAGCAGAAGGAAGTTTTGACGAACTTAAGAACTCTAACGACGAGCTAATCTGCTCATTTTTTTAAAATAACCTATGAAAACAACTTCAGGACAGAAAATAAAAATAGGGCTATTTGCCCTAGCGGGAATGGCGGTACTGGTGGTCGGCATATTCCTGATCGGTAACAAAAAAGGATTGTTCACAAACACATTCAATGTGCATGGCATGTTCAAGAACGTTAACGGATTGCAGGTAGGCAATAACGCCCGGTTTGCAGGTATCGATGTGGGTGTTGTTGAAGCGATTGAAATTCAGAATGATACTACAGTAAAAGTTGTACTGACACTAAATGAGAGTGTTCGAAAGTTTATAAAAAAAGATGCCAAATTGAGCATTGGCAGCGATGGATTGATGGGTGATAAACTGGTGCAGATATCGCCGGGTGGAGCAACGACAACCGCGACCGTAACAGGTGGCGATCAACTTGCCACTGTTAATCCTTTCGACATCGATAAAGTGATCAAAAAGGTAACCGGCATAGCCGACGACGCAGGGAACCTGATAGCGGGCTTATCGCAAATTGTAGATAAGGTTAATCATGGGAAAGGTAGCATAGGCAGACTCCTGAATAACGATAAGATCGCCAAAGACCTGGAAGGCACGGTAGCACAGGCCAAAACCACCGTTGCAAGGGCCAATACCACTATTGCTACCGTGCATAAGACTTCAAGCACGCTGAATGAAGATCTGAAAGCGGCGCAGCATAATTTCCTGCTTAAAGGGTTCTTCAAAAAGAAAGAAAAAGCGAAGCAGGATTCCATCAGGAAGGCGCAAAAGGATTCGGCCGACAAAGCGAAGAATAGTCAACCCAAACAGTAGGAAAACAGAAAGCCCCGGAAAAATCCGGAGCTTCTTTTATATGCAAACCTTGTCCCGGTGTTACAGATACTGCGTAATTTCGTGTGACATAGGAGTAGTTTTTGAACGGAAGCGGTGGATCAATTTGCCATTTTCGTCTACCAGGAATTTTTCAAAATTCCAACCTATATCGCCGGTGATGCCTTCTGGATTTGGCTGACTGATGAGGTATTTGAAAAGCGGCGCAATATCATCACCTTTAACACTAACCTTCTCATTCATAGGGAAAGTAACGTTGTATTTCCCCGTGCAAAACTGCTTGATCTCGAGCGCTGTGCCCGGTTCCTGCTCTCCGAAGTTATTAGCGGGGAAGCCCACCACCACCAATTTGTCCTTGTAAGTTTCATATAGTTTTTCCAGTTCGGTGTATTGTGGGGTAAATCCGCATTTGGACGCCACATTGACGATCAATATTTTTTTACCCTTAAACTGCGAGAGAGAGAAGTTCTGACCATCCAGATTTTTCAAATGGAAATCATAAACGGATGCCGGCGCGACGAACAGAAAAGCAATCAGGAGTGCTAATATTTTCATGATGTAAGAAATTTGGTTTCAGCGTGATGTGGTGTAAAGTTATGGTGAATAATCCGCTTTTCCCAATCGCTTACTATCTGCATTATGTAAAATTTCTGGCATCAAGGTAGTGGTCTTCTTTGTTGGTCATCAGCTGCTTATCAGCAGGCTTTTTGTCCTTATAGCCAAGCAGGTGCAATGCGCCATGGATGATAACCCGATGAAGTTCATTAGTTTCGCCTGTGCCGAATTTTTCAGCGTTTTCGCGGATGCGGTCGATGGAAATAAAAATGTCACCTTCAATAACTGCTTCATCTTCAGAGTTATCAAATGTGACAATGTCAGTGTAAGTATCGTGATCGAGGTATTGCTGGTTGATGGTTAACAAATAACTGTCAGAGCAAAAAATGTAGTTTAGCTCGTTTAGCTTGTAACCTTCGGCAGCGATAGTGGTTTTGACCCACTCTTTTACCTTGTTTTTGTTCTTAAGATTAAAACGGATGTCTTCCTCGAAAAAGTGGATAGAGGGCATCAGATCTTAAAATGAAGCTCTACTTCATTTCCCTTAGCGTTAAAGACACATTGGTCAGCCAGTTGCTTCACAATGTAAACACCTCTTCCGGTAAGGTTTTCAAGATTTTCAACAGCGGTAGGATCGGGTAAATGATCGTAGTCAAAGCCTTCGCCCTCGTCGGTGATGGTCCAAACCACACGTTTAGAGTCCACTTCGGCGTTAACGATAACCTTTTTGCTCTCGTCCAGTTTATTGCCATGTACAATGGCGTTGATGGCAATCTCGTTAAGGCAAGTCATCATATTAGCGAAGGTATCTTCGCTCACATTGTGCTTGTCAGCAATTTGCTCGATAAGATTTTCCAGCAACGTTATGCTCTCCGGTTTGGACGGAAGCTGTAAAGTATAAAGTTCGCTGGTCTGAACGTTCGCTTCTTGCATACTAATGGGCATTAAGTTGATCAAAGTAAGATTTTATTTTTTGTTTATAATACAAATTAAGTGCCGGAGATACAGTCTTAATCTGTTCTGTCTGTTTTTCACTAAGTTTCTGATAATCCTGTAATGCCTTTATGTACCCCGGAGGCAAATCCTTGCCGGCATTGCTTTCGCGCTGCTGATCCTGCTCTTGTTGCCGCTCAGCTTTTTCAGCTTCAAGGAGCCTGGATTGTATCTGTTGTTGCCTCTTTAGCAAATCATCAGTAATGCGCCTGTTTACGATATCGTTCTCAGTTTGTTCCATTTCTTTTGAAATTTTGTCCAAATTGCCTAACTTACCCGTACCATCCTTGTTCCCTGCCTGGTTAATTTTGTCCAGTGCTTCCCTGATCATTTGCTGCTCACGTGCCATTTTGGCAAGTTGCTCACTCATGCCGCTTCGCTGACTTTGCGACATGTTTCCCTGTTTTTGCAGTTGATCTCGCATCTTCTGCATATTTTGGTTCAGCTGCTGCTGCATCCTGTTTAGCTGCGAAAGGGATGGCTGTTTTGATTTGCCTCCTCCGCCCTTCGCATTTTTCATAGCGTTTTGCAGCTGATCCAGCGCTTCGCTCAGCATGAGCGCCAGGTTATTCATCGATGTCATTGCATACTGCTGGTTCCTGTTGGCTTCCGGCGTGCGCCTGTCGCTTAAATTCTCCAGCGTTCTGTCTATGTGGTCGTTGATGCTCGCTATCTCCCGATTGACGGTCGACTGTATCTGCGGCACTCTCCGGCTCAACGAATATAAACTGTCCTCTGCTGTTTTTAGATTATCCTTTATGTCTTTCTGTTTCTGTGCTAATATAGTGTAATTTGGGTCAGTTGGTGTAGTATTTTTTAATGTTTCCATTACTTTTTCCTGGTCGAACGAACTGTTAACCAGATTTTTGAGTAATTCGCGCAATTGCTGCGCATCTACATTGTTCTGCGTATCTTCCTGCTGCTCCTGTTGCTGCTGCAATTTGCTTGCCAATTGCTTCATTTGTTTGGACGATTGCTGCTGCGATTTCGATGCATTCCGGCGATCATTTTTCTGCAAACTCTGTGAGCTTTGCTGCATCTGCTGGTCGATGTTTTGCTCGTCCTCTTTAGGGTTTTGGAAATTATTTTTTTGTTCGGATGACTCGTCCTGTTTTTGCAGGTCTTCGAGCGATTTTTTTACGTCCTGGAAGTCCTGCTGCAATTTTTGCTGTTGCTGCTGCAAATCTTGCTGGTTAACATCTTTTTGTTGCGTTTGTTCGGATAATTTTTCCTGTTTGTCTGAAAGCTGATTTAACTGGTTGATATTCTGATCTAATTTTTGATCAAATTCCAGTTTTTTATACAACTGAAGGATACGGTCGAGCTCTTTCTTGAGCGATTTATTATCCATCTGCATCTTGGAAAGCTGGTCGCGCGTGCCGTCTTTTTGCTGCTGATCCATCATCTGCTGCAGCTTCTCCAATAAGTCACGGGTTTTTTGATCGAGGACGTTGTTGAACAGGTTTTCGATCTGTTTTTGCTTGTCCTGCAGCTCCTTGTTTTGCTCCTGGTTTTCCTGGCGCTCGTATAGGTTCTTTTTGTTTTCGTCCTGGATGTCTTTGATCAAATTGTCCAGGTCTTTCTTCTTCTCGAGGAGCTCGTCTATCTGCTTTTTCTCGTCAAATGACAGCGTGTTTTTATCCAGCAGCATTTGGTTCAGCTTCTGCGAATCGTGCTCAATTTGCCCGGCCAGCTTAATAGCATCCTGCATTTTTTGCTTCACTACCTCGGTGCTTTTATCCAGTTGCTCGTTTACTTCCTTCTGGTCGGGAATGTTTAATGTTTTTTCTGTCGAGCGCACCTTTTTGGGACCTGCAACGCCGTCGTTATCAGCCACTTCAAAGTAGTAGGTGATCTGCTCACCCGGTTTTACGCCGATGTCTTTCAGGTTCCAGAGATAAAAGAAGTCGCCCTGGGTTTTGCTCAGGTCTGCCTTGACAGATTTGCTGATAACCTTCTGATTATTCTTATCACTAGAAGCCCCAATCTTATAATTAAATGTCAGCGATGAAAAGCCGTGATCGTCAGTTATTTTGCCATCGAAATACAGAGCCTTGCTGCTGATTGAGTCATTTTTTTCATTGACGGTAATTGTCGGCAACTCATCCGGAACCACGTTAATCCTATAAGAAGCCGAATCGCCATGACTTACTGATTTGCTGATGGGATTGAGCTTGTAAATGGAATTTTTATAAATCCGTTCGCTATGCGAAAAAGCATCGGTACTGGTTGGCGTCGCTTCCGACTGCTTGTCATTGATAT
>Ga0068856_100004690_pt1 | contig 13569 bp, 9 predicted proteins | sample KBSCornC62_FD_66595 | JGI IMG/M metagenome (GOLD analysis project Ga0068856, IMG submission 66595) | Corn rhizosphere microbial communities from Kellogg Biological Station, Michigan, USA - KBS Corn C6-2 | ecosystem: Host-associated > Plants > Roots > Rhizosphere > Soil ...
GCCTCGATGCATCGGAAGCAAGACGTGCTGCGCTGGAGCATCGCGCACGCGCGCCTCGCGCTCGACGACGATCCCGCGAGCCCGTGGATCGCGATCCCTCCCGCGGTGCGCGATTCGTTCGACCGGGTGTGCCGGGCCGGCATCGCGATCGGCGACACGCCCTTCGGCGCCCCGCTGCTCGGCGTCAAGTGCGGCTGCAACGAGGCGTTCATCGTCGAGGATGGCGGACGCGCGAGTCGGAGCACGAGCCGTTCGTCCGCGCACGCGGAGCTCACTCCGCAGGCCGTCGTCGTGCGCGCAGGCGAGCGAAGCGCGATGATCGAGCGCGACATGCTCCGACCGCTGCTGCGCGGCGAGGGCGCGACACCGTGGCGCGCATCGCCCGGCATGGAGGCGATCATCTGGACGCACGACGAGAGCGGCGCGCTGCAGGCGCTTCCGCCACACGCGGCGAAATGGCTCGCGCGCTGGCGACGCCGTCTCGCCGCGCGCAGCGATGCGCGCGCGGGGAAGGCGTGGTGGACGCTCTTCCGCACCCAGGCCGCATCCGCGTCGCGAGCGCGCGTGGTCTGGGCCGACATGGGGCGTGCGCCGCGGGCGCTGCTCCTCGCCGCCGGCGATCAGACGGTGCCGCTCAACAGCTGCTACGTGGTTCCGTGCGATGATCACGACGATGCCCTCGCGCTCACGGCGCTGCTCAACTCCTCGCTCGCCGCCGCGTGGCTGCACGTGCTGGCCGAGCCGGCGCGAGGCGGCTACCATCGCTATCTCGGCTGGACCGTTTCGCTCCTCCCGCTGCCGCGCGAATGGCGCTGCGCACGCCAGCTGCTCGCACCTCTCGCTCGGCGCGCGCTCGATGGGGACGAGCCCACCACCTGCGAGCTGCTCGACGCAGCCACTCGCGCGTATCGGCTTCGCGCTGCCGACGTCGCACCTCTCATCGCGTGGTGCGGCCGATGATCGTGCGCGCGGTCGTGGCGCGAGGGCTCATCGCGGCGCATTGGCTCCCCCGGCACGATGTGGTCGGTGAGCTGGGGTCCGTGCGGCTGCACGCGCATCAGCAGAGCGCAGTGAACCGTCTGCGCGATCTTCTGCGCGAGCATCGCGGGGCACTGCTCGCGGACGAAGCGGGGCTCGGCAAGACGTACGTCGCGGCCGCGCTCCTGCGCGAGGCGGCGCGCCCGCTGCTCATCGTCCCGGCGGCGCTGCGCGTCATGTGGAGAGACGCGCTCGCCGCGGCGGGCGCCAGCGCGACGACCATCTCGTACAGCGCGCTCTCGCGGGGCAAGGTGCCGAGCGGCGACTTCGACCTGCTCGTGCTCGACGAAGCGCACCACGCGCGCACGGCGTCGACGCTGCGGTACGCGGCGATTGCCTCGCTGGCATCGCGGGCGCGCGTGCTCCTGCTCACCGCTACCCCGGTGCACAATCACCGCACCGAGCTGGCGGCGCTCTTCGCGCTCTTCCTCGGCGCTCGGGCGTACGCCATGAGCGACGCCGCGCTCGCGGCGCTCATCGTTCGCCGCGAGCGGGGCGACATCGCGCATCGGCTCGCGATCCCCGACGCGCCGGCCCCGAAGTGGATCCCGGTGCGCGACGACGCCTCGCTGCTCGGAGCGCTGCTGGCCCTGCCCCCTCCGCTGCCTCCCTCCGACGGCGGCATGGGCGGCGCGCTCCTCACCTGGAGCCTGCTCAGGCAGTGGGCATCGAGTCGCGCCGCGCTCGCCGGCGCGTTGCGACGGCGGCTCGCGCGAGGAATGGCGCTGGAGAGCGCGTTGTGTGAGGGGCGATACCCCGACCGTCGCGAGCTTCGTGCGTGGAGCGCCGTGGAGAACACGATTCAGCTCGCCTTCCCCCAGCTCGTGTCCGCGCCAATTGCCGCACCGGATGAGCTCCTGGCGCGCGTGCGAGCGCACGTGGATGCGGTGCGCTCGCTCCTCGCTCGCGTGCGCGCCGACGCGGGCGTGGATGCCTCGCGCGCGCAGGCGATCCGGGACATCCGCGCCGCGCACCCTGGCGAGAAGGTGCTCGTCTTCTCCCAGTTCACGGATACGGTGCACGTGCTGTTCGACGAGCTTCGCGCTGCTCGTGCGGTCGCCGCGCTCTCCGCCCGCGGCGGACGCATCGCGAGCGGCAGACTCTCCCGGCAGGAGACGCTCGAGCGCTTTGCGCCTCGCGCGACCGGCGCGCCTCTGCCGCACGAGGCCGAGCGCATCGATCTCCTCCTGACCACCGACCTCGCGAGCGAAGGGCTGAACCTGCACGACGCATCCGTCGTCGTGCATCTCGATCTTCCATGGACGCCGGCGCGCCTCGAGCAGCGGGTCGCGCGCTCGCGCCGCCTGGGCGCGCTGCACGCGCGCACGCACAGCTATGCGCTCGCGCCGCCGGCGGATGCGGAGATGGTGCTCGCGGTTGAGCGGCGCCTGCGACAGAAGCTCCGTACGATGGAAGAGGTGATCGGGAGCAATGGGGCCGTGCTGCCGGCGCCCGTGGTCGACGATTCGACCGGCGGGACGCCGCGGCCGAGCAGCACGCGCCAACGCGAGGAGATCGATCGCGCGATGCGGCGCTGGCGCGACGAGAGCGACGCAGAGCGCGCCGGAGCAGAGAGCACGGCGTTCGAAGATCTCGACGGCCGCGATGCTCCGCTCATCATCGTGGCGTGCGTCGCATCATCCCGGCCGGCCATCCTCGCGCTCGCGATCGACGACTCGGCGCCGGTGCTCGCGGCCGCAGCCGGCGGCACGGAGCTCGTCGAGGACGCGCGTGTCGTGCTCGAGGTGCTCGCATTGGCGGCCGGCGGAGATGTCGTGCTCGACGAGCGCGTGCGCGCAGACGCGATCGCGCGTGCAGAGCGATGGCTCGCACGGCGGCGCGGCACGGAGGCGAGCGGTGCGCTCGCATGGCGGGGCGCCTCGCGACGCATCGCGCTTCGTCGCATCGCCGGACTCTCGGCGCGCGCTCCGCACCATCGGCGCGCGCTCCTCGCTCCGCTCGCGACCGTCGCGCGGCGAGTCGTGACCGCGCCCTACGCGCTGGGAGCGGAGCGCGTGCTCGATGAGCTGGCCAGCGCGCCGCTGCCCGATGAGGCGTGGCTGCGCGCGCTCGCGTCGTTCGGCGCGATGCACGGCGCGCGCGAGGGCGAGCGCGCCGAGTCGAAGCTCGTCGCGGTGATCGTCGCTGGATGATCGCCGCGGGCGAGGGAAACAAACCATCCGAAGAGCCGTACGATTCCGCATCGGCACAGGGCGCCGGCGGTGTCCGATCGCGTTCCACTCTTGCCTTGCGACGCAACGCTTGAGAAGCTATCTGGTTGGAAGCTGCACGGACCGCTCTGCTCGCACGTGATTCGGGAGACGAGGCATGAATGCGATCAAGTCGCGAAGCTCCTTCGCGCGACGACTCACGACAATTCCAGCCGCGCGCACGCTCCCGCTCGTCGCGGCAATCCTCGTGATTGCCTGCACCGGGCGCGAGTCCGCGTCGTCAGCGGAGAGCGCCGCGTCCGTTTCCGGCCCCGACGCGCAAGCCAGCGCCGGTCACGGACATCTGCAGCTGTCGGGCGATGCCACCGTCGACACCGACTTCGCGGTGGAGCAGTGCACGATCGGCCCAGCCGGAGAAGGGCTGCTCGACGGCTATCGCATGAGCGCACGCGCGTCGCACGGCACGCTGCAGATGCTCTCGGTCTCTCTGAAGGACTACGAGCACGATGGATCGTTCACTCCTGCCACCGATACCGGCAAGAGCGTGAGGGGTGGCAAGCCGGGCGTGAACAGTCCGGTGTCGATGACCATCGGTCGCGAGAACTCCACGGTGCCGATTCCCGTGATCGCCAAGCCCGAGTCGCGGATCACGATCACGATCTCCGACAGCGGGTCGCGCGGAACCGCCGAGTTTTCCGACATGACGTCGCCCGTCGCCATGGAGGACGTCGACATCAAGGCGCCCCTGCACGCCAAGCGAAAGAGCTTTGCCGGCTCGCTGAGCTGGCGCTGTGCGAACGTCGAACACCTCGACTCGGCCACGGCGAACGCTGCCAGGGGGATGCTGAAGGGGCTCACACCGATCCACTGAGCCGGCTCGCCGCAGCTCTCAGCGACTCGCCAACGCGCCCGAGAGTTTCCGGACGGCTTCCCGAATTTCACTTTCCTCGAACGCGGCGTAGCCGAGCAGCAGCGCGCCGCGCTTCGGCGCTACCGAGCAATAGGCCGACAGCGGCGTGGCGTCGACGCCTGCTCGCGACGCTGCCTTCGCGACCTCCAGGTCGTTCGCGCCTGGCGCGAGCCACCCCACCATGTGAAGTCCGGCGGCGTCCGGGGCCAACTGCATCGCGTCGCCGATCTCCTCGCGCGCCGCCTCGAGCAGCGCCTGCTGCCGCTCGGCGCACAGCGCGCGCACGCGGCGCACGTGGCGCACGTAGTGGCCCTCGCCGATGAACTCCGCGAGCACGCCCTGTTCGTGCGTCGGCGAGTGTCCGCCCGCGATCGCGCGCGCGACGCGCACGACATCCACCAACCCATCGGGAACGATGAGATACCCCAGCCGCAGCGCCGGCGCGAGCGTCTTGCTGAAGGTGCCGATGTAGAGCACGCGCGCTGCGCCACCGCGCTGGGCGTCGAGCCCCTGCAGACAGGGAATGGGCCGTCCGGCGTAGCGGAACTCGCTGTCGTAGTCGTCCTCGAGCACCCAGCCGTTCACGCGGCGCGCCCAGTTGAGCAGCGACAGCCGTCTCGATGCGCTCATGATCGTGCCGAGCGGGAACTGGTGCGATGGGGTGACGTACGCGAGCCGGGCCTCGGGTGCCGCGCGCTCACCCGCACGCACGTCCATCCCTTCCTCATCCACCGGCACGTCGATCACGCGCGCACCCGCGCCCGCGAGCGCCGCGCGCGCGCCCGCGTAGCCCGGATTCTCCATCCATGCGGACGCGCCGGGCTCGAGCAGCACGCGCGAAGCGAGATCGAGCGCCTGCTGTGCGCCGCTCACGATGAACACCTGCTCCGGCGAGCATCTCGCCCCGCGCGAGCTCGTGACGTAGTGCGCGATCGCATTGCGGAGGGCTTCGTCGCCCGCGGTCGCGGCGCTCCCCAGAAACACGTTGCCGCTGCGCCAGCGACGAGCGGAGATGCGGGCCCAGAGCTCGAAGGGGAAGGCGTCGATCGCGGGCATTCCGAGCGCGAAGGGCACGATGGCACCATCGCGCCGCACGCCGAGCTGCGGAGTGCGCGCCAGAAGCTCGGCGAATCGCGCCGGCAGATGTGAGCGCACGTGTCCACTCGCCGGCGCGGCGCTCTCGCGAACGGCCCGTGACGCGCGTCGCGGCGCGTGCACACTGATCAGCGAATCGGGCACCGCGGCGCGCACGCGCGTGCCGCCGCCTCGATGCGCGCTCAGGTAACCCTCCGCCACGAGCTGATCGAACGCGAGCACCACGGTATTGCGCGCCACGCCGAGCTCCGCGGCGAGCACGCGCGTGGAGGGCAATCGCATGTTGGCGGCGAAGCGTCCCGCGAGGATGCCGTCGCGCACGCCCTCGTAGATCTGCCGATGCAGCGGCTCGCGCGATTCGGCGTCGAGCGGCACGAGCAGCGGTGCGGCGTCCGCCACTCGCGTGCGCGCGCGACGATTGTTTGGACCAGTCATTGTTCCGGAATTTGGCGCTTGCAGGGGCTCCATGCGAGGGGTAGTCTGCTGCTGCACCATCGACTCTTCACTCTCGCCGCAACGAGCACTCCCATGACCACCATACTCGCCGTTTCCCGCCGAGCCGCGCTCGAAAATCTCGCGAAGGCCGGCGCGGCGATGCTTCTCACGCCGATGATGGCCGCGGCTGAAGCGCCGCCGCGCGCCGGCCCGATCTTCACGCAGGATCTCCCGCCGGTATCGCTCGACGGCTGGAAGATGACCGCGCTCGAGATCTCCTATGCTCCCGGCCAGGTCGATCGCGCACACCGGCATCCGGGATTCGTCTTCGGATACGTGCTCGAGGGCGACCTGCGCTTCAAGGTCGACGGAGGTGAGGAGACCATCTACCACGCGGGGCAGATGTTCTACGAGAAGCCGGGCTCGGTGCATCGCGTGTCGGCGAACGCCAGCGCCACCAGGCCGTGCCGCTTCCTCGCGATGGTGTTCGTGGACAAGACCAAGCCGCTCACGGAGCCGGTATGAGCGTGCGCTCGCTCCTGGACCGGTTCGAGAACACGATCGTGCGGACGAAGCGGGCGGCCTTCGTGGCAATGTGGGTGCTGATCGCCGTGCAGGTGATCTGGACCATCTATTTCTGCGTGCGTACGCGCCCGGCGTTCTCGAACATCTACTATCCGGTCATCTTCACGCCGTTCGCGGTGGCGCTCGCGCTCACGAAGGGACGCGTGCCCTGGGTGGCGACGAGCGTGCGGCTGATCATCGGCATCGCGTTCCTCGAGAACGTCATCGACCGGCTCGGCTTCATCGGGCCGCCCGGCGCACCCGGTGTCTCGTGGGGCGACTTCGCGCACTTCGTCGCGTACACCGCGCAGGTGAATGCATTCGCGCCGGCGGAGTTGATCCCCGCACTGGCGGTGCTCGCGACGATCGCCGAAGGAACTTTCGCGCTGACGATGTTGTTGGGAATACGTGTGCGTCTGGCGGCGATCGGATCCGCACTTCTCCTCTTCGTGTTCGCGAGCGCGATGGTGATGTCGGAGCTTTCGGAAATGCAGTACGGCGTGTACCTGATGTCCGCCACCGCGTGGGCGCTCGCAACCGTGAACGCGTCCGCGCTCAGCGTGGACGTGCTTCTCCCCCGATCCCGGGCAGTGCGCATCGCGTGACCGCATCCGCCCACGCGCGAAACGGCGCGCGCGCATGGCTCGTGCTTGCGCTGCTCTCGATCATCTGGGGAAGCTCGTTCATCCTGATGAAGGAAGGGCTCGAGGGCTTCGATGCGCTGCAGCTCGCGCTCATCCGCATGAGCGTCGCCGCCCTCTGCCTGTTCCCGCTCGCGCTCAGGCACGTTCGGACGCTCGGCGCGCGCGACCTCGCGCTGCTGCTGCTCGTCGGCCTCACCGGCAACGCGCTCCCCGCCTTTCTCTACGCGAAGTCCGAGACCGTGCTGCCATCGGCGGTGGTGGGCGTGCTCACGTCCATGACGCCGATCTTTTCGCTGCTGGTCGCATGGATGTTCTTCGGACAGCGCTTCCCGCGCGCGAACGTCGCCGGCATCGTGGTCGGTCTCGCCGGAGCGGTCGTGCTCGCGATGGCGGGCAGCCCCGAAGCGGGCCGCTCCACGAGCCTCGCCTTCGCGGGGCTCGTGCTGCTGGCTACGATCTCCTACGGCATCAACGTCAATCTCGTCAAGGGATTCTTCTCGAGCCGCAACTCCGTTCTCGTCACGTCGATCGCGCTGTCCGCGGTGGGCTGGCCGTCGCTGGTCGTCCTGCTCGCCGGCACGAACTTCATCGAGCGGCTGCACACGGTTCCCGCAGCGCCCGCGGCACTCGGGTACATCGCCATCCTCGGCGCGTTCGGTACCGCGATCAGCGTGCTGCTCTTCAACCAGCTCCTGAAGGACGCCACGATCATCTTCGCGACATCGGTCACGTACACGATCCCGATCGTCGCCGTGCTCTGGGGCATCGCGCTGCACGAGACGTTCACCGCCGTGCACGCGGTGGCGTTCGCCGTGATCCTGACGGGTGTGTGGCTCGCGAATCGCCGCTCCGACGCATCCACGCGCGCGGCGCCGCAGCCGCTTCACGAGGCCGACGCGCTCACCTGACGGTTCTCACACAACGCTCACACTCCGCGCATTGATCGGAGGCGCGACGCGCCGCAAGCTGCGATCGGCATGCAGGCGCGAGTGTCACCGTGAACGAGTGAGCCCATGTTCGGAATGCTGCTGCTGGCGCTGCTCTGCGGCTCGCCGTGCGCGACTTCGGCCGCCGACAGCGCGGTCGCATGGCGCTACGATCTCCGCGCGGGCGACCGTCTCGTGTATCGCGAGCGGTTCGAGCAGGACATCGATGGACGCGAGATCTACGGCCTGACCTCCGGACGCGACAAGCCGTTCGGCTCCCCGTTCGTGAGCGCGGCGCGCTACGAATGGACGTCGCAGCTGCTGGTTCCGGCGGCGAGCGCGACTCGCGTGCTCGTGGGTGTGCAGCGCAACCGCGCGCGCGACGACAGCATCTCGACCTCGCTCGACACCGCGAGCGGAATCACGGATCACGAGCGCGAGCGACAACACGCGCGCCTGACCGGGCGCGATCGCTTCGCGCAGGCGAATCTGCTCACCGCGAACGGCGACGCCACGCAGCCCTGGGCCGCTCGCCGCGAGATGCGCAGCAAGATGCTCTGGGACGCCTTCGAGCTCCCCTCGCTTCCCGCGGCGCCCGTGGGCGTCGGCGATCGCTGGCAGTCCACCGATCCCTTCGCGTTCGAGATGCAGGTGACCGGCGCCGACACACTCGGCGGCGAGCGCTGCTACCGCACCGAAGGCTCCGCGGGTGCCGCGGCACTGATCCCGCGCCAGGTCGCGGATTCGAACGCGTTCCATCTGCGCTTCTGGTACTGTCCCGCATCGCATCTCGTGCGACGCATCGAGCTCGAGGGCACGTATCCCGACGTGAACTACTACAAGGTGCACGAACGACTCGTTCTCGAGCTGCAGGACACGAAGCACGGCGAAGCGATGGCTGCATGGCTGCAGCATCCGGATCTCAGACAGGGCGCGCTCGCGGCAGTCGCGCTCGAGGACAGCAGCGCCGCCGCCTCGGTGCTCGCCACGCCAGGTCTCGATTCCATCTTCGCGGGCGCCGACACCGCATCGGCACGGATGCTGCTCGGCATCGCGTATCGCGCCGGAGCCGCGCCGCCCTCGCTCGCCATTCTCTCATCGCTGCTCGGCAGCCCGAGCGCCCGCGTGCGCACGCTCGCGACGCGCCTCCTCGCTCGCGCCAGCGACCGCGCTTCCGCGCAGCCGCTGCTCGAGCGCGCCGCCGCGGACTCCGACTACTTCGTGCGCGCAGCGGCCGCGCGCGCGCTTCGCCCCGACTCGCTGGCGCGAAACGCAGGCGCGATCGCCTGCGAACTTCCCGACTCCCTGCGCGCGCGGCTCACTCGCCGCCGGGCCTCATCGTCGCCGGGGACGAGCTTTCGCGGGATGTCGGCGCAGTCGTATCGCGGCTGGCCATACGCGATGTACGTCCCCGACGACTATCGCGGCGATGAGCCGTTCCCACTCATCGTCTACCTCGCCGGCAACGCGGGCCCCGCCGTCGAAGGAGTGCAGCTCGGCGCTCCGGCGTTCGAGCGCACCGGATATCTCGTCGTCTATCCGAACGCGTGGGGCGGATGGTGGCGCACCAACACCGAAACGATGGTCGACTCCCTGCTCGCCGAAGTGATGCGCGAGTACGCGGTCGACCCGGAGCGCGTGTACATCTCGGGCCTCAGCAACGGAGGCACCGGTACACTCGACTACGTCTCGCTCTGGCCTCAGCGCTTCACGGCGGCGGTGGTGGCGATGGGCGCCGGCCTGTTCGGCTTCGTCGAGAAGGGCGGCAACCGGCCGTTCGTCTCCAACGTCACGCACACGCCGCTGCTCTTCCTGCACGGCAAACGCGACCAGGTGATCGACGTCAGCGCCACCACGAACACCGTCGATTCGCTGCGCGCGCAGCACGCGGACGTCGCGCTGAAGCTCTTCCCCGATCGCGGACACGAGATCGCCCCGGGCAGTGGAGACGACGGGCTCACGGTCGACTTCTTTCAGCATCACACGGGACGGGCGATTCCGAAAAAGCTCGACTTCAACGCCGCCACCACCGTGCATGCGCGACACTACTGGCTGGAGATCCTCGAGAAGGAGGACGCGCCGGTCGGAGACTCGCTCGCCGCCGACGAAAGCATCGCCGAAGTCGTCCGCGCGCGGCTCGGCTCCATGGTGCGGGCCGAGGTTCACGCGTCGATCGATGATCACAACACGGTCAAGCTCGAGACCAGCCACGTGCGCCGGCTTCGGCTGCTGCTGCGCCCCGACCTGTTCGCTCACGACGGCCCGGTCAAGGTGGTGCTGAATGGAAAGACCGTCTCCAACGGCACACTCCAGACCGACTGCGCCCTGTACGCGCGCACATTGGCCGAGTGGGGTGATCCGTATCTCGCGTACTCGTCCGAGTTGACGTTCGAGGTGCCCCGGTAGCAGAATGGGCGAGCCCTGCTCGCGCGCGGAAACCCCGGCCCGCGACGTCCGTACTATGGAGAGAGCAAGGAGTGCGGCCATTCTCCAGGAGCAGCCGTGTTGGATCCGGATGTCATCAACTTCGCGGGTGTCATGGTGACGATCGTCGGCACGGTCGCATCGCTGAGTGGAATCTTCGTCGCCTCCAGGTGGGCGCTCGCGGCCACCAGGAAGCGCGAACAGATGCCCGCGCCGTTGAACGACTCGCGCCTCGAGCAGCTCCAGCAATCGGTGGACGCGATCGCGATCGAGGTCGAGCGCATCGCGGAGGCGCAGCGCTTCAGCGCGAAGCTCCTGGCCGGCCGCGACGCGGAGCCGCGACTGCAGCGCTAGCCGCGCGAGATCGGCGGCGACATTGCCGGCAGCATTGTCGGGCCGCGGACTTCGACCAACATTACGGCGTTCATCAACCGGAGTGTTCGTGCTCGACGTCTCGAAGGGAAGACTCGCTCTCCTCGCCGCGGTCGTGTCGCTCGCGGCTCCGTCAGTCGCGCCGGCGCAACGGCGACAGCCATCCGCGCCGATCATCGAGGCTCGTACGAGCCCTCGGCCCGTTCCGGGGCCGGTCATCGTGCCGCCGGCGTTCACGCGCGCGATCGCGAACGGCACGCGCACGCGCACGGGCGAGCCGGGCGCGCGCAACTGGGTGCAGCACGCGCGCTACTCGATCGACGCATCGATCGACCCGGCATCGAGCACGCTGAGGGGGGCCGAGCGCGTGCGCTACATCAACAATTCGCCCGATACGCTGGCGACGCTCGCGATCTACCTGCGCCAGAACGTGTTCCGCCCCGAGAGTCCCCGCCGCGACGTCGCTCCGCTCACGAACGGCATGACGCTCGGCCGCGTCGTCGCGAATGGTTCGACGCTCGTCGAACTATCCGCGACCGATGCGGCGCGGCAGTCGGCATGGCACCGGCCCGGCTACGTCATCGATGGCACGGTGATGTGGCTGACGCTTCCCGCACCGCTGCTCCCGCATGACAGTGCATCGCTCGAGCTCACCTGGTCGTACGTTCCCTCGCTCACACCGTCGGATGGCCGCGAAGGACGTGACGACCATCTCTACCTCATGGGCTACTGGTATCCGCAGGTCGCCGTCTACGATGATGTGAACGGCTGGATGGCCGATCCGTACCTGCTCGAGGCCGAGTTCTACATGGATCCGGCGGACTACGATGTGCGTGTGACGATGCCGCGCGGATGGCTCGTCGGCGCCACCGGCTCGCTGCGCAATGCCGCGGACATTCTGAGCATCCAGGCGCGGAACAAGCTCGCCGAGGCGCGTGCCACGGGTCGCGTGATCGCGATCAGCCGGCCGGGCGAGCGGGAGTCCGTGTTCGCGAGCCTGTCGCCCACGGTGACCTGGCACTTCACGGCGCCGAACGTGCGCGACTTCGCGTGGGGCACGAGCGATCGCTATGCGTGGGATGCGACGCGCGCGCTCACGAGAAGCGCGAACGGCGCATCCGATACCGTGGACATCCAGTCGTTCTACCGGCTCGACGCGCGCGCGTCCGCGTGGGCAGCCGGCGGCGCGCGCTACACGCGCGATGCCATCGAGCAGCTCTCGGCGTACCTGTGGGAGTATCCGTGGCCGACGATGACGTCGATGGAGGGCGTGCTCACGAGCGGAGGGATGGAGTATCCGCGGCTCACGTTCATGCAGCCATGGGCGGACACGCTCTCTCTCGCGGGCGACCTGATGCACGAGACGGGGCACATGTGGTTCCCCATGCAGGTGGGCTCGAGCGAGACGCGGTTTCCGTGGATGGACGAGGGCTTCACGCAGTTCGATGCGGCGCAGGGGATGCGCCAGCTCTACGGCGAGCCGCGGAAGGGCGGCCGCATCGCGGATCAGGAGCCGGGGCAGCGTGCGCTCTACATCAAGCGCGCGCTCGCGGGTGAGGATCAGATCCTGATGACGCGCGGCGATCTCTTCCCGTTGGACCTCTACAACGTGATGTACTACGACAAGACCGCGCAGATACTCGCGGCGCTCCGCGGGATGCTCGGCGAGCCGATCTTTCATCGTGCGCTTCGCGAGTACGGCCGCAGGTGGACCGGGCGTCATCCCTACCCGTACGACTTCTTCAACACCGTCGAGGACGTGTCGAAGGAGGATCTCGGATGGTTCTGGGATTCGTGGTTCTTCGAGCCATGGCCGCTCGATCAGGCGATCGCGAGTGTCGCGAAGGACGGTCCATCCGTCGCGATCACGATCGAGGACCGCGGCCTGGCGCCCATGCCCATCGATCTCGCGATCACTCGCGCCGACGGCAGAACGGAGCGCGTGCGCATCCCCGCGACGGTGTGGATGAAGGGCGCGCGGACGTATGTCGTGCGGGCCGCGCGCGCGCCGGAGATCACACGCGTGGAGATCGATCCCGATGGTCTCTTCCCCGACATGGATCGGAGCAACCAGCTCTGGACCACCATTCGCGGCATGCGCGCACACGACTGATCGCTCCTGCGCGACCATTGCCCGTGCAGTAGCTTGTTCCTGTTCCTTCCGCCACGCACAGACGCTCATTGGGAGTCTTGTTAATGCGATTCGTTCTTGCCACTGCGCTCGCCCTCGCCGTCTCACATCCCGCTTCCGCCCAGAACAAGCCCAAGCGGGCCAAGGCCGGCGCGAAGCCGGCGGTCACGCCGGCCACGGATTCGACCGCGCGAACGTCGTCGGATCCCGTGCTTCGCGGACTGCAGTGGCGGCTCGTGGGCCCCTTTCGCGGGGGTCGGGCCGTGGCGGTGACGGGTGATCCGGTCGAGCCGCGCACCTTCTTCATGGGAAGCGTGGATGGCGGCGTGTGGAAGACCGTCGACGCGGGCACGACGTGGCGCAACATCACCGACGGCAATTCCACGATCGCATCGGTTGGCGCGATCGCGGTCGCGCCGTCGGATCACAACGTGATCTACGTCGGCACCGGCGAGACCGACTTCCGCGAAGATCTCACCTTCGGCGACGGCATGTATCGGTCGACGGATGGCGGGAGGAGCTGGAAGCACATCGGACTCGAGCAGACGCGCCAGATCGCGACCGTTCGCGTCGATCCGAAGAATCCGGACAACGTGTACGTGGCTGCCTATGGGCACGCCTTCGGTCCGAACCCCGAGCGTGGCGTGTACCACTCGAGCGACGGCGGCGCGACGTGGAAGCGCGTGCTCTTCGTGGACGACAGCACGGGCGCGATCGACCTGGCGATGGATCCGACCAATTCGCGCATTCTCTACGCGTCGATGTGGCGCTTCCAGCGCTTCCCCTGGGGCTTCAGCGCGGGGGGCGGCAAGAGTGGACTCTGGAAGAGCACCGATGGCGGCGACAGCTGGACGGAGCT
>Ga0068856_100004691_pt1 | contig 13567 bp, 11 predicted proteins | sample KBSCornC62_FD_66595 | JGI IMG/M metagenome (GOLD analysis project Ga0068856, IMG submission 66595) | Corn rhizosphere microbial communities from Kellogg Biological Station, Michigan, USA - KBS Corn C6-2 | ecosystem: Host-associated > Plants > Roots > Rhizosphere > Soil ...
CTATAGGCTGAAGCAATCTCTTTGGCACGGCGCTTAGCTTCATCCAGTAAAGTACCTTCCTTATTAAGCGCCTGCATCGAATAAGAATTATCGACAAAAATGCTAACTACTTGCTGCTTGCCCGAACTGGCCGCGTTTTTACCCGGAATAAACGGCCGGGCAAATGCCAATACAAGGAATAAGATAACCAGTAAACGCGCGGCCAGGATGAGACGCTCTTTTAGGTTTCGGCGTGATGCCTGCTGCTCCTGTATCTCCTTCAAAAACTGAACATTGCTAAAATAGACTTTCTGATACTTCCGGAAATTGAAAAGATGAATGATAACCGGGATAACCAGTGCCGCCAATGCAAATAAGAAAGCAGGATACAGGAAATGCATGTACAACAAATGTGCGAATTAATGTGCAGATGTGGAATTAGTGATGTGCGAATGTGCAGATATGCAGATATGCAAATGTGCAGATTCCGTTATCAAACAAACTAACGAGCTCAATTATTTATTATTATTTTATGGAATGGCACATCGGTTGTTCAGGTTTTCATTATAAGGATTGGCGTGGCATGTTTTACCCCGAAAAACTGGCAATGAAAAACTGGTTCGAATATTATTGCCAGCATTTTAAAACACTGGAACTAAATGTGACCTTTTACCGTTTCCCCCAGCTATCTTTTTTGCAGACCTGGTATCAGAAAGCACCTGCCGATTTTCGTTTTTCTGTCAAGGCGCCAAAAGCTATCACCCATTTCAAACAATTTCATGATACCGGCAGGATGATTAATGATTTTTACGAAACCTGTAATAAGGGTTTACAAGAAAAGCTTGGGCCGGTTTTGTTCCAGTTGCCGCCGCGGCTTGGTTACGACGAAGAACGACTGCAACGCATCATCAACAGCCTCAATCCTTCATTCAACAATGTGCTCGAATTCCGACATGTTAGCTGGTGGCGCGAAGACGTGTATAAAGCGTTGGCCGAACGTAAGATAACTTTTTGTGGAATGAGCCATCCCACCCTGCCAGATGACGTTATCGAAAATACGCCCGTAGTCTATTATCGGTTTCACGGTGTGCCCAATCTTTATCGGTCGCCATATTCAACTGAATTTCTGCAAAACGTGGTTAACGCGGTAAAAGGCAATGAACGGGTTCAGCAGGGCTGGTTTTATTTCAATAACGATTATGATGCTGTTGCGATCGGGAATGCGAAAGAGATGATTCAGATGGTTGTCTGAACTACGATTAAACGGAGATAACCTGTTGGATCAATTATCATCACCGCTCCTATGATGCTTCTTCTTTTTGTGCTTCTTCTCGCTATTATGTTTTTTTGAAGACTTCTTTGACGAGCTTGTTGATTTATTTGTTGTTACAGGCGCAGAAGTTGTAACCCTAGTCTTATCAGTCGAATCCTTACTCAACTGCTTTACAGAAAAGCTATTATCATGCAGACCATATTCCAGCACTCGCTTAGCCCCTGTTGGCTTGGCGTCCTGGCCGCTACCGTTATAGATCGGGAACTCGCGCATGAATTTGCCTTCTTTGATATAGAAATTATCACTGCCGTGATAGCCCTTGCGTTGGGATGAAGTCAATCTCGGGAAAGTCAGCTTATCAGCTTTACCGCCGCTAAATTCAAATGCATAGATAGTGGCGTAATTGGTACTATCAGTGCCACGTGCGTGGATGAGTATCTCGGGATTACCATCAAGGTCCATGTCGGAATTATACACATCGACAATGGTACCGTCCAAATCACCGGTAGTGGTTGTAAATTTCTTTGCGGCGGAATCCGAATGCAGGATCAAAAATGAGCCTTTGGTAGCAGTACCCCTCCCCCAGCTTAAAACATCGTAATCCTGGCCGGGCGAAACCTCGATCAGCTTATGAAAGCGGAAAGGCGCAACGTAATCGGGAGTTTTAGGTGAAGCAGGTGGCGGTGAAGCCTTCTTTTCTTGCTGGTTACAAGCGGCCATAAGCAGGCCGCCAATCAATAAAAAGAAATTAAACCTTGCGTTCATCCGCAGCTTAAATTAATTAGTTATATAATGATTCGGGCGACAGCTCTCCTTTAGGTTTACCCGGTATGGTCAGGTATACTTTTAATCCGCGCACTGCACCAATATCGAAATATTTTAGCGTAAACTTATGATAGCCTTTTTGCAGTGCCACTGCGCCGCCTTGCTCCATTAACGGATGTTTGCCATCATTGTTTACCACAGGCTGATCATCGATGCATAAAACCGAGCCATCGTCTGATTTCGTCGAGAAAATATATACGCCGTCGTTGTCTATACGCAAATAACCGTTATATATTATACCAAAAGATGGCCTGTTCTTGTTTATATCGGCCAGATTAAAACTTTTTGCTACACCGCTATCAACCACTGCTGCATCTTTGAACTGACCAGTATTATCAAATGTACCTTGCAACAACTGGTATTTCAAACCCGGATTATTACCCTGGTAAGCTACCGCAGCTAATGGCGCGCGGTTGTAAACCATCGAATGTGTTACACGACTACGCTTTCCGGAAGGTGCGATCACGATCGTTTCCAAATCGCGATATTGATCCTGAGGCACATCATAAGTCATCGGTACGTGGTATTCTATATCGGTTTCACGTGGGGTGTAGCCGTCGATCGTGTAAAATACTTTAGCACCAGCAACCGAAGGTTTCAATTCTACCTTCATCTGTGAACCGAACGAAATAGTGTCTTTCGCCCCTATGGCTTCAGGCACCCGGTAGTCATAACCATTTTTATCAAGGAATGCCAAATGCGATGGCAATCGCGTTTCTGCAAAATCCTTAAAATTCTTATTCGCTAAAGGTGACCATGCTACTTCGGCCAATGCCAAAGCACGCGGGAAATACATGTAATCAGCCTTTGCTTCTGTAGGGATATATTCGGTCCACAAGTTGGCCTGTACGCCTATAATGTATTTTTGCTGATCAGGCGTTAATGACGCAGGTGTAGGATTATAGCTATAGGTCTGGCTTAGCGGAGTATATCCGCCAATACTTAATGGCTCATCCTTCCTCGCCTGTGCGTGATCCAGGTAAAGGCCATTGGTGCCCGGCGTCATGATCACATTGTGATTTTGCTGTGCTGCCGCAATACCGCCAGATTCGCCGCGCCAACTCATGACCGTAGCATTGGGTGATAAGCCGCCTTCCAAAATCTCGTCCCAGCCAATAATGCTGCGGCCGTTGGAGTTTACAAACTTCTCCATCCGTTGTATAAAATAGCTTTGCAGCTCTTCCTCATTTTTCAGCTTCAGTTTCTTGATCAGCTTTTGGCAGAAAGCCGAATTCTTCCAGGCATCCTTTGGAACTTCATCACCGCCGATATGAATGTATTTGCTTGGAAAAAGCTCCATTACCTCGGTCAGTACGTCTTGCAGGAAATCAAATGTTTTATCCGAAGGGCAGTAAACATCTTTCACCACGCCCCAGGTTTCATATACCTTATAAGACTTGTTTGGATCGCAGCTTAACTCCGGATAGGCAGCCAAAGCAGCCATCGAATGACCCGGCATCTCAATTTCGGGAATAATATTGATATAGCGATCAGCCGCATATTTTACCACATCGCGAATCTGATCCTGGGTATAAAATCCACCATAAGGCGTATTATCAAACTGCTGCGGCGTGCGATCGTGGAAATTGCCGATAACAGTTTGTGCGCGCTGGCTACCAATTTCAGTCAGGCGAGGATATTTCTTTATCTCAATGCGCCAGCCCTGGTCGTCGGTCAGGTGCCAGTGAAAATTGTTCAACTTGTAATAAGCCATCACATCGATCAATTTCTTGATATACTCTACCGAGAAAAAGTGGCGGCACACATCCAGCATTAAGCCGCGATAAGCGAAACGCGGATAATCTTCTATTTGCGCGCAAGGTATTTTGATGGCAGCAGTTCTCTCAACCGGGATCAGTTGCAAAACGGTTTGTATGCCGTAAAAAAGTCCTACGCCCTTCGCGGCTATAATGATTTGCTGAGGTGTAATGGTAAGGCGATAACCCTGTTCAGGCAAATTATCAGTTCCCTTTGATGTAAAAACGATACTGTTACTCGTACTTGCTGAATCACCGATTTTGAGTTGACAACGCAGGTTCAACTTGTTCTGCAGGTAATCTGTAAAGAAAGTCACAGCCTTACTTGTACTATCCGCCAGCAACATTGTTTGTTGGCCAAGCACGAATGCACCAGTTGATTTTTTAACGGAAACAGGCGCGGGAATAATACCCATATTGGGGTCGGCATCCTGTGCTTGTGTGTTGATGGTTGTGAAGAGCAGAACGGTTAAAAAGAGGGAAACAGCAATTTTATGCATAACAGTTAATCAGGGCATTTTAATTAAGCCGGTGAAGTTAACGGATTTTGGAAAAAATGTGTTTCAATAATTGTAAAAAATCGAACACAAAATGGCACTTTAAAAAGTTACCAACCCATTATCGGACAATAACTTGCTGAGTTTTTTACTGTTAAAAACCGTCAAGCTTCCGGACTTTTTTTAAAGAAAAAAAGCCATCCGTTTTCGCGAATGGCTTTTGATTATTTCTTTTCAGCTTTTTCCTCTGTGTGTTTTTTGGGTTTGCTCGGCCGCTTTTTGCCAAATGACCCCATCGCAATTTTGCCTTTCCTGGTTTTTTTATCGCCTTTTCCCATAGTTAAAGTTTATTATAAATTGATAAACCAATAATACGAGAAATGTTTGTTCAAGTCAAGAGTCAGACAAATTCCAATAGCTAAACTCTAAATCCTAATGGATCGAAGGCCTTTCAACTTTACAACTTTTCAACCTTACAACTTTCCAACCAATTACGCAGGAAGAGCATGCTATTTGGCCGCCAGGTAACGCTCAGCGTCTATAGCTGCCATGCAACCTGTTCCTGCTGCCGTTACTGCCTGGCGATAAACATGATCCTGGGCATCTCCGCAGGCAAACACGCCTTCAATATTGGTTTTGCTTGAGCCCGGTTTGGTGACGATATAACCATTTTCGTCCATATCGATCCAACCTTTGAATATTTCAGTGTTCGGATGGTGGCCGATGGCTACGAAGAAACCAGTTACATCCAGAGTTTTCTCTTCGCTTGTTTTGTTATTGAAAAGTTTTACACCGGTTACTACCTGACCATCACCTACAATTTCCTTGGCTTCGGTGTTGTATATCACTTCGATGTTATGGGTATTCAGAACCCGGTGCATCATTGCTTTTGATGCGCGGAATTCATCACGACGAACCAGCATATATACTTTTTTGCAAAGTTTAGCGAGGTACGTCGCTTCCTCGGCAGCGGTATCACCTGCGCCTACTATAGCCACATCCTGACCACGGAAAAAGAATCCGTCGCAAACCGCGCAGGCCGATACGCCAAAGCCGTTATATTTCTGTTCTGATTCCAGGCCCAGCCATTTAGCAGAAGCACCGGTCGAGATAATCACAGTATCAGCCAGTATAGTTTTAGACTCATCGATAACTACTTTATGCGGTGTGCTCGAAAAATCAACCGAGCTCACATAACCAAAGCGGATATCGGTGCCCAGGCGAGCTGCCTGTTTTTCAAAGTTCTCCATCATGGCCGGACCCAGGATACCTTCGGGATAACCGGGATAATTTTCAACTTCGGTAGTTTGGGTCAGCTGTCCACCCGCAAGCAGACCGGTATATAAAACAGGCTTCAGATCGGCGCGGGAAGCATAAATAGCGGCCGTGTACCCAGCTGGGCCAGAGCCTATGATGAGGCATTTAACGTGTTCGTTCTCTTGTGACATCAGAATTTAAAATGAGGCACAAATGTAAAGTTTTGAGCCGATTAAGCCAATAGGCTATGGTCAGCTTTCTGCCATCATTTACCTGTGTTGGCCTTTAAAACGCGCAGGAAATTGCCGCCAAGTATTTTGTCTATATCAGCTTCGCTGTAATGTAATTTCAGGAGTTCTTCCGTGATCTTCGGATAGTCGCTCACATCATCCATCCCCCTTGGATAGGACTCGGCCCCATCAAAATCAGAACCAATACCCACATGATCCACACCAATCAACTTCACGATATAATCGATATGTTTAATAAGCATGCTCAACGGCGGGCGCATACGCTCAGACTCGTCCTTGTGAATGATATTAAGCCTGATCTTCGCCAGATCGGCATCGTGATAAACTTTTTCCAGCGAATCAAGCTCAGCGCGATGAGCCCTTAAAAACTGCGTTTCCTTTTCGTTATAGCTGCTGTCGACAAAGCCGCTATAAAAATTTACAAATATTACACCGCCATTTTTTGCTAAAGCCTTCAACTGATCATCTTTTAAATTACGCTGAACAGGATCAAGGCTATAAACACAACTATGCGAAGCGATAACCGGCTTGCTGGTAGTTGCCAGCACATCATAAAAGGTCTGCTCACCAACATGTGATACGTCGACCATCACACCAAGATCATTGAGATGATGCACAATCTGCTTGCCATAATCCGTTAAGCCGAAATGCCCCACTTTAACCAATGAATCATGGTGATAGCGTTCATCATACGCCGACGTTGCCCACGATGTACTATTGTTCCAGGTCAGCGTAAGGTAACGCATGCCCCGCTTAGCAAGGGCGTCGATATAATCCATACGATCCTCAATCATGTGCCCCCCCTCTACGCCTATCATGCCCACAAATTCGCCTTTTTTTACTGCTGCTCTTATCTCGGCCGCGTTACGCGCGAGCACCATTTTGCCAGGATTGCGTTTAATCAATGCATACAGCGAATCAATCTCGCGATTGGCAAATTTAAAAGCCCTCCCGGTACCGTATTCGCCTCCACACCAGATAGAAAAAACCTGCACATCCAGGCCACCTTCTTTAGCTCGAACAAGGTCTAGATTACCGATAGTTTGCCTTTTGGAAAGATCAACTTTAGTGATCAATTCGTTTGATAAGGCATCATTGTGTGTATCAACCAGGATTGCATTGAAGCGTATTTTGTTGGCGTCCTGTGCTTTCACAACGATGGAAAGCAGTAAAACTAGTGGTAGTAACAGTTTTTTCATTTGAGAAAGATAGGAAATATTTTCAGCGGGGATTGTGGTTCATCTGGTAGATGATAAGCCCGACTGAAAAGATGAGCAGACAAGTCCCGGCAACCACAAGGGAGGTCCATAAGATGTTACTTTCGGCGTTCTTGCCGGTTCTGGCAACACGCAACCGCTCCTGCTGGCGGGCTATGCCAATAATGATAAATAGGATGCCGCCCAGGGCGGCGATGACCTCGTGGTAGATTCCGTGCATCAAAGTGGGGTATTAGATTGCATGAAATTAAAGAATAAAAATTCTAAATGCTAAATTCTAAATCCTAATCAATGTAACATTTGCATGTTGGTGTGAATAATCAGCGGTGAATAATGAATGTTTCTAATTTCGGCCATATTCAAGGCTCGCTCATCACTGACTACTCACTATTCACCACACAAAACTCAATACACTATGTGTTCACACGCGCGCGCCCGCCACCCCCTATTTTTACATAAACACCTGATAAACAACGTATCCAAAATTTAAAAATCGCAAAATCGAGGCAAAACCCCCTATTTTCGTGAACATGCTCGGTTAGTGATTAGAGACTGGTGATTAGAGATTATTATTGGCAAAGCTTCCTATATCTACTGACAAAGTATTGTCACCATTTCTATCCCCAACAACTGTTATCTTTATACATTCTGTCACGTCTCTACCCTATTGACTCTCACTATTCACTATGACCATTCACCCCACCTAATCTCTAATCACAAATCAACTAATCACTAACTCACGTCTGTATCACCCCCACATTAAACTGTTTCTCAATCGGCGCATGATTGGCCGCTTCTATACCCATCGATATCACCTTGCGGGTTTCGAGGGGATCAATGATGCCGTCGACCCAAAGATGTGCAGCTGCATAATATGGTGTCGTTTGTGAATTATATCTGTCGGTAATCTTTTTCAGCAATTCATCTTCTTTTTGCTGATCGATCACCTCTCCTTTCGCCTTCATGGCCGACTCCTGTATTTGCAGCAAAGTTTTTGCTGCCTGCTGACCGCCCATCACGGCTATTTTGGCGGTCGGCCAGGCGTATATGAGCCTTGGGTCGTAAGCTTTGCCGCACATGGCGTAGTTGCCTGCACCATATGAGTTGCCAACGATGATCGTAAATTTCGGCACCACAGAATTGGATACTGCATTCACCATTTTAGCACCGTCCTTAATAATGCCGCCTTGTTCGGAACGACTGCCTACCATAAATCCAGTTACGTCCTGTAAAAACACCAGCGGGATTTTCTTTTGATTGCAGTTCATGATAAAACGCGTAGCCTTATCCGCTGAGTCCGAGTAGATGACCCCACCAAATTGCATCTCACCTTTCCGCGATTTAAGCACCTTGCGCTGGTTGGCCACAATACCCACGGCCCAGCCATCTATACGCCCTAAGCCACATATAATTGACTGACCGTATCCAGCCTTATATTCCTCAAATTCAGAATCATCGAGTAGCCGATGGATAATTTCCATCATATCATAAGGCTTATCCCGGGCATCGGGCAAAATACCATAAATATCTTTTTCGTTCAGCTTTGGAGAGGCTGATTTAATTCTATCAAAACCAGCTTTAGTGTAGTCGCCGGTCATGCTCATAATGTTCTTTATCGAATCGAGACAGGCTTTATCATTCGGTTGTTTATAATCTGTTACACCAGATATTTCACAATGCGTGGTAGCGCCGCCCAAAGTTTCATTATCAACATCCTCACCTATGGCCGATTTAACCAGATATGATCCCGCCAGGAAAACCGAACCCGTTCCCTCAACAATCATCGCCTCGTCACTCATGATGGGAAGATATGCCCCACCTGCCACACATGAACCCATGATGGCCGCTATTTGGATGATGCCCATACTGCTCATCACCGCATTATTTCTGAAAATACGGCCAAAATGTTCTTTATCCGGGAAAATTTCATCCTGCATCGGCAGATATACGCCGGCCGAATCTACAAGGTAGATAATCGGCAAGCGGTTCTCTATCGCTATCTCTTGCGCACGCAAATTCTTTTTCGCCGTGATTGGGAACCACGCGCCTGCCTTAACAGTGGCATCATTAGCCACAACTACACATTGCCTTCCGGAAATATAACCTATCCCGCAAACTACACCTCCCGAAGGGCAGCCACCGTGCTCGGCATACATCCCATCGGCTGCAAAGGCGCCAATCTCCAGCCAGGGTTTATCATCATCAACCAGGTAAGCAACACGCTCGCGTGCCAGCATTTTGCCTTTTTCCTTTTGCTTTGCGGCAGCCTTTTCTCCCCCGCCCTCGTGTACTTTTTTGAGCCGGATTTTAAGATCAGAAACAAGTTGCTTATTGATATCTTCGTTTTTATTGAATTCGAGGTCCATGTTGGTTAGAGATTAGAGACCAGAGATTAGAGATTAGGCCCCTTCTGGCTTAGTTTATGCTAAATAACACTCTTTTTGGGTAAAAAACTAATCTCTGATCTCCAGTCTCTAATCTCTAAAACATCACAAACCCGGCCTTCTCTTCACCGGCGATATCGATTTAACAATGGTTTGCCCCTTGACCGGATCCTTTTGCGGCTTCATACCATCGACGGAGTTTTTGTAAGCTTGTACCAGAAGTTCTTTAGCATACCATTCGTGAAAGTCGTTCTTGTCTTTCACTTTAATGTACCGGTATTGGCTGCCATCGCCGATCAGCATATTACCAGGGTCATCGAGATCGGAGCCTTTATTGAATCCAAAGTTTACATGATCTGAGTAAACAGCTATGCTGCAAAATACATCACCTGCTTTGTCGGTAGGCGACCAGCCAAAGGCTACGGCATTGTAATTATCGTAGATAAGCTCGTTGCAATCCGGATACAGATCCCATACAAATTCACGCAGCCAAAGAGCCGCGGCTTTCACCTTATCGGGATAAGGCAAAAGAAATCTCATAAGGTCGGTCAGTTCTTCTTTGGGCATCTGTTTTTTATAAAAATAGGATTTTAAACAATTAAAAACGAGAATCGTAGTTTTGTTATCTTGAACGATACCTTATGTCAAGCATCCATCTCAAAAGAATTTATGACCCGTACGATAAAGGCGACGGCTATCGCGTCCTGGTTGACCGGCTTTGGCCCCGGGGGATTAAAAAGGAAAACGCCCATATTGATAAATGGCTTAAAGACGTTGCACCATCTAATAAACTGCGCGAAGAATTTCATCATCAATCCGAAAAATGGGAGAAATTTATCGCTGCCTACCATTCCGAATTGAAGGATTCGGATTCTTTCGCTGAATTGGCTTCCGACATTGGTAAGCATAAGAACGTCACACTTTTATATGCGGCGAAGGATACTGAGCACAATAACGCCGTAGCTTTGCAGCAATTTATATCCCACAAATTGTAAAAAGCTGATTACCAATATAAACTTAAGTGGCTACTTCCCGTATAAAGAAATTACGGGTGAATAAAACCGCCTTTTCAACTAGTACAACAAAAGCTGCATTGAAACACTATTTTTTATTCTTGTTTTTAATTTTAGGTCTCAGTGGATTAGCAGCTACCGGCACTACAGCGAACGACACAGCCACCGTAAACCACCTCAACAGGATGGCGGCTGCACATATTAAATCTTCGCCAGATACCAGCTTTTATTACGCCCAGCAAAGTACTGCGCTCGCCAGGAAGATCAATTATGCCAAAGGACTAGCCGACGGGTTGGTTCAGGAAGGACACGTTGATTATTTTAAGGGGCGTGCTGATGACGCTGTGCGTAATTTTGATGAAGCGATCGGTATCTACAAGCGTATTAACGATTCGGCCGGTCTCGCCGACTGTTACGTGCAGTATGGCCGTATGTTCAACCTGCAGGCCAATTATGATAAGGCGCTTAGTTACCTGAACCAGGCGGTACCGCTTATCAAAAAAACCGGTAATGAATATGCGCTTGCCGATTGCTATAAAAATATTGGCATTGTTCATTTCAGTGAAGGACAGTTATCTAAGGCACTTGATTATTATTACGATGGATTATTCATCGCTGTAAAAAATCATTATACGCTTCAATCAGCCTCATTTTATAATGATATCGGTGTTATTCTGCAAAATATGGAAGTATATCCCAATGCATTGGAATACTTTCAGAAAGCACTCGCGATTCTCGATAAAACGGACGACCTCTTTGCTTTAGGTACCATAAATCAGAATATCGGCGAGATCATGCTTGCTCAATCCGATTATGACAAAGCGATTTCCTATTTAGAAAAAGCTAATGCCATCGCCAAAAAACAGAATGACAAGGAGGGTTTAAGTTCGGTATACACCGATTTGGGTTTGTGTTATGCCGCCAAGAACCAAATTAACAGAGCAATCAGCTACCTGGACACTTCCCTGAATACCGGCATCAAATACAAGATCGTATACAACCAGGCTTATGCTTATATCGGCTTTGCGACGGTATACAATCAGCAAAAACAATATCAAAAAGCTTATCCCTACGCACTTCGCGGACAGGAATTAGCTGTTAAGCTTGGCAACCTGTCGATAGGCGCAAATGCTGCGCTGCAACTGAACAAAACCTATGCAGGTCTTGGAAAAATCGACGAAGCCTACAAGGAACTAAGCAAATACATCGATTTTAAAAACGGGCTCAAAGACAATGAGAGCATCCAGAAGCTTACGTCGTACAACCTGGAGCTGAGTTTCGCAGTAAAACAAAGATTACAGGCCGAGCAACAAAAAGAAAGAGATTTGCTCTATAAACAAACGTCGAGGGCACAGCGGCTTACTATTCTGATCTTCCTTATCCTGGTTATAGCGATGATTGTGATTACCGGCGTATACTATACCGAAAAACGGAAACAGCAGAAAATCAATTCGATGCTGGCTAACAAGAACGTCGAGGTATTGCAGCAGAAGTCGGATCTGGATGAACAAGCAGGTAAGCTAAACGATCTTAACACACTAAAGGACAGGCTCATAGCCATACTAGCTCATGACCTGCGCGCACCTCTAAGCACACTCAAAGGTTTATTCAATTTATTGCAGGACGAATCAATATCGCATGATGAAATGCTGGGGATGATACCCGATGTTATCAAAAAGCTTGATTATACATCCGATTTTCTCGATACACTCCTATTCTGGATCAATAGCCAGATGGAGAACTTTGAGCGGGCAGTAAAAAATTTCCAGGTAAAAGAAGTGATTTCGGCCGAAGCGGCGAACTACTACGAGCCGGCCCTGCGCAAAGGCATACAATTGATCGATAAAGTGCCTGACAACCTGGTGGCATGTGCTGACCCGGATTCTATCAGGATAGTTGTTCGTAATCTCATCACCAATGCTATCAAGTTCTCGCAAAAGGACGACGTTATAGAGGTCTCGGCAAAACAAGACAAGCAAAATATCCTGATAAGTATCGCCGATACCGGCGTTGGTATGACGCCCGAGCAATCGCGTAAACTTTTCAAAGCTAAGGTAAGTAGTAAAACGGGTACGCATAACGAATCGGGGACCGGTATGGGGCTGCTATTCTGTAAGGACCTGGTCGAAAAGTGCAACGGTAAAATTTGGGTCAGCAGCAAGCATGGCGAAGGCGCTACTTTTTACATCACATTGCCCATTGGCGAGGCGGATGAAATAAGAGACGCGAATAAGAGCCTAACCTCAAAACCGGAAGAGGTCTTTCAAAGTCGATGAAAAGTCGTCACAAGCTATTTTAAAACCACTTCGTAAAAATAATGTGAGCTTTCAGCACATGTTTCGGCATAGACTGGAATTAGCTAACTTTAAAGCGGCTAGTTTTATCTTCAGCTTTGCCAAACAGCTATGAAACACTGCAAACCTGGTTTGTTTTTCTCTATTGTAGGCGCATTTTTCTTATGCTCATGTCATCCACCTCAAACGGGAAGCAACAATACCGGCGAGCAAACCGATATGCATTTTGCATACGATGACAGCACACTCACCAATCGCGTGTTACCCGTTATGATGCCTTATAACCGGCTTATAGACCCGGCCGGAAAGGTTATCAGCTTTGGCGATCCGAATCTCGAAAATCATAGTCTGGATGTTAAACTAATACCTAATTCGACCATATTGGTGGTGGAAGAACGTTATGGGATAACATTGATTGATACTACCACAAATAAAGTTATTGCCAATTGGGCTTATAAAAGCAATAACTCATATAATGGCTTGATGAGTACCTACTCTGGCCTGGCGGTACAGAAAACCGGCGACGAAACCCAAATTTTCTGGAGCGCTGCCAATAGTACAACCCGCCGGTCATTTGTAATTGAGGCCAAATGGGATGGCCAGAATATTAGCATTGTTGACAATTTGGCTTTTGCACCCGCTGCTCCTTCCCCATTGGCGTTGCCCAATGAACTAGCGATCAATACCGAGAATGGTAAAGATTACTTGTATGTGGTTTTAAATGGGAACAATCAACTGGTGAAGATCGATCTCGCTACCAAAGCTACCGTTTGGACGCAACCGACCGGTGTGGCGCCTTATGGGATAACGATCGCAAAAA
>Ga0068856_100004696_pt1 | contig 13563 bp, 9 predicted proteins | sample KBSCornC62_FD_66595 | JGI IMG/M metagenome (GOLD analysis project Ga0068856, IMG submission 66595) | Corn rhizosphere microbial communities from Kellogg Biological Station, Michigan, USA - KBS Corn C6-2 | ecosystem: Host-associated > Plants > Roots > Rhizosphere > Soil ...
GCTCAAGGAGGACGGCGTCATCGGCGGCTTCGGGCTGTCGGTGAACCGCTGGGAGCCGACCAACTGCCTGGCCGCGCTGGACACCGGCCTGGTCGACGCGGTCCAGGTCATCTACAACGTCTTCGACCAGGCACCCGAGGACGAGCTGTTCGACCGCTGCCTGGCCGAGGGCATCGCGGTGATCGCCAGGGTGCCGTACGACGAGGGCTCGCTGACCGGGACGCTGGCCCGGGACAGCCGCTGGCCCGAGGGTGACTTCCGGAACACGTACTTCGGGCCGGAGAACCTGGAGCCGACCGTGGACCGGGTCGAGGCGGTGCGGAAGCTCCTCCCGGACGGGATGACGCTGCCCGAGCTGGCGCTGCGGTTCGTGCTGCACCACCCGGCGGTGAGTGTGGTGATCCCGGGCATGCGCACCCCGGCGCACGTCCGGGCCAACCTGGCCGCCGGCGACGCGCCGCCGCTCGACCCCGGACTGCTCGACGAGCTGCGCGCGCACCGCTGGGACCGCACCGCGACGGCCTGGTCCGGATGAGGCCGATCTGGCTGTGGGCCCACCCACGGTCACGCTCGACCGCGCTCGAACGGATGATGATGGAACGCGGGGACGTCACCGTGCTGCACGAGCCGCTGGTGACGCTGCTCGACGAGGGCACGGTGACCGTGCCAGGCGGACCGGCGCTGTCCTCGGTCGCGGCCGTGGTGGCGTACGCGAGGTCGCTGCCGGGACCGGTGTTCGTCAAGGACACCACCGAGCACCGCTACACCGACCGCCTCACGCCCGAGCTGGCCGCCGGGATCACCCACACGTTCGTGGTCCGCGAGCCGTCAGCGGCGATCGCCTCGCACGTCGCGGTGAAGCCGGACGCGTCCTGCTCGGACATCGGCTACGAGAACCAGTACCTGCTGTTCGCCCTGGCCTGGTCGCTGGCCGGCCGGCCGCCGGTGGTGCTCGACTCCGACCTGCTGGTACGCGCGCCGCGGGCGACGGTCCGGGCCTACTGCGCGGCGATCGGCCTGCCGTACAAGCCGGAGGCCATGCGGTGGCACGCCGGCGACCGGCCGGAGTGGCAGCGCACCGCCGTCTGGCACCTGGCGGCCGGCCGCAGCACCGGCTTCGACACCGCTGCCCCACGGCCGGTGCCGCTCGCCGGCCACCTGCGCGACTTCTACGACCACCACCGGCCGTACTACGACCGGATGCTCGACCACGCCCTCTCCCTGCCCGCCACGGAGGCGTCACGGTGACCGAGTCCCCAGGCCAGGCGTTCTACAAGGCGTACGTGGAGGATCCGGCCGCCGCCAGGGTCGGCTTCGACTACACGATCACCGAAGCGTTCATGCCGACGAAACAGCGGCCCAGGGTGACCGTCCGCAACCTGCTCGAGGTGCGGCCGGTCGGCGCCGAGGTGACCCGGTTCTGGCAGGAGAACCGGCCGCCGCGGGCCGAGACCGCCGGGGTCACCGAGAGCCGGCTTCGGCAGGAGGCGACGTTCGTGGTCGGGATGGCCTCGGCCGGGCTGCACCCGGTGCGGGCCTGGGTGCGCATCCCGGACGGGTTGGCCGACGATCCGGACGGGTTCGCCGAGTTCATCGACTACCGGCTGCTGGTACGGCTGGCGACGGCGGAGAACCAGGCCCTGACCCTGGGCGAGCACGGGATCCTCAACCACCCGTCGCTCACGCACCTGCCGTACCGGGGCAACTTCGTGGCCGGGGTGCTGGCCGCCTGCAACGAGATCGAGCAGAACGGGGCGACGGCGCACGCCATGATCGTCAACCCGTACGACTGGTGGTACGGGATGCTCGGTAAGGGCATCCTCGCCGAGCTGGCGGCGAACGGGACGCTGATCAGCCGGACGCGGATGATCGCGCCCGGGCACGCGCTCGTCGGCGACTTCGCGGTCGCGGCCCGGCTGCTCGACGGCGGGCGGTCGGAGATCCGGGTCGAGGAGCCGCCGCCGGGCACGTTCGCGACGCCGGGCCCGGCAGTGGTGGCCGAGATCTGGGAGGGGCTGGCGATCCACCTCCCGACCCACTTCTTCTACGTGGTCCCGGTCGCCGACGAAGGCTGGACGCCGCGCTGAGCGGTCGAGGTCGCCGACGAAGGCTGGACGCCGCGCTGAGCGGTCCCGGTCGCCGACGAAGGCTGGACGCCGCGCTGAGCCGACCGGCGCCGGTCAGCCCTCGAGCGGGACGATCTCGGGGGCGGCGAGGCGGACGGCGTCGGCGGCCTCGTCGTCGGGCTCGCGCTGGGAGCGGACCTCGGCGTCGACCCTGGCCCGGTAGGCGTCGATCTCCTTGGTGATCTGCGCCTCGTCCCAGCCGAGCACGCCGGCCATCAGCCCAGCCGCCGCCGGAGCCGCCCGGACGCCGCGGTCCCAGGTCTCGATCGAGATCCGGGTCCGCCGGGCCAGCACGTCGTCGAGGTGGCGCGCCCCCTCGTGGCTGCACGCGTAGAGCGCCTCGACCCGCAGGTAGTCCTCCGCGCCCTCGAGCGGCTCGCCCAGCGACGGGTCGGCCGCGATCAGCTCGAGCAGCTCGTCGGTCAGCGTCCCGTACCGGCCGAGCAGGTGCTCGATCCGCGCCACGTGCAGACCGGACGCCGCCGCGATCAGCGACCGCCGGTTCCACGCCGCCGCGAACCCCTCGGCCCCGACCAGCGGCACCCGGTCCGTGACGCACTCTGGCACCTTCTCGTCCAGCCCGTGCGCGACCGCGTCGACCGCGTCCTTGGCCATCACCCGGTACGTCGTGTACTTCCCGCCGGCGACAACGACCAGCCCCGGAGCCGCGTGCGCGACCACGTGCTCCCGGGACAGCGCCGAGGTCGACTCCGACTCGCCGGACAGCAGTGGCCGCAGTCCCGCGTAGACGCCCTCGACGTCCTCGGTGGTCAGCGGCGTGGTCAGCACCGCGTTGACGTGGTCGAGGATGTAGTCGATGTCCGACGCGGTCGCCGCCGGGTGGGCCTTGTCCAGGGACCAGTCGGTGTCGGTGGTGCCGATGATCCAGTGCCGGCCCCACGGGATCACGAACAGCACACTCTTCTCGGTACGCAGGATGAGCGCCGCGTCCGAGTGGATCCGGTCCTTCGGCACGACCAGGTGCACGCCCTTGGACGCCCGCACGTGGAACTGGCCGCGGGCCGCGACCAGGGCCTGCGTCTCGTCGGTCCAGACCCCGGTCGCGTTGATCACCTGCCTGGCCCTGACCTCGATGTCCCGGTCGGTCTCCAGGTCCCGCACGAGCGCGCCGGTGACCCGCTCGCCCTCGCGCAGGAATCCGATCACCCGGGTCCGGGTGGCGATCAACGCCCCGAAGTGCGCCGCCGTCCGGGCGATGTTCATCGTGTGCCGGGCGTCGTCGACCTGGCCGTCGTAGTAGCGGACCGCACCGATCAGGGCTTCCTTGCGCAGCGACGGCGCGATCTTCAGCGCGCCGCGCCGGGTGAGGTGGCGGTGGTGGGGAAGCCGGCCGCGCACCCCGGCCGGCGACGCCGCCGCCATGAGGTCGTAGATCAGCACCCCGGAGCCGACGTACGGCCGCTCCCAGAACCGGTGCTGCAGCGGGTAGAGGAACGGCAGCGCCCGGGCGAGGTGGGGCGCGAGCTCACCGACGATGAGCCCGCGCTCCCGCAGCGCCTCGTGCACCAGCCCGAAGTCGAGCATCTCCAGGTAGCGCAGGCCGCCGTGCAGCAGCTTGCTGGACCGGCTCGACGTGCCGCTGGCCAGGTCCCGCCCGTCGACCAGGCCGACCCGCAGTCCCCGGGTCGCGGCGTCCAACGCCGAGCCGGCGCCGACCACGCCGCCCCCGATCACCAGGACGTCCAGCTCGGACTCGGCCATCTGGTCCAGAGCCTCGGCCCTGGCCTGCGGTGACAGTGCGGCGGCGGTTCCCACGGCGCTCCTCCCCGTGCCGGAGGTCAGTCGACCTCCACCCAGTCCAGTGTGCGCTGCACGGCCTTCTGCCACCCGGCGTACCCGGACCTGCGCTGTTCATCGCTCCAGTTCGGAGTCCACCGCTTGTCCTCGTTCCAGTTCTCCCGCAGCTCGTCGGTGTTGTTCCAGAAGCCCACCGCGAGCCCGGCCGCGTACGCCGCGCCGAGCGCCGTGGTCTCGGCGACGACCGGCTTGCTCACGTCGACCCCGAGCACGTCGGACTGGATCTGCATGCACAGCTCGTTGGCGGTGATGCCGCCGTCGACCTTGAGCACGTCCAGGGTGACCCCGGAGTCCTTGGCCATCGCGTCGACGACGTCCTTGGACTGGTAGCAGATCGCCTCCAGCGTGGCCCGGGCCAGGTGCGCGCTGGTGTTGAACCGGGAAAGCCCGACGATCGCGCCGCGCGCGTCGGACCGCCAGTACGGGGCGAACAGGCCGGAGAACGCAGGCACGAAGTAGACCCCGCCGTTGTCCTCCACCGAGCGGGCGAGCGTCTCGGACTCCTCGGCGCCGCGGATGATGCCGAGCTGGTCGCGCAGCCACTGCACGGCCGAGCCGGTCACCGCGATCGAGCCCTCCAGGGCGTACACGACGGGCTCGTCGCCGAACTTGTAGCAGGCCGTCGACAGCAGGCCGCTGTTCGACCGGACCAGCTCGGTGCCGGTGTTCAGCAGCATGAAGTTGCCGGTGCCGTACGTGTTCTTGGCCTCGCCGGGGGCGAAGCAGACCTGGCCGACGGTGGCCGCCTGCTGGTCGCCGAGGTCGCCGGTGAGCAGGATCTCGCCGCTGAGCGGGCCGTTCGAGCGGGTCGTGCCGTACCCGTGCGGGTCCGAGGACGGCCGGATCTCCGGCAGCATCGCCCGCGGGATGTTGAAGAACCCGAGCAGCTCGTCGTCCCAGTCGAGCGTCTCCAGGTTCATCAGCATGGTCCGGGAGGCGTTGGTGACATCGGTGACGTGCGAGCCGCCGTCGGTGCCGCCGGTCAGGTTCCACAGCACCCAGCTGTCGGTGTTGCCGAACACGGCCTCGCCGCGCTCGGCCGCCTCCCGGACCCCGTCGACGTTCTCCAGGATCCACTGGATCTTGCCGCCGGAGAAGTACGTCGCCGGCGGCAGCCCGGCCTTGCGCCGGATCACGTCGCCCTTGCCCTCCCGCTCCAGCGCCGAGGCGATCCGGTCGGTGCGGGTGTCCTGCCAGACGATCGCGTTGTAGTAGGGCCGGCCGGTGTTCTTGTTCCACACCACCGCGGTCTCGCGCTGGTTGGTGACGCCGACCGCGGCCAGGTCGGAGGCCTGCAGGTTGGCCTGCTGGAGCGCCGTCTTGACGACGGTCTCGGTGCGGGACCAGATCTCGGTCGGGTTGTGCTCGACCCAGCCGGCCTGCGGCAGGATCTGCTCGTGCTCGAGCTGGTGGATCCCCTTCACGTTGCCCGAGTGGTCGAAGATCATGAACCGGCTGCTGGTGGTGCCCTGGTCGACGGCGCCGACGAAATCAGGCATGGACAGTCCTCCCGTCGCAGATCAGATGAACGCCCTGGCGAGCAGTCCTGCGATCACACCTCCGATGATGGGGCCGACGACCGGTACCCACGAGTAGCCCCAGTCGCTGATGCCCTTGCCCTTGATCGGCAGCAGCGCGTGCGCGATCCGCGGGCCGAGGTCACGAGCCGGGTTGATCGCGTAGCCGGTGGGGCCACCGAGGGAGGCGCCGATGCCGACGACCAGCAGCGCGACGGCCAGCGGGCCGAGGCCGGACGGCGTGCTGCCGAAGAAGAGGATCACGAACACGAGCACGAAGGTGGCGATGATCTCGGTGATGAGGTTCCACGTGTAGTTGCGGATCGCCGGGCCGGTGGAGAACACGGCCAGCTGCAGGGCGGGGTCCTCGGTCGTGTCGAAGTGCTCGCGGTAGGCCAGCCAGGCCAGCACCGCGCCCAGGAACGCTCCGACCATCTCCCCGCAGAGGTAGACGACAGTCGACCCGAAGTTGACGTCGACGCCGGGCGCGTACTGGTTCACGCCGTTGGCCAGCAGGCCGAGCGTGACGGCCGGGTTCAGGTGCGCGCCCGACTTGAAGGCCACATAGACGCCCGCGAAGACGCCCAGGCCCCACCCGAAGTTGATCAGGAGCCATCCTCCGCCGAAACCTTTCGATCCGGCGAGGAGGACGTTTGCGACGACACCACACCCCAGTAGCAGGAGCATGGCGGTGCCGGCTACCTCAGAGAAGAATACATGCCACAGGCTCATCGCGGTCCTCACTGTGCGGCGGGAACGTCGGCGCACACCGTCGCAGGAACCCGGTGTCGTGAAATCAGACCGTAAACAGCGGCGGCCCCCTCCGCAATGGATCTTTAAGGAAATCAGCCGGGCGGCGCCTCCGGTAACTGTCCGGTGTGGACGACCTCGTCCGCGATCTCCCGGAGCTTTCGGTTGGTCCGCTGACTCACCCTGCGGAGGAGATCGAACGCCTCGTCCTGTCCTATCCGCCGGATCGCCATGAGGATCCCGATCGCCATGCCGATGGAGCGGTTGCTGACGAGCGCCTGCTCGAGGCCGGCGATCCGCTCACGCTCCCGGGTCCTGGCGAACACGAGCGCGGCGTGCGCGGCCAGGATCGTCCCGATCGCCTCGGCCTCGTCGTCGAACGCGTCCCGCTCCCGGGAGTAGAGGTTGAGCGCGCCAACGGTGTCGCCCTCGGTGAACAGCCGGTACGCCAGCACGCTGAGCACGCCGGTCCGCTCCGCCGCCGTCCCGGCGAAGCTCGGCCATCTGGTCTCGGCGGACAGGTCCCCGGTCCGGTACGTCGGCCACTCCGGGACCGCCGCCAGGCAGGGGCCCTCGCCGGTCTCGTACTGGATCCGGTCGACCTCGGCGGAGACCTCGTCGGTGGCGGCCGGCGTCTCCGGACGGCCCCGCCGCAGCACGGTCACGCCGGCGTGGTGGCAGCCGGGGACGATCGCGCCGGCCATCTCGATCAGCTGCTGCAGGGTCACGTCCACGCTCAGCTCGGAGGCGAGCGCGCGGGCGACCGCGGCGAACCGGCTCGCCGGGCCGGGCACGCCGCCCGGGTGGTGGGCGGTGTCCTGCCCGATGGCGACGTCGAGGATGCTGGCGGCGACGCCGCCCGTCGTGACCTCGTCGATCGGGGCGAACCGGCGGTTCGGATGGAACCCGTCGACGGCGCTGCCGTCTCCGGAGCGCTCCGGCTCCAGGACGGGGGCCCTCGGGGGCGGGATGACCATCGCCTCGACCGGGGTGGTCGGGTCGACGACCGGTTGCTGTGCGGTCGGGTCGGAGGACATGCGGCGCATTCCGTTCGGTCCGACGCCGCCTGGGCTCGTGCGTATGAACCCGGCGGACCGGCCCGAAACCTATCGAGATGTCAAATCGTCCCCGCCAACGGCGCCGGTCACGCCGGGACCGGCTCCGGCGCCGCGGCCGCGGTCCGCAGGGCCCGCTCGAGCAGCAGCCGGTCGCCGAGCCGGCGCCGCAGCAGCCGCTCCAGCCCGCCGATCGGGTAGAGGTTCTGCGGCGCGCGCGGGTCCTTGTGTTCGACCGAGGCGTACCGCGGGAGGACCGCCTGGGACAGCTCGGCCAGGTCGACCGCATCCGGCAGCCCGACGTCCGGGCACTCCACCCGGACCACGCCGGACCAGGGCGCACCCGGCCGGCAGGGCAGCCGCAGATACCAGGAGTAGCGGGGCCAGTCCGAGGTGAGCCGGAAGACCGGGGTCCGCTCGGCCGGGCCGAGCTCGGCGACCAGCGCGTGCAGCTCGGGGGGCAGGTAGCGGGACCGGTGCGTCTTCACCATCCCCAGCACCCGGGCCAGCTGACCACGCTTGCCCAGCGGGCCGTCGAGCACGAGCAGGTCGTCCGGCTCGGTCCGGGCCGTCAGCGCGCACTCGGCCTCGGCGTCGGCCATCGCCCCCTGCAGCGCGTTGGACAGCCGCAGGTCGTCGGCGCCGTCGGCGTGCTCGGCCCGGTAGGTGACCTGGGCAAGGGTCAGGTCCGGTACGCCCGGCGCCGAGGTGAACAGCCCGCGCCGCACGTCCACCCGATCGGCGGCGGCCAGGCCGGGGCGGCAGCTGACGACGCCGGCCGCGTACGAGGCGGCAATGCCGGCGACGGAGCCGGCGACCGCGCCGTCACCGGGCGCGTCGATCCACACGTGCGCGTCGACCCGGCGGACGCCGTCGACGAAGTGCACGGCCGGCGGAAGTGGCAGCACCGGCGCCGGCACCACCCGCCACCGGTCGACCGGCAGCTCGACCGCGGCGTCGGTGTCGGCCGGCGAGGCTCCGAGCGGATCCTGGTCCGGGCTCGTCCCGTACGCCGGATCCCACGCGTCCACCCAGAACCTCATAGGTCTTGTCTCTCCACTGTGGACCCGGCCGCGGTGCGGCTGACCCTGAACCGGACCGGGACCCGCTCGGCCAGGGCGCCGACATGGGTGACCACGCCGACCATCCGGTCGCCGCCGGCGGCCAAACTCTCCAATGTGGATGCGACCACATCGAGCGTGGCCTCGTCCAGCGTGCCGAAGCCCTCGTCCAGCACGATCGCGTCCAGCCGGGCGGTGCCGCCCGCGGCCAGCCCGGCCAGCTGGGCCGAGAGCGCCAGCGCGAGGGCCAGGCTGGCCTGGAACGTCTCGCCGCCGGAGAGCGTCCGGACCGGGCGGACGCTGTCGGCGTCGCCGTGGTCGACGACGGCGAAGTCCCGGCCGTCGTGGGCCAGCTCAAACTGCCCGCCGGACAGCTCGAGCAGCGTCGCGCTCGCGTCGGCCACCAGCACGTCCAGCGCCGAGCCGAGCAGCCACCGCTCGAACCCGTCGGCCTTGAGCAGCTGGCCGAGCAGCTTCGCGACGCCGGCGGCCTCGTCCGCCTCGGCCAGCGCGGCCCGCTCCCGGGCCGCCTCGGCCCGCCGCTCGGCTATCCGCTCGGCCGCCGCCCTGGCCTGCTCGGCCGCCCGGGCGACCGCGGACTCCGCGGTCCCGGCCAGCGGCCGGCCGGGCGGCACCTCGATCCCGGCGGCGGCGAGGTCGGCCGACAACGCCTGCTCGTCGCGACGCAGCGCCGCCCTGGCCTCGTCTGCGGCCCGGTCGGCCTTCTCCAGCGCGGCGGCGCGCTCGTCGGCCGCGGCCAGCGCCCACTCGGCCAGCGCCATCCAGTCGGCGGCGAGGTCCTCGCGGGCCGGTGGCGGCGCACCCAGGGGCACCAGTGGGTCCCGCGCCCGGTCGAGCTCGGCCCGGGCGCCGGCCACCCGCTCGTCCACGTCGGACAGGGTCCGGGCCGCCGCCTCCCGGTCCCGACGCGCCCTCCGCAGCGCGGCGTCGGCGTCGCGGGCCGCCCGCTCGGCGCGCGCCAGCTCGGCCAGGCCGGCGGCGACCGCGTCCCCGTCCGGACCGCCGTCGACCCGGGCACGAAGCGCGTCGGCCCGTGTGGTCAGCGCCTCCGCCGTGCCCGCGGCCCGCTGGGCGGCCCGGTTCGCCGCCTGCCACTCCCGCTGCAGCCGGGCCACCTCCGCCTCCGCCGCCCGCAGCTGCTCGTCGGCCGCGGCGAGCGCCGAGGCGTCGCCCGGATCCGCAGCACCTGCGTCGCCGGCCCGACCGCCGGCGGGCCGCCGTTGCCGGGAGACGTCGAGACCAGGAATCACGCCCTCCGGCTCGTCCGCCGGCCGGTCGGACTCGGCGCCGTGCCGATGGGCCGCGTCCGCCGGGGTGAAGGGGTGCGCGCAGACCGGGCAGGGCCGGCCCGGGACCAGATGCGGGCGCAGCGCGGCGGCCATGTCGGACCGCAGCACGTCCTCCCGCCGGTCCCGGGCCTGCGTCACCGCGTCCCGGGCCGCGGCACCCGCACCCTCGACCGTGCGGACCGCCGACTCGGCCGCCACCCGCTCCTCGACCGCACCCGGCAGTTGCGTGCTCAGCTCGGCCAGCTCGACCCAGGCGTCCCTGGCCCGCTCCAGCGGCGCCCGCTCGGGCGCCGCGGCCAGCGCCTCCCTGGCGGCGGTGTCGGCCTTCTCGGCCACGGCCAGCTCGGCGTCCGCAGTGGACAGTGCCGCGGCGGCGGCCCGGCGGGCGCCGGTCAGGCCGTCCAGACCGCGCGGCATCCGCAGGCCGGCCAGCAGCGCCTGCTCGCCGGTGAGGCGGCGGACCTCCTCGGCCGCCGCCGCCACCGACCCGGTCGCCTCGACCAGCTCGGGCACCCGCCGGCCGACCTCGGCGGCGGCGCCGGCGATCGCCTCGATCCGGGCGGCCGCCGCCGCCGCTGCTTCCGGGGTCGCGTCCGCGTATCCCTCCAGCCGGTGCGCGGCGTAGTCCGCCCGCTGCCGGGCCGCCGCCTCCTCGGCCCGGGCCCGGGTCGCGACCTCGCGGTAGATCCGGATGCCGAGCAGGTCGACCAGGGTGTCCTGGCGCTCCTTCGGGCTCGAGTGCAGGAACCGCGCGAAGTCTCCCTGCGGCAGGATCACGCACCGCACGAAGTGGTCGTACGAGAGGCCGAGCAGCTTCTCCACCGCGCCGCTGACCTCGCCGTCGGCGGCGAGCACCTCGCCGCCGCGCTCCAGCCGGGCGTTCTTCACGGTGACCCGGCCCTGGGCCGACCGGCGCAGCTCGCGCGCGACGACGTACCTGTCGGGGCCGACGTCGAAACTCAGCGTGACCACACCGCGGGTCGCGGTCGGCGCCAGCGCCCAGCCGACCGCACGCCGGTCGTCCCAGCGCGGCACCGAGCCGTAGAGCGCGAACACGATCGCGTCGACGACCGTCGACTTGCCCGCCCCGGTCGGCCCGACCAGCGCGAAGAAGTCGGCGTCGGCGAAGTCCACAGTGGACGGCTGCCGGAACGAGCCGAAGCCGTCGAGCTCGAGCCTGACCGGGCGCATCAGGGTTCTCCAGCCAGGACTTCGTCGTGGAGGCGGGCGAAGAGTGCCTCGACCCGCGGGTCGGCGACCTCCCGGCTGGCGAGGTAGTCGTGCAGCAGGTCGGCCGGTGCGCGGTCGGCGCGCGCCCGCTCGGGAGTGCGCGCCGGCTCCTGCGACGAGCGCTCGACGTGCACCTCGAGCGCGCCCGGCAGCAGCTCCCGCACCTCCTCCCGCAGCCCGGCCCGGGCCGGCTCGGTCACCACCACCTTGAGCAGGTCGTTCGGCTCGACGTCCACTGTGGACAGCTCGGCCAGCGTCCCGCGCAGGGTCCGCAGCCGGCGGGCCGACGTGATCGGCACGTCGGTGACCCGGGCCGGTGTGTCCGGGCTCGCCTCGACCACCAGCACCACCGGTGCGCTGTCCACCTCGCCGAAGTCGACCCGCAGCGGCGCCCCCGAGTAGTGCACCGGGCAGGGCGCCGGCACCGACTGGCGCCGGTGCAGGTGTCCCAGCGCGACGTAGTGGGCGTCGGCCGGGAACGCCGCCGCCGGCACGTGGTACTCGAAGATCGACTGGGCCTGCCGCTCCCCGCCGCCCATCGCCGCGCCGGTCACCGTGAGGTGGGTGAGCACGACGTTGACCGCGTCCGGCTCGAACCCGCGGGCCAGCGCGGCGATGATGCCGCGGACCCAGGCGTCGTACCCGGCCGAGTTCTCGGCGGGCGTGTTCGCGAGCAACTCGGCCGCGCGCACCGCGTACCGCTGGGAAAGGAACGGCAACGCCGCCACCCGGACCGGCGACCCGTCCGAGGCGGCGTCGAAGGCCACCACCCCGCCGTCGGCCGGCCGGCGCACCCGCCCCACCAGCGTGATCCCGGCCGCCCCGGCCAGCGGCCGGTACGCGTCCAGGGTCGGCGCGTGGTCGTGGTTGCCGGCGATCGCGATCACCTGCGCGCCGGTGCCCCGCAGCGCGAGCAGCGTGCCGACCACCAGCTGCTGGGCCTCCGCGCCCGGTGTCGCCGTCTCGTAGAGGTCGCCGGCGACCAGCACCGCGTCGACCTGCCGGTCGCGGGCGATCCGCACGATCTCGGCCAGCACCTCGCGCTGCTCGGGCAGCCGGTCGTGCCCCTTCAGCGTCTTGCCGACGTGCCAGTCCGAGGTGTGCAGGAAGCGCAACGAGACTCCGATCAGAACGGCGGCGGGTCGTCGTCCGGCCCGGAAGCCGGCAGCAGGTCGAACGGATCGTCCACTGTGGACCCGGCCGGCGGCCCGCCGCGCTCGCTCTGCCGGGTCGCCCAGGCCGGGAACGGGAACTCGACGGCCAGCGGCACCGGGATCCCCGGCTGGGACACGAACATCGCACCCGGCGTGGCCAGCGTGGCCCTGACCCGCTGCGACGCCGGCAGGAAGCCGTACTCCGCGCGGCCGGCCTCGGCCGGGTCGAGCCGGCCGACGACCTTGACCGCGCTGTTGGCGATGACCCGCCGCTCCACCTCGGACGCGGTCTGCTGCGCGCCGATGAGGATGATCCCGAGCGACCGGCCGCGCTCGGCGATGTCGAGCACCAGCTCCTTGATCGGTGACGACCCCTCTCTGGGCGCGTACTTGTTCAGCTCGTCGATCATCGTGAACAGCAGCCCGCCCGGGCCGGCCGCCTCCTTGCGCTCGGTCTCCGCCCGCAGCACCACGCCGACCACGAACCGCTGCCCGCGGTCGGGCAGCGAGTGCAGGTCGACGACCGTGACCTGCTGGCCCTCGGTGGACAGCCCGTGCTGCGCGGTGCGCGGCAGGTCGGCCCGGACCAGAGGCCGGATCGGCTTGAGCGACGAGCGCAGCCGCCGGACGAACGCGTTGACCGTGCCGGTGCCGACCGCGGGGCCGGCCCACTCCCACCGGCTGTCCTCTTCGCTGACCTTGGCCACCACGAAGTCGACCAGGTCGTCGTAGGTCCGCAGCAGCGTGCCGTCGACCGTCCAGGCCCCGTCGGTGCCCGCGGGCTGACCGGAGGTGCGCAGCCGGGTGGCGACCTGGTGGACGACCATCGTGTACTGGTTGCGCTCGTCCTCGACGTCGGCGAACACGTACGGCAGCAGCTCCTGCTGGCAGAACTCGGCGATCGTCCACCAGAACGCGCCGACCCCGTCGGTACGCCCGGTCACGTCGGGCCGGCCGGTCACGTCGCCCGGACGCGGCGGGGCGAAGAACGCGACCGACCGGAACGGCTCGGCCGGCAGCTCCAGCCGCTCGTACTGCTTGCGCGCGTCCCCGTCGTCGAGCCGGTTGTTCGGCGCGTCCAGGAACAGCAGGTCCTCACCCTTGACCGAGAACACCAGCGCCTTGGCGTTGGTGGCCCGCCGGCCCAGCACGCCGGAGCGGAACAGCGAGTGCAGCAGGAACAGCGCGAAGCTGGTCTTGGTCGCCACCCCGGAGATGCCGCTGATCGAGACGTGCGCGCCGCGAGCGCCGTCGAGGAAGTCGAGGTCGACGTACACCGGCAGGCCGTCCCGGCCGAGGCCGACCGCCACCTTGCGCTCCATCCGGTCGAAGCACAGCGCCCGGTCCCGCTGCTCGTCGACCGCCCGGTAGACCGCCGAGCCGGGCTGCGGCGGCACCCACACCTCGGGCTCGGCCCGGGTGGTCGCGACCTCGGCGACCTCCTGCACCTGGGCCGGCAGCACGCCGTCGGAGATCAGGAACACGTCGGAGGCGAACTGGGCGCCCTCGTGCCGGGCGGTGACCTCGGTGACCACGCCGGCC
>Ga0068856_100004697_pt1 | contig 13563 bp, 17 predicted proteins | sample KBSCornC62_FD_66595 | JGI IMG/M metagenome (GOLD analysis project Ga0068856, IMG submission 66595) | Corn rhizosphere microbial communities from Kellogg Biological Station, Michigan, USA - KBS Corn C6-2 | ecosystem: Host-associated > Plants > Roots > Rhizosphere > Soil ...
CTGCGGGGAGAGCCTTGTCACCATCGCCGGATCCAACTCTGGAATCTCAACTCCGGAATACGCCCGTCAGCCCGAGATAGTGGCGCGCCTTGGGAACGCAGTCATCGGCTCGAGCGAAGCGCGCGACATCAGCCTCCCGCTACACACCCCAGATGGCAGCCTCGGTCAGGTCGGCTGCCTGCGAGCGACCCGCGCGTTCGAGGTGTGCATACCGCTGTGTCTGTGTGATGCTGGCGTGACCGAGCTGGCGACGCACGAATTCAAGCGACTGGCCGCCGGCAATCAGCCACGCCGCCGCCGCGGTGTGGCGCAGATCATGAACGCGTAGCCGTGGATCGAGCCCCGCATCGAGCAGCGCCGGGATGTGCCAGCGCTTACGGATCCTGGTGCGGTCGAGGTAGTCGCCGTCGTCCGGGTCCGGGAAGAGGATCGGAGAACCCCGGCTCTCGCACCAGGCGATCCGTCGTGCGAGCTGTTCCGCTAGTCGGTGGCCGATCTCGACGGGGCGCGGCGTCTTGTCCTTGAGCCGCGAGCGAGTGCCGTCGATGATCTGGCGGCAGACGCGGATCATCCCGACGCGGGTGTCGATGTCGCGGGCTTCCAGGGCGAGCGCCTCGGAGATGCGAAGGCCGCCCAGTGCGAGCACCGCCGCCAGGTCGGCGTAGACGTCGGGATCGCAGGCGGTGAGGAAGACGGGGATCTGCTCCGGGAGCAGGTACCGCATCTCGCGGTACTCCTCCCGGATTCGTAGGCGGCGGCCACCCGTCCCTCCGTGCCGGATGCAGGGGTTCTCGGTCAACAGCCCGTCGGTGACGGCGGTTCCGAGGATCACGGCCAGGGTCGTGAGCGTGTTGTTGATCGTCTTGGCGCAGTAGACGCGGTTGGGCGAGCCACGGCGGGGCTTCATCTTGCGCATTTCGGCGACCGCCGCCTCGATCCTCGGGCCGGTGAGGTCGCGCAGGCGCACCGACCCCAGGGTCGGGATAATGCGATAGACGATGTCGTTGCGGTAGGCCTCAAGTGACCCTGGCTCCACAAGGACGGCGCGTCGCGCCAGCCATGTGGGTGCATAGGAGGCGAGATCGTCGGTGGTGTGCGCCCGGACTCGCCCCTTCGCGACGTCGGCCAGGGCGATCGCGAGCGCGGCCTCCGCGGCGGCTCGGGTGTTGCCGCCCTTGCGGCGCACGCTGCGGCCGTTCACGCGGTAGCCGATGTCGTAGGCGATCTGTCCACCGACGAGGGGGCGCTCAATGATCCAGCCGCGCGTGGCAACCTCCTTTCGGAGAGCAACCGACTGTCTGGGTCGCCGCTAGCGGTGGCCGCCGGGCGTCCAGCCGCGACGCTGCGTCTCGAGCCAGGCGTCGATCTCTGACGAGACGAACCGCACCGGCCCATCGTCGCGGCCCAGCCGACGGTAGGGCAGCCGCCCGTCGGCGACAGCCTGGTACACCCAAGCCTGGCTGACCGCAAACCGCTTGGCGAGCTGGGCGGCCGTGAGGAGCGGCTCGCTCGATCGGGCGGAAAGAATATGTGCCTGGGAGCCGGGCATGGCCGCAGTATGGGACCGGGTTTCGTCCCGGAGCAAGGCCGCGGCCACGTAGTCCCCCGTTTGGGCCCCCTGGAGACCCGCGTCGGCGGTCAACGGCTCCCCCATGTGGGCGAGCGCTACATCTTCTGCTACACCCCACCCGCTCGGCGGGACGCTCTGAGGAGCTTTGAAACGACGAAACCCGCATAACCATGCGGGTTTCGCGTATGCGCTGGAGAGGACTTGAACCTCCACGACCCAAACGGGTCACAAGGCCCTCAACCTTGCGCGTCTACCAATTCCGCCACCAGCGCGCGCTTGCGACGACGCAGTCTAGAGCAGAAACCCGAGCGCGATCACGTTCGCGGTGAAGACGATCGCGACCAGGATCGTGAGCCGCGTCAGGTTGCGCTCCATCACCGCCGTGCCGCCGTAGCTCGACCCGCCCGGGTTGAGCATCCCGGACAGCCCGGCGTCCTTGCCCGAGTGCATCAGCACCAGCACGATCAGCCCGACGCCGAGCAGCACCTGGATACCGGAGAGGATCTGGGAGAGCAGATGGGACGACATCGCGCGAACTCTAGCCCACGTGCACGGTTCCGGGCTCGCCGGCGGCCAGCCGCCCGATCACCGGCCACGGCAGCCCCGCGGCCCGCTCGGCGGGCAGGCTGACGAACAGCCCGCCCGAGGTCTGCGCGTCGCAGGCGAGCAGGCGGTCGGCGTCGTCGAGGCCCGACGCGAACTCCCCGTACGCGGCCGCCAGATCGAGGTTCGTGCGCGTGCCGCCGGGGATGTGGCCGGCGGCGATCAGCTCGCGCACGCCCGGAAGCAGCCGGACCGCCGCCCAGTCGATCTCCGCCCGCAGGCCCGCGCCGGCCGCCAGCTCGCGGGCGTGCCCGACGAGGCCGAAGCCGGTGACGTCGGTGACGGCGTGCGGCCGCGCAGCGCGCACGATTCCCGCCGCGTCGGCGTTCAGGGTCGTCATCGACTCGACCGCCGCAGCCACGACCGCCGCATCCGGCTCGCCGCGCTTCACCGCGGTGGTCACGATTCCGGTGCCGATCGGCTTGGAGAGCACGAGCACGTCGCCCTCCTGCCCGCCGCCGTTCGTCCACACCTGATCGGGGTGCACGAAGCCCGTCACGGCCATGCCGTACTTGGGCTCGGCGTCGTCGATCGAGTGGCCTCCGGCGACCACCGCCCCGGCCGCCGCCGCGACGTCGCCGCCGCCGCGCAGGATCTCGCCGAGCAGGCCCATCGGCAGGGTCTTCGGGAACGCGACCACGTTCAGCGCGAACGCCGGTTGCGCGCCCATCGCGTAGATGTCCGAGAACGCGTTGGTCGCGGCGATCCGGCCGAAGGTGTACGGGTCGTCCACGAGCGGCGTGAAGAAGTCGATCGTCTGCACCACGGCGAGCTCGTCGGAGACCCGCCAGACGGCGGCGTCGTCGAGGCCCTCGTGGCCGACCAGGAGCTGGGCCGACTCGACCCGCGGCAGCCCCGCCAGCACCTCGCGCAGCGATCCGGCGGGCAGCTTGCATGCGCAGCCGGCGCCGTGCGAGAGCTCGGTCAGGCGGACGGTGTCGGTGGCCATCTGGACTCAGTGTATGCCGGGTCAGACGAACGGCATCGGGTGCGGCCGGCACTGCCGCGGCCCGTCGGAGGCCTCGACGATCAGCCCTTCCGGGTCGGCCCCGGCGTCGACGAGCGCGACCACGATGTTGCGTTCGAGGGCGTAGGAGTAGACCGCCCAGCGCGCCACCCCGACCGGCTCCCCGTCGGCCGCGGTGATCGTCCAGTGCTGCTCCATCACCGGGAACGGGTCGCCGTCGCACACGAGCCCGACGGTGCGCCGGGCCGGGCCGTCGTCGCGCACTGCGCGCAGCGCGTCGCGCCCGACGAAGTCGGGCCGGTCGAGGTCGAGCAGGCTGCCCATCCCGGCCTCGATCGGGTTCATGTCCGAGTTGGTCGCGTACTGCGTGTCGAAGATCCCCTGCTCGACGGCGCGGACGATGATCGGGCCGGTGATGAGCAGGCCGTACGGCTCGCCCGCGGCGACGATCGCGTCCCACACCTCGGGCGCCCGGTCGCTGCCGAGCGGGTAGACCTCGTACCCCGCCTCGCGGCTCCAGCCCGTGTTGGAGACGACGCACTCCACGCCGGCGAGCGCGACCCGCCCGCAGCGGAACCGGGCCAGCTCGGCGGCCTGCTCGCCGCCGACCGCGCGCATCACGTCGGCGGCGCGCGGGCCCTGCAGCTGCATCGGCGGCACGTCGGCCTCCGCCACCTCGACGTCGTCGCCGCGGGCGAGCGCGAGGCCGGTCGCCCAGAGCGTCAGGTCGACGTCGGAGTGCGAGAACCACACCACATCGGGCTCGGGCCGCAGCACGATGCACTCGCACATGATCGCCCCGGCCCGGTCGCACACCGGCGTGTAGCGGCACTCGCCGACGCCGAGGTCGGAGAGCCGCCGGGGCGCGAGGTAGTCGGCCAGTGCGAGCGCGTCCGGGCCGCGCAGCTCGGCCTGCCGCTCGGCGCCGACGTCCCACAGCGTCACCCGCTCGACCAGGGCCGTGTAGTCCTGGCGTGGGTCGCGGCCGTAGTCCAGCGGCATGTAGGTGTGGTTGTAGACCATGAAGTCGCATGCCCCGGCGCGGAGCGTGCGCTCGAAGTACGGCGAGCGGCGGATGGTGGGATGAAGCATCTTGGTAGCATCGCATCCCATGACTCCCGCCGAGGCGCTCCGGGCCGTCTGCGACGCCTGGGAGCAGGGCGATCCGGACGCCGCCGCAGACCTGTTCGCGCCCGACGCCGTGTACGAGGATCCGCTCTACGAGGCGCCGCTCCACGGCCGCGAGCAGATCCGGGCCGGGCTCGCGCAGGGGATGGGGGCGATCGAGGACTGCCGGGTGACGCTCGATCCCGTCCTCGAGCAGGGCGAGCGGGTGCTCGCCGTCGGCTACTTCGCGTCGCGGCTGCGCGACGGCGGCGACCGCTTCGACTTCCCGTTCGCGATCCTCGTCGAGCTTTCGGACGCCGGCATCGAGCGCCTGGCCGAGTACTTCGACACGAAGCCGCTCGTCCCCTGACTCACCCGCGGGTCGGGAGTTCTTACGGCCGTCTTAGCCTACCGGGTTACCCTTCATCGCACGCGAGCTATAGGAGTGTGTATGACGACCGAGGAACCGCCCTACTACATCATCCTGACCTCACGATCGGGTCACCAGCAGACCCACACCATCGGCCCATTCTGTACGAAGCCCCTCGCCGGCGCGGTGGCGTCGCTCGTGACGGGGAGTCCGGCCGAGGTCCGGCAATGCCGGCCGAACGTCTGCCGCACGGCGCTGGGCAGGCGAGACGAGCGCGCATAGCGCCCTGACGCCCGTCCGCGGCGCCCGGCGTAGACTGCGGGAATGAGGACGCGCGAGTTCGGTTCGACGGGTGTCACGGCGTCGGAGGTGGGGTTCGGGCTCTGGACGATCTCGACGGGCTGGTGGGGCGAGCACTCCGACGAGGACGCGATCCGGCTTCTGCGCGAGGCGTACGACCTCGGCATCACCTTCTTCGACACGGCCGACACCTACGGCGAGGGGCGCGGCGAGACGCTGATCGCCCGCGCCCTCGGCCACGTCCGCGACCGGATCACGATCGCGACCAAGTTCGGCTACGACATCTACTCGCCCTGGGAGCGCAAGGGCCACGTCGAGCGGCCGCACGACTGGTCGCCGGAGTACGTCCGCTACGCGCTCGAACAGAGCCTCGCCCGACTCGGCACCGATCGCATCGACGTGTACCAGCTGCACAACCCGCGCATGGACGCGATCCGCTCGGACGAGGTCTTCGCCGTGCTCGAGGAGGCGGCCGCCGCCGGCAAGGTACGCACGTACGCCGTCGCCCTCGGCCCGGCCATCGGCTGGCGCGACGAGGGCATCGAGGCGTTCCGCACCCGTGACCTCGGCGCCGCCCAGATCATCCACAACCTGCTCGAGCAGGACCCGGGCCGCGAGCTGATCGAGATCGCGCGCGAGCAGTCGATCGGCCTCATGATCCGCGTCCCCCACTCCTCCGGGATGCTCGAGGGCAAGTACACGAAGGACACGGTCTTCGCCGAGAACGACCACCGCCGGCACCGGCCCAAGGAGTGGCTGACCGAGGGCCTGCGCAAGGTCGATCAGCTCGGGTTCCTGACCGAGGGGCGCACCCTCGGCCAGGCGGCGATCCAGTGGCTGCTGGCCGAGCCGGCGGTGACGACGGTGCTGCCGAACATCTACGACTCGGCCCAGCTGCGCGAGTTCGCGGCCGCGCCGGACACGCCGCCGCTCACGGCCGCCGAGCTCGACCGCGTGGCCGAGCTCTACGCGAGCGACTTCGCCGTCGCCGCTACCACCGGCGCCTGAGGCGCCCGCGGCTCGAGGCCGGCGAAGAGGTCGTTCAGCTCGACTCGCTCTGGCGGCTCCGACCAGCGGCGCCGAACGACGCCGTCCGCATCGACGTAGAGCACCATCGGCGTCGCCCGCATCCCCAGGTGCCTGTGCGTCGGGCCGCCCCCGATCTCGATCACCGTCACCCGCCCCTGGCTATGGGCTGCGGCGGCCGCGAGCCGGTTCAGCGAGACCCGTGACGAGGTCGAGTACGGCGTCGAGAACTGCACGAACGCGCCGCCGGAGGGGAAGCAGTCGAGGCCGACCTGGCGGGGCGCGATGCGGTCGGGCAGCATCGCAATCGTCCGCCGCCGCCTGCGCGTGGAGACGGCCCGAACGGCACCGGCGACGCCGGCGCACCCCCCGACCAGCACCAGCCACACCTCGATCACCCTCACACCATAGCCGCACGGCCGGTGCTTGGAGAGCCAAGGCCGGGCGGGGCTAGGCGGCCGGCCACTCCTCGAGGTGGGCTACGGTCGCCTGCTCGACGGCGTTCGCGAGGAGCGCGCACGACTCCGCGGCGACGGCTGAATCGAAGGTGGCCCGCAACGGCTCGTGCGTGTGCCCGTCGCGGATCTCGTACCGCTCTCCCACGCGATGCACCGTGTATCGCGGCATACCCCCGGGATGTACCCGGGAAGGACTGCCTCTATCCGGTTCTGTCAGGGGTGTTACAAGAGCGTCACGGATCGACCCCGGCCCCGCTTCGGGGTCTGACCCCGCCGGTCCCGCCGGCGCCGTCGGCCCCGGCCGCCCCGCCGGCCGGCTTCGGCCGGGCGCCGTTGGCGGCGCGGGCGAGGACGGCCTCGACCTTCTCCGCCTGGATCGGCAGCGCGTGCTGCGCCGCCACGCGCACGGCCGCCTGCGAGGGCACCGGCAGCGCCGCCGCCGCCAGCATGCCGGCGGCGATCGAGTCGACGTCCAGCGGGTCGACCAGCGCGCCGATCTCCGGCGTGATGACCTCGGCCGGGCCGCCGACGCGGGTCGCGACCACCGGCCGGCCGCGGGCGAGCGCCTCGAGCATCGCCTGGCCCTGCGGCTCCTCCAGGCTCGGCAGGCAGACCACGTCGGCCTTGGCGATCTCGGCGGCGACGCCGTCGGAGGAGAGCCGGCCGGCGAAGCGCGTCCCCACCGGCGCCGTCTCACGCAGCCGCTCCTCGAGCGGGCCGCCGCCGACGATCGTGAGCGTGCCGCCGCCGAGCCTGGCGAACGCCTGCTGCAGGCGCTCGACGTTCTTGCGATGCGTCAGCGACCCGATGTAGAGGAAGCGCGGCCCGGTGCCGTTGGCCGTCGCCCGCGGCGCGGGTGTCAGCCGCCCGGTGTCGACGCCGCAGTCGATCACCTCGACCTTCACCCCCTCCGGCGCGGAGAGCTGCCGGGCGACGTACTCCGAGACGCAGATGACGGCGGCGGCCCTGCGCAGCACCGGCCTCGTCAGGGCCGAGACGATCGGGCTGCGGCGCATGTTGCGCACGTCGGCCCCGTGGGCGGTGATCACATAGGGCACGCCGGTCGCGATCGCGACCAGTCCGGTGGGCACCAGGAAGTGCGCGTAGACGACGTCCGGGCGGTGCTCCTCGACGGCCGCACGGGCCCGGCGGGCGAGGCCGGCGTAGGCCCTTGGCGTCGATACCGGGCCGCGGTCGCCCACGTGCAGCACCACGTCGCGCACGTCGTTGCCGCGCTCCCGCAGCGCATCCGCCAGGCGGGCGACGAACACCCCGTACTCGGGCCGCTCCGGGCTCGGGTACATGTTGCTCACTAGCAGGATCCGCATGCGCCAAGTCTAGATAGGCCTGGTGAAGAAGATCCTCGCGAGATGTTTGGATCAGGCGAGCTCAGACGAGGTCGCGCGGGAAGGCGTAGGTGTATGTCCGGGCGAACGCGCATGCCTCACCCTCGTACCCACGCACGACGACCGTGACGCGGAACGTCTCGGCGTCACACGTCATCACGCTGTCCGTCTCGCTGCGCACCCGCCACTCGCCGCGCCCGACGGAGCCGACCGTCCGGCAGTGCACCCTGGCCGAGAGCGGGTCGCCGTCCACGATCGAGAACGTGGTGCGGTTCGAGTCCTCCACCTCCAGACCGTTCGGCAGCCGGCTGCGGCCGCCGACGTCCCAGTCGTACACCAGATCGACGCGGCCCGTCGCCAGGTCGCGGCTCATGCTGCGGCCGGCCGGCGCGCCGTGGACGACCTCGACCGGGAGCGGAGCCGACTCCTCGGGCTCGCCGAACGACGGCAGGTCCGCGTCGCCCGGCTGCGGCGCGCGCACGGGCAGGACGAGCGAGCTCGCGCCCGCGACCACGGTCAGCGTCACCGGCTCGGGCGACGGCCATGCCCAGGGCCAGTACGTCGGCGAGATGCCCACCCGCAGCCGGCTGCCGGCGGCGAACGCGTGCCCGGTGGCGTCGAGCCGCACCGTCGCCCGGAAGCGCTCGCCCGGCACGAGCGGCGCCGGATGCTCGTCGCTCTCGCGGTGGGTCAGGTTGAGGAGGGCGCGGGTCACCAGGGCGGAGGTTCCGTCGGCGAACACCTCGCACAGCCGCACGCACACGAGTGCGTTCCGGCGGTCGGACTCGAGCGCGAGCCCGACGTCCGGGAAGCCGAGGATCTCGAGCGGCTCGGCCAGCGGCGCCGACGTGAACGTCAGGCTCATCCCGTCCATCGGACGCTGGTCGCCCGGCCAGTCGGCCGGCTCGCCGTACGGGCACCACGAGCCGGCGTCGAGCCCGGCGGTCTGGACGCCCAGGATCTCGAGCCGGCTCTCCGCCCCGGCCGCGTCGCCCAGCCCATCCGCGTTCAGATGCAGCCGCCTCGGCGTCACCCCGGGCGCCGGCCAGGCCGGCTCAGCCACCCACCGGCCGGGCCGCTCCGCGTAGCAGACCTGCGGGCGGAAGGAGTCGTGGATCCAGGCCCGCAGCATGGGCTCCTCCATGATCCCGGTGTCGGCCCCGCCCAGCCAGTGGTCGAACCAGCGCCGCATCTCCTGCAGGAAGCCGATCGTCGGCTCCGGCGGGCCGGCCTGCGGCCACGCGTGCGTCCAGGGGCCGATCAGGCCCTTGCGCGGCCCTGGCAGCCCCTCCAGCAGCCGCGGAATCGCGTTCGTGTAGCCGTCCGACCAGCCGCCGACGGCGTAGACGGCGGCCTCGATCGCCGAGTAGTCCTCGCACACCGAGCCCTGTTTCCAGTAGGCGTCACGGCGCTGATGGGCCAGCCACGGCTCGATCATCGGCGGCGCCTGGCGGAGCCGGTCGAGCCACATCTCCCGCCACCGGTCGCCGACGATCGCCGGGTCGGGCGGCCACCCGTTCCAGCCCAGCATCGACGACGCCCACTGGAGCATGTCCGAGCCGACGCAGCCGCCGTCGTAGTGGACGTCGTCGGCGTAGCGGTCGTCGGTCGAGCACAGGGTGACGATGGCCTTCAGCGCGGGCGGTCGGTGGACGGCCACCTGGAGCGAGTTGAATCCGCTCCACGAGATCCCGATCATCCCGACCGCGCCCGTGCACCACGGCTGGGCGGCGATCCAGGCGATGATCTCGCAGGCGTCGGCCTGCTCCTGGGGTAGGTACTCGTCATCCAGGATCCCGTCGGACTCCCCCGTGCCGCGGATGTCGGCCCGCACGCACGCGAAGCCGTGCCCGGCCATGTACGGCAGGTGGCGCGAGTCGCGCACCGCCGTGCCGTCGTTCAGGCGGTAGGGCAGGAACTCGAAGATGGCCGGGACCGGGCGCGCGGCGGCGTCCTCGGGCAGCCAGATGCGGGCCGCCAGGCGCGTTCCGTCCGCCATCGTGATCCACTCGGTCTCGATGGTGCGGACGCTGCGCGGAAAGTCGGTCACGATCCGCATCGGGCCATTTAACCCGACCGGCGCGACGCGCTCGCCGGTGGGGGGCAAAAGTCCCCCCGGGGACCCTCCCCCGAACGGGGTTGCCGCGCGGCCCGAGCACGGTCACAGTGGAGTACATCCTCACGCGCGCCGCGATGGGGGTGCCTCCCTGACATGCGCCCGCCTGGCTGGACGTCCACCACCGGGCGGGCGCGGAGGAGAGGCTTCAAGGGAGCTCGCCGGCCCAGGTCCGCACCCGGTCGAGCGGCCACGCCACCCGCGCGGTTACCCGTCGGCGCGGGCCGCGGCGAGCAGCTCGCGGAAGCAGTCGAGCTCGTCGCTCGAGCTCTCGTCCAGGCCGTTCAGCGCGATCTGCAGCTGGAGGCCGAATGCCTCGAGCAGCGACTCGGGCCCGTCCTCGAGCGCGAGCGTGAACGAGAGGTACTCGCGCCCCGACCGCTCGCCCAGGATGCGGAAGCGCCGCGAGGCGAGCCCTCCGCCGGCCGGCGCGCCGAAGACCAGCAGCCGCTCTCCGGCCCGCTCGGCGTCCGTGGCCGGGTCGGCGATCAGGGAGCGGACGACGCCCGTGAGGCTGCCGTCGACGTCGGTCGCGGCCCGCTCGATCAGGCGCGGGAGCATCAGGTCGGACATGCCCCAACCGTAGACGGGCGTCCCCGCCGGGGCACCCCCCATATTGGGGAGATGCAGGCAGATCTCACGGCGACGACGAGCCGCCGCCGAAGCCGACGGTGGTGCCGCGGTCGACGGTGACGATCGTCGTCGAGTGGGAGTCGGCCCCCGAGTCTGCATGGGCGAAGGCGATCCCGAAGCCGATCCCGATCCCGAAGATCACGACGCAGCCCAGGACGATGCGCAGATGCTCGTGCGTCCACGCGGCCGCGCGGCGCCACAGCGCGCCTGCGGTCGTGCCCGATCCCGCCTCGCGTCCCTTCACGCTGAGGGCAGGGTAGCCCGGGGCGGTGACCGGCGCGGGCCGTTTGCCGGGACGCCGTGGCGGGAACCCGACCTGTGGCACGTTCAACGAAAGCAAAGGAGGCGCGGATGAGCATCGGAGCGTCAATCATCCTCATCGCGGTCGGCGCGATCCTGCGGTTTGCAGTCAGCCTGCGCTCGGGCTTCGCCGGCGCGTCGGTCAACTGGCACATCGTTGGCGACATCCTGATGGCCGTCGGCATCGTCGGCCTCGTCATCTCCCTGGTGTGGATGGCGACGCTGAGCCGGCGCGACCGCTACGCGGCACCCGATCCGAATCGGGAGCCGCGTCCCATGCCGTAGATCGCAATTGGCGTTCGCAACGCATGCCAATTGGCGTACCCAAAACTGACGTGCGCGGGTGGTGAAAGTGGCGTGCCCCATTGGCATGCCGCCTGCCGCGCTCCGAGCGCCAATCGACGTCCTGCCGGGGCGCCGAATGGGCGGGGTGGATTTGATCAGTACCGCACATCACCGGACGGCACGAACTGGTCTTCCGCGATCCCCGGCGGATCGGCGGTCGTGTCGGGCCAGGGGACGACGTTCGTCCAGTTCCGATCGGTCGACGCGGCCGGGAACTCCTCTGCCTGGACACCGGCCACGCCGGACGCGACCGACACGGTCAAGCTCGACCGTAGCGCGCCGACGGCGCTGACCGTCCTCGGCGTGCCGAGCGGCTGCGTCGCCGGGCCGGTCACCCTGACCGCGACCGGGTCGAGCGACGCGATGTCCGGCCTCGACCACTACGAGTCGACCGTGAACGGCGGCAGCATCGGGCAGGGCGCGAACGTCCAGCTCTCGGGCCACGGCACGTTCGGGGTGAAGCTGCGCGCGGTCGACGCGGTCGGCAACGCCACCGCCTGGGTGACGGCTTCCGTCTGTCTCAGCTGAGGGGCACAGACCGACGCTCGTCAGGCTTCGTCGTCCCGCCAGCTGGCGTAGCGCTCGGCCGTCGCGGCGACATCGCCGAGGATCGGGTGCAGCGAGAGGTCGGGCGAGTAGCGGCTGGCCGGCACGGTGCGTCCGAGGGCCTCGGCCATCGCCCGGACGTGGTGGGGCGCGCCGCCGCAGCACACGCCGATGTAGCCGATGCCCAGGTCGCGGGCGGCGGTGGCGAAGTCGGCCATCTCGAAGCGGGTGCAGGTGAAGGGGTCGAGCGCGATCGGGAAGGCGCGGCCGCCGGTGCCGTCGCGGAGCGACTGGAAGGTCGGCTGGTCGGCCGACGTCCGGTACGGCACCGGCTGGGCGGCGAGCGGACAGGAGACGGCGGCGCGGATCCGTTCGAGCAGCGGCATCAGCGTCGCCGGGCCGCGCGAGCAGTTGAGCCCGACGACGTCGGCGCCGGCGTCCTCGAGCCGCCTGCAGGCGTCCTCGAACGAGTGGCCGTCGATGGTCGCGTCCTCCGACGAGGCGAAGGTCACGATCGCCGGCAGGCCGTGCTCGCGGATCACCTGGAGCCCGATCAGCGCCTCGCCGACGTAGTCGTTCGTCTCGGAGAGGATGAAGTCGGCCCCCTCCTCGGCCGCCCAGCGCACCTGGTCGCGGTACATGCGGCGCACCCGCTCGCCGCTGCCCTCGGGGTCGGCGGGGTCATACGCCCAGGTGTTGCAGATGTTTCCGGCGACGAGCGCGTCGCACTCCGCGGCGGCCTCGCGGGCCAGCCGTAGCGCCTGCCGGTTGAGCGCCTCGACGTCGCCGGCACGGCCGACGGCGCGCAGCTTCTCCTCGTGTCCGTAGTAGGTGAACGCGACCATCACCTCGGCGCCGGCGCGTAGGAACTCTCGGTGGAGCTCCGCGACCGCCTCGGGGTGGTCGAGGACGACCTCGGGCACGTACGGCCCGCTCTTCAGGTAGCCGCGCCGCTCGAGCTCGAACAGGTAGCCCTCGGCGCCGAGGACGACGCCGTCGCGCAGTCGATCGAGCAAGCCGGGCATCGCGTCAGGGTATCGCGGCGACCCCGGCTGCGCTTCGGTCATAACGTGACATCCACAAGTTGACAATTCGCTCGGACGCGGTAGCGTTCGCCTACCTCGTGACGGAATGGACGACCGAACGCGGTGAGAACGGGGCGCAAGGCCGCCTCCGCCCGCCCATGTTCAGGGGCACGACGCTCCTGATGTCGACCGAGGAGCTGCTGACGGTGCTCCACGAGTGGCCCGGCACGGCGGCCCCGAAGTCCGAGTCGCACGCCGCGCCGCCGGAGCCGGATGCACCGCTCGCGCCCGTCGTCTCGATCCGGCCGCCGCGGCGGGTCGTCCGCGCGGCGGTGCCGCCGCCCGCCCCGGCACCGCGGCCAGGCCTCCTGCGCCGGCTGCGGTGCGGCCGCCGTGGACATGACCCGCGCCCCCACCGCCCGCAGCCGCACGACGAGGTCGTCTACCGCTGCGTCCGCTGCGGCATGCCAATGCGGGCGCCGGAGCGGCCCCCGCGCTAGACACCCGCGCGGAGATGGGGCACTATGCGGTCTCAGGACGTCTTGGTGTTGGGTGTCAGAGCTTCACGGGTGGCGATGGCGGCGGCGCTTGTCCTCTGCGTCAGCGCGGCGGGCGCAGCGGCGTCCGTCCACACGCCGGCGCCCAGGCGCGGGACGTTCTGGCAGGGCGTGCCGGTGATTCGGGCGGCGCCGATCGGCACCGCCCGGACGCCCGCGACCGCGGGCCTGGCTGCCTCGTTCTGGGCCCGGCCGCAGGTGCGCTGGGCGGTCTCGCAGGGATGGGTCTCGAAGGCGGGGCCGCGAAACTTCGGCCCCTCGACGCTCGTCCACCGCCTCGGCGCCGCCAGGGTG
>Ga0068856_100004701_pt1 | contig 13560 bp, 10 predicted proteins | sample KBSCornC62_FD_66595 | JGI IMG/M metagenome (GOLD analysis project Ga0068856, IMG submission 66595) | Corn rhizosphere microbial communities from Kellogg Biological Station, Michigan, USA - KBS Corn C6-2 | ecosystem: Host-associated > Plants > Roots > Rhizosphere > Soil ...
CCCAGGCTATCGCCAATATAATCGGCAATATCCTGTATATCAGGCTCCTGGTAATAATGCGCAAGGATAACTGCATTTTTTTGTTTCTTAAATTTATCTATTTCTGTAAAAAGATCGAGCGACGGATCAATGTATTCGTCAACAAATCCTTTCAGGTTTATTTCTTCAAAAGTATCCATTTCAACAATTCAATTAATAACAACTATTTAAATTAATATAAAAAAGCTATTGTTATTAGGGTGTTAGTTATGTGTAAAATTAGTTATGCAAAGCTGCTAAAATATTTTTTCTAATTAGTTATTAACAGAAAAGATGAATTTTTTATTATTTATAGGCTTGGTTTTTAGATTTATATGACAAGCAAATTTTACTTTTAAAAGTTATTTGTTGATATTTTATTACTCGTTAAAATGTTAGCTTTGGTGCTTTATCAGCTTATAAGTAGGGTATAAATTCTTAAAATTTCCCTTAAAAAGAGTGTTTATCCACACTGCGATTACTTATTAAGTTTTTATTTACATAAAATTAACAGGTTTTATACCGCTTATTAACACCGGCGGATATTTTACACATAACATACATCAAATATGGCCAGAACTGTGGATTTCCTGGTAGTGGGATCAGGTATAGCGGGATTAAGTTTTGCCCTTAAGGCAGCAAAGCATGGTAAGGTTCTGATAGTTACCAAAGCAAACGAAGACGAGTCGAACACTAAGTATGCCCAGGGGGGGGTAGCGGTAGTTGTGGATAAAAAAGAGGATTCTTTTTCAAAGCATATCCAGGATACTTTAATATCTGGTGATGGCCTCTGCGACAAGGAAGTTGTAGAAGCCGTGGTAAAAGAAGGGCCTGCCAGAATACGCGAGATCATCGATTACGGAACCAACTTTGATAAAACAAATGAGGGGTTTTATGACCTGGCGAAAGAAGGCGGGCACTCGGAATTCCGGGTATTGCATTATAAGGATATTACCGGTTTTGAGATTGAAAGGTCACTATTGGAGCAGATACACAACAACCCTAATATTGAAATATTAACCCATTATTTTGCGGTGGACCTGATTACGCAGCATCATTTAGGTGTATTTGTTGATAAATCAACTACCGATATTACCTGTTACGGTATTTATGCCTTTAATAACGAGACTAAAAATGTAGAAAAAATACTTTCAAAAGTAACGGTGATGGCGTCTGGAGGCGCCGGGCATATTTACGCCATTACTACAAACCCTACCATCGCTACCGGTGATGGTGTTGCAATGGTTTACCGGGCAAAGGGGAAAGTGAGGAACATGGAATTTATTCAGTTTCATCCTACAGCTTTATATAATCCCGGTGAGTATCCTTCCTTCCTTATTTCTGAAGCGGTGAGAGGCTTTGGTGGTGTTTTAAAGCGTACAAACGGCGAAGAGTTTATGCAGGAATATGATGAAAGAAAATCGCTGGCGCCGCGGGATATTACTGCCAGGGCCATTGACGCCGAAATAAAAAAATCAGGTGAAGATTTTGTTTACCTGGATATCAGGCATCGGAGTAAAAAAGATATTTTAGCTCATTTTCCCAATATATATGCTAAATGCCTGGATATTGGTATCGATATGACGAAAGATATGATCCCCGTTGCGCCGGCTTGTCATTATATGTGCGGCGGTATTATGGTTGATCATGTAGGAAGATCGTCCTTATTGAGATTATACGCCTGCGGCGAATGTTCGTCGACCGGTTTACATGGAGCTAACCGTTTGGCTTCCAATTCATTACTCGAAGCTTTGGTATTTGCACATCGTATCTATAAAGATTCGCTTTCTCAATTTGAAACTGCTGTTATTCCTGAAAACATCCCCGACTGGGACGAACAGGGTGTTCAACTATCTAACGAAGATATATTGGTAACCCACAATGTTCGCGAGATGCAGAAGATCATGAATGATTATGTGGGCATTGTAAGATCTGACTTCAGATTAGAACGTGCTATGCGTCGCCTTGGTTTATTGTATGAAGAAACAGAAGAGTTTTATAAGAGAACCAAATTATCAGTAAAGCTTTGTGAATTGCGTAATTTGATACAAGTATCTTATATTGTAGTAAAATCAGCAATGCTGCGTAAAGAGAGCAGGGGGTTGCATTCAACTACTGATTATCCTTATCACGCTAATGTTATTGAGGATACGGTGTTTTAAGGTATAAGTACTTCGCTTTCATTTCGAGCGAGGGCGAGAAAACTTTACCCGGTATTTTTACACTACACATAACTGCTGTGTAAAGCGTTAATGCACAGTTTTACAAGTTTTCTCGCTATCGCTCGAAATGACATCGGTGTGGTGAGGGATAGAAAGATTGTATGGTTTTAGTATACAATCATCAATGTGCTTCAGTTCAAGTGATATTTATTTGTGAGTGAGCGGAAAACGGGATTCGAACCCGCGGCCTTCAGTTTGGGAAACTGATGCTCTACCAGCTGAGCTATTTCCGCTTTTGGTTTTGCTAAATTAATAAAAAATTGATTAGTAAAAACAATGGGATTCGTAAAAAGCTTTTAGCTTTGGGCCTTACGCTTTAAGCTCGACAATATGCCGCTGATTCTGCCTGTAAAAAATATAAGCCCGACTTGGGGGAGTAACTGCTTTATTGCCGATAACGCTACGATAGTTGGCGATGTGGTGATGGGCGATAATTGCTCCGTATGGTTTAACGCGGTGATCCGGGGTGATGTGCATTATATCAAGATTGGCAATAAAACCAATATTCAGGATGGTGCGGTTATCCATTGCACCTACATGTACGCGCCGACAAATATTGGCGATTGTGTGTCCATAGGGCATAATGCATTGGTACACGGGTGTACGTTAAAAAACAATGTACTGGTAGGGATGGGCGCTATTGTAATGGATCATGCTATTGTTGAGGATTTTGTAATTATTGCCGCCGGCGCGGTGGTGTTGGAAAAAACGATATGCGAAAGCGGGTTTTTATACGCCGGGATACCTGCAAAGAAAATTAAAAAGCTGACGCCCGAACAAATGGAAACGCTCAGGCGCCTGCCTGATAATTATGTAATGTACTCCGGCTGGTTTACGGCGTAGAGGGCTCTTTTGGTATCGTTATCTGCGTTTCCTGCTCCCAATTTGGCCTTAAGGTAATCGTTTCCGGATCAACCCAAATATTTTCCGGCTGCAGCTTTAGTTTTACATTTCCGCTATCCCATTTACCGTTTTTGTTATCGTCGTAAATCACCCGGATATTGTATTTACCCGTTATATAGTCCTTATAACTGATCTTCGTTTTTTTGGTGATCACATCTTGTCTTAGCACTTGTTTTTTCTCGTTCATTAACTCCACCACGTATGATTTGCCGGTATCCGGCACAGTTACCGTTAAAGTTAACAAACTATAGTTTTCATTTTTGTCGAGTTGAAACGGTCTGCGCGTCCCCTTATTTTTTCCGCCGTAAATATCTGTAAAAGCATCGGCTGAAATAATGAGGTTGTAATTGGCATTGTGTTTCCATTTATAGTCGATCATGAATTTTCGCGTATTCCCGGTATCCCGTGCAACGTTGAAATTGCTTACTTCTGTCGAATCTTCTTTTAGCGATATTAATGTCGGTTCAAAACTTTGAATAGGGTAACTGGCGGTGAGCGTTAAGGTAGCGCCAGGTTTTAGCTTATCGGTTATATTATATTGAAAAGTAAGTATTCTTAAAAACGATTCTTTTCTGCCTTTTCTTAACGCAATCGTATCAATTGGTTTGTTGTTATCCAGGAACGCGACCCGTATAGAATCAAAATCCATATTTCGCATATAAAGTATTGCGGTGTCCTTTGTTTTGCTGATATCGACAATTTTGTATTTATCGAAATCGGGCGGGTAGATAATTTTGAGCGACGGATTATCCAGGCTTTTATTAAATGTAAAAAATAATTTGCCGTCCTGGTCAAACCGCCGGTCAATCAGCCGGAATTTTTGCGGGGTTTCCTTAAAAAGTTTTAATTCGATATTGGAGCTGTCCTTAGTTAAGTTGATCACCTTTTTACTAAATGCAATCAAATCTTTATCCGCGTTGTAAATTTTTGTCGAAACGGGTTGTTTCAACGCGTATATCCTGTATTTGTCAGGATGTAAATTGTTCAATGAAAAATTTCCTGCAGAGTCAGTAGTGGTAAATACCGTCGGCCTTTTTTTTCCAAACAGCAATGAGTCTTGTTTTAACGTAAACAGGATAACGGTGGCTTCCTTCTCGCGTTCGCCAGTGAGTGTGTTGATTACATTTCCTGATACGCTTAATGAATCTATATGGCTGCCGGTTGAAAAAACGTAAGTAAAATTTTTAAGCGTGTTACTTTCGTTAACATCCTGTATTGCCTTGCCAAAATTTATCACGTAGGTGGTGTTTTTTTCCAACGAGTCCTTAAGCGTTATTACCAGGCTTTTTTTGCTGATCTTATAATCCGGCACTTTTGCCGGGGTAGGGCTCATGGTAATTTCGGTGTAGGCATTGTTTAGTTTGAAATATTCATCAAAGTCCAGCCTGATCACTTTCGCATTGAAGTGACGGGTCATGTCAGGAGGGGATGCCTTCAGTAATTTTGGCGGATCGTGGTCGCGGGGGCCTCCGCCGGGCGGTTGACGGTTCGCACAGCCAAAAATCAGCAGCGAAAGCGGCAAAATCAGCATCCAAAATAAGCGTTTTTTATTTAACATTGTTTTTAAGCGATATAGGCGATTTTTATGTTTTGACGACCTGTGATATTAAAAAATAAAAATAATTAATCTAATGCGAACTATTTATAATTAATTGATTAACAATAAATTATAAGGCTATCGTGCGATGTGCACCATCAAAACAGAGATATCGGATGGTGTTACCCCTGAAATTCGTGATGCCTGGCCCAAAGTCCTCGGTTTAATCTTCATCAATTTTTCCCGGGCCTCTTTTGAGAGCGAAACCAGCTGGTGATAATTAAACTCAGGGTTGATCTCTCTGTCTTCCATTTTTTTCATCCGGTCCACAATCTCCAATTCCTTCTCAAAATAACTCTCATATTTGATTTTTATTTCAGCCTGTTCAATAGTTTCTTTATTGTATGCCGAGAGCAAACTGTCCAAAGTGTCATCGGCCTTTCGGAGGTCATCGAAGCCAATCTGGGGACGGCTTAATAAATTGAAGAGTTTTGTATTTTGGCTCAGCGGACTTGTTCCCAAATCTTCCAGCAAAGTATTTACGGTTGAAGGGTCGATGGATTTTGATTTGGTGTATGCGACGATGTCGTCTGAATTTTTAATTTTCTGATGTACTTTTTCCAGGCATCCATCGCTGATCAGGCCAAGTTCATGTCCCATTGGACTAAGGCGGATATCGGCATTGTCCTGGCGCAGGAGCAGGCGATGTTCGGCCCGCGAGGTGAACATACGATACGGCTCCTCGGTTCCTTTGGTGACCAGGTCATCTATTAACACGCCGATATATGATTCCGACCGCTTCATGATTAGCTCATGCTTGTCGGTCAGTTTTTGATGAGCGTTGATGCCCGCAATAAAACCCTGCGAGGCAGCTTCCTCATAGCCGGTTGTACCGTTTATCTGTCCGGCAAAATATAGGTTGTTGATCAATTTAGTTTCCAAAGTTAGGCCAAGCTGGGTAGGGGGGAAATAATCATACTCGATAGCATATCCCGGTCTGAACATTTTAGCCTTCTCAAAGCCCGGTATTTGAACCAGGGCTTTATATTGAATATCTTCCGGGAGGGAGGTGGAGAATCCGTTGACATATATTTCAACCGTATTCCAACCTTCCGGCTCAACGAATATTTGGTGACGTTCCCTCTCCGCAAACCGATTTATCTTATCTTCAATAGAGGGGCAATACCGGGGGCCCAGCCCTTTAATCCTTCCGGTAAACATCGGCGACCTTTCGAAGCCTTCTTTTAACGTTTCGTGTACAGCATTATTGGTATAGGTGATCCAGCAGCAGCGCTGTTCTTTTGCCAGTTCAACGTCGGTAAAGGAGAAGCGCCCGCGCTCTTCGTCGCCCCATTGTTCTTCCATTAAGGCATAGTTCAGACTGCGGCCATCCACACGAGGAGGGGTACCGGTTTTCATCCTGCCGGATTCAAACCCTAACTCAACCAGTTGCTCGGTTAACCCAGTCGCTGCTTTTTCTGCTGTGCGGCCTCCGCCGAACCGTTTTTCGCCGATATGAATAATCCCATTAAGGAAGGTGCCATTTGTAAGGACAACGGCATTCGCTTCTATTTCTATGCCAAGGGACGTACGAATACCGGCGATGGTTTTGTTTTTTACCCGCAGGGAAGTCACGGTATCTTGCCAAAAGTCGACGTTAGGCGTGCGTTCAAGCGCCAGCCGCCATTCTTCAGCAAATCGCATCCGGTCGCTTTGCGCCCTGGGGCTCCACATAGCAGGCCCTTTTGAACGGTTCAGCATCCGGAATTGAAGGGATGTTTTATCTGTAATAATACCCGAATATCCGCCCATGGCATCAATCTCGCGCACTATTTGCCCCTTGGCCACACCGCCCATAGCAGGATTGCAGCTCATTTGTGCAATAACCCCCATATTCATGGTGACCAACAACACAGATGAACCTAAATTAGCAGCAGCGGCAGCGGCTTCACAACCGGCATGTCCTGCACCTACCACAATTACATCATATTTCTTAAACATATCTATTAATATTGACGCCCGTGGGCTTCGACGTTCCACGTGGAACGTCGTTAATCCGTAGGGCACAAAATTATTTATTTGATACCACGTTCCACGTGGAACATTGTACATTCCATTGGCCCGTAGGGGCACAAAATTTTGTGCCCCTACGGTTTTTGTTACGCAATTATTTATTTATCCCCGATGTTCCACGTGGAACATTAAACAATGACAATAATGCAACAATAGCCCAAACACCTTCTAATACTACAAAAGGATAAAACCTAATTAAGTATGATGATAAGCAGCAAACACCGGCGCCAACCAGGTTCATTAGCTTATATGCCGCACTTTGAGCGGGTATTCTTTTGTATAAATTCAGCAGAAAGGCAATTAATAATATAATTACGCCAGCCGATGCCAGTAGGTCGGGTGTTTTCATTAAGCCTCTTTTAGTTCCGTTAATTCAATCCAGCGCATGCTTTTTTCATCCAGTTGGCTGTTTAGCGCCGCAATTTGCTTTAATATTTCATCCAGTTTTTTAGGATCGATGCCAGCTACATTAAGTTCCTCATTCTTTTCCGCTATTTTTTTCTCTATAACGCTAATCTCACCTTCAATGGTATCGAGTTCTTTTGCTTCCTTAAAACTTAACTTACTCTTTTTTGGCTCTACTGTACCAGGAGCCTCCATAACAGCGCTTCGCTTGTTTTGCTGTTTATTTTCTTCCACCTCCAACCTGTACGACGAATAATTGCCGTTATAAATCTTAACATGGCCCCCTTCTTCCATTATAAAAAGCTGGTCGGTTAGCTTATCAAGTAAATAACGGTCGTGCGACACAATCATTAATACGCCGGTATAGTTGGTTAAAAACTCTTCCAATACATTCAGGGTATCAATATCCAGGTCATTTGTTGGCTCATCCAGGATCAAAAAGTTGGGATTTTTCATCAGGATGCTCATTAATTGAAGCCTTTTCTTTTCGCCGCCGCTTAATTTAGAGATAAATCCATATTGCTTCGCGGGCGGGAAAAGGAATAACGTGAGCAGGGCAGAGGCTGAGATGAGTTTTCCATCGGCCATTGTAATAAACTCGGCTACATTTTTAACGATATCAATAACGCGTTCATCCTCCTTAAAAACTATGCCTGATTGATGAAAATAGCCTATAACGGTTGTTTCTCCTTTATCTATTATTCCCTTATCGGGCTGTAAACCGCCTGTTATCAGGTTCAGCAGTGTTGATTTGCCGCTGCCGTTTTTTCCGGCTAAACCTATCCGGTCGCCCTTTTTAAATATATAGCTAAAATTATTAATGAAGGTTTGGCCGTGAAACGATTTATAAAGATGGTTCATCTCCATAATTTTATTCCCCTGGCGGGCCGTTTTAACCGTCAATTCCACTTTTTGCTTAGGGCCGCCATTTTTGGTTTTGTCCTCGAGGTCATAAAATGCATCAATCCGCGCCTTTGATTTAGTCCCCCTGGCCTGTGGCTGACGCCGCATCCATTCAAGTTCCTTTCGGAGCAGATTGCTATTTTTTTGAAAGGCGGCCTCGTCAGCGCTTTCGCGCTCGGCCTTTTTTTCCAGGTAATAGCCATAATTACCAACGTAGGGGATAATCTTGCCTTTATCTATCTCCAAAATCTCGTTACATACATTGTCCAGGAAATATCGGTCGTGTGTAACCATCAATATCGTCTTTGTGCCATCGGTCAGCAGTTTTTCGAGCCATTCTATCGTATCGATGTCCAGATGGTTGGTAGGCTCGTCCAGAATATAGATATCCGGATCCTCGATCAAAAGCTTGGCAAGCGCCAGGCGTTTCTTTTGCCCGCCGCTTAACGTGGTGATCTTTTGGTTGAGGTGATGGATGTCCAGCCGCCCCAGGATGGTTTTTATTTTATACTCATATTCCCAGGCGTCAATATTGCCCATTTCTTCCATCACCTCCTCAATGGCCCTTGTGTTTTCGGGGTCGTTCTCCAAAAGTTCCTCGTATTTCCTGATGAGTTGCTGCTGGATATCATCTGTATGAAAAATATAATCGCTGATGGTAATGGCGTCCTTAAAGCCTGGGTCCTGTTCCAGGTAACCTAAATTAAGGTCGCGCATTTGGGCAACTTTGCCTTCGGTGGGCTTTAAACTCCCGGCCAGGAGTTTTAACAGGGTTGACTTGCCTGCTCCATTAATGCCTACCAACGCGACGCGGCGACCGCGATTGATGCCGATTGACACGTTGCGGAATAGCCAGTGATCATGAAAAGAATGGCCAAGATTTTCGCCGGATATATAAGTGCTCACGATAGTTCTTTTATTTTATCAGACGGATGTATAAAAACACCCGTCTGGTTTATTAACGATTGTTTATACATGGCCATAGCCACAGTTTTTGCCGGGATGCTCCGGTATTTTTTTAGGCTGCCGATTAGAAAGTAGTCAACCAATTTCATTAAAGGCAAGACAATCCGTTCAATAACCCTTTTTTCTTTTCGTTCCCCACTCAAAAAAGAAGGCCGGTAAATATGAATGCAATTTAAGCCAACCTTTGTTATGTCGTTTTCTGTTTCACCCTTCATTTTCGTATAAAAATTCCGGGAGGATGCGTCTGCTCCAATTGCCGACACCAGGTGATATTGCCCGACACCGTTTTTTAAGGCCATTTGCGCAAACATCAACGGGTAGTCGTGGTCTATCTTCCGGTAAGCAGCCAGGTCCGGCGTTTTCTTCCGTGTTGAACCAAGGCAGCAAAAAATGGCATCGCCCTTAACTTCTGCCGCATAGTTCTCCAACCTGTCGAAATCAATAACCAGCTGTTTTAACTTGTTGTGCTTAAGCGGTAATTGGCTACGAACAAATATTGTAACTTCCTTGTATTCAGAACTTTGAAGTAAAATATCCAGCAATAACCCGCCAATTAGCCCGCTTGCGCCTGCTATGATCGCTTTTGCCACGTGATGTCAAATTTTTTGCAAAAATACGCATAATTAATTTGTGGGAGGAGGTTGAAATGTGCTTATGTTTTTGTTTCATAGACAGTTCGGCAGAAACAAACTGCCCTCCGGGCAAACAAAATACACAAATACCTGTTATTGTTAGCAGTTCAGCAGAAATTGAAACCGACGCACAATCCTGTTTGCCCTGTAGAATCCTCAATACTATAAGCCGCAAGCCGATCCGATTTCACCTAGGTTAGATATGTTTGAACACATAACGCAGTAATTTATGGCAGATGAAGCAGAAGTAGTTATACCCGGTTACAAGCGATGGCTTGAAGGCATAGGCGACCAGGTAGGATTTTTTATCGATTTTTTTAAAAACATTTTTACCGGGGGATTCGAATGGTCGGAATTTGTTCGCCAATGTTACGAGATCGGTTACCGGTCTATAATGCTGGTTGGCCTTACATCCTTTATCATGGGAGTGGTGCTTATACTGCAGCTACGGCCAACGTTGGTTGCATTTGGTGCGGCCAGTATGTTGCCAAGAACGCTGGCTGTATCGTTTATCCGTGAAATAGGCCCGGTAATTATCGCTATTATTTGTGCCGGTAAAATATCATCCAGCATCGGCGCCGAACTGGGCAGCATGAAGGTTACCGAACAACTGGACGCGATGGAGGTGTCGGGCGCAAACCCTGTCCAATACCTGGTAGTTACGCGCATACTCGCAACTACTTTCATGGTTCCCCTGCTGTCAGTGTTTGGAGATTTGATAGGCCTTACCGGCGGCTTCTTAGCGCTAAACATAAGGGATAGCATGAGTTTTACGCTTTATTTTAATAAGGTAGTTGGATCGATTGATTTCTCCGACTTTTTGCCCGCTTTCGTCAAAACTATATTTTTTGGTTTCGCGATAGGATTTGTGGGTTGTTATAAGGGTTTTACTTCAAACCGTGGAACGGCAAGTGTGGGCATTGCGGCTAATTCTGCTGTAGTGACCGCCTCGTTATGGATATTTGTTATCGATGCCATTGCCGTACAGACCACCAGTTTATTGTTTTATAAGTAGGATGCAAATGGAGACAGACAAAGAGATAACCGCTGTAAAACATCCCGCTTCAAAGAAAGACGAGATCGTCATCGAAATAAAGGGGCTGGAAAAATCATTCGGAGAAAAGAAAGTTTTAAAAGACATTAACCTGCAGCTAAAAAGAGGGGAGAATATTGTTGTGCTGGGTCGGTCTGGGACGGGCAAATCGGTCACCATCCAGTGCATTGTGGGGCTGCTCAACCAGTATAGAGGCTCGGTCAAAGTATTTGGCCAGGAAGTTGCCGCTATGAACGAGGAGGAATTAAAGCAGCTTCGATTAAGGATAGGTTTCTTGTTCCAGAGCGGCGCCCTATACGATTCCATGACCGTACGCGAGAACATGGAATTCCCTTTAACCCGCGTATTAAAATTAAAGGACCAGGCGGACATTGACCGGCGGGTGGAAGAAGTATTGAGCAATGTAGGTTTACTGGAGGCCATAGATAAGATGCCGGCAGATCTTTCGGGGGGTATGCGCAAGCGGGCCGGGCTTGCCCGTACGCTAATCATCAACCCGGAGATCATGTTATATGATGAGCCAACGACTGGGCTCGACCCAATCACTTCCAGGGAGATCAGTGACCTGATCCTGGAAATTCAACGAAAAAATAAGACATCATCGCTCATCATTACGCACGATATGGAATGTGCGCGGATCGTATCCGACAGGGTAATGATAATGGACGATGGCGTATACATAGCAGAAGGCTCATTTGATGAACTTCACAAAATGAAAAATAAAACAGTATCAGCATACTTTACAGATATATCATGAAAGCAACGTCATCACAAAAAATAAGAATAGGATTGTTCACCTTCGCGGGCCTCGCGATATTAATTTTCGCAATTTTTTTTATCGGGAACAAGCGCAATCTTTTCAGCTCAACCTTTAACGTTTATGGCACATTCAAAAACGTAAACGGACTGCAGGTTGGCAATAACGTACGTTTCGCAGGCATTAATGTGGGCGTTGTTGAAACAATCAGCATCGTAAATGATAGTTCTGCGCGGGTTGACCTTACCCTAAACAACGAGGTGAAAAAGTTTATTAAAAAAACATCGCGCATAAGTATTGGCAGCGATGGCCTGATGGGTGATAAGCTGGTTGTGATATCGCCGGGTGCTGGCGCGGGCACAGAAACCGTTAAAGATGGTAACCAACTGACATCAGTTAACCCGGTTGATGTCGACAAGATAATTGCAAAACTGACCAAAGTGATAGACAACGCAGAAAGCCTGACCGGCGGCTTGTCGACCATTGTTGCCAAAATAAACAGCGGGCATGGAAGTATTGGCAGACTGCTTAACAACGACAAAATGGCGAAAGACCTGGAAGGCACTGTTAGGCAGGCCAAAACAACTATGGCAAATGTGCATAATACAACCACTACCTTGAACACCGACCTTAAAGCAGCCCAAAGCAATTTCCTTCTCAAAGGATTTTTTAGAAAGAAAAAGAAGCAAGCTCAAAAGGACTCGATAAAAAAAGCACAGGCGGCAGCTGAGGGGACTAAGCAGCAGTAGATTCTGCATCACTGTTAAAACTACGACGCGAATAACATCATATCATCTGACCTATCTGTTTTCGTCCATATAACTTGTTTGCGGCCTGCCCAATCTAACCTGTCTGATCGCGACGTTCAGCAATTGCTATTGTTTTACAAACTCGACCCTCCGGTTGTTAGCCTTGCCTTCAGGTGTGGCATTGTCCGCAATAGGTTTGGTGTCGCCAAAACCGTTGGACGTTAATCTCGAAGGGCTAATTCCCATAGCAATCAACTGGGCCATTACCGCCTGCGAGCGTTGCTGCGAAAGCGCCAGGTTATGCGCAGGCGTTCCTGTGTTGTCGGTGTGCCCGTCAACTTCAAACTTAAGCTCCGGGTTGTCGTTCATTACGTGTACGACCATGTTTAACGTGCCCATACTTTCGGGTTTGATGGTGGCTTTATCGATATCGAAATTGATGCCGTGAGTAACAATTTTGGCATCGGTGAATTTTTGGCCTGTCATGTACATCTGTACGCCATCAGCAATTTTAAAGTTTTTGAATATGATGGGGTTTGCCTGGTCGCCAATCCCTTGAACCAACAGGTTCGCCGGTTTCAGCCCGCCGCAGTGCGGCACAATAAGCACCCGGTATTTATCTACATAAACCTTCATCTGGTCGTTTTTATAAGCTATAGCAACATGGTGCCATTTATTATTAAAGTTTTCTCCTGAAATATCAGCCGGCAGACTGCCGCTTAGGGAATTTGATTTATCGGCGCTGGCATTGTATCCTGTCCATTCAGCTTCGCTCCTGTTAACATGAACATCAATCGAACCGGTTTCTCCTGCGCAATTTATCAGCACCATGGGGAAATACGAGTTGTTCCCGTAAATATCATATTCTATGGAAAAGCTATTGGTGAGGTAAGAATTGTTTTTTACTAACGGCACCACCTTACAATAATTGCCGTCGGTTAAAAAAAAGGCCTTGTCAGGCCCCACCATATTTAGCACTGCCTGCCCGCTCTTAAGGTCCCAATGCGATGGAAATTCGCCACTTTGATCGTCAGCGAATTCGTCTTCAAAAAGAATGGTATTGCCTGGAATAAAGTCATAATTTTGATAGGATGTCAGGCTGGCAACTGGGCCACCTGTTGATGTACTTGTTTGCGCCGCGGCAGCCGGCTGGCCCGGAGTGTTATTAAGATGCATTTGTTTCGCCGTATCCGCCGGGGCAGGCTTTTTCTTCTTTTTGAAGAGGCCCTTAACGCCGTTCTCAACGCTGTTTAATCCATTATTTACGGAATTGTTAATGTTGCTGTTAGCGTGGTCGGCGGCATCGTTTTGAACTACATTACCAGGATTGGCTACCTGGGC
>Ga0068856_100004704_pt1 | contig 13553 bp, 13 predicted proteins | sample KBSCornC62_FD_66595 | JGI IMG/M metagenome (GOLD analysis project Ga0068856, IMG submission 66595) | Corn rhizosphere microbial communities from Kellogg Biological Station, Michigan, USA - KBS Corn C6-2 | ecosystem: Host-associated > Plants > Roots > Rhizosphere > Soil ...
TGCCTTCTTCTTTCTTGAGGTTGTTGTACTCACCGATATTGCGCTTGCCCACCTCGGCCATGGTTCGCAGGCGGCGCTCCATTTCGGCCACTGCCCACTTGAGAGCACTAATACACTTCTCCGGCTCGTTAATGACTGGGGTCAGCAAGTGCGGCAAGTCGTTGTACGGCGCCATTTCCACCTGCTTAGGGTCAACGAGGATCAGCTTTAGGTCAGATGGACTGTTCCGGTACAAGAGGCTCGTCAGCAAGGTGTTGATCATAACTGATTTACCAGAACCAGTCTGACCAGCAACGAGCAAGTGAGGCATCTTAGCCAGATCTGCCACGATAGGCGTACCGGAAATGTCTTTACCGATGACAAAACCCAACGGACTGTCCAGATCTGCCCATTCACGTGCCTGCAATAGGCTTGCCACGCGGACAGTGGCAGATTTAACGTTCGGCACCTCAATACCCACGGCACGCTTGCCGGGGATAGGTGCTTCCATACGGATACTGTGGGCAGCAAGGTCAAGCGCCAGGTTGTTCTCCAACGCCGTGATCTTCGTCAGTTTGACCCCTGTTGGCGGTTTGAGCGTGTACTGCGTAACGCGCGGGCCGATGTTTGCCCCTTCCATCTCTACCTCTATGTTGAAATTCTCGAAGGTGTCATGAATAATCTGTGCATTGCCGTTTACATCACCTGCATCAGCCTTGTCCTGTTTCTGATTCAGGAGCGTAATGGATGGGAACTGCCAGTTCGGGTCGCTGGCGGTAGTAAGCGCCTGATGATCCTCTGTAGAGCTCAGCTTCTGAGCGGTGTTCTTTAGGCTTGATAACCGGACGGGTTCCTTAGCCTCACCGGCGTGATGATGCACGACCGGTACGCCTTCATTCAGCTTAAAGCCATTGCTCTCGGCCCGGGCCTTTAGGGCTGCCAGGTCAGTATCTCCTTCTTCGTCCTCGCGGCGTTTAAATAAATTACCCACACGCAAGAAGACTTTGAGCGAAATCCCAAACGAGAAGCAGATGGCGAACACACTGAGTACAAAAAACAGCAAGCTGGCCGGAAACTTATCCAGCGCCTGCAGCACCACACCGCCAACAATTTTACCGACGCCACCCCCATGACCGCCGGTCCAAGTAGTCGAAGCTGCGGATGTCTGTTTCGACACGAACGCTGTATACGCCCATGCAGACGTAAAGATTAGCACAGCCAGCATGCTCGTCAGTTTACTGAGTGGAACGCGGCGCTCCTCTTCCCGGAACTTAATGACGCCCCAGTAAGCCAGGGCAACTGGTGTCAGATATGCCATATAGCCGAAGGCAGCATAAGCGCCGTGGAACATGCCCACTGGCAGCGGACCGCCAGTGCCAAAGCCGCCAAGCAACAGGAAGATAGCGACCACGATAAGGATAATCGCCCCGGCCAATGCCCAGAACGGCGAGCGCTCAGCGGGCTCTACCGCTTCGACTTTCTTCTTTTTTGTTGATTTTTTCTTTTTTGCCATAACCTTTTCTAATTATACCCTCGGAAGTGTTTCAGGTCTAGGATTCCCCGTCCAAAAATAGCTTCCTTAGCTCGATTTTATCCTGAAAGGATTGAAGCCTCTGCTCAAGCTCTGGATAAGCAGCCGCAGTGCCCCTTAATTGCTCGAGGCTACGTGCTGACTCCATCAGCAAAAAAAGTGTTAGATCGCCTCGGGTTTCTGCGATGAAAGCCTGATGATCTTCAAGCAATTCCGGGGTGTAACCGAAGTCATTGGGATTGAAAGGAATCTTGGGGCCTGCCATTGGATCAACAGGTTGTGATTCGGGCGATGGATCATTTTCCATGCTTATACTATAGCAAAAATTACAACTTTTGTCAATCAAGCTTGTGCTTACTTAGTCAACGCGCGGGTCTTGGGTGAGCAGACGTTCGCGCATCTGTTGGAAGCGCTTTTGCTGCTCGGCAGCGATCTCTTCGGGGGTCTTCTGGCGGGGAGCTTGGCCATTAGCCACAGCGGGTTTAGCCTCGGTCTTGCCGCCGATGATGTTCACCACCGGAATGACAATTGGGCTGCGCTGGGTTTGCTCGAACAAGTAGTGGGTCACATGGTCCTTGAGTTCGACCTTGAAGCGGTCGAGATCGACGCGCTTGTAGCGTTGCTGGACAGCACGGCGCAGTTCGTTGCGCAGGCCGTTCATGATCTCTTCGTTGTCGCGCATATAGATGAAGCCGCGGCTGATGATGTCCGGGCTCGTCATGAGAGTACCGTTCTTCTTATCGATGGTGAGCACCACGGCTACTAAGCCTTCTTCAGCCAGCAGCACGCGGTCTTTGACCACGACATTGCTGACGATGGCCCCCGTCTGATCGACCAGGATGGTGCCGTGTGGCACTTCGCCGATGACTTCCATCTTATCTGGTGTGAGCGAAATGATTTCGCCATTACCAACATTCAGGGTATTGGCTCGGGCGATGCCCTGCTCGATCGCCAGGTCGATGTGGTACGTCTTAGCCGTAAAGTCACCGTAGATCGGGATGAAGAACTTCGGCTTGGTCATGTTGATCATGTCGGCGTACTCGTCACGCGAGCTGTGGCCGGAGACGTGCAGCGGGCCGACGCCGTCAAGCTCATGGGTTTCGTGGCGGAAAACGTGCACGCCCTTCTTCAGCAGCTCGTCCACCATCGTTCGGATGGAAGCGTCATTGCCGGAGTATGGGATCGGCGTACTGGAAAGCACGACAGTGTCGGACTCTTTAAGCTTGATGTGGCGATGTTCGCCGTTGCTCATGCGCTGCAGCGCGGAGCTAGGTTCGCCCTGGCTACCGGTACAGACGACGACCAGTTGATCGTCGGGCATAGTGGCGGCGGAAGCAATTGGTACAAAGGTACCCTTCGGCACGCGCATAAAGCCGTGGCGCACCGCCATCTCAAGTGTGCTGATCATACTGCGGCCGTCCATAGCTACCTTCTTGTTATGGTGTACGGCGGCGTTGATGATCATCTGGACACGGTTCATATTCGTCGAGAACAACCCGACAAAGATACGGCCTGGGGCCTGGTTCATGATGTCGATAAAGCTCTGTTCGATGGTAGACTCGGACGGCGTGCGGCCGGGGCGCTCGGTGGTCGTCGATTCGCTAAGCAGCGCCAAGACGCCTTCGTTACCGAGCTCCGTGAGGCGCTCGATGTCGCTGCGCTCGTGGTCGAGCGGGTTGGGGTCCAAGCGGAAGTCACCTGTGTTAATGATGCGCCCGACCGGAGTATCCACAACGATACAAGTACTGCCGGGGATAGAGTGCGTGATGCGCACCAGCTCGATGAAGAACTCACCGACCTTGAGGCGCTCGTGAGTGTCCTCGTTCATGGTTACGGTGCGCAGTTCGAAGCCATCAGGCATCGGCAGACCGAAGTTTTCAAAGATTTCCTCGACACGGCCAATGGTAAAACGGCTGCCGTAGATAGGCGCCGGGAACTTCGGCACGATGTGCGGCAAGCCGCCGATGTGGTCAAGGTGCCCGTGGGTGATCACATAGGCGCGGATTTTGTTACGGATAGTCTCCAGGTATGCCGTATCGACAATACCGTAGTTAATACCCGGCAGGTCGACACCGAGGTCGTTACCGCAGTCCAGGATAATTGCGTCGTTGAGGTACTCGAGGAGGATCATATTCTTGCTACCGCCGCCGTCCATACCGCCGAGGCCGATAATCTTCAGGCGCGGGGTGTCATCAATGACGTTCGCGCGCTTGCGGTTGTTGTCTTCCTGGGGCACCACGGCTGCGGTGTACTGGTTTGCGATGCGCTGGGCATCCATCTGAGAGCGCTTCTGGGCACGCACGGCTGCACCGCGGGACGAACCGCTGCGGCCGCCTCCGCCATTGCCCTGCTGCTGCGGAGCCTGGCTCTGGCCGTTACCACCGCTTCTTTGACGGTTCTGCTGACCACCCTGCTGGCCGTTTGCGCGGGCAGCGTTATTGTTTGGGCGCCTTCTCGGTGGTCGGCCTTTACCCGGCTGACTGGATGGTTGGCCAGGCTGATTGTTAGTGTTTGTTGGTTCCATAGTTCTCCTTTTTATAAGATCTATTTAGTTATTTAGTTTTTCAATAATGATGGGGATTGCGGCAAAGTCATCGATGAGTGTCTGCCGCTGCAACGGGTTATAGAGCGCTGCCGCTGGATGAAATAATGGCAGAATCACGACCTCCAGCACGTCGTTATTCTGTTTCAGCGCAAGTCTTACACGCTTGGGCTCGCCATGGATCTTACTGATTTGCAGATCCGGCAAGAAGCAATTGGTAGCGTGGCGCCCGAGCGTCACGACCACTTTGGGCTGAATTACTTCTAGCTGGGCCTGTAAATATGGCAGGAAAGCTTTCTTCTCTTCCGGCAGCGGGTCACGGTTGTTGGGCGGCCGGTACTTAACGATATTGGTAATGTAAATGTCCTCGCGCTTGAGCCCGATGCTATCAAGCATTTCGTTCAGGAACTTCCCTGCTGCACCGACAAATGGCTTGCCCTGCAGGTCCTCGTTCTTCCCTGGTGCCTCGCCAATAAACACAATTGCGCTGTCTGGGTTGCCATCGCCGAACACGAGCTGCGTGGCCTGTTCTGCCAGGTCAGGGGTTACCTTATCTGCAATGATTTGCTGCTTGATTTCGTCAAGCTGCTGCTGTTTATCGTTTGCGCTCATGATGTATTAACGTGCCTAGAAACTTTACAAAATTTTGGACTGTACCGAAGAGAAACAACGCTGCCAGCACCCATTCCCAGATGCTGCCGCTGTTAAGCGCCAGCATAATGAACCAGTAGAAGAGCACCAGCTCGATAAGCACAAACACAGCCAGTCCGGTGCGGGTTTTGTGAAACTTATCGAGCTGCTCTATCATGCAATTACTTCCTCGCTGCTTGCTGTCAATGAACTCAGTAAGAGCTGCCCGTATTCGGTTAGCCGTGATCTGGTGATAATCAGTTCTAGCGTTCCATCTGGAAAGTCAGCTAAGACAGGTATGGTAAGGTTGTCAGCTACGGATTCACCTGGGTTCATTACAATTCTCTTACTTCTTTTCGTTGAGTTCGCGGGCAGCAGCTTTCATGCTCAGCTGCAAGCGGCCGCGGTCATCTATGGCGACTAGTTTTACGGTGACTTTATCACCTTCCTTCACGACGTCGCTGGTCTTTTCTACGCGGTCCTCGGATAGCTCGGAGATGTGCACCAGGCCGTCTTTGCCAGGCAGAATCTGCACGAAGGCACCGAAGTCCATGACACTTACCACGGGCTTGTCCTTGTAGATGCGCCCGACTTCCGGCTCCTCGACAATACTGGCGATCCACTGCTTGGCAGCGTCAATCTTGGCCTTGTCCGGGCTGGCAATCATGACCGTCCCGTCATCCTTAATGTCGATTTCGGTGCCAGTCTCACCGGTGATCTTCTGGATGGTTTCACCGCCCTTACCGATGATTTCGCGAATCTTGTCGGGGTTGATGGTGATGGTCTCGACACGTGGAGCGTATGGGCTAAGCTCTTCGCGCGGTGCGGGCAGGACGCTGAGCATGTGCTCAAGGATGTGGGCGCGGCCCTCCTTGCCCTGCATCAGAGCTTCCTTAAGCACAGATACCGGCAAGCCGTGGACCTTCATGTCCATCTGGAGTGCGGTAATACCATTGGCGGTACCAGCAACCTTGAAGTCCATGTCGCCCGCAAAGTCTTCGGCGTCGGCGATGTCGGTCAGGATATAGTGCTTGTCGCCGTCTACCATAAGGCCCATGGCGATACCACTAACGGGAGCCTTCAGGGGTACACCGGCGTCCATCAGTGCCAAACAGCTGGAGCAGGTAGCTGCCATACTCGTTGAGCCGTTCTGGCTCATGATCTCCGTTACGGAGCGAATGGTGTACGGGAAAACATTCTCGTCTGGGATAACGGCGCTGAGCGCGCGCTCTGCCAGGTAGCTGTGGCCGATTTCGCGGCGTCCCGGTGAACCAAGGCGGCGGATTTCACCGACGGTCCAACCTGGTGCGTTGTAGTGATGCATGTAGCGCTTCTCGCCTTCGCGCTCCATGGTGTCGATGAGCTGTGCGTACGACAGTGGTGCTAGGGTCACAATGTTCATACCTTGGGTAACACCGCGGGTAAAGATGCTGGAGCCGTGGGCCCGCGGCAACACGCCAACCTGGCTGGACAGTGGGCGAACCTCTGTCAGCTTGCGGCCATCCGGACGGATGCCGTCCTTCACGATACCCTTACGGACATCCTTGTGGAGCGCCATTGTGAAGGCGTCATCGTACTCTTGCTTCAGTGTCTCGTACTCTTCGCCGAGCTCTTCGGCAAAATGGCCGAGAGTTTCTTCTTTAAGCGTGGCGATCAGCTCATTGCGCTCTGGGTACGGCTTGCGCAGGTCTTCACCGAGCTTCGCCTCCAGGTAGTCGGCAACAGCCTTCTGGATTGATCCGTCGGGCAGTGTCAGCTCAAACTCTTGCTTGGTAACGCCAGCCTTCTCTACCAGCTGCTTCTGGAGGGCAATCGCCGGCTGGATGGCGCTTTGGGCGAACTCGAGCGCAGCCGCTACTTCGTCTTCGGTAGCTTCGCGGGCACCGGCTTCGACCATCATGATGGCGTCAGCGGTACCGGCAACCACAAGATCCAGCTTGCTGGCTTCGAGGTCGGCCATGCTCATAAACGCTTTGTACGAGCCGTCCTCTGCCATACCGACGCGGACGCCGGCAACAGCGCCGTCAAACGGCGCACCGGTAAGCATAAAAGCGGTACTGACAGCAATCATGGCGATCATATCCGGGCGGAAGGTTGGGTCCATGCTGAGCACCGTGGCAATACCTTGGGCTTCGTGGCGGTAGCCCTTGGGCCACAGCGGGCGGATCGGGCGATCGATGAGCCGGCCAATGAGGATAGCTTCGTCGCTTGGGCGGCCTTCGCGCTTGATAAACCGGCTGCCGCTGATCTTACCGGCAGCATAAAAGCGCTCTTCATAATCAATACTTAAGGGGAAGTAATCAAAACCCTCGAGGGTTTTGCTGCCCACCATGGCTGTCCCGAGCACCACTGTGTCACCGTAGCGCGCAATAACAGAGGCGTTCGTGCGGAAGCCGACGCGATTAATCTCCAAGCTCAGCGTACGGCCGCAAAACTCGGTTTCTACTTTTACGATGTCTTTTCCGTAGGGGTTAATGATGTCTCCCAAGGTCTAGTCCTTTCTGCATGGTGAGAATGTAATCGACAGGGTGCAAATATACGGCTCCCCTTGTGCTTGTTGGCAGCAATATATCTGTAACTCTATCGACTAGCACGCTCTTACAATATTTAGCATGTTAATGTGCACAAGTTTACCCGGCTATCCGGCAGATGGCCGGGCTCAATCTATGCAAATTAGCGGCGAATGCCAAGCTTCTTGATGAGGTCAAGATAGACTTGAGAATCTTTGTCGGCGATGTACTTCAGCAGACGGCGGCGCTTGCCTACCAGCTGCAACAGCCCGCGGCGGGCAGCAAAATCTTTCTTGTTTACCTTGAGGTGTTCGGTGAGCTCACGGATGCGCTCAGTGTCGATACCAACCTGTACTGCAGCACTACCGGTGTCGGTTTTGTGCTTCTGCAGGTCCTTAACAATCTTCGTCTTCTTGTCTGTAGAAATCATTCAGTTCCTTTACTACTTGTAGATACTTTAGAGATTAATAGATGGCGTTACCAAGGATTATAACAGATGACTACCCCTATAGCAACTCAAAGTTAAATAGCAGCTGTTCACTGGTCCCTGCCCTGCTCCCACGGAGGAGTAGGCAGCGCAATTGAAGCGGGGTTTGCCAAACGATGCTGAGCCAAGGCGCCTTCAAGCGCTGCGTTTGTCCTACTTTGGCTCGCTGTTTGACTTAACACCCTGACTGCAGCGACTTCGCTGAGTAAACCTGCAAAGCCAAAGGCCGAGCCTAGAAATCGATCCGCCTTGTGGTCGGCAGGGTTAGCTAAAACAATAATAGCTACTCCTAAAGCCGCCGCTCCTAAGGAAGCAACTAATATACCTTTATTGCGAGAGTCATGTTCAGTCGTGCGACCTCTGCGCAATTGTGCTTCCAGTTGTCCCACCGCAGACACATTGCTGTGTGGCGTTTCCATAAGTAAAACCTTACAATAAATACATTATATAGTCAATATATCCAGGTCTGTTATCTCTTTGATTTCGCTCACTGCAATGGCTTTTTTTAGATTGAATACCCCTACCTGGGTGCGGCGGAGGTCGGACATGTAGGCTCCAGTGCCGAGGGCCTTGCCGAGGTCTTCTACCAGGGAACGGATGTAGGTGCCGCTACTTACTTTGCACGTGAACTTCACCAGAGGGTATTCGTACGAATCCAGGGGGCTTTCGTAAATGGTGACCGGGCGGGCTTCCAGCTCCACAGCCTTGCCCTCCCTCGCCAGTTTGTAGGCGCGCTGACCGTTGATCTTCATGGCGCTAAACGCCGGTGGTACCTGCATAATTTGGCCCGTAAACGTGCCTAGGGCCTCTAGGACGGCTTCTTCGGTCGGGATAGTATCTGATACTGCCCTTTTCTCGCCCTCGTCATCCCCGGTAGAACTGACCTCGCCGAGCTTCATTGTCACCTCATAGGTTTTGTCTACCTTGCTGAGTTCCGTGGCTTTGCGGGTGTATTCTTTACCCACCAGCAGCACCAGGAGGCCGGTCGCTAACGGATCAAGTGTACCGGTGTGGCCAACTTTTGTGTTCTTGGGCTTCTTGCCTTCGGCCGTAGCGACTATTTTGCGCACATAATTTACGACATCGAACGACGTCCAGGTCTTAGGCTTGTCTACGAGCAGTATTCCTTGCACGGGTTTAATTGTACCGTGGTGAGACTATTTTTTATCCGGAGAGGTAAATTTGCTGAGATCGTCCAGAGGTAATGGGGGCGGAACGGGCGGCGGCGCACCTGCCCCGTCATCGCCTGGCATGACCGGTGCGCTGGGGTCTGCGGGAGGCTCTGCCACAGGCAGCGGCTCGACGATGGGCTGCGTAGCTGCAGCGTTTGCGGCGGCCTCGGTGAGATCCGGAACGGTCGGAACTACTGGCTGCGTGTCAGTAGTATCAGGCAAGTCTTGGACATTGAGATAGCCACTCGCCCCTACGGCAGCAGCTGGTTCTGGCAGCCCGGAGGACGGCGAACTATTAATGGCATCCATGACAGCATCACGCGCGGCATCAAGGTTAGCCGGCGGGGCATCGGGCTCAGCAGGAGTAGCGCCGCTGGTAGCAGCGTGGGGACTGCCAACGGAGGCCTCTAGGTCAGAAAGCGTGGGATTAGGGTTCGGCGGTGTAGTTGCCGACGCAACACCGCTCGCATCATCGGTGAGCGGGGTTACGGGAAGACTTAGGTTGCCATTGGCGTCAATGTGCAACTCATCGCCTGAGACGCTAGGCGATGCGGAAGACGCAGGAGGGCCTGCAGGCGGCTGTACATCTGCTTCTGGGATAGACGGCTCGCTGGGGGTAATGATTTCCGGTTCGTTGGTTGGGACAATGGGTTCTGGGTTAGCCACCGGTTGAGGCGGTGCAAGCGGCTCAGAAGCGGGTTCTGGAGCCGACGTGGGCTCAGTAACTTGAGCAGGTTCCGTAGCTACAAGCGGATCGACGGCAGGTTCATCACCGCCGGCCGTTCCGTGGTCCAGCAGCGGCTGATAGGTCGAAGGGTCGACAAAACTTAGCGGATCTTTAAGCGGTTCGGATTCTGGCACAGAGTTAGCGGTCAGCATGCCGCCCATGCTTGGGGGCTGCAAAATTAACCGTGAGGCCGGTGCAGGCGTGGGTTCTGTCGGTTCAGCGGCTGGAGCCGACAGCTCATCCATACTTGGAACCTCGGGCTCTACCGATTCTTGCGGTTCAGGGAGTTCGAAGTTTTCGGTTGGCGCTACGTCGGTGGCATCGCCGCTATGGGCAATCTCGAGCGTGCCGTCCCCTGCCTGCTCGGCAGCTGGCTGGGAAGCCTCCTCATCGACTGCCGGTGCCGCTGGTGCCAGCGGTGTCGCTAGCTCGTTAGCCACCAGCTGCTGGTTCGCCCCTGCTGCCATCAGCTCAGCGCTGAGACGCATCGTCTCCGGGCTGGTCTTTTCGTTACTAAATCGATCCGTCTCGGCCACAATACCCGTTAAAAGCGCCGTGGCAATCTGGGCGTCCAGCTCTTGCTTGCCCAACATGTCAACAATCTCGGCGACGAGTTCAGAAAGGCTGCTAGCCGTGGTATCCGTCCAATTGAGCGTACCGAGCTCTCCCCCGGGCTGCATGTTGAGCCCGAGCAATACTGCATCGTGCAAAATGCGGCCATGCGTGGTGATCGCCTGGTCGAGATCCTGCTGCTGGCTGACGCCTAGACACAGTACGGCATCGACATTGAAGTCACCCTGGCCGAACTCGAGATCATCCTGTGAAATAGAGGTTTTATAAGGAGTAATGAAGATACGGACCACCTGGTCTTCTACCTTGTAGCGCAACTTGTCTGCCTTGCTCTTGTCGAGCGAGATAATGAAATCACGCAGCGAGTCGGTGTTCTTCTCGAGCGTTTCCTCGGGCTTTAAGAATTCAATAGTAGAGGGCACCTCACCGCTGAAGACCGCGGTGGCATGCTTTTTAAGCTTGTTTAAGAACAGCGTCATGCCGATGCAGGCAGCCAATTGGTCGACCGTTGGGTTTGCACTTACCGTCACCAGGATGTTTGTGGCGCCTTTGAGCTTGTCGAGCAGCTCTTGCTTTTGAGGGCTTTGCGGATTCATATGTTTTTATTTTAGAACTTTCGCTTTCAACATACCATAAACGCTCATGGTTAGCAAGGCACTCGCCCTCCCTTTACAAACAGTGGTGAAGAATGTATAGTGGTGGGTCGAAGTTTTATAAATCTTGTAAGAAGGAAAACTCACCAATGCCCATCATCAAATCAGCTAAAAAGCGTGTTAAAGTTGCCAAGAAAGCAACTATCCGCAACAGCAAAACCAAGCGCAGCCTAAAGAGCGCGCTCAAGGCCTTTGTCGCTAAGCCTGCTGCCAGCAGCCATAGCGCCGCCCAGAGCAACATCGACAAAGCAGTTAAGAAAGGCCTCGTTCACAAGAACAAGGCTGCCCGCCTTAAGAAGCAAGCCGCTGCCAAGGCCAAGGCTGCCGGCGTAAAGCCGACCGCTGCCGCCAAGAAAGCTGCTCCTAAGGCAGCTGCTAAGCCTGCTGTTAAGAAGGCTCCAGCTAAGAAGCCAGCCGCTAAAAAAGCTCCTGCCAAGAAGAAGTAATAAACCTCTTCGTGGGTTAAACCGCCTAGGAAACTGGGCGGTTTTTTTATTGCCTTTCTGCGCGCCAGAACTATACTGAATATAGTAATAACTTTGGAGAGGTATATGAACAAATCAGTAGTTGCAGCCATGGTAGTAGTCGTAATTGTTCTTGCCGGAGGCGGCCTATGGCTGGCTAACCGGGACTCGAACAAGAAAACATCCGACACATCCATGACCAATATGAATAGCCAGTCGAGCAAAACGTCCAACAGTACTAGCACACAACCGACCGCGACGAATGCCGTCACCATCGATAACTTTGCCTTCAGCCCAGCAAATATCACCGTCAAGAAAGGCACCACCGTCACTTGGACCAACAAAGACAGCGCCACCCACACCGTGACTGAAACTGACAGCCTGAATGGTCCGAAGAGCGGCGACCTCGAGACTGGAAAAAGCTTTGTCTTTACCTTTGACACCGTGGGCACCTACCACTACCACTGCTCCATCCACACTAGCATGACCGGCACCGTCACCGTAACCGAATAAGTCTAGGAAGCCAGTTTGAGCAGATAATTCTGGAGTGCCTCATCGGCATCAAGCAACGAGCGCTTGCTGCGCAAATCTATGCTCAGCAGATCACTCACTAGGGTTTTCAGTTCTGCCAAACTCAGATTCCTGGCAATCCCCTGGCTTTTACGCACCACATACGGGCTGAGCCTGGCCTCCCCCGCTACGGCATCCGCCGAGCGGTCCCCAGCCGTCTTGATGAGCGCCAGCACATGGAGCTGCCAGGCCAGCATGGCGATAATCTGCGGCGGCTCAATCTTAAGTGCACGCTGTTCTTCGTAGAGTTTCATGGTCTTTTTGGCATTGCCGGCGAACGCTGCTTCCAATAGCTCAAAGATGGTGCTTTGCGGCGTCGCCTCGGTTAGCAAATCGATAGTCGGACGGGTAATCTTGGCGTCATAAAGCAGCAGCTTCTCTAGCTCATTCGCGAGCAGCTGCTGGCTCGGGCCCACCCGCTCTACTAAATACTGGGCGTCACTGGTCGATAGTGTGCCCTCCAGCCGCTTCGCTTCTCCGGCTAACCATCTGGCGAGCGCGGCGACATCAAGTTCGGGAAAGTCCCGGAAGTCGGTCTGCTTCTTTAGAAACTTATAGTATGCAAGGCGTTTATCGAGCTTAGGCTCAACAATAATCACATCGGTAGTCTCAGGCAGATCTGCAAAAAGTTTCTCAGCCTCCTCCGTGAATTGCTTGTTCGCGCTGGGACGGCGCAGCAGCACCAGCTTTTTGCTTGCCAGAAACGGGAGGCTCGTCAGTGCTTCCTGGAGACGATTGAACTCTGCCTCTTCACCGTCCAAACGCTCAAGAGCCAAGTCACCGTGCTCTGTCACAAATGAATCCACGAGCTTTGTAAGCTCGCGCTGCAGCCCAAAGCTGTTCGCTCCCGTCAGTGTAATAACCATGTGTCATCCATTGTATCAAGAGACAAGTGGGGGTTTGTCAGTAGAAGATTTCATTTTTATTTAACAGGGGTTGTGGTACAACTACAGTACGACTTATGCATCCCGGACTTATCATCGTATCTAATCGCTTACCTGTCAGTGTCAAAAAGACAGGTGGCAAACTCGAGTTTTACCCTAGCGTCGGCGGCCTTGCCACAGGGTTAGCGTCGTATGCAAACGACAGGCGCAACAAGTGGATTGGCTGGCCAGGACTGCCCAGCGACGACCTTAGCGAGAAGGACCGGCAGCAGATTGCCGAGGAGCTGCAAAAGAGTAACTGCTACCCTGTGTTTCTGACCAAGAAACAAATTGATGAGTTCTATAACGGCTATAGCAATGGGCTGTTATGGTTATTGTTCCATGACCGCGAAATGTCTGCCGGTGTCCGCAAGAACGAAGACAAGCTGTGGCACGCCTATGAGCGGGTGAACAAGCAGTTTGCCGAGGCCGTGCTGGCACTTAGCGACAGCGGTGACACCATATGGGTGCATGACTATCAACTTATGCTGCTGCCTGCTCTGCTGCGGCTGGAGCGGCCGTATGACAAGATTGGCTTCTTCTTGCACATTCCTTTTCCCAAAGTCGCCCAACTGGAGCAGATTGCCGCCCGTGAAGCCTTAATCGCCGGCATGCTAGGCGCCAGTCTCATCGGCCTGCATATAGATCCATATGTGCAGAACTTTCTCGACGCCGTGCAGCAGTATGACATCGGCCTTATTGAGCACCACAAGGTGATTCTGCAGGACCGCGTGGTGCGCGTTACCGATTTCCCTATGGGTATCGACTATGCCAAGTACGAAAAAGCCCGGAAGT
>Ga0068856_100004706_pt1 | contig 13549 bp, 10 predicted proteins | sample KBSCornC62_FD_66595 | JGI IMG/M metagenome (GOLD analysis project Ga0068856, IMG submission 66595) | Corn rhizosphere microbial communities from Kellogg Biological Station, Michigan, USA - KBS Corn C6-2 | ecosystem: Host-associated > Plants > Roots > Rhizosphere > Soil ...
GCCTTGGCCTCATCTCAGGAGAAAATGGATGAAGCGCGAGATCTTGTCTACGCGAACATTCCTACTGAGGAGCGAGAGTATCTCGGGATTACTTACGATCTCAATTACAAGCGCTGAGCTTTCACTCAGCACCCGGCGCCGCCTGACCTTTTGGTCGAGCGGCGCCTTTTTTATTTTGAATACATTTCTAGAATTTTTTCTTGGAATTGTTGTATAAGGAAGGGATCTGTGATTTTTTGAAAACGATCGAAGGTTTTACCATCTTTTGTGACGGGTTCCATGAAAGATGCGAGAGGGCGAGCATCCCAATGCTTGCCGAGTTTATAAACAGAGCTTTCGTATACTGGACGATATACCACCATCGCTGATTCATCTAAGCCGTCGATCTCAGTATGATGTGCAATATTTAAAATTTCGTATGCATAATCGTAAATATCCTTGCCTGGACTATGCTTATAATGATAATAAAATCCTTTTTCTGGAATAGCGATCATTCAATTTATACTTAATTTATAACAACTTCTTTTGTATCTCTTCTGGGACTTCTAAACCAAGATGTTTGTAGGCGAGAGCAGTGGCGGTTCGGCCGCGCGCGGTTCGCTCAATGAATCCTAGCTGAAGGAGATAAGGCTCGTTGTACTCTTCAATAGTAGCTTCCTCTTCGGATAAGGCAGCAGCTAGGGTATTGAGTCCTACAGGTCCGCCATTAAATTTATGAATGATGGTTTCAAGAATAGTTCTGTCAGATGCAGTAAGGCCAAGCTCATCAATACCAAGCAGCATAAGCGCTTCATGCACGACCTCTTTTGCCAGAGCAGTTTTTCGAACTTGAGCGAGATCGCGTGAACGCTTTAATAGATAATTGGCAGTACGGGGTGTGAAGCGGCTGCGCACTGCAATTTCCCGCGCAGCCGCAGTATCAAGTTCTACTCCCAAGATCTTTGCCGAGCGCTTGATGATCTCGACGAGTTCTTCTGTGCTATAAAATTCAAGACGGAATGTTCCGCCAGAAAAACGGGATCGAAGCGGCGACGACAGCAAAGAGATCCGTGTCGTCGCCGCAATAAGAGTGAAGGCAGGAAGTTCCAATTGGATAGTTCGAGCAGAAGGACCATTGCCGATAATGATATCGAGAAGTCCTGACTCCATAGCAGGGTAGAGCACTTCTTCAATGGACTTATTTAAACGATGAATCTCGTCGATGAATAAAATATCGCCGGCTGAAAGGTTGGTAAGTATGGAAGCAAGGTCGCCCACTTTCTCAATTGCCGGACCGGAGGTGATTTTTATCTGTGCACCGGTCTCTTTAGCAATAAGATGTGCCAAGGTTGTCTTTCCAAGTCCTGGAGGTCCATAAAAAAGAATGTGTTCAGGAGGATGTTTTCGTTCCTGAGCCGCTGTTAAGAGGATAGTAAGGTTATCTTTGATATTTTTTTGTCCAATATAATCATCCCAGCGCGAAGGACGCAGAGTCTGATCCAAAAATGACTCATCCCCGGTAGGCGACACGTTTTTGTTAGATTGTGAAGAGTTACTTGACATAAAAGACATACTATGCTAGGATACTGGGTATAAGGTTTTTCCAAAACACAAATCTCTAAGCGATTAGGCCCCTTTACGGGGGTTTACTGGTGTATCTTACAGGACATCCTGGTCTGGTCTTCGGACCTGTACTGGGGTTATCCTTAAAGGTACATCAAACTTTTAATCAATTGAAAGCATTGCTTAGAGATTTGTGGCTTGGACTGCCGGATCCGCCGGAGGAATCATTTCCTCTGGCGGATTTTCCGTTATGGGTGCGATAGGAGAGAGCGTTTCAGGAATCGGATCGGAGCCTAAAATCGATGGAGAAGAACTCGTGTCCTCATTATAGTAGTCGAGATCAGCCTCCAAATCAACCACGCGTTCGAGCTCATCAAGAGAGGTAACGCCGTTCATAATTTTTTGAATACCATCCTGCGCCATGGTCATAATTCCCTGAGGTTCAGCAGCTTTTCGGATCTCTCTTTCGCTCGGATTATCTCGTACAACCATTTCAATTGCTTGATCAGTTCTGATCGCTTCATAAACACCGATTCTCCCTTTGAAGCCGGTGTTGTTGCAGGTAGCGCAGCCTTTTCCGTGGTATGCATGAATACCGTTCTTAGGTTTTTCTGCTTCGGGCATCTTCTCGATCAATTTTGTTATAAGTTCTAATTTATCTGCAGGAAGAGTGCTTTCTTCTTTGCAATCAGGGCACACCTTTCTAACCAATCGCTGTGCCATGGCTAATGTAATTGCCGAGGTCATAACTTTTGGATTTACTCCAAGATCAATAAGTCGGGGATAAACGCCGGCTGCATTGTTGGTGTGAAGAGTAGAGAACACAAGGTGGCCGGTAAGAGCAGAGTTGATCGCTACTTCTGCTGTTTCTTCATCTCGAATTTCTCCCACCATGATCACATCAGGATCTTGTCGGAGGGCTGATCGCAGTCCATTAGGGAAGGTGTAGCCTTTTTTGGTTTCCACCTGAGTCTGTACGATACCTGGAAGATGGTATTCAATAGGATCTTCAATGGTAATGATCTTAATTTCAGGGCTATGAACTTTCCTTAAAAAGGCATAGAGGGAAGTAGTTTTACCCGATCCTGTTGGACCAGTGGTAAGGATCATGCCGTTTGGTCTTCGTATCTCGTGTTCCAAAACGCTTAGAAGTTTTGCTGGAATTCCCAAGTCTTCCATTGATACCTGAATAGATTTTGGATTTAGAAGACGGAGTACGATCGATTCGCCATATGCTCCAGGAAGAATTGAAGTACGGATCTCGATATCGTTTTCGTAGATCTGCACGCTGAATCTGCCGTCTTGTGCAGTTTCTTTAACATTGAGTTTTAAGTTAGAAAGAAGTTTTATTCGCGAGAGAAGCTGATTGTAGGAATCTTTATCGAACTGCAAAATATTTGAAAGCACTCCATCCAAACGATAACGAAGGCGGGTGTAGCCTTCTTCCGGTTCGATATGAATATCGGAAGCTTTCGTAGACATCGCTCCTGCGACGATGATGCTAAGAAGTCGAGAAGTTCGATATGTTTTCTTTAAACTAAGAGCTTCGGTAATAAGTTTATTAATATCTTCAATACTGTGTACTTGTTTTAAAAATTCTTCGATCTCACTGCTTGAAATATCCAAAGTTCCAGCTTTTGTTTCGAAAGCAAAAGAAATGTCTTTGTACCTGCTCCAGGCTTTTTCCAGACTCGCAGTTGAAGCGAGATAGGGGATAACGACGTAGCCTTTATCTGTAAGAGTTTTTACTGATAGTTCAGCTTCATCTCTTTTATTTGCCATCATTGCTACTTCTACTTTTTTTCCGAGTATTCCAAAAGCAGCAATGTGGTTCTGATGCGCTTCAGCTTCAGGAATAAGGCGGAGTGCATCAGTATTAATAGGGATTTTAGAGAGATCAATGTAGGGAATACTGTAACGCTGGCTCAATAATTGAGCTAAATCCTCCTCTTCTTGTTTGTAGAGGTCAGCGATCTTCCTATTCTGCTTGTCTTCATTGAACTCGATCACAGACATATTTTAGCATATTCTCCCCTGAAAAACCATTTATATGAAGCAAAATAAGGCTATTTTGACGATACGAGAGCTTGACTTTTTGGCCAAATATGATACAATGTAATCAAAGCTAAAGACAATCACAACAACAAGAAACATTCCAACCTACTACCTCGAATGAAACTCACGAACCTCCGCGCTTATGCGCTCTTTGTCATCATCCTCACTCTCGGTGCCTTCAACAGCGCCGAAGCTCGCCAAGTCTACAACCCCAACGAACCGATCGTCTCCCACACCTTCAGCGTGCAGAAATTGCCGCGCTCGACGACTCCTGCTCAGATGCATGAAAATTTCATCCGGAAGTCCGTCGCCGAGGGGGGCTGGGATAATACCCGGTTCTACAACTACGTCGGAAATGGTCGTGCCAAAATCATGATCTTTCCGCCAGACGCCTACCTGTGGTGTGACCGGCAAACCGGCATCCCGGTTTACCGGGATATCTGCTTTAATCCTGTGGAGATGATTCCGCAGGAACAGGCGGCTGAAGCTCCGGCTCAGCGATACAGCATCGGACAGTATGTCCAGGAAGCGCTGGATTACTTCGGTGGTAACATCGGCCAGTGCCAGCAGTATCTGGATTATGCACAGCGGTGCTATCCTAGCTGCTATCCGCAGATGTGCCAGCGTCTCCAGCAGTGTCAGCCGACGGTCTACAAAAACGTCCAGATCACCAAGATCACGAACACAAACATCAACACGAACGTGAACATTAACAAGACTGTTAACAACACTCCTCCGGTCGTGTGTCTTACGTCCACGCCTCAAGTGGGGACGGTTGCGCCGCCGAATAACACGCAAATTCCCTTCGCTTCGCCGTCGGATTCTCAAAGCGGAACGGTTGCGGGACGCAATCGTGCGGCCTCTACCTCTGCCGGCCGTGCCAATATCGCCAGCACTACTGCCGGCGCCAATCAATCGGCCGGTAAGATCAAGTACCTCAATGGGCATCAGGTGATGCAGGCAGGCGTTGCGCCCGCTACCATTGCTGGTACTGCAAAAATTGCCAAACAGACCGCGGTTCCCGCGGTTGTCAGCAACAATGCGCCAGTGACACGCGCGGGTAAGAACAACGCTGCGGCACCACATGTCGCTCCGTCGGTTCCCCGGCCGTCGAATCTGATCAGTTATCGCGGCGGCGCTGGAAACGGCGCTTCGGCAACGCACGCTAATGCTCTGCAGTCTGCCGTGCCTCGTTCGTCCTCCGCTTCGGTACCTCGCGTTTCGACGTTTGCTGGTTCGGCTCGGTCGGCTTCGGTGCCTCGGGTGAACTACATCCCCCGCGCCAACACCTACCGTGCTCCGTCGGCGCCGTCCTTCAAGGCTTCGTCGTATCATCCTGCGCCGGTAACACACGCCAGTCCGGTGAATTTCGCACGCGGTTCGTCCGGCGGCGGGATTCGCTACTACGGCGGGGGTGGCGGCAAGCACTAGTGAGGAGTCAGTCAAACAGTAGGTTCAAATCCTACACAACAGCAGATCGCTAAGGTCCCAACCCTTACGTCTGCTGTTTTTTTTATGTTTAGTTTTTAAGAATAGTTTTCTGGCGCTCCCCGCAAACCATTTATTTTCTCGCAAAATCCCACCTCGCTAGGCTCGTTTTGCTGTGAAAACAAATGCTTCGCAGGGAGCTGCATTTCTACCTCGTCATGGAATAGATATTTGGGTGTTAAGCGACCCACCATCCTCTCTTGTTTTGAAACGGAGCAGACTGTGTGACGTACGTAGAATGGTCTGCGAGAGCATTGAATGATTCAAGAGAGAGATGCTCGAGTAGCTACACCATTCGAGGGAGGAGTTCTGCGCAGATGAAAAAGAAGAGGGGGTGGTGGGGAGGGCCACATGCGTAACTTTGTGTTACTATGGTTTTTATGAAATTAGTCTCCAAAAGCGTAACCGAAACCGATGTTTTTGCTATTTCATTAGCACATAAAATAAAAGCCGAAGCGGAAAATTCTCCTAAAGAAACCGCAACTATAGTAGCTCTGTATGGCGACCTAGGCGCTGGTAAAACCACTTTTACTAAATCTTTTGCACAGGCCTGGGGAATAGAGGAAAACGTGGCTAGCCCAACCTTTGTTATCCAGAGGATATACCCACTTTCAAACACAGTTTTTCAACATTTTATCCACATCGACGCTTATAGGCTTGAAACAGGCAAAGAGCTTATGCATCTAGGCTGGAAGGAGATAGCCGAAGACTCAAAAAATATCATTGTTATTGAATGGCCCGAGAAGGTCGCTGATATCCTTCCTGATGATATGATTAAATTACAGCTCACTTTTATTGACGAAACAGTTCGAGAAATTGTTGCTCCAGAAAAATATGCAGAAAAACATGACAGTCAAAACCAAAGCTAAAAAAAATAAGACACTTGTTCTTCTTGATGCGCACGCTATTCTTCATCGTGCGTATCACGCCTTGCCGGATTTTGCTTCGAGCAAGGGCGAGCCAACCGGTGCTCTGTATGGAGTAGCAGCGATGTTAATCAGAATCATTCAGGATTTTGATCCTGATTATTTAGTTGCCTGTTACGACCTGCCTCAGCCGACCTATCGCCATGAAGCATACGAAGCATATAAAGCTGGAAGAAAAAAAGCTGATCCTGAATTGGTGGCTCAGATGGAACGTTCGCGCGATATTTTTACGGCATATGGAATTCCTATGTACGATAAACCGGGATTTGAAGCGGACGATATGCTGGGAACCATTACTGAAAATCTCAAGAAAGATAAAAGTATAGATATTATTATCGCCTCAGGAGATATGGATACGCTTCAATTGGTTGATGATAAGAAGGTCCGCGTCTTTACTCTGAAAAAAGGAATTAAAGATACGATTTTATATGACGAGGATGGAGTGGTTGCTCGTTTCGGGTTCGTTCCGAAACTTCTGCCGGATTACAAAGGTCTTCGCGGCGATCCATCCGATAATATAATTGGTATCTCTGGAATTGGAGAAAAAACTGCTTCAATACTTCTTCAGCAGTTTGGCTCGCTGGAAAATATTTATAAAAAGTTAAAAAAAGATAAGGAGGCCTTTATAAAAGCAGGTATCACGCCGAGAATGATAGAGCTCTTGGAAAAAGGGGAGGTAGAGGCGGAATTTTCAAAGATGCTCGCTACGATCCGAAAGGACGCTCCTATCGACTTTAAACTACCTGAGAAAACCTGGAAGGAAAGCTTTGATATTAAAAAAGTTGAAAGTTTGTTCACCGAGCTGGAATTTAGAAGCCTCATTGCGAGAACTAAAGAGGTGATATTTAAAAACCAGGGAGCTTCCGCCAAAGCTTTACAGTCTTTAAAGAAAGAGAATAAGGAAATCGAAGCCTCGAGCCAAGGAGCTCTTAATTTTGCTGCGACCGAAGCAGCTGTTCCACCCGAAGAGCTTTTGAAATTTTCTATCGGATTGTGGGTGATCAATTCTGACCTCACGACGCCAAGTTTGGAGGATATTCTTAATTTTGCAAAGACAGAATCTTTCGATGAGGCCAAAAAAGTTATTTTGGAAGAAATTAAAAAGAGAAAGCTGGAAAAAGTATTTAACGAGATCGAAGTGCCGCTTATGCCGATCGTTGATCAAATGAACAAGAATGGGGTGAAGATCGATGTTAAATATTTAGCTGAGCTTTCAAAAAAATATCATAAAGAACTATCGAAATTAGAATCTGCTATCTGGAAAATGGCAGGAGAGGAATTTAATATTAATTCTCCAAAGCAGCTTGGGACAATCCTGTTCGATAAAATGGGACTTGTTCCTAAGAACCAAAAAAAGACTGCAGGAGGAGCAAAATCAACTAAGGAGTCAGAGCTTGAGAAGCTTCGCGAAGAAAGTCCGATCATCGACTCTATTTTGAAATATCGTGAGCTTCAGAAACTTCTTTCTACTTACATCGATGCAATTCCTGGGCTTGTTGCTGATGACGGCAGGCTTCATGCTACTTTCCTTCAGGCGGGTGCCGCAACAGGGCGAATGGCCTCACAGAATCCAGGGCTTCAAAACATCCCAATTAAGACAGAGCTAGGAAAGAATATTCGCTACGCCTTTATTGCTGAAAAAGGGAATAAGCTTGTGGCTTTCGATTATTCGCAAGTCGAGCTCCGCATTGCCGCCTTTTTATCTGGAGACGAAAAATTGATCCAGATTTTCAAGGAAGGAAAGGATGTTCACACAGCTGTTGCGGCGCAGGTCTTTAATGTCCCTCCAGAATTAGTGGATAAAGAAATGAGACGGCAGGCCAAAGTAATTAATTTCGGCATCCTCTATGGGATGGGTGTGAATGCATTAAAAACAAATCTTGGAACGGACAGAGCCACTGCTCAGAAATTTTACAATGATTATTTCCAGACCTATTCGAACCTTGCATGGTATCTCGATAAAGTAAAAGCTGATACAGAACGACTGGGATATACCGAAACTTTTTTTGGAAGACGACGATATCTTCCTGGAATCAAATCAAAACTTCCTTTTATCAAAGCCATGGCAGAACGAATGGCTATCAATGCTCCTATTCAGGGAACAGAGGCCGATATTGTAAAGGTGGCCATGCTTCACGTTGACGCATTTATAAAAAAGAACGGATATGAAAAAGAGGTTCGTTTGATCCTTCAGGTTCATGATGAATTGGTGTATGAGATCAAAGAAGAGTTGGTAAAAAAAGTAAGTCCTGAGATTAAGAAAATTTTGGAAAATATTATTGATCCTAAAGAGACGAGCGGAGTGATTTGCACAACCGAAGTGGCTATCGCTGATAATTGGGGTGAAATGAAATAATATGCTTTATATTGTTTATGGTACAGATACTGAAAAGGCACGGACGAAAGCCAACGAGCTCTATCATGGACTTCTTAAGAAAAAGCCGGATGCCTCATTTTATAAAATAGATGCGGAAAATTTTGATGCGTCTTCGCTTCAGGAAAAGATCGAATCACAGGGACTATTCGAACAAAAATTTATTGTGTATCTGGATAGGGTATTTCAAAATGCCGCCGCTAAAGAAGCAGTTGTAGAGAAAAGAAAAGAAATTGGGGCGTCGCAGAATGTTTTCATTATGCTTGAAGGAAAGATCGATAAAGCAACGCTTACTAAATTTGAGAAGGTTGCAGAGAAAATCCAGTCGTTTCTTTTGCCGGAGAAGGGTGGCAGGAAATTTGGCATGGGCGAGCAGAAGCCATTGGACCTTGCGGAATTTAATATTTTTTCGCTGACGTATCCGTTTGGTTCGAGAGATAAAAAGAAATTATGGATCCTATTTTATAAAGCCATGATGAGAAATATCGCCGCTGAAGAAATTCACGGCGTACTATACTGGCAGCTTAAAAATATGCTTAAGGCTCCGTCTGATGCATATACAATCTCTGAATTGAAAAAACTATCGAGCACCTTCGTTGAAATCTATCACGAAGCCCATCGCGGAAAATATGAGCTTATGAATAAACTTGAGCAAGTAATTTTAGCTCTCTAATTTCAATTTAATAAAATAAAAATCGGCAAAAGTGTGTGCAGTTCACTTTTGCCGATTTAATCTTAGTTGCCTTAATGTTAGCGAGGCCCGCGCATAATTTTTCCACGAATGATCGTGTAAGCCACGCTTCCAGGGAAACTTTTTCCGGTAAAAGGCGACCAGCCGCACTTTGTCTTCAGATCTTCTTTTTTGACAAGAGTGGGGGTATTTGGGTCGATAACCGTTAGCGAACCAATGTAGCCTGGTGCAATCTTGCCGTACCCATAACGATTGCGCGGCGACTTTGGCAAAAATTTACTGAGCCACCTACCAGGGTTGTACGAAGCGATTCTGGCGATATCTTGCGGGCAGAAACCATGTTCCGCCATTAACCACGTAGTGAACGCACCAAAGGTGTCGAGATGGGGAACGCCTGACATTCCTTTCTCACCCTGCTTCTCTTCTTCGGTATGGGGAGCATGATCACTTGCCAGAAATTGGATCTGGTTTGTTGCTAAGCCACGAATGATCGCAAAACGATCTGTTTCAGTGCGCAGCGGGGGGTTCATCTGTAGCCACTTACGATTATTCTCGTTCAGTGACTTGCGATCGAAACCGCAATGATGAGGAGTTCCCTCGGCGAGAATCTTAAGGCCGCCGCGCCGCGCTTCCTCGATGAGTTCGAGGCCTTTGCGCGTTGATACGTGCACGACCTTCAGGGCAAAACCGAATTCGCGAGACATCTCGATCGCAAGGCGAATACCTTCGATCTCTGACTCGGCGGGACGCCGGTCTTCGTGAAGAGCCTCGTTAGCGCAGCGAGCCAACACCTCATTGTCATCGCAGTGGAGACTCACATCTTCACCGCGATAGTGGCAAAGAGTTGTTTTTGCCTGCGAAGAAGAAGTAAAACGTAGATCGTTTATAGATTCAGCCAGAAAGCCTTTGTAGGGAACTTTCTGACCTTCAAATGTGAACGGCCGGCTTCCATGGGCTATTGCTGCGTAGAGAAGAATGTCGATCGACGCTCTTTTGGTGAGGGCGACGATGTCGCCGTAGATCTCGCGAGTTGTTGGCGGCAGTGGTTTATTGGCCATGTCGCCAACCGCAACTACTCCGCCATTGATAGCGGCAGCAGAACCGGTCTCGAAATCTTCTTTGTATTTCTGTGTACCGGTCGTGTCCTCACGCAGGTGTGTGTGAGCATCGACGAAACCTGGAAAAATGAGGAAGTCTCCGGCGATAGTGGCGTTAGGATTGTAACCGCAGATATTTTCGATGAGTCCGGTTTCGGCATTGATGTGAACGGATCCGTGGAGCATTTCATCGTGGTTGACGAGGGTTCCTGAAAGAATGAGAGGTGCAGATTTCATAGAGTAGTGGGTATTTCTGGTGTTTGGTGATCATAGTATATAAACAAAAGGAAAAGGCAAATAAAAAAGCGGAAACCTGTGGGGTCAGGTTTCCGCTCCAAGCTCTGGGAGTGAGCTTAGTTGAGGATGTAATCTAGGAGTGCCATTCGTGCGAACATGCCGTTGCCAGCTTGTTCAAAGTAGACGGCTCGAGGGTCGCTGTCGACTGAAGAAAGGATTTCGTCGACTCTCGGCAGGGGATGCATCAGGATCGCATCTTTCTTTACGGTGTGCATTATTTCCGGAGTGATTTGAAACGGAGCTTTGTCTCCTAGTTTTTCGATGTCTTCGTCAGACATTCTCTCTTTTTGGACTCGAGTCCAGTAGATCACGTCCGCTTCACTGAGTTCCAGCAGGCAGTCTGCGGCTTTCCAGTGCAGACCTTTCTGGTCGAGCAGGCTTGTGATCTCGGTATCCATTTGCAAATTAGAAGGCGCGATGAAGATGAAGCGATTGTCTTCAAACTTGGAGAGAAGCCGGCAGAGAGATTTTCCAGTCCGGCCGTTTGCGAGATCGCCGCCTAAAGCGACGACCAGATTTGTGAGGCGGCCGAACTTCCGATGGATGGTGTACAAATCAAGAAGTGCTTGACTGGGGTGTTCTCCTTTGCCGTCGCCGGCATTAATAATCGGTACGCCGTAGCGTTCGGCTACAAGTGCCGCGCGTTTCGCGGCGCCGATTTCCGGATGGCGCAGAATAATGGTTGCAGGAAAATATTCGCAGAGTACGTGGATCGTATCTTCCAAAGTTTCACCTTTGGCCGCAGATGAGAATTGAGCCGCAGCTTCCGTCATCGTCACAGTCATTCCAAGTTCGAGAGCGGCGCTTTCGAAGGAAATTCGGGTTCGGGTTGAGACTTCATAAAAAAGGGACATCATTCTTTTGCCCTGGAGGCCGAGGTCTCGGCCGCCGCGAATATTTTGACGGTACAATTCCGCCTTCTTGAAAAGCTTGAAGAGAAGTTCCTGATCAAATTGATCTGCGGAGAGAATATGGCGAGTTGTCATAATTACGGGGTGGTTTCAGAATTGATACTACAGAACGCTATAAAAAAGGCAAATAAAAAGCGGCGGTCTCCCAGGAAGGCTGGGGAAGACCGCCGCGATGATCGTGTTCGGCTTTTCTAGTGCCGTTGCAGGTTCTTGATGCTGATGGCGTGCCTTTCTACCATTGTTTGGTGAATTCCCTCAGCAATATCTCCGACGTATGAGGGCCCTTGAAAGACGAAACCTGTGTAGCCTTGAACCAGGTCTGCTCCTTCGCGGATCACTTCCACCGCATCCTTTGGTGTGAAGATTCCGCCGACAGCAATGAGGGGTAGTCCGGGTGCAAGCTCGCGAATGAAGGAGGTACGTTTCAGCGTTCTCGGGAAGAGATGTTTGCCGCTTCGTCCTCCTTGTTCATGAGCGAGAGAGGGGATTGTGCTCGGGTCGATGGTGGTATTTCCGTTCACAACTCCGTCGACGCCGAGCTCGAGCACTAGGTCGATAACCTCCCGGACTTCGTCGTCTGACATGTCCGGTGAAAGTTTGACCAATAGAGGCTTCCTGTCTCTTTTTGTGTTGTGCGCCGCATGACTACGGCAGGGAAGAGATTCGGTCCACATAAGTTTCAGATGGCGCAGCAGGTTTTCCAGAAGCGGCCGTAACTTATCCGGCGCAAGCAGTGTTCGGAGTCCTGGTGTGTTCGGCGAAGTCACATTGAGCTCAAAGAAATCAGCATAATCATAGAGCAGAGTCATGCTGATTATGTGATCAGCGATCACCTCCGCCAGATGGGACGGGTCGATCACTTTTGATTTGCCGATGCTAATACCCACGGGAACCTTGGGTTGCTTTTTTTGACCAAAGCTTTTTTTCAGATGAGCCGCGACATTGGCGGCGCCGCGGTTGTTGAAACCCATCCGGTTGAGGAGCGCGGCATCTTTAGGGGAGCGAAACATTCTCGGCCTGGGGTTGCCGCTCTGACATTGAGCGGTCACTGTTCCCATTGTTAGGAACCCGAATCCGAGAGCATCCCAGAAGGGCAGGGCTACGCCGTTTTTGTCGAAACCAGCGGCTAAGCCGATCGGATTTGGGAAGTCCAGGCCAAACAGCGTTTGTTCCAAAAAATGAGAGGTAGTATTGAAAGCAAAACTGTTATTGACGACAGCCAAAAGGAAGGATGACTGCGATGCGGCCTCAGCCAATTTCACGGCAATGTTGTGGGCCGTTTCAGTGGGAAAGAGGAACATCAGGGGACGGAAGAAGGCGGTATAAAGGTTCATAAGTAGTATGTGTTTCAAACGAATACTACCTATTGATCGCAGAAATGCAAATACATTCTATCTGTTATACTTATTTCAGTATGAAAAAATATATTCTTCTAGCAAGCTTTCTTTTGATAGCAGTAGTTGCCTCTTTTAGTACAGCATCTGCAGCGGTCTCATGTACTACTATTACTCATGGATTGAAACAGGGAAGCCGTGATGCTTCTACCGGTGGCGATGTTACAAAGCTGCAAAATTATTTGTATGCATCGGGGACTCTGTCATCTCCTGCCACAGGTTACTTTGGTGCTATGACATTAGCAGCAGTTATCCGTTTCCAAACACAGAAGGGTATAGACTCAACAGGTTATGTCGGGAATCTAACTTCTGCAGCCATTAAAAACGCTTCGTGCGGAGGATCACAAACTGGGACAAATGGCGGAGCATTTTTTGGGGGAAGTACCGCAGCAGCCCCTCTTTGCAGTTTGACCATAACATATCCTTATTTGAATGCTTCTTTGACCAATGATAATTTCCAGACTGTTTCTTGGAACGTAGGTTCAAATTGTTCGGCAACCACGAGCGTTATTGCCGTGCTTACAGATTTGAATGCGACAGGCCAGTGGAGTATTTCCCCAAACGATGCTGGAGTGTTGGCTAGCACAGGAAATACCGGAACCTCTTTTTCGCGAATGGCAAACACGGTGCCGGGTATTTATAAAATAATGCTTGAGGATGCATCAACTAAAAAAGTCCTAAGTAATATCGTACAAGCAAATGTGACTCTTGCTTCGCAAAAGCCTGCTACGCCAGTGATAAGTTATTTGTCAGTCAACAGCGTCCCTAATGACG